>Ga0137409_10005499_pt1 | contig 10732 bp, 4 predicted proteins | sample CZODoug1_16funga_FD_122059 | JGI IMG/M metagenome (GOLD analysis project Ga0137409, IMG submission 122059) | Vadose zone soil fungal communities from Angelo Coast Range Reserve, California, USA - CZODoug1_16fungal (Hybrid Assembly) | ecosystem: Environmental > Terrestrial > Soil > Vadose zone... | reverse complement strand
GGCTTCTTCGGCCCGGTCGGCTGGGCCAGATTCGCCTCCAGCGGCCCGGCGCTCTCAGCGCGGCCCGGCTCGCAACTGCTTGACGAACGCGCCGTCTATCTGGAGACCTGGAGCATCGACGCGCTGGCCGCCAGGCTCAGCGGCGACGACCGCTTCCGGCCGTGGATCGCGCCGCGGCGGATGTCGTTTGCCCGCCTCGAGGGAGGGCGGCTGCTCGGGTTGCCTCGCGGAGTTCTCGACCTGACGCCGGTGGAGGAAGCGGTGTGGGTGGCGGTCGATGGCCTGCGGACGGCGCGCGAGGTGGTGGCGTCAGCGCTGAGCCAGGCCGAGCGGCGATGGAGCGAGGCCGAGGTCTGCGAGGCGCTGCGCGGGCTAGAGTGGAAGGGCGCGCTGAGCTGGCAGTGGGAGGCCTGCCTGGAACTCCACCCGGAGCGGAGCCTGCGGAGGCAGATCGAGCGGATCGGGGAGGAGGGGTTGCGCCGGGAGGGGCTGGGTTTGTTGGAAGAGTTGGAAGCGGGACGGGGAAAGGTGGCGGAGGCGGCCGGAGATCCGGAGCGGCTGGACGCGGCTCTGGGCGAGTTGGAGGAGGTCTTCAAACGGGTGAGCGGGCAGCGGGAGGCGACGCGGGCGGCTGGGCAGACCTATGCTGGGCGGACGCTGGTCTATGAGGACTGCCGGCGAAGTGCGGAGGTGGAGATGGGGCCCGAGATGGTCGAGGAGTTGGGGCGACCGCTGAGCCTGCTGCTGGAGAGCGCGCGATGGTTCACGTATGAGGTGGGCGAGGAGTACCGGCGTGCGTTCGCGCAAGTGTACGAGGAACTTGGGGGGCGAGGCGGGCGGAGTGAGGTGGAGTTTGCGGAGTTCTGGCAGACGGTCCGCCCGCTGATAGTCGATCGGAAGACGAGCCTGGTGGGGCCGGTGGCGGAGCGGTTTGCGGAGAAGTGGGAGGAGGTGTTGCGGCTGCCGGGAGAAGAGGAGGGAGCGCGGCGAGTGGCTTACCGGAGCGAGGAGTTGCGAGAGCGAGTGGCAGAGGCGTTTCGGGCGCCGGGTGCGGGATGGCAGTTTGCGCGCCATCACAATCCGGACGTGATGATCCGGGCCTCGAGCGTCGAGGCGGCGCAGGCCGGCCATTACTCGTTCGTCCTGGGCGAAGCCCATGTTGGCGCCAACACCTTAGGCGTGCCGCTGTTCATGGAGCGGCACCCGCGGAAGGAGGACCTGGTCGCCGCGATCGAGTCCGATATGACTGTGCCTAGATTGATATCTATCGTGCCGAAATATTGGCCGCACGCGATAACGCGGTTGGCCTACGCGCTGATGACCAGCCGCGACTACCGGCTGGAACTCGCCCCGGGGCCGCACCAGGTACCCGCGGAGAAGCTCGTGCGGTCCGGCGAGCTTCTCATCAAGCGAGAAGAGAGCGGCGCCCTGGTGGCGCAGACCAGGGATGGCCGCGTCAGCTTCGACATCATTGAAGCTTTTGCCATCATTATTCACAGCGAAGTAGCGAATGGTTTCAAGCCGATGCGGGCGAGGCGGCACGCGCCTCGGGTCCAGATCGATCGCCTGGTGATCGGGCGCGAGACCTGGCGGTTCAGTCCGGCCGAGATGTGGTTCGCCTTCGAGACTGAGGGGGCGGCGCAATATCTGGAGGCGCAGCGGTGGAGATTGGCGCACGAGTTGCCGGAGCACGTGTTCGTGAAAGCGCCAGTGGAGATGAAACCCTTCTACGTGGATTTGACCAGCCCGGTCTACGTGAGAAACCTGGGGAAAGTGGCGCGCCGGTGCGGCGAGGAGAACGAGGCGCTGATTGTGACAGAGATGCTGCCCCGGCTGGGGGAGTTATGGTTGCCGGATGCGGAGGGGAATCGTTACGCCAGCGAACTCCGTACCGTCACTTTCGATTCGAGACTCCCGGTCACCATGCGATAGGGCTCGGCCGCAATTTATCAAGAACGCGTGGAAAGATAATTATGGGACAACAACAGATGGTTTCGGCTGCGGCCGGGAACCGGTTCGGAGTTCAAGATAACTCGACGGAACACTCTCTTCCATCGCATTTGATCGCGATTCCTGGGGCTGACTGGGCGCTTTGGCGGTGGGTAGGCTTGCGTGGCGCCGGCTTCCCAGCCCATGAAGTCTTAAAGCTCTCTGCGCCTGAGTGTTCGGAGGCGGCCGAAAGGCTGATCGGAGCCGAGGAGGAGGCGAGCGCCGCCCAGGAGCTGGCGGTTGAGGCTTTGCGCACCGCCTGGGCATCGGCTTCCAGGGAAGATCGCGCCGTAATTGACAAGGCTCTGCAGCGGGCCCGCAAAGGGAAGCTGCCGAATGTTGGCGAGTTCGACAACGAAGTTGCTACCGCCCTATCCGCTTTAAGCCAGACGCAAAACGATCTACAAGCAGCGCGGGCGGAGTTCGCCAGGGCTTTTGATGAAGCGGGCCAGAAGATGTCGCAGGCCATCCGGCAGGTGGTTGAATCCAAGCCTCTGCAAGAGGCCGTGATCTGGCAAAACCGGCATGCCTATCATACCTGTTTGGCGATCCTGCTTCGCAGACCGGCCGAAGAGGTTTCGCGCAACTCCAAACAGAGGCAGCAAGAAGATTTGGTGGCGAGCTATCTGCAACGGTACTGCCTGAAGAACGACACCATCGGCTTCTTCGGCCCGGTCGGCTGGGCCAGATTCGCCTCCAGCGGCCCGGCGCTCTCAGCGCGGCCCGGCTCGCAACTGCTTGACGAACGCGCCGTCTATCTGGAGACCTGGAGCATCGACGCGCTGGCCGCCAGGCTCAGCGGCGACGACCGCTTCCGGCCGTGGATCGCGCCGCGGCGGATGTCGTTTGCCCGCCTCGAGGGAGGGCGGCTGCTCGGGTTGCCTCGCGGAGTTCTCGACCTGACGCCGGTGGAGGAAGCGGTGTGGGTGGCGGTCGATGGCCTGCGGACGGCGCGCGAGGTGGTGGCGTCAGCGCTGAGCCAGGCCGAGCGGCGATGGAGCGAGGCCGAGGTCTGCGAGGCGCTGCGCGGGCTAGAGTGGAAGGGCGCGCTGAGCTGGCAGTGGGAGGCCTGCCTGGAACTCCACCCGGAGCGGAGCCTGCGGAGGCAGATCGAGCGGATCGGGGAGGAGGGGTTGCGCCGGGAGGGGCTGGGTTTGTTGGAAGAGTTGGAAGCGGGACGGGGAAAGGTGGCGGAGGCGGCCGGAGATCCGGAGCGGCTGGACGCGGCTCTGGGCGAGTTGGAGGAGGTCTTCAAACGGGTGAGCGGGCAGCGGGAGGCGACGCGGGCGGCTGGGCAGACCTATGCTGGGCGGACGCTGGTCTATGAGGACTGCCGGCGAAGTGCGGAGGTGGAGATGGGGCCCGAGATGGTCGAGGAGTTGGGGCGACCGCTGAGCCTGCTGCTGGAGAGCGCGCGATGGTTCACGTATGAGGTGGGCGAGGAGTACCGGCGTGCGTTCGCGCAAGTGTACGAGGAACTTGGGGGGCGAGGCGGGCGGAGTGAGGTGGAGTTTGCGGAGTTCTGGCAGACGGTCCGCCCGCTGATAGTCGATCGGAAGACGAGCCTGGTGGGGCCGGTGGCGGAGCGGTTTGCGGAGAAGTGGGAGGAGGTGTTGCGGCTGCCGGGAGAAGAGGAGGGAGCGCGGCGAGTGGCTTACCGGAGCGAGGAGTTGCGAGAGCGAGTGGCAGAGGCGTTTCGGGCGCCGGGTGCGGGATGGCAGTTTGCGCGCCATCACAATCCGGACGTGATGATCCGGGCCTCGAGCGTCGAGGCGGCGCAGGCCGGCCATTACTCGTTCGTCCTGGGCGAAGCCCATGTTGGCGCCAACACCTTAGGCGTGCCGCTGTTCATGGAGCGGCACCCGCGGAAGGAGGACCTGGTCGCCGCGATCGAGTCCGATATGACTGTGCCTAGATTGATATCTATCGTGCCGAAATATTGGCCGCACGCGATAACGCGGTTGGCCTACGCGCTGATGACCAGCCGCGACTACCGGCTGGAACTCGCCCCGGGGCCGCACCAGGTACCCGCGGAGAAGCTCGTGCGGTCCGGCGAGCTTCTCATCAAGCGAGAAGAGAGCGGCGCCCTGGTGGCGCAGACCAGGGATGGCCGCGTCAGCTTCGACATCATTGAAGCTTTTGCCATCATTATTCACAGCGAAGTAGCGAATGGTTTCAAGCCGATGCGGGCGAGGCGGCACGCGCCTCGGGTCCAGATCGATCGCCTGGTGATCGGGCGCGAGACCTGGCGGTTCAGTCCGGCCGAGATGTGGTTCGCCTTCGAGACTGAGGGGGCGGCGCAATATCTGGAGGCGCAGCGGTGGAGATTGGCGCACGAGTTGCCGGAGCACGTGTTCGTGAAAGCGCCAGTGGAGATGAAACCCTTCTACGTGGATTTGACCAGCCCGGTCTACGTGAGAAACCTGGGGAAAGTGGCGCGCCGGTGCGGCGAGGAGAACGAGGCGCTGATTGTGACAGAGATGCTGCCCCGGCTGGGGGAGTTATGGTTGCCGGATGCGGAGGGGAATCGTTACGCCAGCGAACTCCGCATGATCGCCGTTGATTTGGGCGAAACCTCCGTGGCGGTAAATAAATCCAAGTTCGGTAATAATGGGTAAGACAGTGACACAAGAATCATTATCTGGGATCGCCGTCGTCGGTTATTCCTGTCGTTTCCCGGGGGCGCGCAACGCAGATGAGTTCTGGCGGAATCTTCGGGACGGGATCGAAACCATCTCGCGCTTTTCTGATGAGGAACTGCTCGCCGCCGGGGTGGACCCGCAAACGCTGAACAATCCAAACTATGTCAAAGCCAGAGGGGTTTTGCATGAACCGGAGATGTTCGATGCCGCCTTCTTCGGCATCAACGCCACGGAAGCCGTGGTCTTAGACCCGCAGCAGCGTCTATTTTTAGAGTGCGCCTGGGAAACGCTCGAACTGTCGGGCTACGACCCGGATGGATACGAAGGACTGATCGGCGTTTTCGCGGGGGCCAGCATGAGTAGTTATCTATTTATCCTCTACTCGCAAAAGAAGCTGCCGGTTGGTCCGCTGACCATCAGCATCTCTAACGACAAAGATTACCTCCCGACCCGGACGTCTTATAAGCTGAACCTGAAGGGGCCGAGCGTCGCTGTGCAAACGGCCTGTTCGACCTCGTTAGTCGCCGTGCATCAGGCATGTCAAAGCCTTCTCAACTACCAGTGTGACATTGCTCTCACCGGCGGGGCCTCGATTTCCTTGCCTCCAACGTCCGGCTACATTTACTACGAGGGTGGAATCGACTCGCCCGACGGGCACTGCCGCGCCTTCGACGCCAAAGCCGCTGGCACGGTCAGCGGCAGTGGGGTGGGCGTAGTAGCACTGAAGCGTCTGGCCGAGGCGCTAGCTGACGGCGACGACATCCATGCCGTAATTAAAAGCTCTGCCATCAATAATGACGGGGCGATGAAGGTCGGCTATATGGCGCCCAGCATCGAAGGTCAAGCCGCTGTCATCTCGCTGGCTCACGCCGTCGCTGAAGTTGACCCGGCTACGATCACCTATGTCGAAGCGCATGGCACGGGAACCTATCTCGGCGACCCCATAGAAGTTTCAGCCTTGACACAAGCCTTTCGCGAAGGAGGCGCGAGTGGGAAGAACTTCTGCGCCATCGGCACGGTCAAGACGAACATCGGACATGCTGATGCTGCTGCCGGAGTGGCCGGCCTGCTCAAGACGGTGCTCGCGCTCAAGCATCGGGCGCTGCCCCCGAGTCTTCACTTCGAGCGGCCGAACCCCCAGATCGATTTCGCCGACAGCCCCTTCTTCGTCAATAACACGCTCACGGAGTGGGAATCGGGCAAATTGCCGCGCCGCGCCGGAGTCAGCTCGTTCGGCATTGGCGGCACAAACGCGCATGTGATTTTGGAAGAAGCTCCGGCGGCGGCTGCTTCCGGACCGTCGCGTCCGGCTCAACTGCTGCTTTTGTCGGCGAGGACTCAAACGGCTTTAGAGGCCGCGACGGCCAACCTGGCCAACTTCTTCGCCGATCATCCTGATATGAACTTGGCGGACGCCGCCTTTACTTTAAAAGTTGGGCGTAAAGCTTTGGAGCGCCGGAGGGCGCTGGTGTGCCGGACGAGCGAAGAAGCCTTGACGGCTTTGCGGAATCCACATTCAGCGGCCGTCAGAACCTCGATCCGAGCGATCAAAGACCGTCCTCTCGCGTTTATGTTTCCGGGACAAGGAGCGCAGTACGTCAACATGGGCCGGGGGCTGTATGAATCGGAGGCGGTCTTTCGGGAGCAGGTGAGCCAGTGCGCCGAATTGCTGGAGCCGCATCTTGGACTTGACCTCCGTCGTGTGTTGTATCCAGCACCGGGTCAGGAGGAAGCGGCGGCGGAAAGCCTGGCGCAAACATCTCTCACGCAGCCGGCGCTATTTGTCATCGAGTATGCGCTGGCTCAGTTGTGGCTCAGCCTCGGCGTGTGGCTACAGGCCATGATCGGCCACAGCGTTGGCGAATATGTCGCCGCTTGTTTGAGCGGGGTCTTCTCGCTGGAAGACGCTTTGCGAATAGTCGCCACGCGCGGGCGGTTGATGCAGCAAGTTCCGGAAGGGGCAATGCTCGCTGTTCGGCTACCCGCCGAAGAAGCCCAAAAACTGTCGGACAACAAGCTCTCCATCGCGGCCATCAACAGCCCGCACATGCTCGTGTTCTCCGGGCCGGGCGAACGAGTCGCCGCATTGCAACGGGAGTTGGAAGATCAGGAAGTCGGGTGCCGGCGGTTGCGCACTTCAAGAGCCTTTCATTCGAGCATGATGGAGCCGATCCTTGAGACGTTCATCGAATACTTGAAAGGCGTCGAACTATCCCCGCCGCAGATCCCTTATCTTTCGAATCTGACGGGAACCTGGATCACAGCCGCCGAAGCGACCGATTATAGCTATTGGGCCAAGCACCTGCGGTGCACGGTGCTCTTCGCTGAGGGATTGCGCAAGCTGTTGGGCGAGCCGGACAGAGCGCTGCTGGAAGTCGGGCCGGGCCGGACGTTAAGCGGATTGGTGGCCGACTTTTCAGGAGAAACAGATGATCGGCAGGTCATCGCTTCGATGCGGCATCCGACGGCCAAAGACTCTGATGACGCCTACTGGTTAGGAGCAGTCGGTCAACTTTGGCTTGCGGGCGTCGACCTTGATTGGAAGGCCTTCTATGCGGATGAATCGCGGCGCCGTATCTCTTTGCCGACCTATCCGTTCGAGCGGAAGCGCTTTTGGATTGAACCGCTGAAAGCGGAGAAGGATGCCGGCCCCCATGCCTCAAGGCCGGCTCAAGCCGGGCCGTGGTTATCGCAGGAGCCCGCGACGCCCTTGCCGGAAGTCTCGCCCGCTCAGGCTCACGCCGGGAATGGCTCGGTCCTACGAGAAACTAATGAGAGCGCGCTGGAGCAAGTCATCGCGCACCAGAATCAAATGATGGCCGAACAGATCAGACTACAAAGCCACCTCCTCAGCAAACAACTGGAAATTCTTAAAGGCGGAATCAAGGGCGCTTAACTTTGTTTACAGCATCCTGAGAGGCGCAGGGTTGAAGGTCGCGGGACCGATCTCAGGCCGCCGCAATCTGCGCGAGCGCCCGAGCGCCAGCCTCCAGTCGAATTTACGTTATTGAAGCAAAAGGAACCTCATCATGGAATCACCACGAGCCGTTATCTCTTCCGCGAGTGATCCGAACAACCGCATCGGACCCGCGTTGCAGGAACTCATCGGGCAGACTTTCGGTATCGAACCTGCCGCCGTTGACCCGCAGGCGCAATTTCTGGAGATGGGAGGAGACTCACTCACTTTGCTGCGGCTGAGTCAGATCGTGCAGGACCGGTTCGGGGTCAAAATTCCGTTCCGCAAAATGCTCGAAGAAGTTTCGACCATTGAAGCTTTGACGAGATACATCGCTCAAGAGCTGCCGCCTGATGTCGAGGCGGCCAATCCGGCGGCCACCGGGTCGAGTCTAAATCAGTCGCCGGTTAAACATACCAATGGCTTTGAGCGGGCCACGTTGGCGGCGCTTCACAACCATCAACGAACCGAGGTGACCTTGGATGTAAACTTCGGCGCCGAATCCGCGGCGCCGGCATCGCCATCTGATGGATCGCCTGAGTTGATCAGCGAAGTAGCCCCGTCGCTCATGCCAGATGAAGGGCCTCTGACGGATGGAGGATCGTTGGAGCGCATTTTCGCCCAGCAGATCCAAATCCTGCGGCAGCAAACGGCTCAACAGACCCAGATCATGTCCGCACAATTGGATCTCCTTCGTCGCTTCGGACGCGTGACATCTCCCCCCTCCGCCGCGACAGCCGCGCCTCCCGAAAAAGCCGAAGCGCCATTGGCGACGCCGTCCACGGCCCTGGCGGCCGCGCCGGGCATTCCGGCGCAACAGACCGCAGCCGCGCCTCGCGCCCAATCGGGTCGCGAGGTCGAGGCCGAAGTCTTCGTCCCTTACAAGCCTATCCAGGTCGAATCAGGAAAGAGGTTGACCGAGAGTCAACGTCAGAGCCTGGACAGCCTGATCGGTCGAATCACGCGCAAGACACAAGGGTCAAAGAGGCTGGCCCAAACCTATCGCCCTTATCTCGCCGACAGCCGCTCATCCGCGGGGTTCCGCCGTCTGTGGAAAGAAATGTGTTACCCGCTGGTGGTTGAGCAAGGGCAGGGGGCGAGGGTTTATGACGTGGATGGGAACGAATACATCGACCTGACGATGGGCTTCGGCGCGTTAATGTTCGGGCACTCCCCCGACTTTCTGGTCAAAGCCATGCAAGAGGCCGTCGCGAACGGTGTTCGACTGGGCGGGCAATCGAGCGTCGTCGGCCAGACCGCCAAATTGATTGGCGAGTTGACAGGAGTTGAGCGGGTGGCTTTTTGCAACTCGGGCACTGAAGCCGTGATGGGAGCGTTACGGGTGGCAAGAGCGGTAACGGGGCGTTCTAAGATCGCCATCTTCGATGGTTCATACCATGGGACTTTCGACGGCGTAATGGTCAGGTCCGGGGAGAGAGGGGCGGGAGGGCGAATTGAGGCGCTACCTCTCGCCCCCGGCGTGCCGCGTCACATGGTCGAAAATGTATTGTTGCTGGGTTACGACGATGAGGAGGCCCTGGCCGCCATCGAATCTCATGCGCGCGAACTGGCTGCCGTCATCATCGAGCCGCCACGCAGCCGACGCCCGGACGTGCAGCCGCGCGAGTTCCTTCACAAGTTGCGAGAGATCACCCAAAGGGCCGGAATCGCGTTGATCTTCGACGAAGTCGTGACCGGCTTTCGCTTCCACCCTGGCGGCGTGCAAGCCATATTCGGGGTCCAGGCTGACCTGGTGACTTACGGCAAGGCCATCGGCAACGGCGTCCCTATCGGGGTCGTCGCGGGCAAGGCGGCTTTCATGGATGCTGTTGACGGCGGAATGTGGAGTTACGGGGACGATTCTTACCCGAGCGCCGAAACGACGTTCTTCGCCGGAACATATTTCAAGAACCCGCTGGTGATTGCCGCCGTGCGATCCGTCCTCAACCACATCAGGGAAAATGGGCCACGCCTTTACGAAGATTTGAACGCCCGCGCCCATCGCCTGGCGACCGCCCTCAACCAATATTTTGAACAGGAGAGCGTCCTGTTCAAGGTGTTGCAGGTCGGCTCACTCTTCCGTTTTCAATTGCCGCCCCGCCAGCCTCTGCTGGAATTGTTCTACTATCATCTGCTGGAAAAGGGGGTGTACATTTGCGAGACGCGCAACTGCTTCCTTTCAACGGCGCACACGGATCTGGACGTGGACCATATCTTGCGCGCGGTCAGGGAGACCATCGAGGAGATGCGCGAAGGTGGCTTGTTCTCGGATTGGGCTCCGTCCGGCCCAGGGCGCAATGGTTCGGTGAAGAATAGGCCCGGCGGTCCGCCTTCATCAGCGACGGGCCTCTCCGGAGACTCGAGAGAGGCCGCGGCGGCAAGTCTGGCCCCGGCCAGCCCTGTCGTGGGCCAACCCACGATCGCGGCGCGTAATTTTCCCCTCACCGAAGCGCAAAAGCAGCTCTGGTTTCTGGCGCAACTCGGCGAAGAAGCTTCAATCGCTTACAACCTCTCTCCGACACTGGAACTGCGTGGCGCTTTTCATTACGAGCACATGCACAGGAGCTTCCAGGCCGTGGTCGACAATCACGAAGCCTTGCGCATTACTTTCAGCCCTGACGGCGAGTATCAGCGCGTTAACCCGGCGTTCACTGTTGCTTTGCCTCTGATAGATGTATCAATCCTGTTGCCCGAACAGCGCGAGAACCGGCGCTTGGGCGACGCGTTGTTCCCCAACCCCAGACCCGACGCACCGCAGCCGTGCTGTCTGCCGCGCTGGAGCCGGCCGCCAGGCTGGCCATCACCTGCGCGATTTTGCTTTTTGGCACGCATCGGGGGCGTGATCTGATGCATGATCCCAGTCGAATTCTGGAATATGTGCATGCGCACCGCGCGCTGATTTTGCTTGGTTTTGTGGGGGCCTATGTGCTGATTGGCTTGGTGGCGCCGGTCTGGTGGCTGCAAATTCTTTCCGGGTATGTTTTTGGGCTGGTGTTTGGGATTGTGGTTTCGCAGATCACTTCGGTGATTGCGGCCGTGATCACGTGCAAATTGGCGCACTGGCTGGCCGGGGAGTATGTGCACCAGAAGCTTGAGGCCAGGCGGGAGAAGCTGCGCAAGCTCGACGAGAAGCTGGGGCACAATG
>Ga0137409_10008123_pt1 | contig 10733 bp, 11 predicted proteins | sample CZODoug1_16funga_FD_122059 | JGI IMG/M metagenome (GOLD analysis project Ga0137409, IMG submission 122059) | Vadose zone soil fungal communities from Angelo Coast Range Reserve, California, USA - CZODoug1_16fungal (Hybrid Assembly) | ecosystem: Environmental > Terrestrial > Soil > Vadose zone... | reverse complement strand
ACGATGCGCGGGGCCGAACGCAGCGGCAAGCCCTGCGATCGAAAGCACCAGCGCAACCCCTGCGTAGACCCTTGGATCGTGCGGTTGCACTTCGAACAGGAATGCGCGCGCCAGCCCGGAAAGACCCCACGCGCCGACCAAGCCTATGGCAAGGCCCACCATCGTCGTCAGCAACGCGTTTCCGAGAACGGACCTGAGGATCGCCGATGGCAGAGCGCCCAACGCCATTCGAATCCCAATCTCTTGCGTTCGCTGACTGACGACGTAAGCCATCACGCCGTAAATCCCCACACTTGCAATGCACAAACCGAGAACGCCGAAGAGTGCAAGGAGCATCATGTTGAACCGCCGCTGTGCCACCAGCGCATCGAAGTAATAACTGAGGGCGTGTTCGTCGATTCGCGTCGGCAAGGCATCGGGGAACTCCGACCAGATCGCTTGCCTGACCGCGGGGAGGATTCCCTGTGCCCTTGAGGTTGTTCGAACAACCAACGTCGCGCCAAGAACTCGACTCTGCGCAAGCGGGACGAATGCCTGCGTTCGCCAGCCGCTTTCGGGGCCGTCCTGGCGAATGTCCCCAACCACGCCGACGACCGTACGATTGCCAGCGAGCTGGACGACTCTTCCAACAGCGTCCTCTCCCGGGAAATACCGTGCGGCCGCTGCCTGGTTGAGAATGACGACCAGTTCGCTGTTCTGCCTATCGGTCTCCGCAAACACCCGACCTCTCAACAGCGGCACCTTGAGAGCCCGGAAATAGTCCGGGGAAATCTGATTCAGGGCGATATCTGTGTTCCGTGCCAGTTCTCGACCAGGAATCCCGAAATCGACTGTGCGGAGATCGCCGCGCAGTGGCAATCCGCCACCAGTCAGTGAGGCAATCTCTACACCGGGCAGGGCACGGACACGGCCGAGAACATTCATCAGCAACTGACGATTCCGCTGCGCAGCGTATTTGGTCTGCAAAGTTTCATCACCATGCGCCATATGCACAACATGGCAAAGGTGATGCTGGCGACCGGATTGATTGTCGGCTATGGCTATGTGATGGAAGCGTTCTTCGGCTGGTACAGCGGCAATCGTTACGAACGCTACATGATTTGGAACCGGATGCACGGGCCCTACGCCTATTACTATTGGGCGCTGATCCTTTGCAACATTATTACGCCGCAGTTTCTCTGGATCAAGAAGCTTCGCTCGAACCTGCTGGTGCTGTGGCTGCTCTCTATAGTCGTCAGCATCGGCATGTGGCTGGAGCGATTCGTGATCGTGGTGACCAGTTTGCATCGCGACTTTTTGCCTTCCTCGTGGGGTATGTATCAACCTTCGATGTGGGACTGGACAATGTTTATCGGCACGATTGGTTTTTTCTTTACTTTGTTGTTTCTGTTTATTCGCTTCCTGCCCATGATCTCGATCTTCGAGATGCGCACGATTCTGCCGGAAGCGGAAGTTGAGGAGTGACGTTCGGAGTCGCAGTGTTTAGAAAAGGCACTTGTGCCTCCGACGCGGCGGGGGACAAGTCCCCTCTCTAAACGGTTCGTAAGTGAAATGAATTCGGAATGGCGGAAGACGATCCAAAAGAAGAACCGTGGGAACATGATTTAGAGGACCCGGAACCTTTTCATCATGCGACGTCGGACTCTGCGCACGGCAGAGGGCGAGGAACGCCGGCGCTCTACGGCATCATGGCTGAGTTTGACAACCCGACGGACCTGGTGGCGGCGGCGCGGCGCACTCACGAAGCTGGCTACCGGCGTATTAATGGTTACTCGCCTTATCCGATTGAAGAACTTTCGGAAGCTATTGGATTTACGCGCACCGCTTTGCCGCTGATTGTCCTGGTGGGTGGAATACTCGGCGGGCTGGGCGGCTTCTTCATGCAGTACTGGATGGAAGTTATCGACTATCCGTTGAATGTTGGCGGCAAACCTTTCAATAGTTGGCCGGCGTTCATTCCGATTACTTTTGAATGCACTGTTTTGGTGGCGTCGTTTGCGGCCGTGTTAGGGATGTTGATGCTGAACAAACTGCCGCAGCCGTACCACCCAGTATTTAATGCCCCGAATTTTGCCCTCGCTACGCGCGATAAATTTTTCCTGGTAATCGAGGCCAACGATCCAAAGTTTAAATATGGCGAAGCAACCCAGTTTATGAAGACGCTGGGCGCGATGGACGTGAGCGATGTGGAAGTCTGAAGAACAGACGGCAGACGGCAGACGGCAGACGGCAGGAAATACTTTTCTCCGTTCGCTGAAGTCTCTATTCGAATCGCGTCTTGTTTCCTGCCTCCTGCTTAGTGCCGTCTGCCTCCTGACTTTCGCCTGCCGTCGCGACATGCAGGATCAGCCAAAGATGAAGCCATTTCGTTCAACTGTTTTCTTTAGAGATGGATTGTCGACACGGCCGCCGATTGAAGGCACTGTGGCTCGCGGCTTTTTGAAAACAGATACAGAATTTTTTACGGGAAAGAAGGCGGGGCGAACCACCGCTGCTGTCCTGACAGCACAAACTCCTGCAGGCCCGCAACCGGCAGCGGCAGGAACGGGAGCTCCGGTAGGCGCTGCAGCTTATCCTGACGATGTAGAGCTTTTTCCGATTCCAGTAACTAAGGACGTGGTGAGTCGTGGCAAGGAGCGCTACGAGATTTATTGTTCAGCGTGTCATGGCCTGACCGGCAATGGCGATGGAATGATCGTGAGACGCGGCTTCCGTCGCGCCGCTTCGTTTAATGATGACCGGTTACGTCAGGCGCCAGTGGGCCATTTCTTTGATGCGATCACCAACGGCTGGGGCGCGATGCCCAGCTACGCGCCACAGACTCCCGCGCAGGATCGCTGGGCGATCATCGCGTACATTCGCGCGTTGCAATTGAGCCAGCAAAGCCAAACAAATCAACCGGCCCAAGCGCCGGCAGCGGCAACGACGCATTCGCCATCACCTCAAGCGGGAGGGCATCAGTGACAACACCACTGACAAGTGGCCCTTACAACGCACCTGCAAGCGTGAGTCGCGTTGAGCAACGCGCGTTGATCGTTGGGGTTGTATTCACGCTGCTGCTGGCAGTTGGCTTTTTCCTAAATCGCCGGCAGTTTTTCCATTCGTATTTGTTTGCCTTCAGTTTTTGGGCAGGAATTTCAATAGGCTCGCTCGCGCTGCTAATGCTGCAGCACCTGACAGGCGGCGGCTGGGGACTCGTGATCCGGCGCGTGCTGGAAGCCTCAACGCGCACTTTGCCGTTGATTCTGATTCTCTTTTTGCCAATCGTGTTTGGCGCGCACTCGATCTATGACTGGACGCATCCAGAGGAGCTCGCAGCGCACCCAGCGCTCGTCGAGAAGTCAAAATACCTGAACCTGTCGTTCTTTACGGTGCGCGCCGCCATCTATTTCGCAATCTGGTTGGCACTCGCCTATTTCCTGAATCGCTGGTCGCTGTTACAAGATCGCACCGCCGATCGTCTGTTTGCGAAACGCATGCGGGTACTCAGTGGTCCGGGGATGGTGCTATTTGTTTTCACGGTAACGTTTGCGTCAATCGACTGGTTCATGTCGCTGGATCCGGAGTGGTCTTCCACCATTTACGGTTTTATTTTTGTTGCTGCCTGGTCACTGAGCGCGCTGGCTTTCACCGTTGCGGTGATGGCCGCATTAGCAAAACATGAACCGATGAGCAATATCGTCGGTCAGTCACACTTCCACGATCTCGGCAAGCTGTTGCTGGCCTTCGTCATGCTGTGGTCATACTTCGCGTTCTCGCAGTTTCTCATTATCTGGTCAGGAAATTTGCCCGAGGAGATCCGCTGGTATCTACCCAGAATCCATGGCACCTGGGGAGCGATCGCGCTGGCAGTCGTCGTCCTTCATTTTGCGTTTCCGTTTCTGTTTCTGCTGTCGCGCTCTTTCAAACGCGACTCAGGCAAGCTGGTGATTGTTGCAGTACTGATTCTGGTGATGCGCTTGATCGATCTGTTTTGGATGATTGCGCCAAACTTAACTCACGAGCAGTTTAACGTTAGCTGGATGGACCTGGTTGCACCCGTCGCCATCGGTGGCTTGTGGCTTGGAGTTTTTGCGCGGGCTCTGTCCAGGCGACCGTTGATACCGATTAACGATCCACTTTATGAAACCGCGCTTGAGCAGAAGCATGCGCACGCTGGTCATTAAAGCTGGGGAGCCAGGGGGGACAAGGGTAAAAGGGAATCAAGAGGGGAAGTTTCCGAACCTATGGCAAGAAGTTCGCACAACGGCAACGGCCATGATCATAGACACGTCACCGTGACGCCGGACGTGTCGCACATCAAGAACCTGGACGTGACGCATGAAGCAAGCGACGTCAGCGTTTCCGGCGTATTGAAGTTTGTCGCTGGACTTACTGTGATGACTGTCGTGGTCTTTGTACTCGTGTGGGGCCTGTTTCGCTTTCTGTATGCGGAGACTGAGAAAGAGCCGGATCCGGGACCGATGGCGATGTCGCCGCTGGAGCGGTTGCCGCCGGATCCTAAGCTGCAGGCCGCGCCCGGATTTGGAGTAACGCTGGAAAACGGTGAGCGGGTGCCGCTGGATAAAAGAGAACCGGAGGCGGAATACCGCGTGCTTCGGGAGCAATGGGAGCGTCAGCTGAACTGCTCGCAGGAAGGAGCGTCCAACGTTAAGCCTGGGTGTGTGCCAATCGATCAGGCAATGGAGAAAGTGCTGAAGGCTGGCCTGCCTTCACGAAAACAAGACAATCCTTCTACGAGTACCGATGTGTACGGAGTGAGACTACCAACCGCCGCTAGCTCCGGGAGAATGACCGAGAAAGAGGCGCAATGACGATAGTGGAGAAACGGCAGGAGACAGACGCTGGAAACCAGAAAGCGGCCGTGCCTTTGCGGCTTTGCCGCCGCACAGTGCGGAAAGGCTCTGCCTTTCCGCGGGCCACCAAATATGAACTTGGTAAGGCTACGCCTTGCCCACGCTTCGGAGGCGCAGCCTCCAAAACTACCTTATTCAGACTGCCGGAAAGGCAGAGCCTTTCCGCACGGTGCGGCGGCAAAGCCGCGCAAGCCACGCGTTCAACGCCAGTTCTGGTGTTTTGGTTCTGCCTGCTGCTTTCTGCGTTCTGCCTTCCGGCTCACGCGCAGTTTAGTCAGACGCAGGGAAACTCGCCGCTCTACAGTTCCCGCCCGTATGAAGCGAGAGCTCCCAGTGGTTTACCGAAGGCTCTGAATGGCGTGGGCATCGACCAGAAACTCAACGAACAGCTACCGCTTGATCTCGAGTTCAAAAACGAGAAAGGCGAGAACGTAAAACTGGGCGACTACTTTGGAAAGAAACCCGTGGTGCTGTCGCTGGTCTATTACCAGTGCCCAATGCTTTGTAATCAGGTGCTCAATGGGATGGTGACCGCGTTCAAAGTTATGGCCTTTAAGCCGGGAGAGGAGTTTGAGGTTGTGACAGTCAGCTTCGATCCGCGTGAGACCGCCGCACTGGCCGCCGCGAAGAAGAGCACTTATGTGAACTACTTGCCGGAAGCTCGGCGTCCGGGAGCAGCCGCTGGTTGGCATTTCCTGACCGGTGATGAAGCGAGTATCAAACGTCTGACGGACGCGGTCGGATTTCGTTATCACTTTGATGAAGCCACTAACCAGTTTGCGCACGCCAGCGCGATCTACGTAACGACACCGCAGGGAAAACTGGCGCGCTACTTCTACGGCATCGAATACGCGCCGCGCGATCTCCGTTTGGGCTTGATCGAAGCGGCTGACAACAAGATAGGATCGCCCGTCGATCAGTTGTTGTTGTATTGCTTCCACTACGATCCGGCGACCGGAAAGTATGGAGCGGCAGTAATGAACATAATGCGCGCGGGTGGCATCCTGACCCTGGTAGCCATAGCAGGGATGTTTTTGATAATGCGCCGGCGTGGCCAGGCGCGCGTCGATTTGCGAGCCGGAGGTACGGCTTGAGTCTAATGCAGACTTCGTGGATTCCATTTGTTCCGGAAAGCGCTTCCACTGTTTCCGGAAGCGTCGACGCGCTCTATTTTTATCTTTCGGGCGTGACGGTGTTCTTTACCCTCCTGATTTCGGGCGTGCTTATTTTTTTCGTTATTAAATATCGCCGTCGCACCCCGTTTGAGATTCCCCGGCCAATCGCAGGCTCGCACAAACTGGAAATGCTGTGGTCCGTTATACCTTTCATAATCGCGATGAGCATGTTTGCCTGGGGTGCGCAGATTTATTTTCAGAATTCGCGGTCACCGAAAAATGCCAACGAGATCTATGTCGTGGGTAAACAGTGGATGTGGAAGATTCAGCACTCAACCGGGCAGCGCGAGATAAATGAGTTGCATGTCCCGGCCGGCCGGAAGATCAAACTGATAATGACTTCCGAGGACACTATTCACGACTTTTTCATTCCGGCGTTCCGCATCAAGGCTGACGTATTGCCCGGCCGGTACACGACACAGTGGTTTGAAGCTACCAAGCCCGGGACGTATCACCTCTTCTGCGCCGAATACTGCGGCATGAATCATTCAGGAATGATTGGGTCGGTAGTAGTCATGCAGCCGGCTGAATTTGATAGTTGGTTGAGCGGCAACGCGAGCCAGCAATCTCCGGCCGTGGCGGGCCAGCAGTTGTTCCAATCGCTGGGGTGCGTTTCCTGTCATGGTGCAAACGGTGAAGGCGGTCGCGGGCCGGCGTTGGCCGGTCTATTTGGACGCAAGGTTTTTCTAACGAACAATCAAACGGTCATTGCCGATGAAGCCTACATTCGCGAGTCGATCGAGAACCCCTCCGCAAAAGTTGTTTCCGGTTTTAGTCCAATCATGCCAACGTTTCAGGGACAGGTGACGCCGGAGCAGTTGATTCAAATCATATCGTTTATTAAGTCGCTGCAGATTACCAACTCGCAATCATCGACCCCGATATCGAATTCGCCAGCGACTGCGCCAGCGGCGACGCCGGCTGCGGCAAGGGCGACGCCGGCGGCAAAATGAAAGTAGTTGGGCGACGGGAATTATGAAAGCATTCGAAACATTCGAAACACCAACGGCAGCTCGCGTTAACTACATCAACGCCGAATACGGGCTGAAGTCCTGGCTGCTGACTAGGGATCACAAGCGCATCGCTCTGCTTTATCTGGGTTCAATCTCGGTGTTCTTTTTCATTGGCGGGTTGTATGCGATGTTCATTCGCCTCGAGTTGTTGACACCGCAAGGCGATCTGCTTTCATCGACCACTTACAACAAGGTATTTACCCAACACGGGATCATTATGATCTTTTTCTTCCTGATCCCGTCGATACCGGCCACGCTGGGGAACTTCCTGGTGCCCATGATGATTGGCGCCAAGGATCTGGCGTTTCCGCGCATAAACCTGCTGAGTTGGTACATCTATCTGCTGGGCGGCATTGTCACGATCTGGGCTCTACTTGCCGGCGGAATTGATACCGGTTGGACTTTTTACGCGCCCTACAGCACTACGTTTTCAAACTCCTACGTCGTTGCCACCGGCGCTGGAATATTTATCAGCGGCTTCTCGTCAATTCTGACGGGGCTAAACTTTATCGTAACAATTCATACGATGCGGGCGCCGGGAATGACCTGGTTTCGCATGCCCCTTTTCATCTGGGCCCACTATGCAACTTCGCTGATCATGATTTTGGGCACTCCCGTAATCGCGATCACGATTTTGCTGTTGGCCTTCGAGCGCTTGTCGCACGTTGGAATATTCGATCCGGCCAACGGCGGCGATCCAGTTCTTTTCCAACATCTCTTCTGGTTCTATTCACACCCGGCCGTTTACATCATGGTCTTGCCCGGCATGGGCGTGGTCAGCGAGTTGATCGCAAACTTCTCTCGCAAAAACATTTTTGGCTACAAGTTTGTGGCGTTCTCGAGCCTGGCAATTGCTGTCTTTGGTTTTCTCGTTTGGGGACACCACCTGTTTGTTGCCAGCCAGTCGGTTTATGCGGGAATGATTTTTTCGTTTCTGAGTTTTGCGGTGGCCATTCCTTCGGCAATAAAAGTCTTCAACTGGACTGCGACACTGTTCAAAGGTTCGATCTCTTACGACACGCCGATGCTCTATGCGCTGGGTTTCATCGGTCTCTTCACCATTGGCGGCATGACCGGACTCTTTCTGGCGGCGCTCGCCGTAGACGTCCACTTGAGCGATACCTACTTCGTCGTTGCCCACTTCCACTACATCATGGTGGGCGGCACCCTGCTGGCTTACCTGGGGGGATTGCATTTCTGGTGGCCCAAGATCACCGGGCGCATGTATCCGGAAGGTTGGGGTAGATTCTCGGCGCTGGTAGTTTTCGTTGGTTTCAACCTGACGTTTTTGCCGCAGTTCATCGCCGGCTATTTAGGAATGCCGAGGCGCTATCACGCTTACCCGCCGGAGTTTCAAGTGTTCAATGTGCTTTCGACGGCAGGCGCCTCGATTCTGGGTGTGGGTTTGATCATTCCCTTCATTTATTTGCTTTGGTCGATGCGCTACGGGAAACGCGCTGAACCAAACCCGTGGCACTTACCTGGTCTGGAATGGAGAACGCCGTCGCCTCCGCCGACGGAAAATTTCCTGGCGACACCGATCGTCACCTGGGAAGCGTATGAGTTCGCGCCGCCTGAAGAAATGGAAGTGATCGGTAAGTTTAAAAAGCAGGAGTTGGAAGCGGTTGGCGGCGAGCCGTAAATCAGAGGTCAGAGATCAGAGATCAGAAGTCAGGGGCAGAAGACTTGCAGCGCTTGGTGTCTTGGCGGTTATTTTTTGAGTCAAAGGGAGATGAACTTGGCAGACGCCGTACCAATTGAACATGAGGCGAGCCATCCGGCTCTGCAACACCACTTCGAGAACCTCGAGCAACAGCGAGAAGCCGGCGCGCTCGGCATGTGGGTTTTCCTGGTCACCGAGATCATGTTCTTCGGCGGGATGTTTCTTGCTTACACGCTTTATCGAACCCAGTATCCGGCGGCCTTCGCTTCGGCCAGCAACCACCTTGACCTTACCCTTGGCGCGGTCAATACCGTTGTCCTTATCCTGAGCAGTTTCACAATGGCCTTAGCTGTTTACAGCGCCCAGGTTGGCAAACGAACGAATCAGATTATTTGCCTGGTGTTCACGATCGTCCTCGGTCTGACCTTTTTAGGTGTCAAGGCGGTTGAGTATCGCGATAAATACGTCGACAGCTTAATACCGGGAAAGTTAATCCCAGGGCGGCCATTCAAACCCGAAGTCCAGGAGCACGGCACCCCATACGACAAACACAAACTGCATCTGCTTCCGGGAGCTACCGTCAAAAACGTCGAGATGTTTTACTGGATCTATTTCGCGATGACCGGCATGCACGCCGTGCACATGATCATTGGGGTTGGTTTGCTTTCGGTAATTCTATTTTTCGCCTGGCGTGGCCGGTATGGGCCGGAGTATCACAACCCGGTGGAGATCTCAGGTCTTTATTGGCACTTCGTCGACATCATCTGGATCTTTTTGTTCCCCTTGCTCTATTTGTTGGGCCGGCATCTGGAACATTGACGACGATATGAGTGAACACATCGTTTCTCTGAGAATCTACGTAACGATCTTTCTCGCCTTGTTGGTGGGGACGGCCCTTACTGTGGTGGCGGGTCTGCAAGATTTCCCGGGGAACTTAAACGTAATAATCGCGCTCACCATAGCCGTAGTGAAAGCGACGCTGGTCGTGCTTTACTTCATGCACGTCCGCTACAGCTCACGGCTCATTTGGGTGGTTTTTACGTCGGCCTTATTCTGGCTGGCAATTCTCTTCGTCTTTACCTTCAGCGACTACTTGACCCGCGGCTGGTTATCGGGTTAACCGCGCCCCATTAGCTTGAACCGTTCACTGCATAAAGCTTCTCATCGCGAACCGCCACTTCGCCCTTACAATTCGGACACCTCAATCTAATCGTTGCGTCTGACGTTTTGATCGGCGTCGAACAATACGGGCACGGCCCGGAAACCTCATTCTGTTTGAAGAGATCGCGCATCATTATGAGTGGCACAATGAGTCCAGCCATGAGCAGCGGGATGCCGAAGAAAAGTCCAATACTGCCGCCGCCACCAAGTGTGAGGCTGATGACCAAGCCGCCGATGAAAAGAATCAAGCCGATAGCGATGGCAAAGGAAAACCTATAGGCACTGTCAAGCCTTCGTGCTGGCTTTGTTTCGGCTGGTTCTTTTGCGCTCATTGCTACGTCCTTTGCGTTGACTCGTTGTTTCTGCTGATCGGGAGCATTGACTTTTACTCCGGCTGCCCAATTACTGTCAACAATTCACCTCCCAGCGGTAGTGTCCTAAAAGGTAGGAAGAACCATTGGCGAACCGAACGTCTTGCTCTATCGTATGCTGAAGAGGGGGTAAAAACGGATGTATTGTTCCTCTTGTGGCGTGGCGTTAGCGAGAGACCTTTCCTACTGTAATCATTGCGGCGCCAGAGTCAATGGCTCAAAGGATGATAGCGTGATCAAGGCCGTGGAGTTGTTCCCTGAGTCTTTGGTCTGGGCAATTGTATCAGTCTTTGTGGTCGGCATAGGCTGTGTCATCGGCTTGATGGCCGTGATGAAGAACTACGGCTTGAACGACGGAGCGGTACTCGCATTCTCAACGTTGATCTTCCTCCTGATGCTCGCGGTCGAGAGTGTATTCACCTGGTTATTGTTGAGTCGACGGAAAGAAGTGCGACAGGCCGAGCAAGTGAAGAAGCAAGCTACCAGGGAGCTGG
>Ga0137409_10008120_pt1 | contig 10736 bp, 10 predicted proteins | sample CZODoug1_16funga_FD_122059 | JGI IMG/M metagenome (GOLD analysis project Ga0137409, IMG submission 122059) | Vadose zone soil fungal communities from Angelo Coast Range Reserve, California, USA - CZODoug1_16fungal (Hybrid Assembly) | ecosystem: Environmental > Terrestrial > Soil > Vadose zone... | reverse complement strand
TTCGCGTCTTCCAGAAACTGTTTCGACGCTGCCTCTACTGTTTTGTTGTAGGCATTGAGCGCTTCGAGGTATCGCTCCTTCTGGGCCCCGCCGAGATTGAACATCCGGGCGTTGCCGGGGCAAAGTTGACCTGTGCCCAAGCGGTTGCAAAACACTTCAGGGACTTCCCCCGCTGCCACCGCCGCGCTTGGCCCCCCGGGTTCTGCGCGTTGTTGGGCGTATGAGGTCCCAACTGCAAACAGGAGCATCAGCGCGCTAACAGGAATCACTCCTACAGTTAGACGTTTCATGGTGATCGTCTCCTTCTCTGTTTGATCACTGACTCGCTTCTTGAACAATCAAACCTAAACTCAACTCAGGAACGCGGCCGTGAAGTGATATGAAAGCCAGCGTCGAGGATAGCTTTCTCCAACACTGCAATGGTCTGGGCGCCCGGATCGTAGCTCACGACAGCCTTGCCACTATCAACATCCAACTTGGCATCTACGACTCCTGGCAGCTTATGGAGTGTGGCCGAGAGGCTAACTGCGCAGGCTGGGCAATCCATGTCGGGGATTTGGAACGTAGCCGTCGAGAGGGTCGCGGACCCGACCGAATAACTTGGGCTTGGCTGCCCAAGTACGTGCCGCGCCACGTCTCCTGAGTAGTACGGAAACGCTGCCAAAGCGACAATCGCCGTTGCTGCACCCCCTAGTGCGCTAAAGCTCCAGCGGCTCATGGGCCTCGTGGCGCAGAGACTACCGGGAATACAGGCCCTCTGATAATCGCGATACGCGAGGAGGAACCCGGCTCCAAGAAGCAGACCGGTAATGCCCAACAAGTATGGCCGCCACGCTTCGAATACGGCCCCGGCAGCGATCGTGCCAATTCCTGTCACCGTCGCCACTATTGGAATAATGCAACAAAGCGAGGAGCCGATCGCCGTAGCTACCGAGGCCCCCACCAGCAATCGCTTCCGTTTTAGACCAGCGGCCTCAAATGGCCCCGGCGCATTTGTTGGAGCTCCGTGGTCGTGTGTAAGGGATCGCGTCGCATCTTTCTGTTGGATTCCCTGAGTCATGACTGCGCGCTCCAAGTGTCGCAAATTTTGTCGTGACCTCCTTGCCGACGCCGAGCACTGCTTCGAGACTATTTGACGATGACCGGATAGGCGTCGCAAAACATGTTCTTAACCGCAAGCGTCATAGTTTTCTCGCCGGAGCTTCTGGCTAGGGCCTGACCGCCCCTTGGCTTCCCGTGCAGTTGGACTGTCTTTTCTCGCGGCAAGCCTGATAGGGTCCCGCACGCGTTTGTCTTCTGTGTTTGCCGTTGCCCGGTGGTCTTGCATCCTGTAGTGACTCCAGGATCAAGGACGTTCTACCATGCGCCAGTTCACAAGTTCGCGACCGAAGAGATCGGAGGGCATGCCGATCGGTGAACTCTCGCGCCTGAGCGGCGTGAACATCGAGACCATCCGGTACTATGAGCGGATCAAGATAGTCCCAGCGCCACTGCGCACACAGAGCGGCCGTCGCCTTTATGGCGGGACGGACCTCCGGGTTCTCGCGTTCATACGCAGGTCCCGCGAACTAGGGTTTTCGCTCGAAGAAATCCGCACGCTGCTGCGGCTCGGTGGACCGGAAAAAGCGTCATGCCGTGAGGTCCGCGAGATTGCCGCGCATCATCTTGAACATATCCGGGCCAAGCTCAGCAACTTGATAAAGCTTGAACGTCTCCTGGCGAGAACTGTATCTCGCTGCTCGGGTAGGACTGCGCCCGATTGTCCTGTGTTGGACATCCTGGATATTCAGCGGTCCAAATAGTCGCTTTGAGTGCAGGTGTCGGTTGTGAGTCAAAACCGGCTGTGCCGCCTGGCGTCTCATTCCGGCTGACAGATGCAAGGCAGTCCGATCGGACAACCCGTCAAAATCTCTGTGCAGAGGTACTAACGGTTGCGGCCGATCAAAGCTGCCGCCGCCGCGCGGGTCGGCAGATCGAGCTTAAGCAAAATGTTGGCGACGTGTCGCTTCACCGTATGATCGCTAAGCCGCAGTTGTTCGGCGATCCCGGCATTGCTGAGCCCGTCGGCGACGAGCTTGAGCACCTCGCGTTCTCGCTCGCTCAGTATTTCCAATCCGGCCGTTCGTATAGGGCGTCTGTGAGGCTCAAGATGCTGCTCGGCCATGACGGCAAGGAGGCGCAGCCGGCTATCCCCGTCCTCGACAACCAGGTTGCCCCGCTCAACAAAATGCAATCCAGAGCCGGGAACAAGATCCTTGACGATCGCCGATGCCAATACCTCGCCGGCTGCGGCGAGCGTGGCGATCCGCTCGGCGATATGGAGCGCGCGGCCCGTGACGGTATCATCCAGAAGCGCGATTTCGCCGGTATGCACGCCGATCGCAAGATCGAATGCGAATGCCTCGGCGAGGTCCCGCAGCGCCACCGCGCAGCGCAAGGCGCGGACCGCACCATCGAACCGGGCGCTGAGTTCGGTGCCGGGACCGAGCGGGCGGCCGCCGTGACGGGCGATTGTATCGGCGGCCGCCTGCCGCAACCGGCTCAGCCGGTCGCTCCACAAACGGTCGCCGGTAAACGCCACCGGTCGTGCGGCGCCGGCCAGCCTTGCCACCACGAGGGTGGCGAGCACATGATCATGGCTGGGGGCGGGACGTTCGCCAGTGAGAAATTCCTCGATCTTGTCGACGACGCCGTCGATATCTCCGGTCCAGATCGGGTGATCCCGACCGGACATCTCGACAAAGCGCGCCCCGGCAATTTTTTGAGCGAGCTGGCGTCCCGCCGCAAACTTTACCCGGGCGTCGGTGGTCCGGTGGATGACAAGGGTCGGGACCCGAATGCTCGCAAGCGCATGACGAACATCGATCTGGGCATTCATTCGCGCGAGCGCGATCGCCGCGGACGGGCTGACCGACAGGCGTTCGAAGCGGGCCCACCATGCCTTGAAGCGCGCATCATCGACCTTGCCCGGCGCAAATGCAGCCAGCGACGCGCCGGTTCCCCACGTCCGCTCGGCGTTGCCCAGGAACGCCGCGAGGGCCTCGGCCCCCATCACGGCCGAATAGAAATGAGCGTAACCGCCGTAAAGCACGAGCGCTCGGGTCCGTTCCGGATAGGTTGCGGCGAACAGAATCGACATCGGGGCGCCTTCGGAGGCGCCCAGCAGCGCCGCACGGCCGCTGCCGGCCGCATCCATGACGGCGCGCACATCGTCCATCCGGGTTTCGAGGTCTGGCAGATCGCGGTTGTCGACCCGGTCGCTGAGGCCGGTACCACGCTTGTCGAACTGGATGAGCCGTGTAAAGGCGCCGAGCCGCTGGAGCAGGTGGCTGTAGCCGGGGTCTTCCCAGTGAACTTCGAGATTGGAAAGAAACCCCGGCACAAAGACGAGATCGATCGGGCCGTTGCCGATCACCTGATAGGCGATCCGCACGTCGCCGCTGCGGGCATATCGGGTCTCGGGCGGTTTCATATGTCGCGCTCGAAGTTTGCGTGAGGTCAGCCTACCATGCGGTTATCTGGCCGCCGAATAGCGTCATAAACTGAACCACGACCCGCGCTCCATCGATCGATCCCGCGTTGTTGAGAGGGGATTTCGGGCGCGTCGAATGACTTAACTGGCGTCGTCGCCGAGACAAGTGCGGCCACGACCCGGGAGAGAGACCAAGTGTTCAACCTCACCGGAATCCGCGTTAATTAACCAGTCTATAACGAAGCCCAATGGCCGGTTTCACCCGGCTCGATTCGTTCCCCGTGAACGAATCGGAACGGTTGCGCGGTGGAATGGGGCATGTGACGCCACTTACGACCGTCCGGACTCTTCAGATCGCACGGCACGCCATGGCTGCCCCAGGTGGTGTCAGCCAGCGTCGAATCGATGCAGCGTTACGCCGCGAGATTGGCCACGACGGCATCGAGCACCGGAAAGCCCGTCGCCGTCACACGCAAGCGACCCTTATCCGGCGTTTCCACAAGGCCGTGCTGCGCAAGATACGCGATCCGCTCGGCTGAAGGCGGTCTACCGGCCAGCATCTCGAAACGACTGAGATCGATGCCCTCGGCAAGGCGCAAGCCCATCAGCAGATACTCGTCCGCCGCTTCGGCACGCGACAGCGGCTCATCGGTCACAAGGCCGTGGCCTCGTGACTCGACGAGCCCGAGCCACGCCTCCGGTTGCTTTTCGGTCGCCGTCGCCCTCCGGACTCCCTCGATATCGAGACGGCCATGGGCACCGGGTCCGATGCCGGCATATTCGTGGCAGCGCCAATAGACGAGATTATGCCGGCACTCGGCGCCCGGTCTGGCGTGGTTGGAGACTTCGTAAGCCGGCAGGCCGGCGGCGGCGCAGACGTCCTGGGTGACGTCGTAGAGTTTCCGGCCGTGATCGGCGTCCGGAATGGCCAGCCGGCCGGCGGCGTGGAGCGCCGCGAAGGGCGTCTCCGGCTCAATCGTGAGCTGATAGAGCGACAGGTGTCCGGCGGCCTGCGAAAGGGCGTTCATCAGTTCGGCCCGCCACTCCGCGGCCGTCTGGCCCGGTCGCGCGTAAATCAGATCGAATGAATAGCGTTGGAAAATGCGCCGTGCGATCGCGACGGCACCAAGCGCCTCGCGCGCCGTATGGGTGCGCCCCAATGCGACAAGTGCGGCGTCATCGAGGGCCTGAACCCCGAGCGAGACGCGGTTGACACCGGCCGCCCGGTAACCGGCGAAACGCCGAGCTTCTACGCTCGTTGGATTAGCCTCCAGCGTCACCTCGACATCATCGGCAACGCGCCAGTTATTCGCCACCGCATCGAGGATTGCGGCGACCGTTGCGGGCTCCATCAGGGATGGCGTTCCCCCGCCCAGGAAGATCGTGGACACGGTGCGGCCCGGCGTGCGCGCGGCCGTTGCGGCGATCTCAGCCGTGAATGCGCGAACGAAGCGCGGCTGGTCGATGAGACCATGCCTCACGTGGCTGTTGAAATCGCAATAGGGGCATTTTGACCGGCAAAACGGCCAATGAACGTAGACGGCGAATGCCGGATCACCCTCCCTACCCTCCTCCGCCCCCCTCCCTAACCCTCCCCCGCAAGCGGGGGAGGGAAGGGTGGGGGAAAGGGGATGGTGGGGAGGGGGCGCTGCGCGTTCGCCAAGGCGATCAGCTTCCGCCAAGACAGGCCTCCGCAAGCTTCAGAAATGCCCGCGCCCGATGAGACAGGCCGAGTCCCCTGGGTGGCAGGCCGTGTTTCTCCACACTCGTCATCTCGCCGAACGTGAGATCATAGCCATCGGGGAGAAAAATAGGATCGTAACCAAACCCCTTGTCGCCGCGCGGCGGCCAAACCAGCGTGCCGTCGACGCGGCCTTCAAACTCCTCGATATGGCCGTCCGGCCAGACGATGCACAACGCCGAGACGAAGTGCGCGGTACGGGTTTGCGGCGTTACGGCGCCGCGATCACACAACTGTTGGTTGATCTTTACCATAGCCGCCCGAAAATCCTTGTTCGGGCCTGCCCATTGGGCCGAATGGATGCCGGGCGCACCGCCCAACGTATCGACCGCAAGCCCGGAGTCATCCGAAAAGGCAGGCAGGCGCGCCCCCTGGGCGGCCGCGGTGGCCTTTATGCGGGCATTTTCCCGAAAGGTCTCGCCGGTCTCGCCGGGCTCAATAAGGCCAAGCTCGCCGGCCGCGACCGCCTCAACGCCGAACGGTTCAAGCAATTCGCGCATTTCCCGCAGCTTGCCGGGATTGTGGGTGGCAATCACCAGCCGTCCAGCGAGTCCGCGATGTTGACGCGCGTCCGTCAAAGGCTACATCACCGCAATCTTCTGCAGCTCGATCAGCTTGCCGACACCCTTGCGGGCAAGCGCCAGCAACGTCAGCAGCTGGGGTTCCGTGAATGGCGTTTTTTCCGCCGTGGTTTGGATTTCCACAATGCCGCCGCTGCCAGTGAGGACGAAATTTGCATCGGTATCGGCGCTGGAATCCTCCGCATAGTCCAAGTCAAGCACCGCCGTCCCGGCGCAGATGCCGCAGGAAATTGCGGCGACATGCTCCCGCAGCGGTGACGTGCGGACGATATCCCGGGTTTTCATCCAGACGAGGCAATCATGGAGCGCGACCCAGGCGCCCGTTATGGCGGCCGTTCGGGTGCCGCCGTCGGCCTGGATAACATCGCAATCTATGGTGATCTGCCGCTCACCGAGCGCTTCGAGGTCCACCACGACGCGCAGGCTGCGGCCGATGAGCCGTTGGATTTCGATGGTGCGGCCGTTTTGCTTGCCTGCGGCCGCCTCGCGCCGCGTCCGCTCCAGAGTGGCGCGCGGCAACATGCCGTATTCGGCCGTGATCCAGCCCCGGGCCTGGCCTTTGAGCCAGGGCGGCAGGCGATCCTCGAGCGTCGCCGTCACCAGGACATGGGTATCGCCGAACTTCACAAAACATGAACCTTCGGCATATTTCACGACGCCGCGTTCCAGCGAAACGGCGCGCAGTTCGTCGGTCTGGCGGCGGCTTGGTCGCATCGGTTCCCTCCCGGCGGCATCGGAGTCCTGAACGAATCATGCGCCGCCGCGAGGCTTTTATGTTCGTCAGCGGGGTTGGACAAGAGTTACGGCGCGAAAATGCGTACGGCCCCGACCCTTGCACATGTCGTCCGGTATGGACAAATAACCGGCCCAAGGCAATCATTTGACGATGCGGTCCGTGTCCCAAGACGTCCCGATTGGATCCAGCGAAATAAGCCTCGCCCAGCTCAATGAGCGTTCGCGCGAGATCTTTCGCCAAATCGTCGATAGCTATCTCTCCACCGGAGAACCGGTCGGATCGCGCAATTTATCGCGCATCATTCCGATGACGCTGTCACCCGCGTCGGTGCGCAATGTCATGCAGGATCTCGAGCGACTGGGGCTCATCTATGCGCCCCACGCCTCAGCCGGAAGGCTGCCAACCGAACTCGGCCTGCGGTTCTTCGTCGATGCGTTGATGCAGATCGGAGACCTGAGCGACAATGACCGCCTCGCCATCGAGGGACAGGTTGCGGCGGCGGGAACGACCGTTGAAAACGTGTTGACGGAGGCTTCCGGCTTGCTGTCGGGCCTCGCCCGCGCGGCCGGCGTGGTACTCACCGCCAAGGCCAACTTGAGGATGAAGCACATCGAGTTCGTGCGGCTCGAACCCGAACGTGCGCTCGTTATCCTGGTGGCCGAGGACGGGCAGGTCGAGAATCGGGTCCTTAACCTTCCCGTCGGGCTGCCGGCATCGGCGCTGACCGAGGCCACGAATTTCCTTAACGCTCATATTCGCGGCAAGACCCTTGCCGAGGTCAAGGCAGAACTTGAGAAAGCCCTTGAAGCCGGCCGCGCCGAACTCGATCAATTGACACAGAGGATCATTGCCGCGGGTCTCGCGAGTTGGTCCGGCGGCGAGCGTGACGAGCGCAAGTTGATCGTGCGCGGCCATGCCAATCTGCTCGACGACCTTAAAGCGGTTGAAGATTTGGAGCGGGTGCGGCTATTGTTCGACGAGCTCGAAACCAGGCGGGGCGTGGCGGATCTGCTCGGGCGCGCCGAGCGCGCCGAAGGCGTCAGGATCTTCATTGGCTCGGAAAACAAGCTGTTTTCGCTGTCGGGGTCATCGACCATTATCGCTCCCTACCGGGACTCGACCGGAGGGATCGTCGGCGTGATCGGGGTCATCGGCCCGACCCGGCTCAATTACGCCCGCATCATTCCGATGGTTGACTACACGGCCAAGATCGTCAGCAAGCTGCTGGCGGCCTCTTAAACTTCCGACCCTGCCCCACGCTTGATTTTTGCCTGCGAAGCATTGATATGCGGGGCGTTCGTCCGGCAATCTTTGAGGGAACGGCATTATGACGGATCCGACTGCCACCGCCAGTGACAACAATACCGCGACGACAGCGGACAATGCGCCGGCGCCCCCAGACGCCGCAGCGCTGGCAAAGGAAGTGGCGGAATACAAGGACAGGCTCCTGCGCGCGCTGGCCGAGATGGAAAACATGCGCCGCCGCACCGACCGGGAAGTCGCGGACGCCCGTGCCTACGCGGTCTCGGGCCTCGCGCGCGACGTCATCGGGGTCGCCGACAACTTGCGGCGGGCATTGGAGGCGGCCGGCGAGTCCACTGCCGTGATCGAGGGCCCCGCCAAAGCCCTCCATGAGGGAGTCGAACTGATTGAGCGTGAACTTCTCAAGGTCCTGGAAAGGCACGGCGTTAAGAGGTTCGATCCGAAGGGCGCCAAATTCGATCCGAATTTCCACCAAGCGATATTCGAGGTGTGCGACGCCAACGTCCCGGCTGGCTCTGTCGCTCAGGTGATTCAGCCGGGTTATGTGATTGGGGAGCGAGTGCTGCGGCCTGCCATAGTGGGCGTTTCCAAGGAAGCTGCAAAGCCCGCGACCTCGGAAAGCCCAACTGACGAAACGCAAACCAGCTGAAAAGCTCGTCTGCCGCTAATCGCGTGGTGCAATGCCATCGCGCACGGCACGGAAATGCGGAAACGCCGCGGGCCATTGGTCTGCGCGTGCAATGCCGAGCATACGGATGAAGGTGCCCGAGCCGAACCGCACCCACTGAACGAGCTTCACCGGGGCGTCGCTAAAGGCCTCCTTCGCTTCAGCCTGCAACTCGTGCGTCACGAGGGTGCCGCCGCCGAGCCTCAACATGTCGCCGCTGCCGTTGATGATGTGCACATCCTTTACATCGCCCAAGCCGGCGAAAAGATTGCGCGCAAAATTGGCACGATCGGTGGCCTGCTCAGGCCCGCCTTGACCGATCATCACTGCGAACATCGGCTGGTCGCTGGGCGTCGGGGTATCTTTGGCACCATCGGTCAGCACGACCCCGGTATTGCCAAGCACGCGGACGGGCCGCAACCCGGATAGATCGGTCAACTTAAAAGGCACCAAGGCGATCTGCTCATCCATAGGCACTGTTGCACGCACCGCCAGTGACGAGAGCGACGCGCGAATCACCTCGTCCGAATACGTCTTTAGGGCTGACTCGGGCACCAGGACGGCGACAAGCGCCACTCCTTCCGGGAGTTGTGCAAGGAGGATCCATTTGCGGAATTTCTGACCGTTTTCTTGTTCGTTTCCCGTCACAAGCACCGCCTTACCGCTGGCGAGCGTCAGAGTTTCGCGCTTGTCTTCAGTGATGCCCTGTTTCTTGAGCGCCTCTGGGGCCATTGAGGCCTCAAGATTGGCGTAGGCCTGTGGCGGAAGCGTCGCCATCACGATTGACGACCGCGAATCGGGATTCTCGAATCCCGGGAATCGCTTGCTCGCCACAAAGCCCGGCGGCGGCACAAATCCCATGCGCGACCCGACTGGAAATATCGGATCTGCCGCGGCTGCCGGTACGGGCCCGAGGGATACGGTAAGCAAGAGGAAAAATGCGATGAATCGCAGCATCATGAGCCAGTTCCTCCGAGACAGTGGGCGACGTTATAGTCAGTTCGCGGCATCCCGTCTTGGGCGTTTTCACTCGCCGCAATGTCAGATCCATACGGCCGTCATCGGGCAAAACCGTGAAAGTCCCGGCCGTAACGCGATCGGCGCCGCGGAATGCCAATCGCGCACGCAAGGCGCGCCGACGACGGGCTGCCGCGCGTCACGCCGGCGACCAGGGAGCCTCCGCGTCGCAGGCATTGCCCTTGTTAATGCTGACGGTTGCCGCCAGTCTTGCCTTGCGGTCCAATGGGGGCCTCCTATATGACGTTTTGGACCCCGCCATGGCCGGCGGGGATGATGAGGGGTCGGACTAGGGGCGATCCAGGGCAATATGAAAACCTGCTTGACGCTTCGTCCGGGTGCCGCATGGGCCCGGCCGGCCTGCTAAAAAGGGGATAAATTTAAGATGGGAAAGGTCATTGGCATCGACCTCGGCACGACCAATTCCTGCGTCGCCGTGATGGAAGGTAAAGCCGCCAAGGTCATCGAGAACTCGGAAGGTCGCAATACGACGCCTTCCATCGTGGCATTTACAGACGACGGCGAACGTCTCGTCGGGCAGCCCGCCAAGCGCCAAGCAGTCACCAATCCGGAGCGCACCTTCTTCGCCGTCAAACGGCTGATCGGGCGTCGCTACGATGATCCGATGGTCGAAAAGGACAAGAAGCTTGTCCCCTATAAGATCATTCGCGCGAGCAACGGCGATGCCTGGGTCGAGGCCGACGGCAAGACCTACTCGCCGTCGCAGATTTCCGCGTTCGTCCTGCAGAAGATGAAGGAGACCGCGGAAGCCAATCTGGGTCAGAAGGTGACGCAGGCCGTCATTACGGTTCCGGCCTATTTCAACGACGCCCAACGCCAGGCAACGAAGGATGCGGGCAAGATCGCCGGTCTCGAAGTGCTGCGCATCATCAACGAGCCGACCGCAGCCGCGCTCGCCTATGGTTTGGACAAGCAGAAGACCGGTACCATCGCGGTCTATGACCTCGGTGGAGGAACCTTCGACGTATCCATCCTGGAAATAGGCGACGGCGTGTTCGAGGTAAAGTCGACCAACGGCGACACTTTCCTGGGCGGCGAAGACTTCGACATGCGCTTGGTCAACTATCTCGCCGACCAATTCCAGAAGGAGCAGGGCATCGATCTGCGCCGCGACAAGCTAGCACTGCAACGGCTCAAGGAGGCCGCGGAAGCCGCCAAGATCGAGCTGTCTTCGACCACCCAGACCGAGATCAACTTGCCCTACATCACGGCCGATCAGACCGGGCCGAAGCATCTCA
>Ga0137409_10008119_pt1 | contig 10737 bp, 7 predicted proteins | sample CZODoug1_16funga_FD_122059 | JGI IMG/M metagenome (GOLD analysis project Ga0137409, IMG submission 122059) | Vadose zone soil fungal communities from Angelo Coast Range Reserve, California, USA - CZODoug1_16fungal (Hybrid Assembly) | ecosystem: Environmental > Terrestrial > Soil > Vadose zone... | reverse complement strand
CTACTTCACCTACGGGGCGAGCCCGTCTCCGGCCGACGGTCAGGATGGAACCGTGGTATTCACCGGCTCGATGGACTGGATGGCGAACGTCGATGGCGTCGCTTTCTTCATGGACGAGGTCTGGCCCGAGATATCCCGGGCCCGGCCTCGCGCGCGGTGCCTGATCGTGGGCCGCAGCCCGCCACCGGCTCTGGTCGAGCGTGCTCGCGCGCTTCGCCTTAACTGGGAGTTCACCGGTTTCGTCGACGATGTACGGCCCTTCGTGCACAATGCGCACGTTTATGTGATTCCCCTTCGGGTCGGCGGGGGAACGCGCATCAAGGTCTACGAGGCGATGGCGATGGGGTGCCCGGTGGTGTCGACGCGGATCGGCGTCGAGGGCCTGCCCGTCGAGCGCGACCGTCATTACCTGGAGGCCGACACTCCGAGCGCCATGGCGGCCGCGGTGCTTTCCCTGCTCAACGACCGGGAGCGCAGCGCCCGTTTTTCCAGGCAGGCACGCAAGTACGTCGAGGAGAACATGGGGGCTGGCCGGGCCGCGCGGGTCTTCGAGGAGATCTGCCTTCGGGCGCTCCAGACCGCGCGCGCATGAGCATGCTTCTTGCTGCAATAAGGGTACTTTTACCCACCTAGGGTGTAAATCGGAGTTTGTGATGAAAATCAGCATCTTCGGTCTGGGGTACGTGGGGGCGGTTTCCCTCGCTTGTCTCGCTCGTGACGGCCACTCGGTCATCGGCGTCGATATCGACAAGACCAAACTCGACTTGATCCGGGAGGGCAAGACCCCGGTGGTGGAGGAGGGGATGGTGGATCTCATGGCCCGGGTTGCCGCGAGCGGCAAGCTGTCCGTGACGACCGACGTGATGCAGGCGGTTCTGGACTCCGATCTGTCGCTGATCTGCGTCGGTACGCCATCGGCGCCGAACGGCAGCCAGGACCAGTCGGCGATCCTGAAGCTCGCCCACGAGCTCGGACGCGCCATGAAGACCAAGAAAGGCGACCACGTCTTCGTATTCCGCTCGACCCTGGTGCCTGGAACGGTAGAGGATGTGCTGCGGCCCATCGTGGAGCGCGAGTCGGGGAAGCGGGACGGTGAAGGCTTCCACGTGTGCTTTCAGCCCGAGTTCCTGCGCGAGGGTACTTCGATCCGCGATTACGACAAGCCGCCGTTTACGGTGGTCGGGGCGAACGCCGAGGGAGCATTCGCGCGCCTGCGGGAATTGTTCGGTCACCTTCCCTGCGAATTCGTCGCGACCTCGATCCGCGCCGCCGAAATGGTCAAGTACTGCTGCAACAACTTCCACGCGCTGAAGATAACCTTCGCCAACGAGACGGCACGCTTGTGCGAGGCGCTCGGCGTCGACGCCTTCCAGGTCATGGAACTGGTCTGCAAGGACCGGCAGCTCAACATTTCCCCGGCTTACCTCAAGCCCGGGTTCGCGTTTGGCGGCTCATGCCTGCCCAAGGACCTGCGCGCGACCATGTATCTCGCAAAAACACGCGACGTGGAGCTGCCGATGCTCGGAAACGTGCTCGCGTCCAACCGCATGCATGTCGACCACGCCATCGCCAAGGTGCTCGCATCGGGGCGCCGGCGCGTCGGCATGATCGGATTGTCTTTCAAGACCGGGACCGACGATCTGCGGGAGAGCCCCCTTGTGCTGATCGCCGAGCAGTTCATCGGCAAAGGGCTGAGCCTGCTCGTGTACGACCCCGAGGTGCATCTGTCGCGCCTGCTCGGGGCGAACCGGCGGTTCATCGAGCAGCATGTCCCGCACATCGGGTCGCTCATGCGCGAGGGAATCGAGAACGTGATCGACGAATCGGACGTCCTTGTGGTCGGCCTGAGCGACAAGAAAATCTTCGAAGCGCTTGCGCGGCGCGTGCGCAAGGACCAGATCGTTCTCGACCTCGTGAACATTCCTCAGCGCGAAGCGCTGCAGGCCACGGTGATGGGGCTGTGCTGGTGATGACTGAGGCGCTGAGCCCGAGAGCGGGCGCGAACGCGCCGGGAGGCTCGCTGCTCCGTTTCATCGGCGATCTGCTGTCACCCGCGGGTGGCCGCGGCAAGCTCACCATTCTGACCTATCACAGGATGCAGGCTACTGCGGACCCGATGCTGCATGACGAAATCGACGCCGACGCGTTCGAGCGCCACATGGCGTTGCTGGCGGCCGCGTTCAATGTGCTGTCCCTCGGCGACGCCTGCGCGCGCCTCGCGCGCGGAGCACTGCCGGCGCGCGCGGCTTGCGTCACTTTTGACGATGGCTATTCCGACAACGAGCAGACGGCGTTGCCCATACTCAAGCGATTTGGCCTTCCCGCGACGTTCTTCGTGGCGACGGGCTTCATCGACGGCGGCATCATGTTCAACGACGGCGTGATCGAGGCGGTGCGACGCGCGCCGGCCGGGACGCACGATCTGTCGGAGCTCGGTTTGGGCAGCCACAACCTGGGAGACGACGCCAGCCGGCGCGCCGCGGTCGATTCGCTGCTCGCGCAGATCAAGTACCGCCCTTCGGGCGAGCGCGATACCTTGGTAAGGCGGGTCGCTGCGGCCATGCGCGTTACGCTCCCCGGAGACCTCATGATGCGCACGGCGCAGATCAAGAGGCTCCACGATGAAGGTATGGAGATCGGCGGCCATACCACGAACCATCCGATCCTGGCCGTGCTCGACGCGCGGCAGGCGCGCGATGAGATCGTCAGCAACAAGCGTCGCCTCGAAGAAATCACGGGCGCGCCGGTGACTCTGTTCGCCTACCCGAACGGCAAGCCCGGCCGGGACTACGGGCCGCGCGACGTGGAGCTCGTGAGGGATGCCGGTTATGCGGCCGCGGTGTCTACCCGTGACGGTGCCGCCCACGGGGGCAGCGACCTGTTTCAATTGCCGCGTTTCGGGCCCTGGGACAGGAACCCGAGGCGGCTGGCTGTTCGCCTCCTCCTCAATTGCGCGCGTCCCGCCGCAGCATGAGCATCTCGTTACAGGGAAAAATTGCGCGGGTAGGGGCGGGCGCGGTTGGCAGATTCGGAAAAGCGTCGTACATTGCCACATGATGGAAAGCCCCGCGCACGGACTGGATAAATGAGAGACATCTCGATCGCTCTTGTCATCATCGGGTTCGTCCCGCTGGTGCTGAAATACCCATGGACCGGGGTGCTGCTCTATGCCTGGGTGAGCCTTTTCAGTCCGCACCGGTTCGGCTGGGGATTCGCGTACAACTTCCAGTTCGCCATGGTCGCCGGAGGGGCGACGGTCCTCGCCATGCTGTTGCATTGGAAGGAATCGAAGCTACCCTACAACTCGATCACCGTGCTCCTCATACTGCTGCCGCTGTGGATGACGGTGACGTTCCTGTTCGCGCTCGAGCCGCAAGACGCATATTCGCGTTGGGAGGAGGTCATGAAGACCTTCTTTTTCGCCCTCGTCGCCGCGTCGCTGTTGCGCACCAGGAAGCACCTGGAAGGCTTGCTGTGGGTGATTGTGCTGTCGATCGGGTTCTACGGCGTCAAGGGCGGGATATTCACGATCCTGAGCGGCGGCAGCGAAAAAGTATACGGGCCGCCGGGCACATCCTTCCTGACCGACAACAACGCCATCGCGGTCGCGTTGATCATGGTCATCCCGCTGATGCATTTTCTGTCCACGACGATCGAGTCGAAATGGCTGAAGCTGGGAATGTACGGTTGCATGGCGCTGACCGCGATGGGGGTCCTGGGCAGCCAGTCTCGCGGAGCGTTTCTGGCGATTCTCATGATGGGCATGTTCCTCTGGCTAAAGAGCACCAAGAAGGTCGCCTCGGGGGTCGTCCTGCTTTGCGTGGCGGTGCTGGCCATCGGGTTCATGCCGCAGGAATGGGTAGCGCGCATGGGCACGATCGAGAAGTACGACCAGGACACGTCCGCCCTCGGGCGCCTGAACGCCTGGCACATGGCCTTCAATCTCGCGAATGACCGACCGCTGGTGGGAGGCGGCTTCGAGCCTTACACGCCCAGAACGTTCGCGATGTACGCGCCTGATCCGACCGATCTCCATTCTGCGCACAGCATATATTTTCAGATGCTCGGCGAGCACGGATACGTGGGCCTGTTCCTGTTCCTCGCTTTGGGTATCGCGGGCTGGAGAACGGCGCAGCGGATCATCAACGCGAGCGCCAACAACCCCGCGTACGCTCGTGAGGGATACCTGGCCCGAGCGATCCAGGTGAGCCTGATCGGCTACGCGTCGGCGGGCGCGTTCGTCAACATCGGCTATTGGGACCTCGTTTACTACGAGATCGTCATCCTAATGGCGACTTATCGCGCTGTTCAGGCTGCGGAGAATGAACCGGTGAAAAGCGAGAGCCCGGTGGAGCCGGGGGCGAGCTCAGGCGATGGCACGAACTCGGACGACGGCAGGAGAGCGGACGCCGTCATCACGTAGATTCCCCGCCGTACCTGGCGGGTCAGTTGGGCGACGCGGTCGGCTTCCTCGAGGATCCTGACGCCGATTTCTGCTTGCTTCCCCCACCGCCGAGCGCAGTGACACGCCGCGTCAGGGCTCTCGAATCCGGCGCGGCCGACAGCCCTTTTTCCGCCCACTCCCTCGCTTTTGCGACCTGGCCGAGGTCCCGGTAGTAGTCGCTCATCGCCGCATAAGGCTCCCAGAAGTCCGGGCTGCGGTTTATCGCATTCTGAAGCTCGGCCACCCCTTCCGCTCCACGGTCGAGCCGGATGAGGCTCTCGCCTTTTCGGGTGAGTATCTCCGGCAGCAGAGAGAAGTCGGGAGTTGCATTGCGGATCACGTAATCGAACTCGAGGATCGAATTGCCCAGATTGTGCACGCGATCTTGCTGGGTCTTGGCGAGGATCGCCGCGCGGTAGGTATTCATCAGCCCGAGGCAGTAGTGGTGCATGTGGATGAACGTGGGACCCATGAGGTTGGTCCATCGCTCGATCTCCGCCGCGTTGTTGCCTCCCGCCATGCGCTCGCGAAAGATCTGCGTGTACTTGCAGTACGGCGGGAGCAGGGCGAGGAGGCGGGGCTCGAAGACCTGCTCCCCGGTGAGCGCGTAGCCGCGAATCGGCGCAAGCAGCCCGAGCACGATCGCTCCTGTCACCGATATTTTCCGCAAGAACCCCGTCATCGGGATAGACCGCGCCAGCATTTAGTCGACCTCAGGGACGGATGGCTGCCAGGGGAGCCCATTCTATATCACAAAAGGATGCCGCTTGAGCCAATGCTCGAGCATCATCAGCACCCAGACCATCGATCCATAGTAGCCGGCGTGACTTTCTACGTGCGTGGAAGTCAGCTCGTCGATGAATTCCGGGCGGATGATGCCGCGCGACTTCAAGTCGGCCAGGCTGTCGAGGGCGAGCTGTCTCAGCGGCCGGTGCGTCTGCAACCAGGGGCCGAAGGGCAATCCGAATCCGTGCTTGGGCTTGGTGATGATTTCCTCCGGCAGGAAGCCGTGGAGCGACTCCTTGAAAAAATACCTCAGGCGCGTGCCCTTGAGCTTGAGCCGGGGAGGCAGCCCCGCGGAGAACGCGACGACGGCGTCGTCGAGCAGGGGGTAGCGTGCCTCGATCCCGGCAAGCTCGCAGGCGCGCGAGACCTTCGGGAGGTCGTTGTCCGCCAGCGTGAACCGCAAGTCCAGTGCGAGCATGCGATTGATCAGGGTGCCCGCGTGCGCTCCGTGATAGGCCAGGGCGAGAAGCGTCCGGGGTTCCTGCATGTCCACCGTGGCGAGAAAATCCGGGACGAACATGTTCGCCGGGCCGAGGCGCTCGAGGAGGTTGTAGTTGTCGTATCGGGCCGGCATCGGCAGCGACGCGTTCCTGATGTAGCGCTGTACCTTGCCGACGATGCCGATCTCGGGAGGCAGGAAGGCGAGAGGTTCGATCAGCGCCTTGCGCAGGGTGCGGGGCAGGTCGCTGTAGAGCGAATACAGGTGTTGCTTGGCATAGCGCGCGTTACCGCCGAAGAGCTCGTCGCCACCGTCGCCGCCGAGGAGCACTTCGACGCCGTCTTCCTTGGCGAGCTTTGCGCAGAAATACGTCGGCACGACCGAGGAGTTGCCGAAGGGCTGATCGTAGATATCGGCGATCCGCGGAACTGCGGCTGCGACGTCGGCGGGCGTCACATAGTATTCATGATGCTGCGTATGGAAATGTCGCGCGGCGATGCGCGCGTAGCTCATTTCGTCGTAGCCTTGCGCCTCGAACCCGATCGAGTACGTGCGCGCCGGTTTCCCGGTGACCTCGCCGAGCATGCCAGCGACGGTGGAGCTGTCGGTGCCGCCGCTGAGAAAGGTGCCGACGACCCCATCCTGTGCCGCTCCCCGAACGCCTTCGCGGAGCGCCGAAAGAAAGGCCTCCTTCAGCTCGGGGATCGGCCGCCGCCCGTTCTCGACGAAGCGCATTTCCCAGTAGGGACGGGTCTCCACCTTGCCGTCGCGCCAGGTCAGCAGCGATCCCGGGAGCAACCGATCGACGCCGGTCTGGACGGTGTGAGGCGCCGGGATCATGTGGAAATAGATGTAGTCGTAGATCGCTTGTCTGTTGATGCGGGCGGGGCTTCCCGGAAAAGCGGCGATCGCGTCGAGCGTAGATCCGAACACGAGCGTGTCTCCTACGACGCGGTAGCTGAGCGGGCGCGTCCCCAGACGGTCGATCGCCAGCATTGCTTCGCCCCGGCGTCCATCCATCAACGCGAGCGTGCAGGCGCCGGCGAGGGAATCCAGGACTGCGTTTCCCTTGAGCGCATAACCCTGCGCCAGCGCCCGCGCGATGCCGTCGCGCCTTGCGAGGACGGCGAGGTCCGGGTCGGTCAGGCGGGCGTCGCCCCACACGGCGACCAGCCACTCGCCGTCCTCGAAAACGTCGGACCCGCTACCGGCCGTCGCAACAGCACCGGAACCGGTCGAAGCGCCGCGCAGCTTGCTCCCGTCGAAGCGATTGAGCGGTACGGCCATCTTCGCGATGATTCCCGGATCCGGGGCGCCGCGCCGGTTCCGGTCGAACCATCCGCACAGTCCGCTCATGCGACGCTCCTCAAACGAATATCTCCGCCGGAGCCGGGTGGCTTAGAAATGCGATGGGGCTCGCGGTCAAACCGTAAGCACCCGACTGAAACACGACGATGAGGTCGCCGACCCCGGCCTGCGCCATCTCCATGCCGTCGGCGAGAAGGTCGAGCGGCGTGCACAGAGGCCCGACCACGTTCACGACCTCGCGCTTCTCCCCGACGACCCGGTTACCCACGACCACGGGATAGTTCTTGCGTATGACCTGTCCGAAGTTGCCGGACGCGGCCAGGTGCTGGTGCAGGCCGCCGTCGGTTATCAGGAACACCTGGCCGCGCGAAATCTTCCGGTCGAGGACGCGGCAGGCATAGATTCCCGCCTCGCCCACGAGGTAGCGACCGAGCTCGATCACGACCCTGGCCTGCGGCAGCTGTTGCGGCAGGTTCTCCAACAGCCGGTGCAGGTTTGCGCCGACGGTCTGGACGTCGAGGGGGAGCTCACCGGGAAAGTAGGGGATGCCGAACCCGCCGCCGATGTTGAGAAGGCGCACCGGCGAGGGTGCGTGCCTCGCGAGCTCGATCGCCAGGCCGATGGTTTTTTCCTGCGCTTCCTTGATCGCTTCGGCGCGCAGGTTCTGCGATCCGCTGAAAATGTGGAAACCCTGGAAATCGAGTCCGAGCTTGCCGATCCGCTCGAGCATCTTGGGCACGCGCTCGGCGTCCACGCCGAACTGCTTCGGCCCTCCGCTCATCTTCATTCCAGAGCTCTTCAGCTCGAAATCGGGGTTGACCCGCACCGCGACCCGCGGAGCCACCGAGCGCTGCCGACCAAGCGCGGCGATGCGCTCCATTTCGAGCTCCGATTCGAGGTTGACGATGATCCCGGCCGCGACGGCCTCCGCCAGCTCCGTCTCGGTTTTCCCCGGACCGGCAAAGCTGATCGTCGATGCCTGCGCTCCAGCGGCGAGTGCGACTCTGAGCTCTCCGGCGGAAGCCACGTCCAGGCCGTCGACCAGGCGCGCCAGGTGTGCGACGACCGCCGGCATCGGGTTGGCCTTCATCGCGTAATGCAAATGCACCTCGCGGGGCAGGTGCTCGCGCAGCAGCTCGACGCGCTGCGTGATCAGGGTCCGGTCGTAGGCATAGAACGGAGTCCGGCCCACGCGGCGCGCGAGCTCGGTGAGCGAGACGCCTCCGACCTGAAGGCAGTCGGCGGCCAGCGGAAACTGGGTCATCGGCGCATGCGCGGGTTTGTTCATTTTTCTGGCCGAACGGGGCTCGTGCGCAGGCGCTAGGGCTTGGGGGCTGCTTCGAACGCGCTCTGCATTTCCTGCGCCAGCAGCTTGCGATCGATCTTGCCGTTGGGATTTCGCGGGAGTGCTCCCCCGCGAACCATGACGCGGGCCGGCACCATGAACGCGGGCAGCCGCTGGCGGCATTGCGCGAGCAGCTCCTCCGCCTCGAGGCCGGCCCCGTCGCGAGGCGTCGCAACGACGACGATCGCCTGCCCGAGCACCGGGTGCGGGACGCCGAGCGCCGCGGCCTCGCCGATCAATCCGGTCGCGTAGATGACCTCCTCGATCTCGGTAGGGCTCACGCGATAGCCCGAGGTCTTGATCATCTCGTCGCGGCGGCTGATGAAATACAGGAACCCCTCCTCGTCCATTTGCACCGTGTCGCCCGACCAGACCGCGATCTCGCGTATCACTACGCCTTGCGGCTGGCCCGGCGCCGGCTTGAAGCGCTCCGCGGTCTTCGCGGGATCGTTCCAGTAGCCCAGCGACACCAGCGCGCCCCTGTGCACGAGCTCGCCCGGCTCGCCCGGCGCGCACGGCGTGCCGTCCTCGCGCACGACCAGCACCTCCGCGTTCGGGATAGCCTTGCCGATCGAATCCGGGCGGCGATCGAGCTCCGAGGGCGGGAGGTAAGTGGAGCGAAACGACTCGGTCAATCCGTACATGAGCACGATATCAGTCCCCGGGAACGTTTTCCGGAGGTGGTCAAGCATCCTTGCAGTGACAGGTCCGCCCGTTGTGCTCACGTAGCGTAGCGCGGAGAAATCCAGATCAGCTTCGGGACCCGGAAGCTGCGGATCAAACATACGTGTGATGATGACAGGCATCAATGGCAGGCCCGTAATCCGCTTCGTGGCCAGCAGACGAAACAGATCGCGAGGAAAGATTAAGTCGTGCAGGTAGAGCGACGATCCCGTATAGAGGGTCTGCCAAAGCTGGTTCAAACCGTGATCGAAATTCAGCGAGAGCACACCTGCAATCCGATCGGTAGCTTTCGTTCCGAGATAGCTCGCCACGATTCGCGAGCCATCGGCCAGGTTCCGGTGCGATATCATGATGCCCTTGGGCCTGCCGGTGGATCCTGACGAGTAGATGATCGCAGCAGTGTCTTCCGGTTTAGCTCGGAAGAAAACGGGAGCGTTTTGATACTTCTGCCGAAGCTCCTTGAGCGAGGGCATCTCTTCTTCGGCCGGACCATGCCCAACCACAATGCGCCCATGCGCTGCGTCACGGAGTTCGGTAATGCGAGTAGAGTCCGTGATCAGGAGTTTCATATCGCAGTCGTCCACCATATGTCCGATCTGCTCCGCGCGGAGCACAGGATGGATAGGAACAAAGATCGCGTTCGCCCAAAGCACTCCCAGCATTGCAACGACCTGATCAAGATTCTTCTGCATGCAGATGCCGACACGGTCCCCCGCCTGGATTCCAAGTGAGGAGAGCGCCTGCGCGGTCGGGTTGTTCGGCGTGCAGACGCAGATCATCTTCGTCTTCGCGTTCACCGCGGCCGCGAGGGCTTCGAGATCGATCTTCCAACCCAGCTCCTCGCGCAGCCACACCTCGCGCACGCGCGCGCCGAGCCCCTGCGCGACGCCGTGCACCTGCATGTAGTTCGGCATCACGACCACGACGTCATCGCCGGCCGAGACGAGCGTCATGAGCGCGAGGAAGTTCGCCTCGCTCGTGCCCGTCGTGATGAGCACGTTCTTCGCGTCGCTGCCCGAATGGAATCCCGCGATGAGCGCTCGCGTCGGCTCGCGTCCGACTCCCTCCGCATACCCCAGCTTCGAGCGCATGAGCTCCTTCTGATCGCGCGTGATCTCTTCGAGCGTCAGGGCCTCGACCCCTGACTCGGACAGGTCGTACTTCACCCGGTGCTCCCAGGTGGACTGCATGCGCTCCATGTCGAAGGCGGGGAACTTCATCGGTGCGCGGTCCAGTCTGGCATCACCGCTTCGCGGGGTCCGCGCGGAGGCGCTCCGCCTGCTTCTTCGCGAACTCATCAGCATGCTTGAGGCGGTTGGCCAGGCTGGGATGCGTGGAGTTGCTTCTCTTTGCAGTGGCGAGGCTATAAGTGGTATTGACCAGACGAATCTGTGAATCCTTGAAGGCTGCTACCAGGCCTGTTGTCCGCAGAGCAAACTCATCAGCATTATACTCACGCCTGCGGCTATAGAAATTGAAGATGAATTTCCTGCACAACGCTACTTCTAAAAGGCACATCTGTATGAACACCATCAAGATCATATGCATCAGAATGATTACCGGGACGCCGTAGAGAAAGGCGTGAGGAACTATTGAACCCATAAGTTCAGGAGATATTTTGGCACTCTGCAATACAATGCTGATAATAAAATAGCTAGCTAGCCACAAAGGCGCCAGAAAGAAAAAACCTTTCCAGCTATCCTGGTGAACATGATGCCCAATTTCATGAGC
>Ga0137409_10008117_pt1 | contig 10738 bp, 12 predicted proteins | sample CZODoug1_16funga_FD_122059 | JGI IMG/M metagenome (GOLD analysis project Ga0137409, IMG submission 122059) | Vadose zone soil fungal communities from Angelo Coast Range Reserve, California, USA - CZODoug1_16fungal (Hybrid Assembly) | ecosystem: Environmental > Terrestrial > Soil > Vadose zone... | reverse complement strand
AACCCTTTATCTCGTCGCTACGCCTATCGGCAACCTGGAGGACATCACACTGCGGGCGGTGCGTGTGTTGAAGGAAGTGGATGTCATCGCCTGCGAAGACACGCGCCAGACACAGAAACTGCTTAACCACTACGGCATCGCGAGCCGCACCATCAGCTACCACGAACACAACGAGATGACGCGATCGGCCGAGTTAGTGAAGGAAATGCAGGAAGGCGCAAGCGTAGCTCTGGTGACAGATGCGGGCATGCCGGGAATTTCCGATCCGGGATTCCGGCTGATCTCGCTGGCCATCCGGCACCACGTCCCGGTGGTGCCGATTCCCGGAGCGTCGGCGTTTCTGGCGGCTCTAGTGGCTAGCGGTCTGCCGACAGATTCGTTCCGCTTCAGCGGATTCCTTCCCCCGAAGCGAGGCGAGCGCCGAGCAGCGCTGGAAGCGATCAGGACTTCGCCGCGCACGCAGGTTTTCTACGAAGCTCCGCACCGGATCGTCGAAGCACTTTCCGATGTGGTTGAGGTTCTGGGTAAAGACCGGCATGTGGTGATCGCGCGCGAAGTGACCAAGCTGCACGAGGAGTTTTTGCGCGGACGCGCGGGCGAAGTTCTGGAGACGTTGAAGGCGCGGGATGGGGTGAAGGGCGAGATCACGCTGCTGATTGGGAGGGCGGAGGGGACGGATGCTTATGTGGAAACGAGCAATGCCGCTCGTCCACCGATTCGCCAGAGAATGGAACAGATCATGGCCGACGAAAAGCTCGACGAAAAAGCTGCACTAAAGAGAGTTGCGTAGGAGCGCGGGGTGTCGAAAAGCGAGGCTTATCGTGAGTTGCAAAGGAACAAGTGACCGCCCCTAAGAGCTACTTCCCCGCCAATTCCCGTTTCACCGCCTCGCTGACCAGCTTCCCATCGACCCGCATGCCTGCGGCGGAGAAGCGCGCCATGGCATTCTTCATCACCGTGCCCATGTCTTTCATGGTGGGCGTGCCCATCTCGGCGATCACGGCTTTCACTCCGGCAACCACCTCGGCTTCGCCGGCGGCTTTGGGCAGGTAGCTCTCGATCAGAACGATCTCGGCGGCTTCCTTGTCGGCCATCTCCTGGCGTCCGCCCTTGGTAAATTGCTCGACAGATTCTTTGCGCTGCTTGATCAGCGTGGTCAACACAGCTTGCGATTCTTTGTCATCGAGTGGCGCCATCTTTTCGATCTGGCGATGATGAAGCGCGCTCTTGACCATGCGCAAAGTGGAGAGGCGCTGCTCCTCGCGCGCCTTCATGGCGGCGGTGATGTCTTTCTGAATCTGTTCGACAAGGCTCATAGTGCGCCAATTATATCGGAGGAATTAAGCGCTAACGGTCTCCGACATTCTCTTTGTGAAATCCGTCACCTACCGTCTCCCGAGCGCATCTGATGTTCAGGAGGAAGCAATCATGAGCAGAGTCGCAATTTGGGCACAACTGGAAGCGAAGCCGGGAAAAGAAAAAGAAGTGGAAGAATTTCTGAAGTCTGCGCAACCGCTGGCCGAGCGTGAATCGGGCACACTGAGCTGGTACGCCATCAAGATGGGGCCGGGAAAATACGGCATCTTCGACACTTTTGCCGACGAAACCGGGCGCAACGCCCACCTGAACGGCGAGATTGCCAAGGCACTCTTCGCCAAAGCCAAAGACCTGTTTTCCAAGCCGCCGGACGTTGCCAAGCCCGAAATACTCGCCGTGAAGTCCAAAGGATAACGCCTCGTTTCGCGCAACACATTTCAGAACCCGCCGGCACTTCCGATAGACTACTGAAGAAGCATATTTCCTAATCTTCAGGACTCTATCGGAATGCTGCGCAAGAACCGTCTCTTCACTCCCGGGCCTACGCCGCTGCTGCCGGCGGCGCAAACGGCAATGGCTTCATTTACGGCGCATCACCGCACCGCCGACTTCCGTGCACTGTTCCAGCGCGTGCTGGCCGATATGAAGGAATTCATCGGCACGCAGAACGACGTTCTGGTTCTCGCCAGTTCGGGCACAGGAGTGATGGAGGCATCGGTGTCGAATCTGACATCCCCGGGCGACAAAGTGCTGATCTTGACGGCGGGCAAGTTCGGCGAGCGATGGACGGGGTTGGCCAAGGCGTTCGGCTGCAATGTGGAGGTTTTGTCCGCACCCTACGGCGAAACGTTTTCCTTGCAGAATATTCGCGCGAAACTCACGTCCGAGGTACGAGCGGTTTTCGTGCAGGCGACAGAGAGTTCGACCGGCGCCCGGCACGATGTACAAGGTATTGCGAAGCTCGTACGCGGCACGGGCGACGACACGCTTCTGGTCGTAGATGCGATCACCGGCCTGGGCACGACCCATCTCGACGTGGACGGCTGGGGTGTCGATGTAATTATCGGAGGGTCGCAAAAGGCGCTGATGATTCCTCCCGGCCTCGCCTATTGTGCCGCCAGCGAGCGGGCGTGGCGGCGGATGGACAGAACCACTTCTCCGCGCTTCTACTTCGATTTGCGTAAAGAGCGCAAGGCGGCAGCCAAGGGCGAATCGGCCTACACTCCGCCGACTTCCTTATTTGCGGCGCTGGGCGCTGCATTGGAGTTTATCCGTGGAATGGGAAGTGGTGACCTGGCCAAGGGACGCGAGGTGCTGGTCGACAATGCCGAACTGTGCGCCGAGATGACGCGGGCGGGCGCGCTGGCTTTAGGATTGAAACTTTACGCCGCCGCGCCCGCTGCCGCACTCACCGCGATCTGCTCGCCGGAAGGAATTGACTCCGGAAAGATGATCAAGGAATTTCGCGAGTCGTTCGATGCCGTAGTGGCCAACGGGCAGGGAGAAATGAAAGGCCAGATCTTCCGCATCGCGCACATCGGATACTACGACTACCTGGACACGATCGGCATTCTGGGCGCACTGGAACACGTGCTGGCGCGCTGTACCGGAAAGCCCGTGGAGTACGGCACAGCAGTGCGCGCAGCCCAACAAGCTTACGCGCACAGCCTTTTCGACAAACGACAACCCGTTGGAGCCTGAGCAGCAGCAGCGCTAATTGATGGTGAACGTCATGGCATTGGACGTTTCAGCCGAAGTGCCGCCGCCGTATATGCCTCCAGGGGTGCCGGGATTCGTCACGGTAACGGAAGCCGTACCCGCAGCCGCAACGTCCGAGTCCGGAATGGTGACCATCATTTGGTTTGCGCTCACACGGGTGGCGTTACTCAGAGCTGTGCCTTTCCAGTTGATGGTGGCATTACCGTTGAAATTGCTGCCGTTGACCGTGAGCACAACGCCGGTGCTGCCGGCTGTTGTGCTGTTGGGCGAGAGGGCAGAAACGGCAGGCATCGCTCCGGCAACTGGGGGAGTGGTGGCTTTTGAGCTGTAGCCGCATGCCAATCCTGCCGCGAGAAGCGCGGCCAGGAGGGCTGTTTTCATGGTGTTCATAACTGTTCTCCTACGGGTAATGGGCCCCGATTGAGAGAAGTTTAGGAGAGGGCCGCCGGAGGAGTGTCAGGACAGTGTCATATTGATGTCAATGTTTTGTCAGGACCAAACTTCTTAGTTGAAGAGGGGCAAATTTCGCTTTGAAAATCGTCATCGCAGAGAAAATCTCAGCCGCCGCCGTGGAGCAACTTAAGGAACCGGGCTGGACCGTGCTCACCGCAGACCAACTAGACGGCAAGCTCTCGGACCACCTCGAATCCGCCGAGGCGCTGATTGTACGCTCGGCCGTGCAGGCGGATGCGGCGCTGCTGGCGAATGCCAGCAAGCTGCGTGTCATTGGCCGTGCCGGCGTAGGAGTGGACAACATCGATCTGGATGCGGCCACACGGCGAGGCATCGCGGTGATGAACACCCCCGGCGCCAACGCCGTGGCGGTCGCGGAACACACGCTGGGCATGATGCTGGCCATGGCTCGCCATCTCTGCCGTGCCGACGTGCTCATGCATGCCGGCAAGTGGGAAAAGAAATCGTTGCAGGGCACGGAACTGCGCGGCAAGACGCTGGGCATTGCAGGCTTGGGTCGCATTGGCATGGAAGTCGCGCGGCGGGCGCGAACCTTCGGAATGGAGATCGTAGGACATGATCCGTTTGTTTCGGTGGGGGTAGCCAAGGAGCAAGGGATCCGCCTGGCAACCCTGGATGAGCTTTACACAGCGGCGGATTACATCACCCTGCATGTGGGCCTTACACCACAAACCACGGGCATGATCAACGAGGCTGCTCTCAAGAAGATGAAAAAAGGTGTCCGCCTGGTGAATTGCGCGCGGGGAGAGTTGGTGCATGAGCCGGATCTGATACAGGCGCTGAAGGCAGGTCACGTGGCTGCCGCGGCGCTCGATGTTTTCGCCGACGAACCATTGAAGGACTCGCCGTTCCAGGCCATGGAGAACGTCATTCTGACGCCACACATTGGGGGACAGACTCACGAGGCACAGGAAGCGGTGGGGGTACAGATTGCGCAGCAGGTGCGGGAATACCTTAAGCATGGCGTCATTCAGAATGCAGTGAACGTGCCTTCTGTTTCCGCCGAAGAGTATGCAGAGATGCAGCCCTACATCGTTCTGGCGGAACGCATGGGTGCGTTTCTGGCGCAGATCTCCGAAGGCTCGATTGAAGAAATATCGCTGCGCTACAGCGGCCATATTGCAGAGTGGAAGACGGAACTCATCCGCAACGGAGCAGTCAAGGGCATCCTCAACCAGACCCTCGATGAAAAAGCCAACCTGGTAAATGCGGCTTCCCTTGCGGAGGAGCGGGGGCTCAAAGTTCACGAGGCGCATAAGGCCAAGGCTTCAACCGGCGGCGCTGGCAGCGTGCTCTCCATCTTTCTCAAGAGTTCGAAGGAAGAACACATGGTGAAAGGCGCAGTTCTGCGGGGCACGTTGCCGCGCCTGCTGCACATTGACGGCATCGATGTGGAAGCGCCGCTGGAGCGGGACCTGATTTTCCTGCGGAACCGCGACGTCCCCGGCGTGATCGGCAGGGTAGGAACAATTCTGGGCGAAGGCGAGATCAATATCGCGGACTTCTCGCTGGGGCGTCGTAGCGCCGAAGCATCATCGGAGCCGCGCGAGGCGATTGCCGTCGTCCACGTCGATGGACCCGTACCGGAAGATGTGCTGAGGAAGCTGGAGGAAATTCCTGCGGTGCGACAGGCGAAAGCGGTGCGGCTATTTTGACAATTGCAGATTACCGGGTTCAGATTGCCGAATCCGACTTGCTTGGCCCCAATTGGCAATTGAGCCTGCCTCACGGGGAGGGCCATTGAGCAAACTGACGCTATGGAAGCTTGTTCGCCGTGGTTTTCTTTACGTAGCAATCGCGCTTCTCGTCTTAGGAGTGGTTGCAACATTTATTGTTCTTACCAAGGGTCGGGTAAGGATTTCGGGCGGATGGATCGGGTTGGCGGCGTACACAGCCCTGTTATTCTGGGTGATCATCAGCACGTCTAGGGAACGTTGGAACAGGACGACCTTTTGGTCAACAGTTGCCGGCCTCTTGGCTGTTCACTTACTAGCCTTTGTGGCAATCCTGCGGAGCTATGCGCAGTGGCGAGTAATTTGGTTCATGCCGGTCGTGGTAGTCGAGGCTGGCGTATTTTCTGTGATTCTCAACGCACTTCTCGGCCCCCTCCGCTAAGTGATGGCGGGATCGAAAATTTCTGAACAACTGAGTTTTAGCGCGGTCGATCGAAGTTACAAGCCCTTGCTACGAGTTCGACTCCTCACGCCGCAACTTGCGGCTCTCCGCCAGAAGAGCCATCGAGTGCATCAGATTCTGCAACGTGACAATGCCCACCAGCCGCTGGTCTTCGACCACCGGGATGATGCTGAGATTGCGCGACGTAAGTTTGCGGAAGGCGGACGCCAGCGACTCCTGCCGCACCGAGACCTCAAAAATCTTGTTCATCACGGCCTGGACATAGCCGTTGCCTTCCATGCGTAGCGCTTCCAGAATGCGCTGCCGCGAAATCACGCCCACCATGTCGCTGCCCCGGACCACCGGAAAGTCGTCCTGGAGTGAATGCACTGCCTTTTCGAGAGCGTCTTCGAGTGTGTCCGCCGGCGACAGAGTCGCGAAGTCGGTGAGCATCACTTCTTCGAGCCGCACATTGTCCAAAACCGACTGGAAGATGACCGCGCGCTCCTCGAGCTGTGCCGCGGAAAAAATGATAATCCCCACCATGGTGAGCCAGGCGTTGCTGAACAAGCCCGCAACCATCAGAACCATCGCCAGGGCATGGCTGATGGAAACAGCGCGGCGGGTGGCGGCGGCGGGATCGACCGTGCGCGCGAAGAAAGCGCGCAGCACGCGTCCACCGTCGAGCGGATAAGCCGGCAGAAGATTCAACCCCGCGAGATAAAGGTTCGCCCACACCAGGCTTCGAGGAAGGTTGTTGGGCTGAAGGAAGGGCCACTCCCAAATCCTCCCACCGGGAACAGCGGCATAAAAGACGCCGGCCGCGATCAGGGCAAACGCGAAATTGACCAGCGGTCCGGTAAGAGCGATGCGAACCTCACGCTTCCAGGCCGCATCCACGGGCTCCGGTTTTTCCACGCGAGATTCGTCAAAAACCGTTACGCCGCTCAGGGGCAGAAGAATCACCGCCTTGGGAACCAGTCCAGCGCGCCGGGCCACGAGCATGTGCGCGATTTCATGGGCGGCGACGCACGCCAGCACAATACCGACCAGTGCCAGGTCCCGCGGGCCGTTAGGCGTGCGCCGCGCGTTGTATTCCGTCCAGAAGACAAACAGAGGCAGAATCAGAAACGTCAGGTGCAGGCGAACTTCAACGCCGAACAGCCGCCCGACGTGAATGGAGAAACTTCTCATGAGGTCTGAGCTACTACAGTTATTTTACATGGTCCGATATATTGGCTTCGGGAATCGAAGGTACCAAGCCCATGCGCGTAATCGCCGGCAAATACAGGGGACGGCCTCTGCGCTCCTTGCGCGGGACGGACATTCGTCCCACCTCCGACCGTTTGCGCGAGACCCTGTTCAATGTGCTGACCGCCGGCAATCCCGCCGCGCTCAAGGGTACCGTGTGGCTGGACCTGTTCGCGGGCACCGGCGCGGTGGGAATTGAGGCGCTCAGCCGCGGGGCCAGGCAGATCTACTTTTTCGAAGCCGCTCCTACAGCGGCGAAACTGATTGAGCAAAACCTGCACAGCCTGGGAATCGTGGAGGGATACAAAATTCTGCGAGACGATCTTTTGCGAATCCTGTGGCGCCTGCATCGCGAGCACGTCGCCGCCGATGTGGTGTTCCTCGATCCACCCTATCGAATGCGGCACGCCTACGAGGAAACTCTGACGGCGCTGGCGGATTCATCGCTGGTATGGGCCATGACGCTGGTGATCGCGGAACACGAAAAAACCTTCGACCCGGGCGATGAATTTGGGTCACTGCGGAGGATTCGCAAGCTGGTGCAGGGGAACAACGCACTTAGTTTTTACCGGATCGGCGGGCAGCCAGATCTGAGTAAATGATTCGCACCGGCTACATGAGCAATTCGTTTCCACGGCGGACGATCGAGTGCTGCATTTCCTGTAGATCGTTCTTGACCATGTTGAGGCCGTAAACGCAGCCCTCGAAGTCGCGCGAAAGGTGCGCGAACAGCGGAGCCACCTTGGCATACTCGAAGTGCTCAAACTTCGAGACGATGTAATAACTCTCTTTTCCGGCCTTGACCCATTCCACAAAACTTTCGAGCCGTTGCCGGCGCAGGCGGAAGTGATTGATGCTCTCGGGAAACATCCCGGCGAAGAACAGCGCGTAGTCACCAATGTGCTTGCGCACTTGGCGCTCACGATCAAAAGAAGGCGCAGGACCGTAGACCGGATCAGATTCCAGCAGCATTTCTCCAAGATCGGCAAGGGGACGGTCGGCCACGTCATGAATCTTGAACAACTGCTCGGCATCGCAGAACTCGGTCAGCAGATGCGAGACATAGGAAACTACCTGCGGATCGCGAATGCCGATCTCCTCGGCGTAATGGCGGCCCACCAATTCCTGAAAAAGCTGACGCAGTGGATGAGATTCCGGAATCATGTTTTGAACCCCCTGAAACCCCTGTTGCGCGCCCACTTCCAATGCTGCTGCTTAACTAGTTACCTTAGTCCCAACTCAAACGCAAGTGACTTTTGTTTATCATTCGTATCACTTCCGTTAATCATTGGAAGTGTGCAAGCGCTTGCAAGGTTGCCGCGAGCTCTCTGTTGGCACACTGAGTCTTCGGCTGCTAATTGCAACTCCTTAGCAGCGAATAGAATGAACTGGAGGGGAGAATTAGACGGAAATGGAAAGACTGAACATCTCAAGTGGCGCACCCTGGGAACCTACTGTCGGTTACTCCCGTGCAGTAAAGATCGGACCCTACATTCACGTATCGGGCACCACCGCGACGGGCTCCGACGGCAAAATTGTTGGCGTCGGTGATGCTTACGCGCAAGCCGTGCAGACTCTGAAAAATATTGAGAGCGCCTTGCAAAAGGCCGGCGCCGGCATGAAAGACGTTGTGCGCACGCGAATCTATGTGATCAACATCGCGGAGTGGGAGAAGGTCGGCAAGGCTCATGGAGAATTCTTTGGCAACATTCGTCCAGCAACCTCGATGGTCCAGGTCAGCGCACTGATCTCGCCCGAGATTCTGGTTGAGATCGAGGCCGACGCCTATGTCTCGACAAAGTGAGAGTAGAATTCCACCATTCGAAGGCTTTGCTTTCGATTCCCGGGGAGCTACGAATGAAGAATCGAGTGTGGATACTGCTTCTTGCCCTCGCAACGTCAGCTGTCGCTCAACAGAAAGACACCTCCGAATCCTGGACGGTCATTCGTGCCGGTTCCCTCATCGACGGCAAATCCGACAAGCGGAGGCACGATCAGGTTATCGTAATTCGCGGCAATCGCATCGAGAGCGTCAGCGACGCGGCGGCCGCCAAGATTCCCGCCGGAGCAACGGTGATCGACTTGTCGAAAGCCACGGTCCTGCCCGGCCTCATTGATTCCCACACGCACATTTTCTTGCAGGGAGAAGATCCCGCGCGGGGAGGGTACGATGCCAACATCCTGAACGCCCCGCTCGCTTTGCGAGCGGCACGGGCTACGGTTGCGGCGCGGCGGGCGCTGGAGCAAGGCTTCACCACGCTGCGCGACGTCGAAACCGAAGGCGCCGGCTACGGCGATGTAGGCATCAAGCAGGCGATCGAGCAAAGCTATATTCCGGGACCGCGTATGTTGATCTCGACCCGCGCCATTTCGACCACGGGCGGCTACCCGCTGGAGGGCTACGCTCCAGAACTCGAGATGCCAAAAGGCGTGCAGATTGCCGACGGCCCGGTGGAGGCGCGCAAGGCAGCGCGGGAACAACTCGATCACGGCGCCGACTGGATCAAGGTCTACATGACGCATCGTTCCTGGGTGGGCAAGAACGGTGAGTTGGTCTCACAGCCCACGCTGACGGTGGAGGAACTGCACGCCATCGTGGACGAAACTCACGGCTGGGGAAAGAAGGTCGCGTGTCACGCGTATGGCGGTATCGGCCTGCATCGGGCGCTGGACGGGGGATGCGACTCGATCGAGCACGGCCTCGATCTGGACGATTCGGCGATTTCCCAGATGCTGAAGCAGGGCACCTGGTACGTCCCGACGATCAGCGTCTACTACACAGACTGGGCTCCAGCGGACACAGCGAACGGAAAGCGCGACCGGCTGCGGGCATCGGTGCATGAGCAGTCATTCAAGAAGGCCCTCAAGGCGGGAGTGAAGATCGTCTTTGGCACCGACATGGGCGGAATTCCCTGGACGGAACCCATCGCGCAGGAGTTCTCGCGCATGACGGAATTTGGCATGCAGCCGATGGACGCCATTCAGAGCGCAACCTCGCGTGCCGCCGTCATGCTCGACATGGAAGGCAAGATCGGCGTGGTGGCGCCGGGCGCATTTGCCGACATTGTCGCAGTGAACGCCGATCCACTGCGAGACATCAAGGCACTCGAGGATGTGCAGTTCGTAATGAAAGACGGCAAGGTCTTCAGGAGAGGCAACTCCAAGCCTTGAATCGAACCGGTGAAAGCGAGAGCGTCAAAGGCTGCAATTCCCATTTTTCGCCCACGCGAAATAAAGATTCCCGGAATCGTCTCAATTCACTTGACATCGGCCCTGCCGTGAGCATAATTCATCAATCCGTTCCTGATTGGTATTCGGCTCGGGGGCGATGTCGAGAGCCGAAGGAGGGGTTATGAGCGTGCTGGAACTTTGTGACCGGGAAATCGCGGCGGTTCCGCTGGAAGCCAGCGTGGCCGACGCCATCAACAAAATGCTCGACCACCACGTCGGCGCCGTGGCCGTCGTCGACTCCGAATACCGGGTCGCCGGAATCTTCACCGAACGCGACGTCCTCCGCAAGATGGCGCTCAGCCGCACTGACCCGCAAGCCACATCGATTCGCGAGCTGATGACCACGCCCGTGGAGATGGCAACGCGGCGCACTGGGCCCGGCGAGGCGCTCACCACCATGCTGGAGCGCCACTTCCGCCATCTGCCGGTGGCCGACGACAACGGGAAACTGCTGGGCATTCTCTCCATTCGCAACCTGCTGGAGTGGCGCGTTGAAGACCTGAGCCACGAACTGGACGCCCTCGAGCAATACGTCTCGAACGACGGGCCGGGAGGCTAGGGCGAGTTCCCTGTGGCCTTCTAACTGATGCCTACCCCGTCCTCTGCTGCCAAGGCGATCGCTGGCGTGCGC
>Ga0137409_10008116_pt1 | contig 10738 bp, 14 predicted proteins | sample CZODoug1_16funga_FD_122059 | JGI IMG/M metagenome (GOLD analysis project Ga0137409, IMG submission 122059) | Vadose zone soil fungal communities from Angelo Coast Range Reserve, California, USA - CZODoug1_16fungal (Hybrid Assembly) | ecosystem: Environmental > Terrestrial > Soil > Vadose zone... | reverse complement strand
CTCGACCTCGCGCGAGCGGCGCGACCGTTCACGCGCTGCCTGCGCTGCAATGAACTTTTGCGCGCGATCGAGAAGGCACTTATCGCGTCGCGACTGCCGCCGCGCGTGCGGGCGTGCCAGCAGCGCTTCAGCGTCTGTACTGCCTGTGATCGCGTACTGTGGGAAGGATCGCACTGGCGGCGTATGCGCGAGCAGGTCGGCGCGCTGCTTGCCGCCACCTCTTGACGGAGATTCTGATGGATCAGGAAGCTTTTAATCTCAGCATGCGCAAGTTCCTCAAGACGGTCGGCGTCGGTTCGCAGCGCGAGATCGAACAGGCGGTTGCGGCAGCAATCGCCAGTGGGGCCATCGCCGGCACCGAGACTCTGGCAGCGACCATGACGCTCGAGATCGCGGGGCTGCGGCTCAAAGTGACGTTCGACGGGGACATCACACTGCAATGACCCGGCATGGGCGGCGCGACACAAACGGCCGGCAACGTGCAATCAATCCTGCGTGCGCTAGAACCGATACGTTTTCCCCACCGCAACTGGTGCCACGGCGTCACCAAAGGCGGTCGCAAGCGCGCTGACCGCGCGCCAGCCGGTGCAGTGACCCGCGGCGATGGTCTTCAAGTCGAATGACTTCAGGGCGGCGACGGTCTGCGGGATTACGCGTTCATTGCCCCCCGCGAGATGCAGGCCGCCGAGCACGGCGTGCATCGCCAGACCCGGAAAACACTCGCGCGCATGGGTCAACACGTTGACGACACCCGCGTGCGAGCATGCCGTGAAAACGATAAGACCCTTGCCCTTGACCGCGACCGCGACAAACCGCTCATCCATGATGAGGGGGTCTGGTTCCCAGCCTTGCCCGTCATCGGTTCGGCGGTGCTGGCCCGTCAGCCCGGTCTCGAATGGCGTCACGCGCGGGATCTCGCCACTGACATAGAACAGGTCATCGACGACCAGTTGCGGCTTGGTGGTGTGAACGAGAAGCGCGCCTTGTTGCTCCAGCTGGCTCTGGCTCGGCACGTCACCAAACGGTCGCATCGATCCGTCCGGTGCCTTCATCGCGCGCGTCGCATACATGCCCGGATGCATGTAGGTGGGCACGGCGCGACCACCGTTTTTCAATCTGATCATCTCCAGCGCCCGCAGCATGGCGCCCGAATGGTCCCAATGGCCATGCGAAAGGACCATGGCTTCGATACTTGCCATCTCGAAGCCGAGGCGCTCGACGTTGCGTTCGAACACCCAATCATCCGGCCCGGTGTCGAACAGGAGCGTGTGCGCGGTCTCGCCGCGCCACGCCGTTATGGCGCAGGACAGACCGTGTGCCGCGCAACACATGCAGCGACCTGACCAGACTCCCAGTCCGCGTTTCCACAGTCGCGGCAGCTCGTTTTCGACATAACCCGGCGCTGAAGACAGGTTGTCGGTCACGTTGTCGACCAGCACCAGGACCTCGACCCGATCGGCCGTGCCGAGCTCAAGCATGGGGGGATCTCCTCCGTCGGTTGCGCGCGAGTTGTACGATTTTCACTCGCCGAACATCATTACCACGGGCTTGCCATCAGCGCGCACAAATCCCCTGAACATGCCGTCAGTGTTGAACGCGAATTTCATTTCGCCGCGAGCATTGAGCGCGATCAGGCCGCCGCTGCCTTTCCTGCCGGTAAGCGCATCGGCTATCGTCTGATCAACCGCACTCGAAAGGCTCGCGTTCGTATAGCGAATGCGCGCCGTCACATCGTACGCAATCAGGCCCGAGCCAAGCGGGCGCGCAATCGTTCCCGTTCCCCCGAACCGGAGCGAGTGCTGCGTCAGCCGGTCCGAATAGCCGAGGAGGGCGGCTGAATCGGGCCGTCCGATCCCAGCTTGTTCAACAGCAGGACGTAGATCCTCCACGCGTTATCGGTGAGCATTCCGGAGACGATCGATGTCCGCGGCGGCTCCCCACCCTGCGGCATCAGCGTAATCGCGGCAAAACCGATAGCCGGGTTGTTGGGCACGCTGTGGAAAATGCCTTGTTCGACGACGCTCAAGCCGGCCACCAGCTTGTAGTTGCCTTCAAAGCCGATCTTGTCGGCATCAAAAGTGAAGGTGATCACGCGGACGCTGAAAAAGTCTTCGGGCCAGAGGAACTGGCCTTCGAGGCCGACCAAGGTCTGGATATCGGTTGGACCATGCCAACCTGCACCGAGCAGCTGGGCGGATCGTTCGTATTGATCCTTCAGAGTGCGCAGCATCGGTGCTTGGATTCGCGCCGCATGAACCAGGGGGTCCGCGGTCCTGGGAGCCAACGAAGTAGCAGATGTCATCGAGAAGCCTCACTACGTCAGACGGGGGGAGTTTGATGCTACGAGGGTTTGTGCAACGCGAGAGCGCGCGCGATCCCTCGTTGCAGGGGCGCGGGTTATGGGGTCGGATCCTGTCAGACAGCGCGTTGCTCCAACACAGAGCGCGGTTCGCCTCAACAATGTGCGACGAGTGAAGTTTTGGTGCGGCGGGTCTTGCAATGTGTTCGCCCTTGTCCTCGTGACGGTGCGTCGCCGCTACGGTTCGCACACCGACTGCGCGCGGCGTAGGCTGCCGCACGTCGTTGCCAGTCGCCCTTCAACGTGCTGCGGAGAAAATCGATGCCAACCAATCCCAAGATGCGTTGGAACGTCAGCTATTGGATCCTCGCGGTAGGCGTGCTGCTGCTGCTGCAAAGCTGGTGGCAGGCGGCACGGACCCTCGAACCAGTGCCTTACAGCGAATTCGAAAAGGCTCTGGCCGACGGTCGTGTCGCCGACGTGGTAGTAAGCGATGCGACGATCACGGGCAAGCTGAAGACCCCGGAACCGAACGGCAAGACAACGATCGTCGCCACGCGCGTCGAGCCCGATCTCGCGGCCAGGCTTGCCAAGTACGACGTGCCCTATCGGCGCGTGATCGAAAGCACCTTCCTGCGGGACCTGCTGTCCTGGGTGCTGCCCGCCGTTGTGTTCTTCGGCTTGTGGTTCTTCGTCGTGCGTCGTTTCGCCGACAAGCAAGGCCTGGGTGGCTTCATGAGCATCGGCAAGAGCCGCGCCAAGGTTTACGTCGAAACCAAGACCGGAGTGACCTTCGCCGACGTTGCGGGCGTCGACGAGGCCAAGGCCGAATTGCAGGAGGTGGTCGAGTTCCTGAAAAACCCGCAGGACTATGGCCGACTCGGCGCGCGCATGCCGAAAGGCGTGTTGCTGGTCGGCCCGCCGGGCACCGGCAAGACGCTGCTTGCCAAGGCGGTGGCCGGCGAAGCCGGTGCGCCATTTTTTTCGATCTCCGGTTCCGAGTTCGTCGAGATGTTCGTCGGCGTTGGTGCCGCACGGGTGCGCGACCTGTTCGAGCAGGCACGCGCGAAGGCACCGGCGATCATCTTCATCGATGAGCTCGATGCGCTTGGCCGTGCGCGTGGTGCTGCAGGCCTGGGCGGCGGCCACGACGAGCGCGAGCAGACGTTGAACCAGTTGCTGGTCGAGCTCGATGGGTTCGACAGTTCCAGCGGGCTCGTGCTGCTCGCTGCGACCAATCGGCCCGAGATCCTCGATCCCGCGCTGTTGCGCGCCGGTCGTTTCGATCGCCAGGTGCTGGTTGGTCGACCCGACAAGGCGGGCCGGGTCCAGATCCTGAAGGTGCACGCGAAGAAGATCCGCCTCGCGGCCGACACCGATCTCGAGCAGGTTGCCGCGCTGACCACGGGATTTTCCGGTGCGGACCTCGCCAACCTTTGCAACGAGGCGGCGCTCGCGGCGACGCGGCGTGGCGGCGCCGAAGTGGTGCTCGCCGACTTCACGGCGGCCATCGAGCGCATCGTTGCGGGGCTCGAGAAAAAAAGCCGCATCCTCAATCCGAAGGAACGCGAGATCGTCGCTCATCACGAGATGGGTCACGCGCTGGTCGCGCTCGCGCTGCCCGGGTCGGATCCGGTGCACAAGGTTTCGATCATCCCGCGTGGGATCGGCGCACTTGGGTACACGATCCAGCGGCCGACCGAGGACCGTTTCCTGATGACGCGTGCCGAGCTCGAGCAGAAGATCATGGTGCTGCTTGGCGGGCGCGCCGCCGAGAAGTTGGGGGAGCCAACGAATGAAACGCGCATCGCTGAAACACACGATCCAGCTGGCGATCCTGGCCGCCGTTCCTCTCGTCGTGGCGGCCGCCTCGCCGATCGCCGGCAGCGGCGTGCTGACCGATCCGGACGGCTACACGCTCTACACGTTCGACTACGACGAACACGACAAGCGCAACTGCAACCTCGAGTGCTTGAATGTCTGGAAGCCCTTGCGCGCGACCGCGTCGGATCGGCCGTCCGGGCGGCTCTCCATCGTCGCGCGCGCAAATGGCGATCGGCAGTGGGCACTCGATGGCAGGCCGCTGTACCGGTTCAGCGGCGATGCGGCGCCTGGCGATCTATCCGGCGAGCACCTCGGTTGGGCCTGGCATGCGATTCACGCCAATCCGAGGCGGAGCCTGCTCGATCCTCCACCCCACGCGTCGAACTGAGCGCCACGGTCCGATCGTGCGCGCGATACAGGCAAGGAAATGGCTGGGAAAAAACACTTGGTGGCAACGGTGCTGCTGGCGAGCCTGCTGTGCGGCGCCGCGCAGCCGCACATCCCCACGACCGAAGGCATCGACGTCTCTGCGGTCGGTGCGCTTGGCAACCGGCTTGCAGCGTGTCATCTGACCGGTGATGTCACGTTGTGGGTGAGCCGACCGGTTGAAATCCTCGACGACATGCATAAAAGCGTCGGCTCGATCGAAGCCGGCCTGGCGCAGTTCGGCGAGAGATCCACGCTGCGCGGGTGTGTCCCCGACGGCTCGGTGTTGGATCTGTCGGGGCAGTTCGCGAACTTTCGTGCTGGCGGAAGACCGGCCCGTGACGAACGGTGCCTTCGGCCGCGGTGAGGCCGGGTTGGTGGCGTCGCACCTCACCCGGGATTTCTTTCACATCGGCCAAGCTGCGGAGGTACCCATTTCTTTGCTGGATGGCGTCACGTTGAACGCGCGCGGCTCGGTGTCGTACCGATTCATGATCGTGTTGATCCGCAACGCCACCTCCGGATCCTTCGACGCCGTGATCTATCGCGAGACACTGCGCACAAGATTCTCGAGCCGACTGGCCGAGGCAGAACGCCGCTCCAGCGGGTTGACCTGGAGCAGCGCGCAGTAGGGTCGACGCGTCTACCTGGCAGGACGATGAAATTGATGCGGTCGTCGCCTACCTCGAAACGCTTACCGATGAGTGGCACACCCGCTAGGTGAAACGCAAGCAAACGCGGGTTGCCGGAGGAATTGGGCTGGTCAGCCTTGAAACGGTCGGAGTACAACACGTGCTCGAAGTTTCGTCGGTTCGGTGATCGCATACGACATTTCGCAGGCAATGGCGGCGTCGCGGCTCATGCGCAGCGCAGCCTGCAACACAACAGGTCATGCCAGCGAAAGCCGCACGGCGAGGTCGTCTGGCAACGGAATCCAGCAAGTTGTCCACAGAAAATGTGGATAACGTTCGCGGAAACGACATGGACGTCATCGAAAGCATCAAGCGGCATGACGCCGGACGGGACCCGGAGCGCTTGCGACTCAAATACAAGGCCATGCGCAACGGCGCGCATGCTTTTCTGCGCGGCACATGCCATCTCTATTACGAACACCTGCCCGACGCGGCATTCCGGTTGAAAGCTCCGCCGGCGTGGGCCTGCGGCGATCTGCATCTCGAAAACTTCGGCACCTTCAAGGGCGACAACCGGCTCGAGTACTTCGACATCAACGATTTCGACGAGGCCGCATTGGCACCGGCGTCGACGGATCTGCTGCGCTTGATGACCAGCGCTCTGGTTTACGCAGACGAGATAAAGCTTCGCCGCAAGGTCACGATCGAAATCGTCGAAGGCCTCGTCGAGGCATATGCATCGGCACTTCAAATTGGCAAGTCACGCTGGATCGAACGCGAAACCGCCAAAGGCAGGATCGGAGCGTTGCTGAAGGGCCTGCGTTTGCGCAAGCGCGCAACGCTGCTTGATCAGCGCACCCGGCTGCGCGGCAAATCGCGCTCGATCCGGATCGACGGCAGACGGGCGCTGGTGGCAGATACCAAGGACCGCGCCAGAGTTGTCGACTTGATGCGCAGGTTCGCGCATACGCAGGACGACCCGCACTTTTTCGACGTTGTCGACGTCGCGCGGCGCATCGCAGGGCTTGGCAGCCTGGGTGTGTTGCGCGACGTCATACTGATCGAGGGAAGGGGTTCGGCCGCCGGAAACTATCTGCTCGATCTGAAACAAGCCTTGCCGGCCGTGCTTGCGGACCGCGCCCCGATCAGACAGCCGTCCTGGGCAAATGAGGCCGCGCGCAGCGCGGCAATCCAGAGACGCATGCAGGCGGTGTCGCCGGCCTTTCTGCACGCAATTGCGAGCGGATCAAAGTCCTTCTTGTTGCGCGAACTGCAGCCCACCGATGACCGCCTGAACTTTCGCACGGCGTGGACCGGAAAAGCGCTTGCGGCGACGTTGCGAACTTTGGGTGAGCTGCTGGCGTGGGCGCAGTTGCGCAGCAGCGGCCGCGAGGGGTCCTGCACGATCGATGCATTGATCGACTTCGGCAGGCGCCGCGATTGGAGCAGGCAACTGCTGAGTCTCGCTACTGACTCGGCCAGCACGACCGAATCCGATTGGCGAACCTACGTCACCGCGTTCGATGACGGCGCGTTCCTGGTGAGCTGAGATCCGCATCACGTCTTGACAACGGTTCGACATTTCTATTATCGTTGAAATATGAAAACTGAGTCCGAAGTGGTGACGGCGCTCGCCGCACTGGCGCAGACGACGCGCCTGGCCGTATTCCGGGCGCTGGTCCAGCAGGGGCCGAGCGGACTGGCTGCCGGAGAAATTGCGTCGAAGCTCGGCATCGCACCTGCAACCTTGAGCTTTCACCTCAAGGAGCTGAGCCGCGCCGGCCTGGTCCTTGCACGGCAGGACGGTCGTTTCATCTTCTATGCAGCCGATTTTTCCGCCATGAACGAGCTGCTCGAATTTCTTACTGAAAACTGTTGTGCCGCCGACTGCGCGACCTGCGGGCCGGTCACCACGGCCAGGGCGCGCAAGGCGCGGCGAAAGGAGAAGGTATGAAGCGCTTTCATGTTCACGTCGCGGTCAGCGATCTCGATCAAAGCATCCGGTTTTACTCGACGCTGTTTGGAGCAGATCCTGCGGTGACGAAGCCGGACTACGCCAAATGGATGCTCGACGACCCGCGACTCAATTTCGCGATCTCACCCGGACGCACCCGCGTGGGCATCAACCACCTTGGTTTGCAGACGGACAGCGACGCGGAACTCGAAACCCTGAACGAGCAACTGCAACGTGCGGACGTTGAAACGGTAGGGGAGAAGGACATCACCTGCTGCTACGCGCGCTCGAACAAGTACTGGGTGAAGGATCCCACCGGCGTTGCGTGGGAGACGTTCCATTCGCTCGGGTCGGCTCCTGTTTACGGTGAGGACAGTGAGCAGGTAGGCCAGGAACAAGCGTGCGGCAGCGCGGCCGCTTGCTGCGGGCCCACAAAAGCGTCAGCGAAGGCAGCGGCAACGGCGTGCTGCGGTTGAGGTGAGGTTGGGAACGTCAGCGCTCTCCGTCCGCGCAGCCCGGCCCACGGAGTTCGACGCGGTCGTAGCTCTTCTCTCGAGCGCGGGACTGCCGACTCGTGACTTGGACTCTGCGTCGATCGACGCCTTCCTGGTCGCCGCCGACGAACAGGAAGTGCTTGGCGCAGTCGCGCTCGAGGCTTACGGCGAGGTTGGGTTGTTGCGCTCGCTTGTCGTGGCGCTCGATCATCGCGGAAGTGGCCTGGGCACGGCGATGGTCCACGCGATCGAGCAGCGCGCTCGCGACGAAGGCATCACCTTGCTGGTGCTGCTGACCGAGACCGCCAGCCAGTTTTTCGGCGCACTGGGATACACAGCCGGACAACGCGCCGATGCGCCGGCGGCCGTCAGGGCGAGCAGCGAGTTTGCGTTGGTTTGTCCGGCAAGCGCCGTGTACATGGACAAGCCGCTGCGCTGATGGCCTCACCCAGAGGGCTAGCTCAAGAATGGACCTGGGTCAAACCTTCAACGTGCTGTTTCTGTGCACCGGCAACTCGGCGCGCTCGATCATGGCGGAGGTCATGATGAACGCGATGGCCGGCTCGCGTTTCAAGGCGTTTTCTGCCGGCTCGCACCCGACTGGGCGCGTCAACCCCTTCGCGGTCGAACTGCTGAGAAAGAATCGACTCGCGACCGAAGGCTTACGCAGCAAGAGCTGGAACGAATTTGCTGCGGCGGGAGCGCCGCCACTGCATTTTGTCTTCACGGTCTGCGACAGTGCGGCCGGAGAGGTGTGCCCGCTATGGCCCGGACAGCCGATCACGGCGCACTGGGGGGTCGAGGATCCAGCGGCCGCGGAAGGCTCGGACGAGGACAAGCGGCGCGCATTCTTCAAGGCATTCAATCTGCTGCAGAATCGCATCCAGTTGTTCTTGAACCTGCCGTTGTTGAAGCTGGACCGGATCGTGTTGAAGCAGCGCCTGGACGAAATTGGACGACGCTAACGGGGCCGAGAGCACGGTTCTGCAGCGGCTGTTTGCGGAACTCCTGGGCACGGCGTTGTTGCTCGCCGTGGTGATCGGCTCCGGCATCATGGCCGAGCGCCTGTCCGGCGGGAACATGGCCATCGCTCTGCTTGCCAACGCGCTAGCCACGGTCGGAGGCCTGTACGTCCTCATCGAGGTGTTCGGCCCGGTCAGCGGAGCGCACTTCAACCCGGCGGTGTCGTTGGTGATGAGTGCGCGCGGCGCACTCGCTCCCTCGATGCTGCCGCTGTACGTGGTTGCGCAACTGGTAGGTGCCATGCTCGGTGCCTGGCTGGCTCACCTGATGTTCGACATGGCGGTCATGCAGTTTTCCACCAGGATCCGAAGCGGCCCGGGTCAGTGGATCGCGGAGGCGGTGGCAACGTTTGGCTTGCTGCTGGTCATTCTTCGCGCGCCGCCTGGGCGTGTCGCGATAATGGTCGCGGCCTATATCGGCGCCGCCTACTGGTTTACGGCGTCGACGTCGTTTGCGAACCCGGCGGCGACGTTCGGACGCATGTTCAGCGACAGCTTCGCCGGCATTGCGCCCTCGAGCGTGCCGGCTTTCGTGATTGCGCAATTCGTTGGTGCGGGCATCGCGATTTTCGTGCACCGTGGTTTTTCGCCTGCTGGGAGTGCCAAACAAAGGCGCTCGAACACCCAGCGTGGCGTGGCCACCGAGTAGCGAGCCGCTCCTGTCGCATGAGTGCCTCGAGCATCAGAGTCGCAACCCCCGACGATGCCGCGGCCGTTACAGCGATCTACGCGCCGGTCGTCATCGAAACGGCCATCTCATTCGAGATGGTGCCGCCCGGAGTCGACGTCATGCGCGAGCGGATCGCGACGACGCTGAGATCTTTCCCGTGGCTGGTGTGCGAAGACACGGTCGGGCACGTGAACGGCTACGCTTACGCGAGTCGCCACCGCGAGCGGCCGGCTTATCGATGGTCGGTCGACACCACGGTTTATGTTCGCGAGAACGCGCGAGGCCAGGGCGTGGGAAAAGCACTCTATCAGGCACTTCTCTCGCAACTGGCGCAACTGGGGTATTTCCAGGCGTTCGCGGGAATCACCTTGCCCAACGCCGCGAGCGTTGCATTGCACGAGCGGGTCGGCTTCACGCCGCTTGGCGTCTACCGCCACGTCGGGTTCAAGCTGCAAGCCTGGCATGACGTTGGTTGGTGGCAGCGCGGCCTTCGCCCCCTGATGTCGCCGCCTGAACCGATGCCATTTCAGCTGTAGCGTTAGGCGTTTGCGAGAGATCCGAGGTGGAGATCGCGGCCCGGCCGGCGCGACCAACGCGATCGCGGGCACTGAGGTGGCTGAACCGAACCCCGGTTGGCGGTTAATCCAAGCGCAAAATCGCGGCAGCTTCACTCACGCATTGCTGATCGGGCTCGGCCCGCTTGCCGAACCGTCAGCGAGCGTCGCCGCCGTCCTGCGCTCCGACCTGGAGCTGGATGCGCGGTTGAAGGTCGACTTCGAGGTCACACTATGCGGCGTATTCGAAACACGAATCGCCGCATGGTCGGCGCAGCCCGCCACCGCGGTGTTGCAAGCGGCGCCACGGCGCACGAGAAAGGAACGCGCATGATCAATTTCGTCGTAAACGGCAAACTGGTCGAAATCGACGTCGAACCCGACACGCCGCTGCTGTGGGTCCTGCGTGATCACCTTGGTTTGACCGGAACCAAGTTCGGCTGTGGCGTTGCCGCTTGCGGCGCCTGCACAGTGCACCTCGATGACCAGCCGCTGCGCTCGTGTGTGATCCCGATCTCCGCCTGCGCGGGAAAGAGGGTCGGCACGATCGAAGGACTGCGGCTTGAGGGCGGCTTGCATCCGGTCCAGCAGGCGTGGATCGATGCGCAGGCGCCGCAGTGCGGCTACTGCCAGTCCGGGATGATCATGGCCGCGGCGGCGCTGCTGAAAAGCAACCCCAAGCCCAGCGACGCCGAGATCGACGCCGCGATCACCAATATCTGTCGCTGCGGCACTTACCCGCGCGTGCGACGCGCGATTCACGCGGCCGCGGGTGCAACGAGCAAGGCGTGAAACGCAGAGGGAACACATGAGCGCGATCGAATTCACCTCGTCGGCACCGCGCAGCAAGCGGCGTCGTGCGT
>Ga0137409_10004554_pt1 | contig 10739 bp, 8 predicted proteins | sample CZODoug1_16funga_FD_122059 | JGI IMG/M metagenome (GOLD analysis project Ga0137409, IMG submission 122059) | Vadose zone soil fungal communities from Angelo Coast Range Reserve, California, USA - CZODoug1_16fungal (Hybrid Assembly) | ecosystem: Environmental > Terrestrial > Soil > Vadose zone... | reverse complement strand
GCCATCGCCTTCCTGAAGTCGCTGTTCGGCTGGTTCAGCTCGACGAGCACCTTGCGCAGGTCGTTGATCACCGGCGTGAGTTGCGTCTTGAAATCGTCGATCATCTCCGCGACGCCGCGTGCCGCGACGTACTCGATCTCGTCGCCCTCGGCGACCGGCTGCGGCGCCTGCCCGGCCTCCCCGCCCGGAACGAGCTGGATGGTCGCCGCGCCGACGTAGCCTTCGCGGATCAGGCGCGCGCGGGAGGTCTTGGGAATGCGCGGCGTGTAGTCGCTGATGAGGGACATCTCCACCTTAACGCCGCGGTCGGAGATGTCGAGATCGCTCACGCTGCCCACGGGAAGCCCGAACAGCCTGACCGAGGTGCCCTTGTTGATCCCGAAGGCGTCGGCAGCGTGGAAATAGACCTTGGTGTGGCGCACGAACACGCCCTGCTTGTAGCCCACCAGCAGGATCACGCCGATCACCCCGAGCACGGCGGTGACGAGGAACAGGCTCACCTTTCTTCCGATTCCGATGAAGCGTCTGGGTCTGGCGTCTTCCTGCATGGCATCCTCCTCGATCAGAATTCCGGTCCTTGCGGACCGGAAGCGTTCTCCAGCTGCACGTAGGTGCCACCCTTGCAGCGCTCCAGGTAGATCTCCGGAAATCTCGCCGCGGCGGCTCGTTCTGCGGAATCCAGCTCGCCCTGCGCCTCCTCGGCCAGCAGCAGGTCCGGTTTCTCCAGCGTTATCCTGACATAGCCGATGAGATTCTTCTCGTACGGCGTCATTCTCTCGGGGAGCTTGGCCAGCAGCGCCTCCGGATCGGCGCCCAGGCTCGCGAGCGTCGCCGTGACCTCGGCCTCGACCGAGGCCAGCCTTGCGGGACTGTGAAAACCGACCGGCAGCACGACGTTCTCCCAGGCGTTGAGGCTGCTGAGCAGGCCGCCGTCCGCCGGGAGAAATGCGATCCGGTCCCTCAGCGCCGCGCGTCCCGCCGGCCCCAGGCCCTCGACGTCCACGCCGAGCAGCACCAGGCGCGTCCCGGGGCCGGGCATCACGTCGAGCACCGCGCTCACCAGCCGCTTCCTCGAGTGCTCGCTGAGCGCGGCGACGCGGCGGGCGCCGCCCAGCGGCACCCAGACGCGCCCGCCTCCGCCGTTCAACGGCTCGTAGCCGATGGCAGCGGAGGAGTCCGCCTCGCTCACAGCTTGGCCGTCACCAGCCCGAAGAACGCCTGGCCGAACACCAGATAGGCGAAGACGACGTTGAGCAGCAGCACGAGCAGCGTGCTCTGCGTCACCCCGTTGATGGCGGCCTTGGGGACCGCGTTGATCGACACCCCGGGCGGGTGCAGCCCGTGGTAGCAGCACACCAGCCCGATCGCGGCGCCGAACAGGCAGCTCTTGATGGTCGAGTAGACCAAGTCCAGCGGCCGCGCGAGCGCGAAGAACTCCGAGCTCAGCTCGCCGAGCGAGGCGTCGATCGAAAGCGCGCTCAGCAGCATCCCGCCCCCCACCGCGATGACCTGCACGTAGAAGGTGAGCGCGGCGGTCGACAGCGCCACGCCGACGACGCGCGGCACCACCAGGTAGTCGCGCGGGTCGATGCGCATGTGGCGCAGGTTCGTCACCTCGCCGGAGATCTGCATCAGCGCGAGCTCGGTGGTGATCGCGGTACCGCTGCGCTGGATCACCAGCACCGCGGCGATCAGCGGCCCGACCTCGCGCAGCACCACCCACAGCAGGATCTTCACCGCGAGCGCGGCGTCCGCCTCGAGCACGTCGATCACGTACGCGATGATGAAGGTGCCGATGAAGGCGCCGCGCAGCACGATCCCGGCGGTGGCGCTCGCGCCGGTGAAATAGATCTGGCGCGTGAGCGACTCGGCGACCGGCGGCCGGGCGAGCACCGGCAGCCTGCTCAGCACGTATCCCGCGAGCCGCATGCAGCCTTCGAACTCGCGGTAGACGCCGATCATGGCGGCGTCCGGCTACTCGGGAATGGCGCCGAGCGCGTACGCCGCGATGAGGATCGGGGTCGGCGTGCCCAGGTTTTCGAACCAGCGGCGGAAGATCTCGACCACCTCTCCGCTCGCGTAGACCTGCGCGAGGCCGGTATTGACCGCCAGGCGGAACGACGCGTCCCCTCGCGGAAGGACGATGCCGTAGGGCTCGATCGAAAGCTCCTCGGGAAGCAGCAGCAGGGACTTCGGGTCCTTCGCCTTGGTCGCCGCGCCGAGGAGCAGCAGCCGGTCGCTCGCGTAGGCATCCGCCTTGCCCTCCTCGAAGGCGGCGAACGCCTCCTCGCGCGTCTTGAACGTCAGCACCGTGGTATTCAGCAGGCGGCGCTTGATCTGCGCGTTGAGGGCGCGCTCGTTGGTCGTGCCCGCCACCACCGCGATCTTCATTCCGGACATGTCCGAGAGCGAGCGCGGGCCGGGCGCGGACTTAACGAGGAGGTTGGTCGTCTCGACGAAGACGACACTCGAGAAATCGACCTGCTTCATGCGCGTCAGGGTCATGGTGCTCGCGCCGCACTCCATGTCCACGGTGCCCTTGGCGACGGCGTCGAAGCGCGACTGGGAGGTCACCGGCACCCACTTGACCTGCAGGCCCGTGAGCTTGAGCTGGCGCTCGATCGAGGTGACGACGCGCTTGCACAGGTCGACCGTGAAGCCGTCGGCCGGCTTGCCGCCTTCGCCGAAGGAGAACGGCATCGCATCGGTGCGATAGCCGACGGTGATCGTCTTGGTCTGCGCGATCTTTTTGAGGCGCCCCTCCTGCGCCTGCGCGAGAGCCGGGCCGAGGGCGAAGAACGTCAGGGCGAGCAGAGCGGCTGCGCGGTGCATCGAACCTCCCGAAAAGAACGGCCCGAGTGGTGCCCCGAGCCGTTGTGTGAATGGCGCGCCCGGCAGGATTTGAACCCATGACCCCCTGCTTCGTAGCCAGTTACTCTATCCAACTGAGCTACGGCGCGAGGCGGTGATTATATCAGGCGAATCTCAGGGTTTTCCGTTGACCAGCACTTCGAGCGCGGTCTCGCGGACCAGCGAGAGCAGGCCCTTCGCGAGCGGAGTCATCGGCCGCTGCGCCGAGACGATCAGCGCCAGAGGGATGGTGAGCCTGGGCCTCCTGATCGGCTGCGCGACGAACTCGCGCCCTAGCGCGGCGCTGCGCAGGGAATTGAGCGGTATCACCGTGTGCCCGTAGCCCTGGTGAACGAGGTCGAGGACCGAGGCCACGCCGTCGATCTCGAACACGATCTTCGGCTTGAGCCCGAGATACGCGAGCTGCCGTTCGATCCGCGTCCGGTTGGCGTTCGGGCGGCTCGGAATGATCAGCGGATAGCGCGGCAAATCCTTCAGGGAAACGGACGCGGCCGGCCGCCGCTTCACCGCGTTCGCGCGCGAGACGAGGAACATCTCCTCCTCGCACAGCGGCGTGATCTCGATCGGCGGAAGCGGCGCGGGGTTGTACACGAGACCAATGTCGACTCGGCCTTCGAGCAGCCATTCGACGATCGCAGCCGACAGCCCCTCGACCACGCCGAATGAGCCGTTCGGCAGGGTTCTCCGGAAGGCCTTGAAGAGCGGCACGGTGATAAGCCGGGCGATCGTGGGAGGCAGCCCCAGGACCACATGCCCCACCATTGCGCCCCTCTCCTCGGCGAGTTCGTCGCGCGCGCGCCGCATCTGCATGAGGATGCCGCGCGCGTGCGCGAGGAGACGCCTGCCCGCGTCCGTCGGCGTTACGCCGCGGCCGTTGCGGTAGAGCAGCGTCTGCTCGAGCTCGACCTCGAGCGCGCGCACCTGGTGACTCAACGCGGATTGGGCGACCGACAGAAGCGACGCGGCCTTGGTGAAGCTGCCAAGGTCGGCGACGTGTACGAAGTAGTCCAGTTGTTTCACGTCCATAGACGATTCACCGAAGGATGCACTGGAAGTCGTAACAAGAGGCGGTATCTCAAACCAAGATATCAGCTAGTGCGACATCAATATTCCACAAATGGTGCCAGAGTCAAATAATCCTCGCTTGCGGTAGGCAGACCATCTCACGAGGAGGGTGATCATGGTTCTTCATGCTTCTGCGAGGGTGCTCTTGGGCGCCTTCGCACTTTCCGCGGGGATTTTTCTCGCCCCGCGCTCCCAGGCCCACCAGGACGATCCGCTCTCCTACTCGCTCGCCGCTCCCGGCGCGCCGCTGGGCGGGTACGTCACGTCGGACACCGTCACAGTGGACATCGGCGGACCCGCGAGGGCGCTGCGGCGCGCCGTCCTCACTCTGAACGGGCGCGACGTGACCAGGGCGCTCGGACCGGGCGATTCGGCGGGATCGATGACGGCGAGCGTGTCCGGCCTGAGCGTCGGGTCCAACACCTTCCGGCTATACGAGTCGAAGGGGTCGCGAGAACCGGTCGCCATGCTGGTGATTGAGCGGGCGACTGCGCCTGCCGTCGCCTGCGAGGCGCTGGCGGCCTTCACAGGATTCCCGATTCAGCCTTCCGGGGCCGTCGGCGGCACGACGATCACCCTCGCGCGGCTCAACCCTGCCCAGACGACCGGCACCAACCCTCTGCCGGAGCACTGCCAGATCCAGGGCATCCTGCAGTCGCGAACCGGCGTGTCCGGTCCGTTCAGTACGCCCCAGGCCTACGGCACCAGCTTCGAGGTCCGGCTGCCCACCGCCTGGAACGGCCGTTACATGTTCCAGGGCGGCGGGGGCACGGAAGGCTCCCTGCCCGCCGCGACCGGATCGCAGACCGGGACCGCAGGCTTTCCCGAGCTGAGAAACGGCTGGGCCGTGGCGTCACAGAACGGCGGTCACCAGACGTCCCTGCTGCCTCCCACCCTTCCGGCCACGGCGAGTTCGCCGAGCATCCTCCAGGTCAACATGTTCTTCACCGACCCGCAGGCAGTGAAGGACTGGGCGTACAACTCGATCGACGTCACGACCCAGACGGCCAACTACCTGATCGACGCCTACTACGGACGCGCGGCGGATCGCTCTTATTTCGTAGGCTGCTCGACCAGCGGACGGCAGGGCATGGCGATGTCGCAGCGGTTCCCGACCTATTACGACGGCATCATCGCGGGGGATCCGTTCTACCTGCCGCCGGACATCTCGCTGAGCGAGACCTGGGGGCTGGAGCAGATCATCTCCATCTCCCCCAGGGACGCGAACGGGAATCCGATCTACGTCCAGGGATTCCCCCTGAGCGACCAGAACCTGTTTACGAACGCGATCCTCGCTGCCTGCGACGGGCACGACGGCCTCGTCGACGGGGTGATCGACGATCTCGCGGCCTGCCGCTTCGACCCTGAGACCTTCGTGTTTCCGTCCTCCGGGCCGTACGGCTCGATCGCGCCCGGGCAGCCGCTGCAATGCGCCGGCGCGAAGACCCCGACCTGCCTAACTCCGGCGCAGGTGACGGCGACGAAGAAGATCGCGGACGGCCCGAGAACCTCGGGCGGCCGACGCATCCATTCGCCCGACGGAACGCGGCTCTCCGGCTATCCGTTCGACGGCGGCTTCATGATGCCCTCGGGGATTCCGACCCGCGACATCGGAACCGCCACGACGCCGCCCGGCAACATCGGGCTGGGATCCGGGCAGCTGCCGTTGTTCTGGTTCACGGTTCCCGACCCGAGCTACAACCCGCTCACGGTCAACTACGACACCGACATCGACCTGGTCACGGCGAGCTCGCCCGCGATCAACAACTCGCCCGACATCTCCGGGTTTGTACGACGCGGCGGCAAGCTGATCTTCTACCATGGGCTAAGCGACTCCGGGCCGCCCTGGCCCTACACCGTCGACTATTTCCACGCGGTCGAAAGGCACTTCGCCCGCCACGGCGCGCACCGCAACGGACGCAGGGAGGCCGACGACTTCATGAAGCTGTACCTCGTGCCCAACATGGGCCATTGCGGCGGCAACGCGTCGACCGACCGTTTCGACATGCTCTTGCCCATGGTCAACTGGATCGAGAACGCCGTCGCTCCCGACACGGTGGTGGCGACCGGCGTCAACTTCGCGAGCACCCTCGGCACGCTGACAGGACTGCCGACCACGCGGAGCAGGCCGCTGTGCCCGTACCCCAAAACGCTCAGGTACACGGGGCCGGCCGGGGGCGACATCAGCGTCGCGGACAACTATTCGTGCGTCGAGAGCGGCTTCGACGACTTCCACGAACGGCGCAGTTGGTAGCGCCCATGGTAGTCCTTATTGCAACGAGCTTCGGACCGGGGAGGAGAGGAGAGATGAGGAAATTACTGCTTAGCTTTGCCCTGCTGGCGGCCTTGGCGGCACCCGCTGCGCAGGCCCGCATCACGCGCATCGAGATCGACCCCGCCCTGTCGCAGTCGCCCACCTTCGGCGGCTTTTCCTGGCCGGGCGTGGGGCAGTACGAGCGAATCGCCGGCAAGGCCTTCGGCGAGCTGAACCCGCACGACCGGCAGAACTCGATCATCGTCGACATCGAGTTCGCGCCGACCAACGCGCGCGGCAACGTCGAGTACTCCTTCGACTTCTACATCCTGAAGCCGATCGACTTGACCCAGGGCAGCGGCAAGATGATGTACGAGCCGCCCAACCGCGGCGGCAAGACCTGGAGCTCGCTCGGCCGCGTGCCGGGCGGCAACGACCCGGGCGGGACGATCACCGATCCGGCGGTGCTCGCGCAAGCCTTCCTCATGCCGCGGGGCTACTCGATCGTGTTCAGCGGCTGGGACTTTGCGGCAGGCGTGAACACCACCAAGACCGCGGCCTCGCCGATGACGATCACGCTGCCGATCGCGAGGAACCGCGACGGCTCGAGCATCACCGGCCCCGCGTTCGAGTACATCGTCACCAGCGGCAACTCCTACACGCTCAACTACGCGGCTGCCACGCTCGACAAGGCCAAGGCAAAGCTCACGCACCGCGTGCACCTCAACGACACGCCGGTCGAGATCCCGGCGAGCGGGTGGAACTACAACGCGACCGGCACGGCGATCAGCCTGGTTCCCGGCCCCTTCATCAACAACGACATCTACGAGTTCTCCTATACCGCCAAGGACCCGACGGTGAACGGCGTCGGGTTCGCGGCGGTGCGGGACTGGAACTCGTGGCTGCGCCGCGCGCTCCGGGACGACTACGGCAACCCCAACCCGCTCGCCGGACACGTGAAGCGCATCTACACCGAGATCTCCTCGCAGCCCGGGCGCATGCTGAACGACTTCCGCCACCTCGGCTTCAACGAGTCGGAGGGCGGCCACAAGGTGTTCGACGGCCACATGCAGTGGATCGCGGCGGGAGACGGCATCAACATGAACTACCGCTTCTCGCAGCCCGGCCGCACCGAGCGCAACCGCCAGGACCATCTCTTTGTCGAAGGCGTGTTCCCCTTCGCCAACGTCGAGACCTTCGACCCGATCATGCGCAAGGTTGACAGCCGCTACGCGCGCTGCGAACGGAGCGACACCTGTCCCTTCGGCGTCGAGATCTACTCGGCGAACGAATACTGGGTCAAGGCGGCGTCGCTGCTGCACACCGACCCGACGGGCAGCCGCGACCTGCCCGACTCGCACTTCACGCGCAACTACTTCATCTCCAGCCACCAGCACGGCACGGGCAACGGCGCCTCGAAAGGCGCATGCCAGCAGTTCCAGAACCCGCTGAACTCGGCGCCGGTGCAGCGCGCGCTGTTCATCGCGCTGGACGAGTGGGCGACCGAGGGCCGCAAGCCGCCGGCCAGCCGCGTGCCGACGCTGCGCGACCACATGCTCGCGGCGCCGCTGCCGCAGTCGGGCGTGGGTTTTCCGAACATTCCGGGAGTGACCTACAACGGGCTGATGACCACGCGCTACCTGTTCGACTACGGGCTGCATTTCTACAGCACCGGCATCGCCACCATCAATCCGCCGGTGATCACGCCGCCCTACCAGAACAACCCCGCGAACGGGCCGATCTACCGCGCCTACGTTCCGAAGACCGACAGCGACGGCAACGACATCGCCGGCGTGCGCCTGGTCGACGTGACCGTGCCGCTCGCCACCTACACCGGCTGGGCGCTGCGTGCCGCCCCGCAGACGAACGACGGCTGCGAGGGCTCGGGGCAGTTCATCCCGTTCCCGCGCACCGAGGCGGATCGCGCCGCCGCCGGCGACCCGCGCCCCTCGGTCGAGAAGCGCTACCCGACCTTCGCCGGCTACCACGCGAAGATCCGCGACGCGCTGAACGACATGGTGGAGGACCGGCTGCTGCTGTGCGAGGACACGGCGAGCGAGGAAGCGCGCCTGATGCAGGCGGGCCTCGACCGCGGGGTGCCCCCGCCCGACGGCGGCGTGCTGCCGGCGGCGGAGCCGCTGAAGGCCTGCCTGCCCCCGCCGCCCCATCACCACCACGGACACGAGGATGACGATCGCGACGATCACGACCACGATCATCGCGACCACGACGACCGCAGGTAAAAACAGGAGGAGAACATGAATCGCGCCTTACAGTTGCTTTCGTGCACCGCGGCGGTTGCGCTCGCCTGGGCGCCGCCCGTGCATGCCCGCGTCACCCGCATCGTTATCGACAGCGTCACACCGATCGCCGGCCAGCCCTACGAGCAGCTCACGGGCCGCGCGTTCGGCGAGTTGAGCGCGCACCACCCGCTCAACCGGGAAATCACCGACCTCGGCGACGCGCCGCGCAATTCGCGCGGGAAGGCCGAGTACGTCGCGAGCTTCCGCATCCGCAAGCCGGTCGACATGGCGACCACGAGCGGCGTGATCTGGCACGACGTCCCCAACCGCGGCGGCGACGTCGGCTTTCCCGCCGACTCCTTCGCCGCCGGCGACATGCAACTGCTCTCCGGCTGGCAGGGTGACAACGCCGGCGGAACGCGCGTGCCCGCCGGGGCCGACTGCATTCCCGGCACCGGCTGCGCCGCGCCCGCCTTCGCCAACCACTACGTGAAGACTCCGGTGCTCGTCGGCACGAGTGGCAGGATCGTCGGGCGCATCATCAACCGCAGCGGCCTGAACGGCGGTCCGCTGAACGTGATGGGCAACCCGATCCCCTACTTCCCGGCCGACCCGACCAAGAACACGGGTGACACGCTCACCACGCACCTGAACGAAACCATCAACGGCAAGATCACCGTCGGCGCCACCATCCCGAACACCGACTGGAAGTACTGCGGCGGGGGGACCTTCGACGCGCCAACGCCGGTGACCGCGCTACCGGTGAACGTCTGCCTCAAGGGCGGCTTCGACCCGGCCAAGCTCTACCAGCTGAGCTACAAGGTGAAGGACCCGTATGTCCTGGGCGCGGGCACGGCCGCGTTCCGCGACGTGCAGTCCTTCTTCCGTTACGAGTCGAAGGACGACTTCAACAACCCCAACCCGCTGTACCCCTACGTCCGCAAGGCGATCATCCGCGGGGTGTCGCAGTCGGGTAACTTCACGCGCCACTACCTCTTCCTCGGCATGAACGAGGACGAGTCCGGCCGCATCGTGCACGAGGGCGCCTGGCCGCTCATCGCGGGGCGGCGCGTGGCGAACAACTCGCGCTGGGGCCAGCCCGACGGCGTGCTCGAGCTCTACCAGATGGGCAGCGAAGGCCCGCAGTGGTGGAAAAAATGGCCCGACCGCGTGCGCGACCTGCCGACACGGGGCATCCTCGACCGCTGCCAGCAATCGCGCACCTGCCCGAAGATCGTCGAGACCTTCGGCGGCGCGGAGGTGTTCGCCCTGAAGATGACCATGTCCTGGGTGGGCACGTCGGCCGACCAGGACATCCCGCTCCCCGACAACGTGCGCCGCTACTACCTGCCCAGCTCCACGCACGGCGGCGGCAACGGCCAGACCACCGAGAACCCCGCCGCCGCCGGCGCGGTGAGCTGTCCCGGCAACAACTGGGGCAAGGGCACGCTGAGGGCGAATCCGGTGCCCTCCACGGGACTGGTCAACCGCATGCGCGTCGCGCTGCGCGACTGGGTGCTGGCCGGCACGCCGCCGCCGCCGAGCCAGTGGCCGACGCTCGCCCCGATCCAGACGCAGAAGAACCCGAACGACTGGGACGACGACGATGACGACGATGGCCATCACGGTCACTCGGACCACGACAAGGACCACGACAAGGGGCACCACAAGCAGCACTTCAAGCCGACGCTCGTCGAGCCGAACATGAAGGACATGGGCTTCCCGCACGGCATCCCCGGGATCCCGGACTCGATCTTCAAGCCGGAGAGCTTCATCTTCCCGGTGTTCGACTACAACTGGGGCCCGGACTACGACCACAGCGAGGCGAACGGCGTGCCGACCAACGCGCCTCCGCCCATCAAGCACGTGATCAAGATGCTGGTCCCGCGCGTCGACCAGGACGGCAACGAGATGGGCGGCGTGCCGACGGTGCAGAACGACGCGCCGCTCGGGACCTACCTCGGCTGGAACATCACGGCCGGGGTGGGCGACGTGGGCTACGACGGCCGGCCGTTCCACGCCGCGCAGGTGTGCAACTACATCGGCGGCATGGTGCCGTTCTTCAAGACCAAGGCGCAGCGCGTGGCGGCGGGCGATCCGCGCAAGTCGCTGGAAGAGCGCTACGCCACGCACGACGGCTACGTGGCCGCGGTGACGGCGGCGGCGAACAACGCCTACGCCAGGGGCTACCTGCTCGCGGCGGACCGCGACGCCCTGATCCAGCAGGCGGTCGCGAGCGACGTGTGCAATCAACCCGGCGACGGAGGCAAGTGCAATCCTAGCGCGCCGTAGCAGTAGGAGCACGA
>Ga0137409_10008114_pt1 | contig 10741 bp, 5 predicted proteins | sample CZODoug1_16funga_FD_122059 | JGI IMG/M metagenome (GOLD analysis project Ga0137409, IMG submission 122059) | Vadose zone soil fungal communities from Angelo Coast Range Reserve, California, USA - CZODoug1_16fungal (Hybrid Assembly) | ecosystem: Environmental > Terrestrial > Soil > Vadose zone... | reverse complement strand
GTAGCGACCGGCCAGACCGCATAGCGGTCAAAGATAGTAGCGACCGGCCAGACCGCATAGCGGTCAAAGATAGTAGCGACCGGCCAGACCGCATAGCGGTCAAAGATAGTAGCCGGGGGTTGAGCGTTTTACGCGACACCCCCGGATCAGTTCGTGAAAACATTTATGACCCTGAAAGGGTCAAAGAGGCCGCGCACCGACATTGGACTTTGAACTTTTCCCGACGTTGGACATTGGACTTCTTCAGTCTTTGGACTCGCCTGGACAATCCCGTGCGTGCGACTGCCGCCGTCGGCGGGCAGTTTAATAATTGGCCGCGCCTGCCTTATCGAGCGGCCGAATTGGTGACGCGCCTTCCGGAAGTGCCGCGCCAGTTGGTTTCGTTGCTTGAGCAGTTTGCAGCTCGCCGGCAGCCCGTGGCAATAAGCGAGGCAAGGTCAGTCTCTCTTATTAACACCGTCGCTTCAGCCCGGTGATTAGCGATTGCTGGCCACTGACCACTAGCCACTGACCACTTTTGTTGAATTCCCGTCTGCTGTTTTCAGATCTACTGAGGAGTTTATTAATGAACCACACTCACCGCCCCAACAACTTCCATCGCTCCCACGATGCGAACGCCCCAAAGAATGTTCGCAGCCGATCAATTCCGATGAGACTCGTTCTTGTCTCCACAGTTTTGGTCGCACTGGTCACAGTATCGCTGCTTTACAGAACTCCACGAACGCACGCAGCGGCCATAACTTCTGCTGCGAGTGGCAACTGGAATTCCACCGGCACATGGGTTGGAGGCGTCGTTCCCGGCTCGGGTGATACTGTTACGATTGTCGGCGGCCACACTGTAACGGTGGACGTTTCTACTGCGGCGTGCTCCTCTCTGGTCCTGAACGCTAATAGCAACAATTTGACTGCCACACTGAATTTCGTTAGCGGCGGAACTGGTCAGCTCACTGTGGGCGGAAGTGTAACGGTTGGAGACTCCGGCGGTACGGCTCGCAACGGCGTTTTAGACATGACCAACGGGGGAACTTTGAAGACTAGCGGCGCATTAACGCTCATTGCCGGTAGATCAACGTTCATTGCAGGCAGTGGAACTGTCGATTACAACGGAGCTGCCCAGACAGTTACTGCCACAACCTACAACAACCTTTCACTTAGCGGCAGTGGAGCGAAGACCATGACTGGAGTAAGCACAATCAATGGCAACTTCACCCTCTCAGGAACGGCGAGCACAACGAGCGTTACCGTGGCAATGACAATCGGCGGCAATCTGACAATTGGTACTGGTACCACGTTCGCCGCGGGCACGAGCCTGACTCACAACGTCGGTGGCAACTGGACTAATAACGGTACGTTTTCTTTCACGACAACTAGCACGATCAATTTCAACGGAAACAATGCGCTGCAAACTATTAGCGGTAGCACCTCCACGGCGTTTAATGCCATTACTTTAAATAAGGGAAGTCTCCTTAGTAACACGCTCGAAGCAACCGGCCCAATGAGCATGACCGGCCAAACCACAATTACCAACGGTACTTTCAAATTGACGCACGCATCTGCTTCAGGGCAGTTTAATGGAGCCTCGAACATTACCTTGCCTGCTACTGCGGGATTATGGATAAACGGCGGCTCCTGGACGAGTACCGGCATTTCACTCATCACGACTTCGGGAAGTCTTGTGCGTTGTTCAGCAGGAACTCTTACACTCGCGAATGGCAGCGGTAATCGCCTTGAAGTAGTCGCAGGAGCAACCCTTACCATGGAAGGCGGTACATTGAATATCGGTGGCCGCTTGTTCAACAACGGAGGCTCCGCAGCCTTCAGCGGTGGTACGGCGAACCTGGCAACTGTTGGATTGAGCACAAGTGGCAATGCTGTTTTTGAAATGACAGCAGCTAGTAATGTAACGATCACCAGTGGTAACCCTCTAATTGTTTTTCAAACCGCAAATGCTAACAATACAACTGGCGATTTGCTTGTAGTCAGTGGCGGCACAAAGAACATAACGTCGGGTACCTTCCAGTTTGGTAATGCCTCCACTCCTGCCGGCCAGATATTTCTTGTTAATAGTAATGTAAGCCTTTCAAGTCTTTCTGTTAATGGAACAAACTCTCCAACAGCAAGGTTAAGAACAAACGCACTCACCCTATCAGGTAGCGTCGCAATAGCTTCGGGTGGAACTCTGGACGCAGCAACTAACAATCTAAACATGACCGTCGGCGGCAACTGGTCGAACAGCGGAACCTACTCGGGCGGGTCGTCAACTGCGACGGTCACGTTCAATGGCAGCGGCAACACGCAGACGTTAAGCGGCACATCTACGTTCAATAACCTCACGGTTAATCATAGCGGCGCAGGCAGCGTGACCGCGTCAGGCAGCACGCTGACAGTCTCTGCCTTGCTGAGAGTGCAAGCGGGAACGTTCACGAGCAGCAGCACGTTCAAAGACGTCCAGATTGATTCAACCGGCACGCTGGTTAGCGATGGCGGCACGATGAATGTCAGCGGCAATTGGACGAACAATGGCGGGACGTTCACGCCTGCGACTGGTACCGTGAACTTCAACAGCACGACTGCCAGTCAGTCGATCAACGGAACCTCAACCAGTCATACTTTCAACGTCATCACGGTGAACAAGACGGGGCAGACTTTGAGCATCAGCGGCAGCGCGACCCTTCTGACTACCGGAACTCTCACGGTTACAGCCGGGACTTTTGACCAGGGTGTCACATCCGACCTCAGTGCGGACACAACTTCGATCGCCAGCGGCGCGACGCTGAAGAATTTGGGTGCGGGCGATCTTACCGTCGGCTCTGGCGGAGTCACGAACAACGGCACAATTACTTTTGATGGCAGCGGCGGCGGTTGCGGTACTGCTGACAGCATTCTGATTCGCTCTTCAGTAAATGGTACGCAACGTTCATGGTCAGGCACTGGAACCTTCTCAATGAATGATGTTGACGTAAAAGATCAAGCGGGCACGGCCATCATCACTGTGTTTAGTGGAACCAACACCGGTAACAATGGCAGTAACTGGGTATTCATCAACGGCTGTAGCGGCGCCGGTGGAAATACTTATGTCTGGGTCGGACCAACACTCGGTAATGACAGCTGGGTCCTTCCGGCCAATTGGAAGGTTGCTAATTCAAATCCCAATACGCCACGCGCAGCCACAGCAGCGACCGATGTGCTCATCTTTGACGGCTCAAGCACACCTTCGCCTACGGTGAGCGCAATACCAACGCAAACCATCGCGGCGCTGAAAGTGATCAACGACGCGTTCCCGTCATTCAGCACGAGTGCCGCTAACACGTTAACGATTGATGCAGGTTCAGGTGGGCTCGGATTTGATGTCAAGAACCTTGGTATCACGGGCAGCAATGCGCTCACTATAAAACTGGGCTCCGGCACTCTCGGCAACGTCTCGGGTACCATGACAGTTGATGGCGGCGGTCATCGATTGATTAGCAACGACGCCAGCGGCATCACTTTCCCGAGCACCGGGATATTCACCACCAGCACCGGTTTCACCGGCAATGCCTTCGGTGACGGCAGCGCGGGCAATGGCGCGGCCGGCTCGGTCGTGTTTCAAAGCGGGGCCAAGTACTTCCACAACGCGGGCAGCAGTCCGTTCGGCGCGTCGGGTAATGCATCGGTGGTCACGTTCCAAACCGGCAGCTTTGCAACTTACTTGACGGCGACCGGCTTTGACGCAAATGGAAGGACTTATGCGACGCTAGAAATCGGCAAGGGCGATCCGAGCGGAGTCGCCGTTAACGCGAGCGATAGCGGGACGGGCAACTTCCAGTTTGACAACCTGGTAATTAACAACACGGGCTCGGCAAACTCTTCGCTGACGTTCACCGGCTCGGGCACGAATACGATCACTATTCGCGGCAACATCACGAGTGTCGCCGCCGGTTCCGGCGGCACGCTGCCTGATGTAACTTTCACTGCCGGCTCTGGCGGCATTGTGATCGACGCGGGCGGTTTGGTTACCTTCGGTGCTTTCAACAGTCGCACGATCGAGTTCGAGAGCAACACGACGGTCGTTAGTGGCACCACGCTTGCGCTTGCACGTAAGTTGTTGCTCGGCATTATCCAGCCCAACAGTCTGGTGTTAACCGTCGATGGCGGGTTAACCGGCAGCTCATCCGGCTATCTGATCGGCAATGAAAAGCGATCGTTTGCCGCGCCTGAAAACTTTACTTACCACGTGGGCACCGTCAATGGTTACTCGCCGCTGGACGCAAATGTCACCGTGGCCACGGGAAACTTGACGGCTGCGGCCATACAGGGCGCGGAGCCGGTGCTGACGTCGTCGAGTTCCTTGCAGCGCTACTGGATCTTGACCGAGGGCGGCACGATAAAAGCGGATCTGACGATGCATTATCTTGATCCGACCGACATCATGGGCACCGAGGCGGATTATCAGGTAATCGTGGTTGAAGGCGGCAATGCCACTCGTTTTCCGCCTGACGCTGACCACACGGTTGATACCACCAACAACAAGGCTACGATATTGGGAGTCGAGAACTTCTCGCATTGGACTCTCGGCGCGCCGCAAGCGCCGACGGCGGTGAAGTTGACTGGCTTTACAGCGACGCGTAATGGGGACGAGGTGATGTTGCAATGGCGCACTGGTTATGAAGCGCGGAATCTGGGTTACAACATCTATCGCGAAGAGAATGGCAAGCGAGTGGCGATTACGCCGTCTTTGGTGGCGGGTTCGGCCTTGTTGGCGGGACGGCAGACGCGTCTGACGTCGGGGTTGACTTACACCTGGTATGACCAGTTGGGCGAGAGGTCAGCGGTCAGCAATCAGCGGTCAGCGGTCAGCAATCAGCGGTCGGCGGTCGGCAGTCAGCGGACGGGAGTAACGTACTGGCTGGAGGACGTGGATTTGAACGGGACGCGGACGCTGCATGGACCAATCGCGACGACGGCGGTGGAGACGTTGCCGCGAGCTGGGAAGTGGGCGCGCGCAGATCTGCTGAGTGAAGTGGGGCGGCGCGGGTCCGGGCGCACGGCGGCAAGCGGCGTGCAGATAACGGGCGGTCCAGCCGGAAGCGGTCCGGTCGGAAGTGGACCAGCAGGAAGTGGTCTAACTGAAAGTGGTTCCAGTGCCAGCGGCGCAGCGCTCAGGCCGCAGTCAGTCACGCCGATGGAGCGAGATCGCGGCGCTGAGTTGACGAGTGATTCCAGTGATTCTATTGACATGCAGCGGCAGATCGCCGGCTTGCCGGGAGTGAAGATAGCCATCAGCAGGCCGGGCTGGTATCGCATCACACAGCCGGAGTTGTTGGCGGCGGGACTGGACGCGAACATCGACGCGACGCATTTGCAGTTGTATGCCAGTGGGGAGCCGGTAGCGATCAAGCAGACGAGCGCGGGCGAGACCTTCGACGCGTCAGACTACCTGGAGTTCTACGGTGAGGGACTGGAGTCGGCGACGGACAAGGGGCAGACCTACTACCTGGTGGTTGGGGACGAGGCAGGCAGCCGCATCCAGGATGTTGGTTACACCAACCCGCGCGGGCTGCGGGCGCCGCCGGGAGTGACGAGCTTTGCGTATACGGTGGAGCGCAAGGAACGCATGATCTACTTTTCCGGTTTGCTCAACGGGGACACGGAAAACTTCTTCGGACAGATAGTGACCACGACGCCGGCACAGGCGACGCTGCCGGTGAGGCACCTGAATCAGGGAGCCGGTGCGGCGGGAGCGCAGTTGGAAGTGGCGCTGCAGGGAGTGACGAGTCAGAGTCACCTGGTGCAAGTGCGTCTGAACGGCACGGACCTTGGGACGCTGGACTTTGCGAACACGGAACATGCGGTGAAGACGCTGGCGGTAGCGGGCGGGGCGCTGCTGGAAGGGACGAACACGGTAGAGCTGACGGCGCTGGGCGGGGCCGCGGATGTGAATCTGGTGGACACGCTGCGATTGACTTACGCGCACACGAATGTGGCGGATGACGATCAGTTGACGCTGAATGTATACAACACGAACCCGCGGCGCGTGGACGGGTTTACAACGAGCAACGTGCGGGTAGTGGATCTCAGCGATGTGCAGGGACCGACGGAGCTGACGCCGGCATTGACGGTGAGACAGAACGCTGATCAGAGCTACTCCGTGACGGTGCAGGTGCCGGGAGTGGCGCGCAATGAGCCGCACCGGTTGTTGTTTTTCACGGATGAGCGGGCGCAGGCGGCAGACGCGCTGAAGCATAACGAGCCGTCGGCGTGGTGGGCGGAGACCGAGGGCGCGGACTACCTGATCGTGACCACGCGGGAGCTGATGGCGAGCGTGGAGCCGCTGGCTGAGTTACGGCGTCAGCAGGGAATGGTAGTTAAGGTCATCGACGTCGAAGATCTCTACGACGAGTTCAGCTATGGACAGCACACGCCGCAGGCGATACATGAGCTGCTGCAAACGGCGCTGAGCAACTGGACGCTTAAGCCGCATTACGTGTTGCTGGCCGGCGATGCCAGCTACGATCCGAAGAACTACTTTGGGCAGGGACTGAACGACCTGGTGCCGACGAAGCTGCTGGACACGTCGCTGATGGAGGCGGCCAGCGACGACTGGCTGGCAGACTTCAATGGCGACGGAGTGGCGGACCTCGCGCTGGGCCGCTTGCCGGCGCGCACGGCGGCGGATACGAACACGATGGTCGGGAAGATAGTGAGCTACGAGACGGCGGCGCCGGCTGCGAATCGCGGGGCGTTGCTGGTGGCTGATACCAGCTTCGAAAGCTCGAGCAGCGCGGTGGGGAGTTTGTTGCCGGCGGGCATGGCGATACAGACAATCAACCGCGGCGCGACGGACGATGCGACGGTGCACACGCAGATCATCGCCGGCTTGAACCAGGGACCGCAGGTGGCAAACTACTTTGGGCACGGTTCGAACGGGGTGTGGACCGGAGCGTCGCTGCTCTCGAGCGATGATGCGCCGGGGCTGACGAACACGAACCGTTTGTCGGTGTTCACGATGATGACCTGCTTCAACGGCTTCTTCCAGGATGCCTGGAACGACAGCTTGTCGGAGGCGCTGCTGAAGTCGCCGGGCGGCGCGGTGGCCGTCTGGGCCTCGACGACGCTGACGGACCCGAGCGGGCAGAACGTTATCGATCAGGAGTTCTACCGGCAGTTGTTCGCGGCGCAGCCGGCCACACTGGGCGATGCCTCGCGGGCAGCGAAGATAACCACCGGCGACGCGGACGTGCGCCGCACCTGGACGCTGTTTGGCGACCCCGCCATGCGCCTGCGGTAGAGCGCAGAGAACAGAGGTCAGAGGTCAGCGGTCAGAAGTCAGAGGTCAGAAGTCAGACGTCAGCGGTCAGAAGTCAGAGATCAGAGGTGAGCCGCGGATTTCCGCGGATGAACGCGGATCAGAGCAAAAGATCAGAGCCAAAGAAATAAGCAGGAGTATCAGAGAGTTTCAGATTCGTGTCATCCGCGTTAATCCGCGGCTAGTTATGTCCTGCTGATGAAAAAAGGGCTACTCGCTACCACCTTCGCTGTTTATCTCTTCGTCGTTGCCGCAATCACAATCATTCCCACCCATATTTCGAGCGTGAGAAGTCCTCATGTGGATCATATAAATCTTGTACCGCTTGGTTATTCATTCAAGTGCTTCCTGCAAGACCAATCGTCTCATCCCCACCTGACCGCATTTTGCCTGCGGAACACCCTCGGAAACATCGCGCTGTTTTTACCGTTTGGAATCTTACTGCCGCTCGTATCCGATCGATTCCATGGGATGAAGCGAGTCGTGTTGCTGGCGGCTGGTGTGTCTCTAAGCATTGAAACGATTCAATTCTTGTCCCGCTTCATTGGCAGCCCCAGGGCCGTCGATATTGATGACGTGCTGCTGAACACGCTCGGCGCCTGGCTGGGGTTTGTCGTTTATCGGTTGTTATTACTAAATCAGAACCGGGAGCAGTAACGACAACGGTGGAGGCTTTGTTGTAAACCTGTCGCCACGGCTCCGGGTTCTGATGAGGCCGATAAAAGCGCTGAGTCGCACGTTTGTCAAACGGTTGCGATTTGGGTAGCATCACGGTTTCCATGACTACCATCACTGACACCATGACCGGCGATGAGATTGTCGATCTCTGTCGCCGGCACACGCTCTTCGAGTGGTCCGCGCAGTCCGCGGTGGAACCGATTCCCGTCGCGAGGGCAAAGGGAATCTACTTCTGGACGCCGGAAGGAAAGCGCTTCATCGACTTCAATAGCCAGCTGATGTGCGTGAACATCGGGCACGGCGACGAGCGGGTGATTCGCGCAATTAAGGAGCAGGCCGCGACGCTCGCCTATGCCAACCCTTTCATGGCCACCAAAGTGCGCGCGCGCCTGGGAGCAAAACTCGCTGAGCTAACACCGGGCGACATCGATGCTTTCTTTTTTACCAACGGCGGCGCCGAAGCAAATGAGAACGCCATTCGCATCGCACGAATGTTCACCGGTCGTCACAAGATTGCCGCGCGCTACCGCTCATATCACGGCGGTACCGCCGGCGCCTTGACCTTGTGGAGGACGATCGGCTTGAATGGCCGCACGACCTTCCCATCCGGCCCGACGAAACAGAGCTGGGGGTCGATCAATGCATCCAATGCCTCGATATCGCCATTGAGCATGGCGACGCGGAGTTGGTCTTCGGCGTTGTGGATCTCAAATTGAGAATCGGGCATGCGGCACTCAGGAATTAAAACTTAGATCTTCGCCCAGCTCTGGCACGTCGGACGCGTGTCGCATCCCGACTTTCACGACGGCGCGCTGCCGGTCGCTCCGTCCGCGCTCCCGGTCGAGGGCGAAGCCTATACGCCGCGCGGCCCAGCGAAGCTGGTGACCCCGCGCGCGCTCGCGATCAGCGAAATACCCGGCGTCGTCGCGCAATTCCGCAAAGCGGCGGAGAACGCAAAGGCGGCCGGCTTCGACGGCGTGGAGTTGCACGGCGCCAACGGCTATCTGCTCGACCAGTTCCTGCGCGACGGCTCCAACCGGCGGACCGACGCCTATGGCGGCAGCATCGAGAACCGCGCCCGCTTTCCGCTCGAGGTCGCCGACGCTGTGATCGACGTCTGGGGTCCGCAGCGCGTCGGCTACAAGCTCTCGCCGTATTTTTCCGGATATTCGATGACGGACTCCAACCCGATCGAAACGTTCTCCTTCATCGCCGCGCAATTGAGCAAGCGTCACCTGCTCTATCTGCATGTGGGCGAAGCGGTCGCAGGTCCGATGGCGGCGCCCGCCGGAATCACACGGCTGTCGAAAGATGGCCGGAAGCTTCGGTTTCTTTGGAAACTGAGTCGCTACATGAGGCGCGGCCGGTACGATGTCGTTCACGCGTTCATGAGCGCAACCAGCATTTACGTCGGCCTTGCCGGTTGGTTGGCCGGTGTGCCCGTTCGCTTCGGGGGCGTGCGCGTTGAATATGATGAAACCGGCGTGATTCGGATGGCACATCGGACGATAGATCGGCTTCTGACAGGTTGGATTTGCAACTCGCAGGCGACGCTGCGATCGCTTGGACCTGGCGTCGGCGCATCGGCCGAGCGCGTGTTCGTGGTCTATAACGGCATTAACCCGGCGGCATTTGAGTCACGGTTGACAGTGGCCGAAGCCAAAAAGCGGCTCGGGCTTTCGCCGGATGCTCCTGTTGTCACACTGATTGGTCGATTAACGCATCAAAAAAACATCCCGCTGCTCTTGGAGGCGGCGGGATTGGTTTTGTGGTTGCATTGGATGTCAGAAGTTCGGCCAATTGGCGAGATGCGCGAACTGGAATAGCTTGTAATTGGTCTTGGGAACATCCAGATACCATTTGTTATCAGCACGCAGTTTTTCGACGACGCGCTTAAGGATTTCCGTCAGGTTTTGTTGCTGCTCCTGGCTGCGGCAAACCCAGAGCACGAACTGATATTCCTTGGCATTCAGTTTGCGCACGTGGCCGGGAATGATGCTGTCACGATAGCGGCATTCAGCTTTCAGCGTGATCTCAACTTCGATGGCCGCACGTATGCCCTCTGGAGTAGTCGCCAGCAGATCCGCCTTGGCACTGTATTGGCTTTCCTCCTGCTTGTGATTCATGGAGAAAGGCTTTTTCCTCTGGCTATGGTCGAGGTATTCAAAGGAAGTCCAGCCGATTTGTTCGCGCTGGATGTGCGCTCTTTGAATGTCGAGATAATGAAATAGAGTCCGGGCGCTGATCTTGCTCGGATTGAATGTCCTCTGATCTTCTTCCTCGCCGTCGAATCGCGCTTTGTCCTGCCCGTGGCCCGTGATCCCCCAAAGGGTAATTCCTCCGAAGTCGGCGAAACGGCGGCATTGGATGAGATGTTGTTGCTCGATTCCCTTGAGGGTTTTGTAGATACCTGCACGGTCGGTGAGTCCCATGACTCGGCCAAGAATGTCGGCGGATGAATAGATGGTCGTGCGGAGAAAGCGCAGTACAAGCATCGTTTTCTCCTGTCTTCTTTGGCGGGCGGTGGTGGGTTGGAGCGGCATTTCAGAAGATTTCCTGGGAATGGCCGGTGGTTTCTGGCTGGCCGGAAGTTGGTTTTGTCACGGCGGAATTGGCGTTTTGCTCACTGCACGGTGTCTCGGCGGGTGCGGCATGGGATGGGTTTTGTTCGGCTGCCGAGCCGTCACTGGAAGCCATTCCCTCGGACATAGCTGCGACAATTGCCGGTCTGGGGCCAGCGGGAAGAGTGCTGACCTGAATGCGACGGCAGAGGCCGGC
>Ga0137409_10008113_pt1 | contig 10742 bp, 9 predicted proteins | sample CZODoug1_16funga_FD_122059 | JGI IMG/M metagenome (GOLD analysis project Ga0137409, IMG submission 122059) | Vadose zone soil fungal communities from Angelo Coast Range Reserve, California, USA - CZODoug1_16fungal (Hybrid Assembly) | ecosystem: Environmental > Terrestrial > Soil > Vadose zone... | reverse complement strand
GGCTGCCTCACAGACATTCTTCTGGGATTGATTGGCTCCGTCCTCGGCGGCTGGATTTTTCGCAAGCTCGAAATCGGAACGGGCGCAGGGGGATTTATCTACTCACTAGCCGCAGCGACCGTCGGTGCAGTCGTTCTTGTTGTCGTCGTACACCTCTTCACAGGTTCGAAAGAATAATTCCGCGCAATCGAATTTCAACGCTCGCAGCGTTCTTCTCTGTCCCGAACGGTTGTTCCAGGCGGCCATCGCGCCGCGCTGTGATACGATTCCCTCTAACACTTTGGAGCTGACATTTCATTGAGCAAGTCTTCGCAATCGCTTTTCGCAATTCCCCTCGGCGGTCTCGGCGAATTTGGCATGAACATGATGGCGCTTCGCTTCGGCGACGACATCATCGTCATAGACGCCGGTATGATGTTCCCTGAATCCGAGCTCCTCGGCGTTGACCTTGTCATTCCGGACATCACCTACCTCAAGCAGAATCGCCATCTCGTCCGCGCCATCGTTCTCACCCACGGACACGAAGATCACATCGGCGCGCTTCCGTACATCCTTCGCGATCTCAATGTTCCGGTCTTTGGCACGCGTTTCACACTCGCGCTGGTCAAAAAGCGCCTCGAAGAAGCCAGCCTGCTAGATTCCACCACGCTACGCGAAGTCATTCCTGGCCGCCGCGTTGAAATCGGTCCATACGAAATCGAATTCATCCCCGTCACGCACAGCACGATTGACTGCGTCGCGCTTGCCGTGCGCACTCCACTTGGCGTCATCATTCACACCGGCGATTTCAAGATTGACCACACACCGGTTAACGGAGCCGGCTTTGACGTCCCGACGTTCGCTCGTTATGGCAATGAGGGTGTCCTTGCTCTCTTCTCCGATTCTACAAACGTTGAGCGCCCAGGCTATACGCCCTCGGAACGCGCCGTCGTCCCGCGCATCGAAGACCTTTGCCGTTCGGCTCCGCGCCGCGTCATCCTTTCCTGTTTCGCTTCGTCCATTCATCGCATTCAGCAAGTCATTGACATCGCCTCACGCGTTGGCCGCAAAGTTGCGTTTGTCGGCCGTAGCATGGTGGACAACGTCGAAATCGCGCACAACCTTGAATGCCTTAGCATTCCGGACGGCATGGTCGTCCGCTCGCAGGACATCCGAGGCTTCGAACCGCGCAAAATCGTCATCCTTGCATCCGGCTCGCAAGCCGAGCCGATGTCTTCTCTCTCCCGCATCGCCGTTGACAACCATCGCTTCGTATCCGTGGATGAAAATGACACCGTCATCCTCTCCTCGCGTATCATTCCCGGAAACGAAAAAGCCATCTTCCGCATGTTGGATCACATGTTCCGCCGCCGCGCACTCGTTTATTACGACAATTCCGCCGGCATCATTCACGTCTCCGGCCACGCCAGCCAGGAAGAACAAAAACTCCTTCTCCAACTCGTGAAGCCGAAATATTTCATTCCCGTGCACGGCGAATTCCGCCATCTCTTCCGCCACGCAGCGCTGGCGAATCAGCTCGGCGCAGTCTCAGGAGAAATTCTTCTCCTCGAAGACGGTCACTGCATCGAATTTAACGAAGACGGCGCTTTCCGCCGTGATCCTGTGCCAGCCGGCCGCGTCCTCGTTGATTCCGGCTCGCTTGAGGAAATCGAAGAAGTCGTCGTGCGCGATCGCAAACATCTTTCCGAAGACGGCGTCGTCGTTCCCATCATCGCGATTGACAAGCACACCGGCAATCTCGAATCGCAACCGGAAATCGTCACGCGCGGTTTTCTAGGCGACAACGGCAGCGAGCTGATTGCCGGCGCGCGCGAAATCATTTTGCGCACCATTAACACTTCCAACCCCGAAGAAATGTCCGATTGGTCGGTAATCAAGGAAAAAATCCGCGTGGACCTTAAACGCTATATCAACAAACAAACCTCGAAACGCCCGCTCATTCTTCCAGTCATTCTCGAAGTCTGACCCAGCTAAATCGTTTTATTTCAACCCCAAACTGCAATCGCACGGCGAGATTGCGATTCGCCACATTTTCTTTTTGAATCCATCCTCCTGTAGCGATAACTCAGATTTCCCCCTGAATTCCGCAACAGCTCTCACCGCGTGACGTCAAACTTTATGTATCACATGCGCCTTTCTTCGGCACCGTTCAGCCAACTCCGGAGAAAATTTCACGACGCACTCGAAAGGATCTCTTATGAACGCGAAGAACATTTCCAAAGGTCTTCTGCTCGGCGCTTCCCTTTTTCTGGCCACGGCTGCCTTCGCAGGTGAAAAGGCGTCCGTCAAGCTGTACGAAGAAGTGAAGGTCAACGGCAAGACCATCGCTCCCGGCAAATATGATGTCGAATGGACCGGCGCGGGCGATCAGGTGCAGTTGAACATTCGCCAAGGCAAGGAAACCATTGCCACGGTTCCTGCGAAGCTCACCGCGACCAAGGCCGCTCCCGTCGCCACCGGCTACTCCACCAAGAGCGAAACCGACGGCACCAAGTCGCTTACTTCCTTCTTCGTTGCGGGCAAGAAGTACACTCTCGAACTCGGCCAGGAAGTTGCTGCAACCCCGGTAAAGCCAGGCGAAACTGCCGGCAACCGGTAAGTCGCTTCTCACCAACTGTCCCCTGTTTAGAGCGCGTCCTTGCACTGCGGCATCAAGCAAGGACGCGCTTCTCTTTTTTAGCAACAAGGGTTCTTGTGTAGCCCAGGGGCTTCAGCCCCGGCAATGCTTGGCAAGATTGCAAATCTAGCTTCTTCCGCTTTTCAATTCATTTCCGTCCTCGCCGCTTCCCCGCTACAATCATTCCTTTAGGAGCCCTTGTGTCATTTCCCTCTTCTCCCGTCGCGGAGAAAACTCCCGGCCGCGCCGCATTCGCATTCATTCTGGTCACCGTCGCTCTCGATTTTCTTCGTTCGGGCTTATTGCCCCTGTGAATCCGGACCTGGTCCGCGGGTTTGTAGGCGGTGATTTCGCCCGCGCTTCTAGCATCACGGGCTATTTCTTTTTGGCATGGGCGACCATGCAATTCATTTTCTCGCCGATTATTGGTGCTTGGTCCGATCGCTTTGGCCGCCGTCCGGTGATTCTCATTTCGTGTTTCGGTACCGGCATCGACTATGTGTTGATGGCACTAGCTCCGTCATTACGTTGGCTCTTCGTAGGCCGGCTCATCTCCGGCATTGCCACTTCCAACGTAGCTACGGCGTTCGCCTACATCACGGATGTCACTCCTCCCGACAAACGTGCAAGAGCGTTTGGCTTTATTAGCGCGGCGTTTGGACTTGGTTTTGTAATTGGGCCCGCTGTTGGCGGCTTGCTTGGAAATATCAATCTTAGGCTGCCCTTTTGGGTTGCTGCCGCCCTAAGTCTTGCGAATGCTCTCTATGGTTATTTCGTCTTGCCCGAATCGCTGCCAAAGGAGCGCCGGGCAAAGTCTGCTTGGCACATGGCCAATCCCCTCAGCTCTTTAAAACTTTTCGGTCTGCATCCCGAGCTCACAGGACTCGCAGCCGTTCTCACCTTGTACTACCTGGCTCACAATTCTCTTATGTCCGTCTGGACGCTGTACACCGAATATCGCTATACATGGAACAACCGCGACGTCGGCCTCTCGCTCGCCGTCGTCGGCGTCAGCGCTGCTCTCGTCTCCGGCCTTTTGGTTGGTCCCTTCGTCAAACGTTTCGGTGAAAGGGTGAGCCTCCTATTCGGTTTGCTTTTTGGCACAATTGGGTTCGTCTGCTTCGGTCTCGCTCCATACGGCAAACTGGTTCTCGCCACAATTCCTTTCATCGCTTTATGGGGTATCGCTGCGCCCCCCATTCAATCGTTAATGTCGCGCCACGTCGATCCTTCCTCTCAAGGCAAACTCCAGGGCGCCATCAGTTCCATCCGCGCCGTAACCAGCATGGCCGGTCCGATTCTCTTCACTCAGGTGTTCGCGGCGGCCATTTCACCAGGTGTTAAGTTTCATGTTCCGGGCGCTCCGTACCTTGTTGCGGCTGTTCTTTTGTTGTCCTCCCTTCTTCTCGCAGTATTTGTCACGCGCCCTGGTGCCGCCCCAGCCGCAGTTCCCCAACCTGCCGCGGATACCTCTTCGATCGCCCCATGAGAGTCGCCGAATTTTCACTTGACACGAGCGGTAACTGATTATTTACTTGCGATCAAGATATCTGTTCGTATAGCTCTCCCAAGGAGCTATTCCATGAAAATTCGCTTGTTCGTCACAGTAGTTGTGTCCCTTGGAGCTTTGTTCGCATCTCCTTCGGCTTACGCCTGGGGCTGCAAAGGCCATCAAACCATCGCTCTTATCGCTAAGAAACATCTCACTCCGGCGGCCAAAGCTCTTGGCAATAGGTTTCTTGCCGTCGATCCCGGCAGACACATTCCCAGTCAGGGCGTTTGCGGCACGCAGGGTCTCGACTCTTATGCCGCAGCTTCCACGTGGGCAGACGCCGTCCGCAAGAAAGGCGTGGACGATGGCTGGCACTATGTGGATATCCCTCGCGGCGGTGACCAATCGGCCATTTCAACCGTTTGCGCTCTCACGCCCAGCTGCGTGGTGGACGCGATAAAAAAGCAAAAAGAGATTCTTGAGGACTCTTCAAAAAGCGACGCCGATCGCGCTGCCGCTGTTCGCTACATCATTCATTTCGCGGGCGACATTCATCAGCCTCTCCACTGCACGACCAATGGAGATCGCGGCGGCAATTGCGTCCCTGTGACCTATTTCAAGGACAAGCCGAATCCGACGAAAGAGAATGGAGTCGTTGTTCCCGACACTTATACCCCGAACCTGCACGGCATCTGGGACAAGCAAATGGTCGAGAAGGATATGGCGGCTGTCGGCGCCGCAACTGCGCAGGCCTATGCCGACTTTCTGGACCATGCCCTCACGTCAGACATCTTGAGTTGGCAAGCGGAAGCGATTAGTCCCGAAGACTGGGCATGGGATAGCCACGAACACGCCGAAGATATCTCCTATGGTGACTTGCCCAAGCTGATCCCCGTGGATAAGCATCCTGACGCCAATGTGAAAGCGTGTTCCGATAATCAACGAATTGGCAACCGCATGTTTCACAAACACTTGAAACTCAGCCAAGCGTATCAGGACGACGCGTCAGACGTGATCCGCGAGCGTTTGGCGATGGCAGGCATTCGCTTGGCGATGCTGCTCAACGACGCGGCGGCGAACCTTCATTAGACGGACCGCTCGTTTCACTCTACTGCGGATAATCGCAGGCCTCTCGTCGCATCCATCGGGTGGGGTGCGTTCGCACGTGGCCTGTACAAAACTGAATCGCGGATTGGCTTCTTCCAATCCGCGACAATTCCGCCGATCCAAAATATTTACCGCGTCCAACGCTCCACTCGTACCGGCCCATTGAACCAGGTATCGTTCGTCTTGGCTGACAACGACGCAGCGCTCACTTCAGCTACGCCGCCTTGCAACGGGTCGGAGTCAATGCATTGCCCTTGGCCCAAATATGCAACCACGTGCACTCCGTTCACCGCGAGCACGTCGCCTGCCTTCACCTTGCTCCAATCCAAACGGTCCAAGCTTTCTGCTTCTGTGACTTGTTCCAAATTTCCGCCGCAGCCTTCCCACAATTCTTTCGCCGTGCAATGAATCTTCGTTTTGGAAACGCGATCGTGCGCCTTGCAGATGAGCGACGAGCAAGTCTCATCCAAATATGCGGTGCCGTTGTAGGATCGCAATGCGTCTACGTACGTTTTCGGTTCGGCAAGAATAAGTCCGCTCACAGCGAAGAGGAATGTTAAAAGCAGCTTCATGGCCCCCCGACCTCGGCTTTACGATTCGGACAGCTTGCTGAATCGACTGCGCTCCGCTGGGCACCTGTCCTAGCTAGAGTGCATCCTGTCCGTAAGGACAGGGTGAGCCAGGCATTAAATCAAAAGTATGGTACAGAGGTCCATTTTAAAACGCTCGATGGGCTACTCGCAACAGATCCCTTTTGTACTAGAACCGAGAATGATATGTCTTGTATTTTCAATATATTACAAAACGAGGAGAGTCCCATTAGCCAAGTATTCTGGTGGGCGCTTCCTTGTTTCACACCTTGAACGTTCGCGCCCTCGCCAGCCCGAAAAAGCTGCTACCCACCTTCTCCTGCAAAGCATCATATTCTTATTCCTAGCTTTCCATTCAAAAAGCCTTTCGTTCCCAAGGAGAATCCAATGGCGAAGAAAACAAATCCCGGCAGCCCGCAGAGCGGTACGGAAAGGGCCCGCCCAATCCTGCATCAGCACTCTCGAGAAATTCAGCCTTTCGGAAAAATCGCCAAGCTTTCGATCGCACTCGATGAAAATGTTTGCGCCGCAAGTGTCGAAAATCTCAATCAAATTCTCGCAGACACTATCACCCTGCGCGATCTTTACAAGAAACATCACTGGCAAGTCGCCGGCCACACGTTCTACCAACTCCATCTTCTTTTCGATAAGCACTACGAAGAGCAAGACGAACTTGTGGACACCATTGCGGAGCGCATTCAGCTCCTAGGCGGCGTGAGCCTCGCCATGGCCGCGGACATCGCCGAAACCACTATCATTCCTCGCCCGCCCCGCGGACGTGAAGAAGTCCCCGTGCAAATTTCGCGCCTTCTCGAAGCGCACGAAATTCTTCTCAAGGAAGCGCGCACCATGGCCAAGCAAGCCTCCGAAGCCGGCGACGAAGGCACCAACGACCTTCTCGTCGGCGACATCATTCGCACCAACGAGCTTCAAGTCTGGTTTGTCTCAGAACACCTCGTAGATGTTCCTCTCGTCAGGGCGGACGCCCCGGCAAAAACAAAAGCCGCCTCCGCTGACTGAATCTCACAAACGCGAATCCAGACAAATGCAAAAAGCAGGGGCTTGCGCCCTGCTTTTTTGCATTTGGAGGCTTCCTCGAGCCGACCTCACGAGCAAGTTCGTTTTACTTCTCAGGTATGCAATCCCAGTAGTATGCTTCGCACAACAAAATGGCGTTGCATATGTCCACTCCTCCGGAAACCACCAAGGAATTGGCTTCAACCTCGACGTTGCGCAAATTCGTCCAAGCTCTTCTCAAATTGCCGCACTCCTTTCTCGCCATGATACCGCGCACAAAAGCGTTCGAAGCCCACAGGGAAGAGCGGTTGGACCACTTTCGGCTCTTAGGTGCGAAAAGACTTAAAGACTTTTACGACGAAAAAGAATACGACCCTCGGTCTCTCAATGTTGATGTCTGGTCTAAACTCGCTCTATCGGAATTCTGGACCACTAAAATAGACGCGTGGTTCTTCGCTGTATTCCTTATTCTTTCTCTATCTGGAGCCTTGCTTGCTCCATTCATCGCCGCGCGCCTCTCTCACATTCCAGCTTCATCCTTGCATTGGGCTTACACGGAACTTTTTGGCCTAGTTGCTAGTCTTGCGTGTGCCTTTGTTCTACTTCTGCCCTTCATTCTCGTGAATGACTTGGAAGAATTTTATTTTGATTGGCCAATCCTGAGCATTGGTATCGGCGCCGCAATCCTTCTGCTTGGAGCCTGGTTGTCGTACCGCTTGATCCCGAGAGGCGGAGTTCCGTCATCATACTTACGCCTTGTGATGGTATCCGCCTTGATCACGCTAGGCATCACGCTTCTCTCTATTCTAAGCGCAGGAATATCGTCCGCATTGATTGGAGCGCGCCTGGAAAAGCGGAGCAATCGCGTGTACCCCCTAGCAGCCATTGTTGATGGTTTATCGAACGTAGTTGTTGCCATCCGATATGAAGGTTCTCATTGGAATAGTCTGGGGAACCGTCACTACATCGCGAAAAATTTGGAGAACGCCGCACGTTGCATCGAACTGTTCCTTCCCGGTCGCTTGGCGACGGGCGACGCCGTGATGGACGCCTGGCTGAAATCGGAATGCGAAGCTCGGGCCGCTGGTCTTCGGGAACTTGAAAAGGATATTCTTTTCGCTCGCGTTGAGGAACATGACGATTATCGGAAGAGCATGCAGGACGTACTTCTTCACGCCATCCGGTGTGAGTGGGACGCTCTTCCTTACTCGACTCCCGATAAACCGACCCCGCGCGAGAAATGGTCTTCCCGGCTGGTCTCTGTAGCTCGAGCGCTGGTCATTGCAGCGTTCCCCTTGCTTCTCTTGCTTTGGATTAAACGCCCCAGCTTCCCTGTCGTGATCACCGGACAACCCTTAATTTGGACCAAGCTCGGTCTTTTCGTCTGGCTTGTGGTTGCGTTGATTCCTATTGTGGATCCTGGTTACGAGGCAACGTCTAAAGCCTTCAGTCTTATCGGTCAAATGCCCTTCTTTGGCAAAGGCGGTTCAACGAACAATGAAAAATAGCTCGTGCGGCGAAAGAGCGCGGTCATTTGTGGTCGTTGTTCGGACTTGCCTGCTCGATTTCAGAGAAGTACGCTTGGAGGGCTGATTCTCCACCCATCGTGAGGAGGCTTCCATGGCCACTGCAATGCCTTCCCAATCCGTCGGCTCAACCATCATCCCCGGCATGCGTTATCGCAACGCCCCAGCCGCAATAGACTGGCTCTGCAACGCGTTCGGATTCGAAAAACATCTCGTCGTCCCCGGCGAGAACAACACCATCGCCCACGCCCAACTCAATTTCGGCAGCGGCATGATCATGCTCGGATCCATCAAGGACAACGAATTCGGCAAATTGATGAAGCAGCCCGATGAAATCGGCGGCGCAGAAACGCAAAGCTGCTACGTCGTCGTCTCCGATTGCGACGCGCATTACGCCCGCGCCAAAGCCGCCGGCGCCCAAATCATTCTTGATATTCACGACGAAGGCCACGGCGGCCGTGGTTACGCCTGCCGCGACCTCGAAGGCCACATCTGGTATTTCGGCTCCTACAACCCCTGGCATTCCTAGCTTGTTCCGCTCGTTTGCAGTATTCAAACGGTTCAAACTTGTTGTAGAGTACCGCTCATCGCGAGGCCGCCGCACGACCCCGCGCCGCTTTCCGCAATAGGGGAACCATCGTGGATAAACCTCTTCCTTCTTCCGGCTCAAAAGAAACATCCGTTTCGCGCCGTAAATTCCTCGCCCAAACTGCGACCACTGCCATCGGCTTTTCCATCGTCCCGCGCCACGTCCTCGGTGGCGCCGGCTACGTTCCCCCCAGTGACAAGGTGAACATCGCGTTTATCGGTGTCGGCGCGCAAGGCTTCCGCGTCATGCTTCACTTTCTAAAAGAGCCCGATGTCCAGGGTGTCGCCGTCTGTGACGTCAACAAGAGCGGATCCGACTACCCCCAATGGAGCACCCACGAATTCTGCAACTCCGTACGCAACCTTCTCGGCGTTTCTTCTGGCTGGGACTGGCTCAGTCCGGACGATCCGATTCAGCTCTCGCACACGCTCAAAGTCACTGCAGGCGTCGCCGGTCGCGAACCCGCGCAAAAAGTCGTGGATGCCTACAACGCCACAGGCCAGCGCTCTGGACAATCCCGCGGCTGTGCGGCCTATTCTGACTACCGTGAGCTTCTCGAAAAAGAAAAAGACCTCGACGCTGTCGTCGTCTGCACTACAGACCATCTCCACGCTTCCATTTCCGCCGCGGCCATGCGCAAACGCAAACACGTCTTCTGCCAGAAACCGCTCACGCACACGATTTACGAAGCGCGCCGCATCGCGGAAATCGCCCGCGAAACCGGCGTCGCCACGCAAATCGCTGTCGGCAATCAAGCATCCGAAGACACGCGTCTTCTTTGTGAATGGATCTGGTCCGGCGCCATTGGCCCCGTCGGCGAAGTCCATAACTGGTCTACCCGCCCGTTCTGGCCGCAGGGCATCGATCGCCCCAAAGAGACGGAACCTGTGCCGGATGATCTCAATTGGGATCTCTGGCTTGGCCCTGCGCCAGTCCGCCCGTACAATCACGTCTATCTTCCCTTTTCCTGGCGCGGATGGGCCGATTTCGGTTGCGGTGCTCTGGGGGATATGGGCTGCTACAGTTTCGACACAATCTTCCGCGTGCTGAAACTCGAAGCGCCGTCCAGCGTCGAAGCATGTTCCACCGATCGCTATCCGGAAACGTATCCCAACGCGTCGCTGATTACCTTCAACTTTCCCGCGCGCGGCGAAATGCCGCCTGTGAAATTCACCTGGTACGACGGTGGCCTCAAACCGGCGCGCCCCGAAGAACTCGAGGATGATCGTCCCTTCACAATGGAAGGAGAGGACGGAGAGGAAGGTCTCCTCTTCGTCGGTGACAAAGGCAAAATTCTCTGCGGCTTCAACGGAGCCAAACCACGCCTCATTCCTGACGCGAAGATGAAAGCGTTTCAGCCGCCTCCCAAAACTCTGCCGCGCTCGCCCGGCAATGAACGTGAATGGCTGGACGCTGCGAAGGGCGGCAAAACAAGGCCCGGCGGCAATTTCGAATTCTCCGCCGTGGTGACCGAAACCCTGTTGCTCGGCAACGTCGCCTCGCAAACCGGACAAAAACTAAAATGGAATCGCGCTAATCTGAAAGTGACGAATTCATCGGCGGTCGACAAAATCGTCAAACCCGACCGCCGCCCCGGCTGGGAACTCTAGTAGCACAGCCACTCTTGGCTGTGCTCTTGGATGTGTGACTTCAGTCCCCGGCAATACTAGGCAGGATGTCAGCCGGAAAGTTTTCGATTCTGAATTTCGTGGAGGCTACAATGTCTAACCAATCTCGCCGCACATTCGTCAAATCCACCGCTGCCGCGACTGCGTGCACAGCACTCACCGCTTCGTTCCCCTTC
>Ga0137409_10008112_pt1 | contig 10742 bp, 14 predicted proteins | sample CZODoug1_16funga_FD_122059 | JGI IMG/M metagenome (GOLD analysis project Ga0137409, IMG submission 122059) | Vadose zone soil fungal communities from Angelo Coast Range Reserve, California, USA - CZODoug1_16fungal (Hybrid Assembly) | ecosystem: Environmental > Terrestrial > Soil > Vadose zone... | reverse complement strand
CCAAGGAGAAGGGCGCGGAAATTTTGGATTGGAAGGTGGCGCGCGAGGGATTGGTGATCAAGGAAACCTGACGCGAGCCGGAAACCGCGAAGCGGTTTCGTCCTCCAGCCCAACGTTGCCGCTGCGGTACGATGGGTAAGTCGCAATTGTTGAGGCTGCAACCCTGTCAGGGTTGGGCGCGCCGATTAACTATGAACCCAACGTAGCCTTCGGCAACATTGGGCTGAAGGCTCCAACCGCTTCGCGGTTGAGGGCAAAACGTTCGGAAAGATCGATGTGAAACCGAGAATCTAGGGTTACCCGCCTTCGTCCGCGCGCTGCTTTGCTGCCGCTGCCAGTTTCGTGAGCCGCTCGATCTTTTGTTCGTGAGTCTCGCCGGGTATGGGTCCCGTATCCACTACACCGGCATAAGTCGATCGCTTCATCAGTGTTCGATCGGCTTCGCCACTGGGCGCGTGGGATGTAGTGGACGTAGGCGTTGTCGCCGCCGCGACTTTGTCCGGGGCCAGGTCGGCCGGAGTTTCGGCGCCCGCAACCGGCGAAGCATTTGCCGCGGCGGCACTCAGTGGTGCGGCCGAAGCGGCGCCAGTCTCGGCTTGCGCTTCCGCAGCCGGACGATGAGCGTCCGCTTCCGGCGAAGAATCGACCACGGTCACCGAGGTTACGGGTTCTGCTCCGCCTTCCTCGCTTCGCTGTTTCGCTCCGGCGACAACTTTCTGCAAACGCGCGATTTTCTGTTCTTGAGTTTCCCCTGCGACTGGTCCCGTATCAACCACGCCTGCGTAGGTCGATCGACGATTTAGTTGCCGGTTCGGTTCAGCCGCGGGTTTTGGCCCGGCGGGCGGAGTCATCGCCTTCTCAGCCACCGCAGTTGCCTGCGCTGCGGCCGGCGTGGGCGTCGCGGGAACTGCGGCCGGAGCCTTTGCGGGGGCCGCGGCCGGTTTTGTTGCGGGCGCGGCGTGGCCGTGTTCGCCTTCCGGCTCGACGATCACATAGACGCCTTTTTCGTTCTTCTTGATTACCGGTAGCGTCCCACCCGCGGCCTGCAGCAGCGCCGATAGTTCCGCTTCGACAAAACGGCTTTGCTTTTCCGGATCGCGCACGTGCCCGAGCGGTGGTCCCATATAAAGCGTGCCGCAAATCTGACATTTGTACAGCACGTCATCTCCGCGTAGATGGACTTCAGAAGCTTCGCCCGCGGTCTTTAATTGCTTCAGGTGGCCATTGCAGAGTTTTTTCTTTTCGTTGCGCTCGTTACAGACAGTTTGCGCGTTGGTGATTCGCTTGGGAAGCGGAGGCGTCGCTGCCGCTTTTGTTTCCGGCGCGGCTGATTTAGCTTCTGCGATATTAGCTGACATGATTCGCTTTCGCGTCGCTGATGTGTTCCGGCTGAGCACCACGGATATTAGCGACGAATGGAAGGCTGGTCAATCCTCGATTGGTAGGCGATAACGTTTCAGCTTGTCGTGTTGAGCGACAAACTGAAGTCTGTCGGACATGATATTCTTCTCGACAAATGCTCATCGAATTTCTTGGCGCAGTATGGCGGCGACTGCCGGGCAGCGTACGCCGTCGCCTGGTGCGCACCGGCCAGCGGCGTTTCACGGTTACCGCGGGCGCAATCATCTTTGACGATGATGGACGAGTTCTCTTGCTCGAACACGTTTTTCGCCCCGATGGCGGTTGGGGTATTCCGGGCGGATTCCTCAGCAAGGGCGAACAGCCTGACACAGCTTTGCGCCGTGAGATGCGTGAAGAAATCGGCATCGAACTCGAACAGGTAGAAGTGTTGTTTGCCCGCACGTTGCCCAGGCCGCGCCAAATAGAGATCTATTTTACCGCCAGAGCCATCGGCACGCCGCGGCCGTGCAGTTTTGAAGTCAGGACCGCGGCCTGGTTCAAAATCGATGATCTGCCGGCTGAACTTTCGCGTGACCAGCGTCGCTTAATCCAGCGCGCGGTCGCGCTAAGTGAAAACTGTTGACGAATGATGTTATGCTACGCGCCGCTAACGCAATTACTCAATTAGATGATTACTGAGGAGACTCTATGGCAGCCCTAGGCGTGCAACTGATTCCGTCACCGGAAGAGATAATGCAGATTCTGAAACGCACCGGAGCATTTCGCGAAGGTCACTTTGTTTATCCCAACGGCAAACACACTGCTCACTACTTTCAAATGCCGCTGGCGTTTCGCTATTACGATACCGCGCGCGTTTTGGCGGTCGCGCTCAGCCGTAAGTTTCGCGTCGAACGCGATATCGCCAGCCAGTTGCCCAAGGTTGCCATCATTAGTCCCAGTTCCGCGGGCATCCCGGTCGCCTTCGGCGTACGCGACGCGTTGAGTGCACAACAGATTTATTGGGCGGAACAGGAGGGCGGCCAGCGCATGTTTCGCCAGTACGTGAACCAGGGCGATATCAATCCCTGCATTATCGTCGATGACATCATTCGCAGCGGCCACGCCATCGAAGAGACGGTCGAGTTGGTGCGCAGCCTGGGCGCTCCGATCATCGGCTGTGGCGCCATTGTGCGATTTACCTCTGCGCCGGACAACATTGACGGCGCGTCGATCAAATCGCTGGTCGATTTTGACGAAAAATTTTACGAGTCAGCCGAAGCCTGCGCTGAATGCAAAGCCGGCGTGCCTGAGGAACATGTGCGCTTCTGAACCAACAAAAAAGCGAGAGTGACAATCTGCCGCTCCCGCTCTCTTGTAGTAACGCTACTCCGCAATCAGCCGCGAACTCGCTAACCGCGGGCTGAAGCATCAACCGAAGAACCTGTGTTTCGTTATTCTTATCACTGAACCTTAGTTCTCCTTCTTATTAAATTTGCTTACTAACCTGCCAACCAGTAGCCGCTTACACTCTTACGCTTGCTCACCGCCAGCGTCAACTGCAATTCCAATATGTAGCCGTATAGCCGCACTCTTTTGAGGTTAGGGCGGCTGATTTTGACCGCTACTTAATTCTTGAGTCGCAAACTATTCAAGCCCTTTTCGAATCCACGCTGGATTACGTCGACAGTCCAAGACCGCGTGGATGAAAACTGGTCGTCTCTTACCGTGTAAAAGAGAGCGAAAGGAAATCGCCTGGATAGAAGGCGGTGGTAATGCTTGTAAGGTTTGCTATGGATGCCTGCGGAAAAATGTAGAGCGTCTACGTCGGCGTAGAGATTGGTAAGGAAGTATGAACCCAATCCCTTCCCCTGCTCTTCAAAAAACGGAAGCCTTCGACTAAGTCGCGCTGAGCCGAATCAAGGATCTCAATTTTCATGAGATTTCCCTGGCTATGCGCTTCTTAGCTTCCTCCCAATCAACGAAATGTGCCTTGCCGTCTTCAATCAGACGCTCTCGCTCGTCGAGAATCTCTTTTTGCCAAGCGTGAACCGGTAAAGCCTCTGCATGGTGACAGAGATCGTTCCACAACACCTCCATGGTTTGGAGTTTCTCTTCGATAGTCATCTTGTCGATCGCCAGCGGAGTAACCATGGGAGTATTGTAGCAATTCTTTGGAGCCTGGCAATCCAATACAGCTTGCAAGGTGATGTCAGAAGCCCGAGCGTCAGGAAGGGCTCTGATTTCGTTTGCGGCCCTCCCTCACGGTCGGGCTTCCGACACTGACTTTACCTACATCTCGTGCCGATTAGTCAGCGCCTTGTCCATCGTCACTTCGTCGACGTACTCCAGATCGCTGCCCACCGGCATCCCCATCGCTAAGCGAGTCACGCGCAGTCCCAGGGGCTTCAGTAAACGGCTGATGTAATTAGCCGTCGCCTCGCCTTCGGTGTTTGGATTAGTGGCCAGGATCACTTCGCTCACTTCAATTCCTTCATTGTTCTCTGGCTTCAGACGAGTCAGCAAATTGTCGAGACGGAGATCGCTGGGACGAATCCCGCGAATTGGCGAAAGGCTTCCATGCAAAACGTGATACAGACCTTTGTAACTGCGAGTCTTTTCAACGGCCACGAGATCGTAGGGCTGTTCGATCACGCAGAGCAGAGAGCGGTCTCGTGAAGGCGACGCGCAGAAGCGACAGGGATTGACGTCAGTGAGATTATTGCAGACGGAACATTCCGTGATGCGCTGTTTCACTTCATGCAGCGCTTCGATCAGGCGTTCCACGTCGGCTTCGGGCGCGCGCAAAATGTAGAACGCCAGACGTTGCGCAGATTTCTGCCCGATGCTCGGCAGGCGTTTGAATTCATCGATAAGTTTGGTGACGGGTTCAGCGTAATCTAACATTTGTATTAGGGGTCAGGAATCAGGGGTCAGGGGCCGGTTCAATTGCGGATTGCGAAATTCGAAATTAGAAAAGGTTTCCCAACCCCGGCGGCAGCATCGAGCCCAGCTTGCTCTTCATTGCCTCGTTGACTTTGCGATTACCTTCGTTGATGGCCGCGACGATCATGTCCTGTAGCATCTCAATATCGTTCTCTTTAACTATCTCCGGATCGATTTTGAGCGAAATAATTTCGTGATCGCCTTTCATCTGGACGGTCACCACACCGCCACCGGCGGAAGCATCGACCCGCAATTCTTCCATTTCGCGCGCCATCTTTTCCTGCATCTGCTGCGCCTGCTTCATCATGCCCTGAATGTTGAGCCCACCGGGAAATTTCATCGTGCTAACCTCGCTTTGTCTTGGTAATAGTTTTGAACTGTGCGACTGGAGCATCGTAACTGTCAATCGAACCGAATGCAACGCAACGGTTGGTTGTGGTTTAGCAGTTTCGAACGTGTTATAAGCCTCGCTGACGCATGAGCGCACTTGACCAAACGCAGCAGCCGGTTAGTTGGGGCGAGGTGGTAAGAACCACGGTGCGACTGATCTTCTTTCGAGTCTCGCGAGCTGAATTGGTTGATCTCGGCTGGAGGCATCTGGCGTTTGGGCTGTTCTGTACGTGGCTGGTAGGCATGGGGCGTTACTGGGACAATCCGAGAGTCGGATTAATTCAACATCTGGGAGTGGGCTCGGTCGTTTATGTTTTTGTCCTCTCGTTGTTTCTGTGGCTGATAATCCTGCCTCTGCGCCCGCGACACTGGTCCTACTTCAGGGTGCTTACTTTTATTTCGCTCGTCTCCCCGCCCGCGGCTCTTTACGCAATTCCGATAGAGAAAGTCTTCAACCTCGACACAGCCAACGCAATTAATGCCTGGTTTCTGGCAGTCGTTGCCGGTTGGCGCGTCGCTCTTCTAGTTTTCTTTCTCAGACGGTTGGGCGCGATGAACTGGTTCTCGACCATGGTCGCCACTTTGTTGCCGTTGACACTGATTGTGGTAACGCTGACGGTATTGAATCTTGATCAGGTGGTCTTTGACTTGATGGGCGGCATCCGCGAGAGATCTTCCAGCGACACCTCGTACGGGATCTTGATCTTACTGTCCTGGCTTTCCATTCTGCTCTTTATTCCACTCCTGATTTGCTATCTTATCGTCGCTGTCAATCGTTCTTTTGCATCAAGAGACACCGGGATTGCGCTGAAGGATAATGAAAAGCGACCATAGCAATACGGCGACGGAGCACACGCTTACCGCCGAGATCAAACTGTATTACGATCTGCTTCTTTCCAAAGACGCGCCCGCGCCGCTGTTGATTGCTTTGCATGGGTATGGAGCAAGCAAGAGACAGATGATGCGCGAGGCCCAGGCAATAGCGCCCGAAGGTTTCGCGATTGCGTCGCTGCAGGGACTGCATCAGCATTTGAAAGAGCCGAAGGAGACTGGCGGACCTTTGCGCTTCGGGTTTGGCTGGCTGACAAACTTTCATCCGGAAGAATCTGTGGCCCTGCATCATCGAGCGTTGCTTGAAATCATTGAATCGTTAGCCGCCCAACGCATAGTCGACTCAGAACGAATTTTTCTGCTGGGCTTCTCGCAGACCTGCGCGCTCAATTACCGTTTTGCCTTCACGCATCCGGACGTTCTGCGCGGTGTGATTGGAATTTGCGGCGGCCTGCCGGGCGATTGGGAAGCGAGCAATGTTTACGCGCAAACCAAAGCAGCAGTTTTTCATCTGAGCGGTGAGCGCGATGAGTTCTATCCTCCGGAGCGCACCAGCGGTTACGCCGCCCAACTAGGGACGCGTGCCGGCGACGTTGAATTTCGAAGCTATGACGCGCCCCACGAAATTGTCCCGGCGATGCGAGCTGATCTCAGGACGTGGTTGGAACAGAGATCGCAGGTTTAGAGAGATTTGTGCGGTCTGGGCAAAAACGGGATAGGTTCGGCGTCTAAGCACCGTCTGGGGGAACTTGCCGGACTGCTCCAGCGTCTAAGCTCACGTATCGATGAAACGAAATCCATCCACCTTAATTGTGCTGGCCCTGGCCTCGTTATTTGTTCTGGCCTGCCAAAAACAAGTCGCGCGAACTCTTAAACCGCTCAAGCCTCCCGAGCAGCTGATGGAAACGCGCGCGCTTCCCGCAAACAGCTCACCAAATCTCAAGCTGGTCATCGACGGCGCAACTGAACAGGTGGGAAAGACAACCGGCTACGATCCTTCATACCAGAGAATCGACTACCCCAATGGTGACGTGCCGATTGAAACCGGAGTTTGCTCTGATGTCATCGTGCGCGCCTTTCGCAAAGCCGGAATTGATTTGCAGAAGGAAGTTCATGAGGACATGAAGGGAAACTTCTCAGCTTATCCGACCAAGTGGGGCTTGAGCGGCACCGATGCGAATATTGATCATCGTCGCGTTCCGAATCTGCAAGCCTACTTCACTCGCAAGGGCAAGTCGCTGGCAACCGATGGTCGCAGTGAGACATTCCTGCCGGGCGATATCGTTACCTGGGACCTGGGTGGCGGGGTCGATCACGTCGGCATGATCGTAAATGTCTGGTACAAACCTTCGCAGCGCTACCTGATCGTGCATAACGTCGGCGCGGGCACGCGTACGGAAGACGCCTTGTTTGCGTGGAAGATCACCGGGCACTATCGATACTTCTGAGCATACGAGCCGATTTAGAGCGGCACGAGCGATCCACGAAATCACACAAAACAAAGCGAACCAGAAGTTTTTCTTAGCGTCGTTTAGTGTGGGTTCGTGGATCGTTTTCCAGTTTTTCACCAGCCTACTAGTGCTAATTGGCAGGACATGATAAATTGCCGCGCCTATCCGCCGAATAATTTTGGATCTGAGACAGCTATCAACATGAGGCTCCTCCGGAGCCTTGAGATAAACCTGAGGCAATCCATGAAACTCAACGTGCGCAAACCAGCTGTCGTGATTTTCTTAATCGCGGGCATCGCCTCAGCAATGGGCCAACCCGCGACGCAGACAAAATCAAACCGCAACGAGAAAACCAAAGCTGCTATTCGCGCCGTACTCGACGCGCAGCGCGACGCCTGGAATCGCGGCGACATCGAAGGCTACATGGACGGCTATGACCGCTCGCCAAAGACCGAGTTTGTCGGCGGTGACGGCATCAGTCGCGGCTGGCAAACCGTCCTTGATCGCTATAAGAAGAACTACAACTCGCGCGAGAAGATGGGAACGTTGACCTTTTCGGAAATCGAAATCACTTTGTTGAGCAAGGACGCAGCGCTGGTGTTAGGCCGTTGGCGATTGAAGCGCGCCAGTGACGAGCCGCACGGCACCTTCACTTTGCTGTTTCGCAAAACTAGGGCGGGTTGGCGCATCGTTCACGATCACAGCTCGTCTGCGTAGCTGGGAGCGCGGACGTCCCGTCCGCACTGAGCGCGAAGCGCGAATAAGATGTTTCGTCGAGTTCAAAGATAGAAAATGTAACGCGAGCTACGCTCGCGTGTGCGGGCGGGGACGCCCGCGCTCCCAGCATTACCTCGTCCCTTATTCTTATGGCCGATTCACATACAAGTGCTACTTCAGATCTCGCCGCGATCGAACGCGAGGTTGAGTCACGCAGCGCCGTCTTCAAAAAAGAACTCGGCCTTTTCGATCTGGTCCTCGCGCAAGTCGTCTTTGTCGTCGGCACAATCTGGGTTGGCTGGGCAGCTAAGCTGGGCAACCATCAGATGGCCTTTTGGCTGTTGGCGATAATCACTTTCTATCTGCCACTGGCCGCCGTTGTCATCTTTCTGAATAACCGCATGCCGCTCGAGGGCGGGTTGTATCAGTGGGCCAAGCTGGCCTTCAACGATTTTGTCGCGTTCATGGTGGCGTGGAACCTCTGGGTGTTCGGCATCCTGGTGATGTCGGGCATCGGTCTGATTATCAAAAAGAACATCGCTTACGCCATCGGGCCGCGCGCCGACTGGATGCATGAGAACAGAAAGATGACGACGCTGGTTTGCGTGGTCTTGATGTTGAGCATCATCGCTGCCTCCCGTCGTGGCCTCGCGTTAGGCAAGTGGGTGCAGAATATTGGCGGAGTATTCCTGCTGGTAACTTTTGCCACGCTGATCCTTTTGCCGTTTATTACCGCTGGGCGCGGGACGCTTCAGAACTATCATCCGTTCTCGGCCAGCCTGCCCCCGTTCAATTCTTACAACATTAACGTCTTCAGCAAACTCGCCGTCGGCGCTCTCTCAGGCTTTGAATACATCGCGATTCTGGCCGGCGAATGCCGCGCACCCGCGCGAAATATCAGCCGCTCCGTTTTGATCTCGGCCCCGATTATTGCCTTGATGTTCATCCTCGGCACCGCCTCAGTGCTGGCCTTTGTCACGCCCGATCACGTTGATCTAATCGGTCCGATCCCGCAAGTGCTCAGTCGTGGATTCAGTTCATTTGGTTGGGTGTCGATACTGGTGTCGCTGACTATTTTTGGAGTGGCTGCCAGGCAAATCGCTTTGATGAGTATTTATTTTGCCGGCAATACGCGTCTGCCGATGGTCGCTGGTTGGGACGACCTGCTGCCGGCGTGGTTCACGCGTCTGCATAAGCGCTATAAGACTCCGGTAAACTCAATTCTTTTTGTGGGCATGGTTACATTAGCGTTCAGTCTCGCGAGTTTGATCGGCGTAAAAGAGCAGGAAGCTTTTCAGATTCAGGACAACGCCGCTACCGTCTTCTATGCCTTGATGTACATGGTGCTCTTCGCGATTCCGCTGATTGCGATCAAACGGTTCGGCGTCCGAGCACCGCTCTGGCTCAAGATCGCATCTGCTTCAGGTTTTATTGTCTCGGTGATCGCCGGCTTTTACACGATGATCCCAATCACTAAAGTCGAAAGCCCGCGGATGTTTGCGCTCAAGATTATCATCGTGGTTGTGATTGCAAATGCTATTGGAATTCTGCTCTTCGTTTTAGGCCGGAAGCGCGCGGGGGAGTAAGCCAGCCAGAAATGTCCTGCCTGGACCCGTCAGAAAGAAAAACTGGTTTTCGTCTGAGGCCTGTGATAAATGTGCCGCGCAACAAGCGGCAGGAAGCGGATTAATTCAAGGAGAGCCAGCCAAGGCCCGAAGCGATTATGAAACGCTGCCCCAAATGCGACCGTCTGTATGAGGATGACAGTCAGCGTTATTGTCTCGAAGATGGAGACCTTCTCATCTTGGAAGCCCGATCACGTTCGTCCGACCCACAGCCCACGTTGCGAGTGCCGCACGAGAGCGCTAATCGGCCCCAACTGGCGCCCACTATTCCAACCCCGGAACCTCAGCCCCGTCCACTTCAAGTAAGTAGGATCAACCGAGGACGTGTCCTGCTCGGAGGTTTGGTAACAGGCCTGGTTTTGAATGTTGGCGAACTTTTGCTTAACAGCCAGGTTGTTAGCAACCAATTGGAACAACTCTTTCGAAGGTGCGGGCTTCCTCTTCCGGGCCCCAGCTTGGTGGTTATAGGTGTTGTCAGCACCTTTGTCCTCGGCATCCTGATTGTTCTGAGTTATGCCGCAATCAGACCTCGACTCGGACCCGGCCCCAGGACCGCAATCGTCACGGCCTTGTTCGCCTGGGCCGGCGTTTATGTCTACCAGAACGTCATCGCCTTCGGGTTGGGAATTGTTCCTCCAAACATGCTGATACTCCTGATTTTTTGGGGATTGGTGGAATACGTCCTCGCCACTCTGGCCGGAGCCGCGCTCTACAAAGAGGTCTAGCGCAGCGATGTGCGCCCGCCGAAGTTTCTCCCGGTCGCGTGATCTATCTGGTTTTCCTCTGCTCCCTGTGATAAGAAGACCCCCAAACAAGCACGAGTTTTGCTCTTTAGCCCCGGAAGGAGACAACAGATGAAGATCAACATTGGTCGCGTCCTGCTCGGAGGTTTGGCAGCAGGTTTACTGATGAACATTGGCGAGTACGTGCTGAACGATAAGGTATTAAGAAGTCAGATGAAAGAGTACGTTCGCCTGCACAATTTCCCGACGCCTGGAGCAAGAGCCATTGCAATCGCTGTTGTAATGGTTTTCGTACTCGGCATTGTTATGATTCTAGGCTACGCTGCAATCAGACCTCGGTTCGGTGCCGGCCCCAAGACAGCAATTATCGCCGGCCTGTTCGCCTGGTTTGGTATCTACTTTTTCAACAACATTATCGCAGCTGCGTTTGGATTCGTTCCTACCAGTATCCTGCCGCTCTTGCTGGGGTGGGGACTAGTTGAATACAACGTCGCCGCGTTAATAGGCGCCTGGTTGTACAAGGAAGCCTGAGCTCTTCGCCAATGAAGGTCTGCCGCGGAATGGCTGCATGAGCTGGAAACGACTTTTGTTCTCGGTCCCGCTCGGCTTTCTCGTGATGATCGCCGATGGGGTGTTATTAACTCTGGTCAATTGTCTATATCGGCCGAGCCATCCGCCTGGTTGGATGATCGCCGCCTTCT
>Ga0137409_10008111_pt1 | contig 10742 bp, 10 predicted proteins | sample CZODoug1_16funga_FD_122059 | JGI IMG/M metagenome (GOLD analysis project Ga0137409, IMG submission 122059) | Vadose zone soil fungal communities from Angelo Coast Range Reserve, California, USA - CZODoug1_16fungal (Hybrid Assembly) | ecosystem: Environmental > Terrestrial > Soil > Vadose zone... | reverse complement strand
CGGGGATTGTAAGCAGACTCCCCGATTCTCAAGACGCTTTCCGCGTCCAAGTCTGCTCCTGACCGTGGGTGAATAGCCCATCGAGGAGCCCGCGTGGATGCAGAAGCGACATCTCCTTCGCTTTACTCAGTCCGAAAAGCACGCGGCACTCCGCTGCATGCTGACTTCGGACGCTTTGTGTTTTGGCAAGTCTGAGGATTCACCTGGATGTCATCCAAGGCACGAGATCACATGAACAAATATATTCGTTCAATCGGCATTCCCATATTTTGTTGCGCACTAAACGGAGGAACCGTGAAGGCTGAAACGATCAACTTCGATCAGGAGCCGGTGGGTTCGTTGCCCGCCGGCTGGAAGGCCGGAGTCACGGGTCGTGGCTCGCCCCAATGGGCCACCGAAGCAGACGCCACCGCGCCGAGCCCGCCCAATGTGCTCAAGCAGTCCGGCAGCGGAACGTTTCCCTGGTGCGTCAAGAGCGACGTTTCGATCGCCGATGGTTCGGTGGAAGTGAAGTTCAAGCCGATCTCGGGCCGCGAAGATGCCGCAGGTGGCGTCGTCTGGCGCTGGAAGAACGGCGACAACTACTACGTCGCCCGTGCCAATGCGCTCGAAAACAATGTGTCGCTGTACTACACGCAAAACGGCCGGCGGAACACGATCAAGTACGTCGATGCGCCAGTGGCCCGGAACCAGTGGCACTCGCTGAAAGTGGAGTTTGCCGGAAAGGGGATTCGCGTCGCCCTGGATGGCAAGCTCTACATCGAGCTCGCCGATGATCACATCCGGGGTGCGGGCGCAGTCGGCGTGTGGACGAAAGCGGACAGCGTCACGGTGTTCGATGACTTCAGCTATAGCTCCGGCCCGGGTCGCTGAATCAGCAAAGGATTGCGCGAAGAAACGCTAGAGCCGGCTCGAGATCGCGTAGACCGCGGCGGCGATCAGCGCCGCAGCCGGCAGCGTCACCACCCACGCCACGACGATCCGCTGCGCGATGTGCCAGCGGACTGCCGCGGTACGCCGCGCGGCACCGACGCCGACGATTGCGCCGGTGATCGTGTGCGTGGTCGACACCGGGATGCCGAAATGCGTAGCCAGAAACAGCGTGATCGCGCCACCCGTTTCAGCGGCGAAACCACCGACCGGCTTCAGCTTGGTGATGCGCTGACCCATGGTCTTCACGATGCGCCAGCCACCAAACATGGTGCCGAAGCCAATCGCGAGGAAGCAGCTCACCACCACCCATATCGGCAGATGGTCTTTGGTCGTGACCCCGCCGGCGATCAGCAGCAGCCAGATGATGCCCATCGTCTTCTGCGCGTCGTTGCCGCCGTGACCCAGGCTGTACGCCGCTGACGACACGAGCTGCAGTCGTCTGAACCATTTGTCGACGCGCCGTGGCGTCTGCCGAAAACATATCCACGACACGCTGAGCATGAGCAGCGAGCCCAGCGCCATGCCGAGCATCGGCGAGACGATGATGAACGCCGCAGTCTTCATGATGCCGGGAGTCAGCAGTGGCGCCGCCCCGGCCGACGCGAGCGCCGCACCGATCATGCCGCCGATGAGCGCGTGCGACGAACTCGACGGAATGCCGTAGTACCAGGTGATCAGGTTCCAGCTGATGGCGCCGATGAGCGCGCCGAAAATCAGGCGGTTGTCGACGAACGCGGGATCGATGATTCCCTTGCCGACCGTGGCGGCAACGCTGAGCTTGAAGAACGCGAATGCCAGCACGTTGAAGAACGCGGCCCAGAGGACCGCCTGCCAGGGCTTGAGTACGCCGGTCGACACGACCGTGGCGATGGAATTCGCCGCGTCATGAAAGCCATTCATGAAATCGAACGCCAGTGCGAGCAGCACCAGCAACCCCAGCGTCAGGGTGATTGCGCCCCAGTCCATTAGAAAATGACCATCAGGCGTTTTCGAGCACGACGCTTTCGATGACGTTGGCGACGTCCTGGCATTTGTCGGTCGCCGATTCCAGCGACTCGTACACCGCCTTGAGCTTGATGAGCTGGCGCACGTCGGATTCATTGCGGAACAGCTCGGAAATTGCGCCGCGCATGACCTTGTCCGCTTCGGATTCGAGCGCGTCGATTTCCTGGCAGATCTTGAGGATGGCCGGCGCGTCGGCCATCGATGCCATGAGGCCCACCGCGGACTGAACGCGCTCGGAGCAGCGCAGCACCAGTTCGGCGAGCTGGGTCGCCTCGGGCGTGACTTTCTGGATGTCGTACAGCACCAGTGACTCGGCCGTGTCCTGGATGAGGTCGAGCACGTCGTCCATGCGCGAGATCAGGCGGTGAATGTCATCGCGGTCGAAGGGCGTGACGAATGTCGTGTGCAGCAACTGCACCGTGTCGTGCGTGATGCGGTCGGCGGCATGCTCCGCGTCTTCGATGGCCTTGATCCCGACGCTGCGATCCTTGATCGTGTCGTAGTGGCGCAGCACATCGGCCAGAGCCAGGGCGCCATCGACGATGAGCTTTGCGTGGCCATCGAACAGACTGAAGAAACGCCCTTCGCGGGGCATCAGACGCGAAATGAAGTTCATTTAGTTTTTTCCGCCGCGGATTCGCGACGCGGAGTGTAGTGGGTCAAGGCGGCGCTGTCACAAAACAGTCACGGCTGCGAAAAACCGATGCTTTAGGCCAGCATTTCCTTTAATGCATTCAGATAGATGCGGTGTAGCCGGTCGATGTCGGCCACGTTCACGCTCTCATTGACCTTGTGGATGGTGGCGTTGATGACGCCGCATTCGACCACCTGTGAGCCGAGAGTCGCGATGAACCGGCCATCCGAAGTACCGCCACCCGTCGAGAACTTGGGTCTTGCGCCGGTCTCGGCCTCGATGGCCCGCGCGACTCCCGCCGACAGTGCGCCGGGCGGCGTATAGAACGGTTCGCCGGAGACGTACCACTCGAGCGTGTAGCGCACGCCGTGTTTCTTGAGGATGCCTTCGACGATGACCTTGAGACCATCGATGGTCTGCACCGGCGTGCCGAAGTCAGTCACGTCCAGACGCCGCTGCAGATTCTTCGGCAGCGCAGTATTGATGAAATCGATGACAATGGTTTTGCCCTGCAGCCGAAGATCGATACCGACGGCGTTGTCGGACAAATCGATCACGACGCGACCTTCGCCCGTGTCACCGCGCCGGAAGTCAACGTCGCGCAGTGCGTGGCGCGAGTCGGCGGGTTTCGCCTCCGCGAAATGGGTGGTCGCACCCGAGGGGCTCTCGGCAGCAGCGGCGCCTTGCAGCGTGATGAGCAGCGCACGCCCATCGATCTGGGTGTCATAGGCAGTAGAGCGGGAAAGGTTGAGTACGAGCCGGGTACGGTCGCCGGCCTGCACTACGTTGATGCTGCGCAACTCCCCTTCGCTCACCTCCTGGGTGCTGCGGCCCAGCGCACTGGTGGTATTGGGGAAATCGAACGCGATACGCGGCGGGTTGTTCACCGTGAAGCCCGCGGGCGGGCTGGCCGGCGCCTGCTTTAAAGTCACCTTGACGACGACTTTGCCGCCGGTCGCAGGAGACACGTTGATCGATTCGATCGAGTTAGCCTGGGCGTGAGCAGCCACGCTCGCGAGAGCGAGCAGCAGTCCCAGCGTCCCATGCAGTATCGACATAATTAAGTTCGTTGTCGGCTTCATATCCCTAGCCTCCTGTTATTCCTGCAACAGCAGCGTGCGTTCCTCTTCCTTCCACTCGTTGCCGCTGTCCTGGACCAGCTCTTTCAATTTGAGAGCGGATTCATTGATATCGGTGATGCGGCCGAAATTCTGCCCTATGAAATCCCCGGTCTTGACGCGGTACAAATTGTTGTCCGGCGTTTTGATCAGAGCAAAAATGTCCTTTTTCTGCTGCAGAGTTCCCACCATCTTGAGGTTCTCGAGCGGGAATGCCTCGAGCGGCCCCTTGGGACGATTGGGATCGGGCGGCTTGATGCCACCAGGCAGCGCAGTCGGTTTGGGCGGCTCGATCTTGCGCGGCACAAAAGGATCCACGAGATCGAAAGCGGCGTATTCAAATGGTTCGTACGGCTTTACTTCCGGCAACGGCGGGATGCGGCCGCGCGGCATGTTGTCCGAGTCCTTGACGAACTGGCGCAGGTCCGAGTGCTGCTCTCCGCCGCACGATGCGAGGGCGAGGCAGGTCAGCGCGATGGCGAGGCTGTAGAAATAGCGCATCATTTCTTCCCACCCTTCTGGCTGGGGCCCGCCGCTTTTCTCTGCTGCGCGATCTCGTTTTCATCCAGATAGCGGAAGGTCTTGGCCGTTGCGTCGAGCGCCAGGGTTCCCTTGCCCGCCGCGTTCAGTCCGATGTCGTTCAGCGTGACAATCCGGGAGAGCTTGCTGATGTCGCTCGCAAAAGCGCCGATGTCGTGGTAATTGCCGGTGATTCGGATCGTGATCGGCAATTCCGCGTAGAAATCCCTGCGCGTTTCCCCACTGGCGGGCTTGAACAGCTCGAACTGCAGCCCGCGTCCCAGGCCGGCCTGGTTGATGTCGGTCAGCAACGCGTCCATCTCGGATTTGCCCGGCAGCTGCTTGAGCAGCGCGCCGAACTGCTTTTCGATGTCCTCCAGCTGCTTCTGGTAGGCCGGCAGATTGATTGCCTCGCTCTTCTTCTCGAGGAACGTCTTGCGCAGACCCTCCTCCTTCTGAACCTCGCCCTTGATTCGATTGAGTTGATCGTCCCAGTCGAAATACCAGCTCGCGCTGATGATTAGCACCAGCAAGATTAGCAACACGCCGAGCTTGATGAGGATGGGCGCGCTGCCAATGCGCTTGGGGTCGAGATATCGCTGAAGTTCGTTGACTGTTATCGCCATGGCATCATCCCTTCGCCGCCGGCTTGGGCGCCGGTTTCTTGGTTTCTTCCTCGGGCTTGGCGCGCGAGATGTTGATGTTCATGAGGAACTCGTTGATGCGCTGGCTGCCCTGCTGTGCGGCCTTGATCTCGATCAGTCCTGGGCTTTCCAGGTGGGGCGAGGACTCCAGGTTGCGCATCAGCGTGGACACCCGTGCCTGCGACTGGGTAAGTCCGCTGATCGTGACCCGGGTGCCGGTCTGTTTGATGCTCTTCAGGTATACCCCGTCGGGCAGCTGCCGTACCAACTGGTCAAGCAGGTGGACCACTTCGGCGCGGGTACCCTGCAGGGTTTCCACCACCCGCTTGCGCGCGAGCAGCGAAGCAGTCTGGTCTTTCAGCTTCTGGATCTCGGCGATCTGCTTATCGAGTTTTTCAATCTCGCTCAGGAGGTATTTGTTGCGACTCACCTGATTGTTGAACTGGTCTTCGAGATAGGTGTGCACGCCAAACCAGATGGCGACGCCGATGAAGACGACGACACCCAGCATGATGAAGAACTGTTTCTGCTGTTGTTTGCGCCGGATCTCGCGATGCGGCAGAAGGTTGACGCGAATCATGGGTCGAACCTCCGCATGGCGAGCCCGCACGCCACCATAAGCGATGGCGCGTCCTGCGTCAGCGACTTCGCCCGGATCTTGGAAGACAGTGCCATGTTGACGAACGGGTTCGCGACTATCGTGTTGACCTGTACGCGCTTCGACACCGCCTCATCCACGCCAGGGATCGCGGCGCATCCGCCCGAAAGCACGATGTGATTGATCTGAGTGTGCTGGGTCGAAGTAAAGAAGAACTGCAGGGCGCGCGCCACTTCCAGGCCCAGCATGTCCAAAAATGGCTGCAGCACGTCGGTTTCGTAGTTTTCCGGCAAACCACCGGCGCGCTTGGAGGCTTCGGCCTCTTCCGGGCTCAACCCAAAGCGATTCTGGATTTCCTGGGTCAGCTGATTGCCGCCAAACGGCTGTTCCCGCATGTAAATCGACTGATCGTTACGCAGCACGTTGACCGCCATCACCGAGGCGCCCACGTCCACCATAGCGATGTTCTGATCCTTGCCCTTGTCGGGGAACTGGCCTTCGATCAGCTCGAAGGCGGTCTGCGCTGCAAATACGTCAACGTCCATCACCGTCGCCTTGAGCCCCGCGGCTTCGGCCGCGGCAACGCGGTCAATGATCTTGTCTTTGCGCGAAGCCGCGATCAGCACTTCGATGTCGTCCGGACTGTTGGGCGCTGCCCCCAGAACCTGAAAATCGAGATTAACTTCCTCTATTGCAAATGGAATGTACTGGTTGGCCTCGGTTTCGACCTGTAAAGCCAGGTCTTCATCGGTCTGCCCGGCCGGAACGAGGATCCTCTTGCTGATAACCGCTGCGTTGGGCAGCGCAAGAGCGATGTTCTTGATATTGCTGCCCAAGCGTTTGTGGCAGCGTTTGAGCGCATCGCTCACCGCATCGAGGTTATTGACGTTACCCTCCAGCACTGAATCCTTCGGTAACGGCTCGATGGCATAGCGCTCGATACGGTACATGCCCTTGCCGGCGCTCTCGATCTCCACCATCTTGATCGCCGAGGAACTGATGTCCGCCCCGATCAACGGCGGCATCTTGGCCTTGAACAGGCCCTCGATGGCGTCGAGGTTCAGACTAAATTTTCCTTTGAGCATAGGTTTATGGGGAGACTATCCCACAGTTTACATTAGATGTTAGCAACAACTATATTGGATGTAAAGCATTTTCCCTCTTTTTATCGTTTCTGGGGAACCCCGCTTATAATGGCGGGGGACTAAATATAGCTTACTCTGCAACAACTTGCTTGTGGCAGGCATCACAATCCAGCTCTTGGGGCCTCAAGTTGTTGTAATACCGCAACAATATATTGTAAGGTATTGATTTCATGATTATTAGATGGTGGGCCTTCCCGCTGGTCCTGCTCGCTTCTGGTGCTCTGGCTGTAGTAATTCTGGTTGCATTCACCGCTGCCATTGTTTATCCCACGTTGCCCTCGCTGGATGTTCTCACCGACTACCAGCCGAAAATCCCGTTGCGGGTCTACAGCGCCGACGGCAAATTGATTGCGGAGTTCGGCGAAGAGCGCCGTGCCGTGGTGAAAATGCAGGATGTGCCGCAGCCGATGATCCGCGCCATCCTCGCGGCCGAGGACGAGCGTTTCTACCAGCATAGTGGCGTGGACTACGTCGGTGTGGCGCGGGCCGCACTGTCCAATTTTGTCTCCGGCGGCGTACGACAGGGCGCCTCCACCATCACCATGCAGGTCGCCCGCAACTTTTTTCTGTCCAAGGAACGAACGCTGACGCGCAAGTTCAACGAGATGCTGCTCGCCTTCAAGATTGAGGCCAATCTCAGCAAAGACCAGATTCTCGAGCTCTACATCAACCAGATCTACCTCGGTCAGCGCGCTTATGGCTTTGCCGCTGCCTCGCAAATCTATTTTGGCAAGCGCCTGTCCGAGCTGACCCTGGCCGAGTTTGCAATGCTCGCGGGGCTGCCCAAAGCGCCTTCGCGCTACAACCCGATAGCCAATCCCAAGCGCGCCAAGCTGCGGCAACAATATGTGCTGAGGCGCATGCGCGACCTGCAGCTGATCTCGGAGGAGGCGTTGACTACCGCCGACAAGCAGCCGGTCGTGGTCAAGAGGGAAATCAATGAATACCCGGTCCACGCTGAATATTTCGCGGAGATGGTGCGTCAGGTCATCTATGAACGTTACCAGGACGACGCGTACACGAAAGGCATCCGTGTATACACCACGCTGCTGACCACGCATCAAGGCGCGGCCTATGCGGCGTTGCGTCGTGGTGTACAGGAGTACGACCTGCGTCATGGCTACCGCGGATCCGAAGGCTATGTCGAGCTGCCGGCCAAGTTCAATGACGAGACGCTGGAGGACGCGCTGCAGGACACTGCGGACAGCGACGACTTCTACGCTGCCATCGTTGTGGACGCCGGGCCCAAGCTGGTGCGGGCCTACCGCAAGGGCGGGGAGTGGATTGACATCAAAGAAGATGGGCTCAAGTTCGCGGCCCGCATGCTGGGCGACAAGGCGAACCCCGGTCAGCGTATCCGCCGCGGCGCCATCATTCGCGTACAGAAAGACGAAAAAGAGCGGTGGCAGGTAGTGCAGTTGCCCACCGTCGAAGCTTCGATCATCGCGTTGGACCCGCGCGACGGTGCGATCCGGGCGCTGGTGGGGGGTTTCGACTTCAACCGCAGCCAGTACAACCACGTCACACAGGCGTTGAGACAACCGGGCTCCAGCTTCAAGCCCTTCGTTTACTCGGCCGCGCTCGAAAAGGGGTTTACAGCGGCGACGGTCATCAACGACGCTCCGTTGGAGTTTACGGCGGCGCAAACCGGCTCGGAACCGTGGGAGCCGAAAAACTACGATGGCAAGTTCGAGGGCCCGATGCGTCTGCGCACGGCGCTCGTTAAATCCAAGAACCTGGTGTCCGTTCGCATTTTGCAGGCGATTTCGCCACAGTACGCACAGGATTACATTACGCGCTTCGGCTTCGACCCCAAAATGCACCCCCCGTATCTCACGATGGCACTCGGCGCGGGCAACGTAACGCCGATACAGCAGGCCACTGCCTACGCGGTTTTCGCCAACGGCGGTTATCGTGTGGCACCGTACATCATCGAGCGCGTCGAGGACGCGCGCGGTAGCGTGTTGATGGCGGCGAAGCCGGCGGCAGCCGGTGCCGGAGCGGAGCGTGTGATCGACGCACGCAACGCGTTCATCATGACCAGCATGATGCGCGATGTCGTGCGCATGGGTACCGCCGCGCGCGCGATGAAACTCGGACGCGGCGACCTTGCGGGTAAGACCGGCACCACCAACGAATTTGTGGATGCGTGGTTCTGCGGCTATAACGCCGAGCTGGTGGCAGTGGCGTGGATCGGGTTTGACTCACCGGTAACGCTCGGGCGCAATGAGACCGGCGCACAGGCGGCTCTACCGATCTGGATAGACTATATGGGTGCGGTGCTGAAAGGGGCACCCGAACAGCCACTCACGCCGCCCAACGGCGTGGTCGCGATGCGCGTCAACCCGGACACGGGACTACGCATCGCGGACGCACAGGGAGGCGTCGTCGATTACTTCTACAACGAATTCCCGCCGCCGGAGCAAGAGACGCTGGTCGGTGGAGTGACCGGCACCGACCGTCCGCGGGAAGAGGTGCGCAACCAGCTGTTCTAAGCCAACCATGCCCAAGGAGTCCGGCCGCAACGACCGCCGCAGCCGTATTGCGCACTTAGCCGCGCGGCTGATGGCCGAAGACGGCATCGAAGATTATGCGCTGGCCAAGCGCAAGGCCGCACGCCAGTCCGGCACGCCGGACGCGCGCGACCTGCCGACCAATGAGGAAATCGATCTCGCGCTCAGGACCTACCAGCAGATTTACCACCAGGAGGAACACCGCGACCGCCTGCGGACGCTGCGTGAGACGGCGCTGCGTGCGATGCGCGAGTTCGCGCAGTTCAATCCCTATCTGACGGGGTCCGTGCTGAACGGCAATGCTGGCAAGTACGCCGACGTCAATCTCCAGCTTTTTACCGATAGCGCGAAGACCGTCGAGCTTTACCTGATCGACCGGAAAATACCGTACCGAACGGCTCAGAGCCGGCTGTATTGCGGCGCGGAGCTACTCACGGCGCCGGTGTATACCGTCGACGACGACGGTATCGAAATCGAGATGACCGTGCTGTCACCGCGTGAATTGCGCGGCACGCTGCGCACCAGCCTCGAGGGCAAGAGCATCGAACGCGCCAAACTGCCTGCGGTCGAGCAGCTGCTGGCTGAATCCTGATCAGCCGGCCTTCAGCCAGCTGGCGGCATCGAATGCGTAGTAGGTGAGGATGCCGTCGGCGCCGGCGCGCTTGAACGCGGTCAAAATCTCCATCACGCACGAGCGCTCGTCCAACCAGCCGCGCGCGGCTGCTGCTTTCAGCATCGAGTACTCCCCGCTTACGTGGTAGACGAAAGTGGGCGCTTTGAACTCGTCTTTCACGCGTCGCACAATGTCGAGATAGGGCAGACCGGGCTTGATCATCACCATATCCGCGCCTTCCTCGAGGTCCAGACCAACCTCCCACAGTGCCTCGTCACTGTTGGCGTAGTCCATTTGGTAGGTGGCCTTGCTGCCGCGTCCCAGACTCTTTGCCGAGCCCACCGCGTCGCGGAACGGCCCGTAGAAACCCGAGGCGTACTTGGCCGAATAAGCGAGGATGCGGGTATGGATGAATTTTTGCCGGTCGAGCGCCGCGCGAATCGCGCCCACGCGCCCGTCCATCATGTCGGAAGGCGCCACCACGTCCACCCCGGCGGCGGCGCAAACCAGCGCCTGCTTTTCCAGTGCCGCAATCGTTTCATCGTTGAGCACGTAGCCGTGGCGGTCGGTTACGCCGTCGTGGCCATGCGTGGTGTATGGATCGAGCGCGGCGTCCGTGATCACACCGAGCTCCGGGAAGCGTTTTTTCAGCGCGGCCACCGTGCGCGGCACCAGGCCCTTCGGATTGACGGCTTCGCGCCCGTCGCGAGTTTTGAGCTCGGCGGCGACCATCGGAAAGACCGCCAGTGCCGGGATGCCGAGTTTCGCGCATTGCTCTGCGTGCGCCAGCAGCCGGTCCACGGTATAACGCCGGACGCCGGGCATGGAGGGCACCGTCTCGGCGCGGTTTCTGCCCTCGATCACGAACACCGGATAAATCAGGTCGTCGGTGGTCAGGCGGTGCTCACGCCGCAGCCGCCGCGAGAACGCGTCGCGCCGCATCCGTCGCATGCGCCGCCGCGGGAAGCCGCCGTAGGGTTGCATCGTAATAACCTTTTGAAGGAACTTGTTATTTTCGGG
>Ga0137409_10008110_pt1 | contig 10743 bp, 9 predicted proteins | sample CZODoug1_16funga_FD_122059 | JGI IMG/M metagenome (GOLD analysis project Ga0137409, IMG submission 122059) | Vadose zone soil fungal communities from Angelo Coast Range Reserve, California, USA - CZODoug1_16fungal (Hybrid Assembly) | ecosystem: Environmental > Terrestrial > Soil > Vadose zone... | reverse complement strand
ATCGGCCGGTATCTCGATTTCTTCAACCGCAAGCGCCCGCATTCGAGCCTTGACGCTCGGACGCCCGATCGCGCCTACTTCCACACCCTGCCGCAGGTCGCGGCAGCATGAATTTCGCCGCCGTTTTCGGGGTGTCACTCTGGTCGGGCGATGCCCTCCCGGCGTGCCACCCCGAAAACGGCACACCGCAACGGCAACCGGCAGAGCTTCCACTTATCAACAGCGGAAACCTGTCCAGACGAAGCCGGCCACCTCTCAAGGAAGTCTTAGTTCGCTCTCTTCATCTTGTGATGTTGGGGCAAGATATCTTCCCCGCTTCGTCCTCGGTGCAGCCACAAAACCCCGATGAGAATGGCGTTGATGCTGTGGAAAGCGCTGGCTTCCACGCAGTCAGGCGCATTTCGGACCGCGAGGGTCGCGTCCTGCATTATCTGCTGTCGGGTTGCTCGAACAAGATGATCGCCCGAGAACTCGCCATCGCCGAGGCGACCGTCAAGGTCCATATGAAAGCCGTTCTGCGGAAGCTCAATGTGCGCAATCGCACCCAAGCAGCGATGTGGGCCGCCGCTAACGGCTTTTCTGAGACGAGCGGAAGCGCGTTCCCCTTGCCACCAGTTCATTCGCGACCGATCGGCATCACCGAAGGATCAAGCATCAAGCTTGTCGCGTAGGGATCGCCAGTGAATTCCATGCGAACCGGGGCGCAACAGCATCATCGGCAGGCGGGATGTTCATGCCCGAAGATCGCGCTGGTCGCGCATATGGCGAGAGTTCGGCGTCATCAGTCCACGCAGCAAGGTTCGTATGTCCACGAGATTTTTATCTGACGGCGCGCAAGTAACGCGCGCAGCAAGGCACCTCATCGAAAACCACGGCTCGCGTGCTGCCGCTGTCGCGACAAAGCGAGCGGCTCATCTCTATCACTACGGTGAGCATGCTGGAGCGGACACGTGGCGCAAGATCGGCGACTTTGTGCGCGCGATCGAAGTCGGGAAAGACCTGTCGCTCCACAAGACGAATACTGATGTGCGGTCCTCGACGGTAACGGTGGCGCCAAGCGCCAACCTGTGACGACACCCTGATTTAAGACGGAGGTGTTCCTTCGTCGGTTTGGGGCGGTACTGATCCTAGCCGAGAATGCCTTTGCTGAATTCCCGAGTAGCGATTTCGCAACATGGTGGAAGGACAGCGGATCGCCTGTGCACTGTGGTGCGGCTAATGCTGCCCACCTTCATGCCCGCCGGGCCACCCTTGATGCCCACCATGCCAGCCTTCATGGCCGCCGTGCCGGCCATGCCAGCCGTCATGTCCCTCATGGCCGCCAAAGTTAGAACCAAGGCCGAGATTGACGGCTGGTCCATAGGCGTAATTGGGGTAATAGTAGGCGGGTGGCGCATAGTAGGTGCGCGTTCCGGTCGAAGGTGATCACCGAATCCGGTCGAACGTGATCACGCAATCCGGTGGAAGGTGATCATCGGTTCCGGTGCAAGGTGATCACCGAATCCGGTGATCGTGATCACCGGCGGATGACGATGTAGCGATCTGCCGAGTTGGCAGTCTTCAACCGAAGGTAGTCTCGCGCCCTTTGCCGATGAGCGAGGGAACGGGATGCCGACCGAGAGACTGCCGATGCGGAAGATTCGAGAAGTATTGCGACTGCGGTTTGCCAGTGGGCTATCGCAGCGCGTCCTTGCCCGCAGCCTTGGGCTGAGCCAAGGGGCGGTGTGCGACTATCTCGACCGCGCCCGCCGAGCCGGCGTCGTCTGGCCGTTGCCCGATGCGCTCGATGACGAGCGGCTCGAGATGCTGCTCTTCCCGCCGCCACCGGGGTTGCCGGCGGAGCAGCGGCCGAAGCCCGACTGGGCGGTTGTCTATCGCGAGCTGCGCCGTCCCAATGTGACGCTCGCCCTGCTGTGGGAGGAGTATCGCGCCGGCGCACCCGACGGGTTTGGCTATTCCTGGTTCTGCGATCTGTACAAAGCCTGGGTCGGCCGCCTCAAGCCGACATTGCGCCAGGTCCATGTCGCCGGCGAGAAGCTGTTCGTCGATTACGCGGGGCAGACCGTCGAGATCATGGACGGTCTCACCGGCGAGATCCGCACGGCGCAAATCTTCGTCGCCACGCTCGGCGCCTCAAGCTTCACCTATGCCGAGGCGACGTGGAGCCAGGCGCTGCCTGATTGGATTGCAGCGCACGTCCGCGCCTTCACTTATCTGGGTGGTTCCACCAAGCAGACGGTCAGCGACAATCTCAAGTCTGGCATCACCAAGGCCTGCTTCCACGAGCCGATGGTCAACCGGACGTATGCCGACATGGCCCGGCATTACCGTACCGCCATCGTCCCGGCGCGGCCCTACAAGCCACGCGACAAAGCGAAGGTCGAGGTCGGCGTACAGGTGGTGCAGCGCTGGATTCTCGCTCGCCTGCGGCATCGGCAATTCTTCGCGCTGGCCGAGCTCAACGCCGCGATCCGCGCCCTCCTCGACGATCTGAACAATCGCACGATGCGCGGCTGGGGTCTGAGTCGGCGCGCGCTCTACGAGCAGCTCGATCGACCGGCCTTGCTGTCGCTGCCGGCCGCACCCTACGAATATGCCGAGTGGAAGCGCTGCCGCGTCGGGCTCGACTATCACGTCGAGATCGCCAAGCACTACTACAGCGTGCCGCACGCGCTCTTGCGTCAGGAGGTCGAGGCGCGGATTACTGCCGCCACGGTCGAGATCTTCCATCGCGGCAAACGGGTGGCGAGCCATCTGCTCAGCCATCGGCCGCATCGCCCCACCACCGTGCCCGAGCACATGCCGAGCTCGCACCGGCGCTATCGCGACTGGACGCACGAGCGCATCCGCTGCGAGGCCGCGTCGATCGGCCCCGACACCGCCGCGCTGGTCGACGTGATTCTGCGCTCCCGGCCGCATCCCGAACAAGGCTTCCGCTCCTGCATCGGCATCCTTCGCCTGGTGAAGCGCTTCGGCGCCGAACGCGTAGACGCCGCCTGCGCGCGGGCGCTCGCGCTGGGTACGCGCTCCTACGGCTCCGTCGCCACCATCCTGAAGAACCGGCAGGAGCGCCGGCCGTCCCAACCGTCCGACGAACCGCCGACGCTCTTCCACGAGAACATCCGCGGCGCCGGCTACTACCACTGAAGGAGAAGCCATGCTCACCCACCCCACCATGGAGCGCCTGCGTGCCCTCGGCCTCGCCGCGATGGCCGACGCCTTCGTCGAGTTGCAGAACACGCCCGAAGCCGCCGACCTCCCGCGCGAGGACTGGCTCGGCCTGCTCATCGACCGCGAGGCCACCAGCCGCGAGAACCGGCGGCTCGCCCGCCGCCTGCGCGACGCCAAGCTGCGCCAGGCCGCCGTCATCGAAGACACCGACTTCCGCACGCCCCGCGGTCTCGACCGGACGCTGTTCTCGAACCTCGCGACCTGTCAGTGGATCCGCGACCACCAGCATCTGGTAATGGTCGGCCCGACCGGCACCGGCAAAAGTTGGTTGGCTTGCGCCCTCGGCCACAAGGCCTGTCGCGACGGCTTCTCCGTGCTCTACAAGCGCGCGTTTCGCTTGCTCGCCGATCTCGCCCAGGCGCGCGGCGAAGGTCGGCTGCCGCGGCTGCTGAGCTCAATCGAGCGCACGCGGCTGCTTATCATCGACGACTGGGGACCGGAACCGCTCACTGCCGAGCAGCGCCGCGATCTCCTCGAGATCGTCGACGACCGCTGCGATAAGGGATCGCTGCTCATCACCAGCCAACTCCCCGTCGACCGCTGGCACGACGTCATTGCCGATCCCACCTTTGGCGACGCCATTCTCGATCGCGTCATTCACAACGCCCACCGGCTCAATCTCAAAGGCGACTCACTCCGCCGCCGGCGCGCGCTGACCGAAAGCCCGGCCCCATGAACCACCGTGCCGGGATCGCCCCGGGGGGTCCACAGGTCACCCCCCGTGCGCGCCGCTGCGTCAGCCTCGTGGCGGGCACTCCGCGGCGCGCACGGGGCCCCCCTGTGGACTCCCGGGACGATCCTCTACCGCTTGACCACAGCAACCCTCGTCATGCAACCTATGCGTAAGCCAGCGACGCAGAACGCTGCATCGTCATCTCGCCCGCCACTTCCACCGTGCGAGCATGATCATGATCACCGGAATCGGTGATCACCTTCGGCTGGATCAGCCGATCACCTTCACCGGATTGCGCAGTTTGAGCTGCAGCGCCTCGATCCATCCGAGCTGCTGCCCGTGCTCAACAAGCAGGCGGCGCAGCGCGCCACCTGAGGCATTCGGGGTTCGCGGGCTGATCAAACACTGTCATCCGAGAGCAGGACGACTTCTGCCGTTCGGGCACAACCACCGGATGACCGCCTTTGTGAAGGGTTGCGGATGCCGGCCCGTCACGATGATTGCCGCGCGCTCATGGGCCGGCGTCCGCAAGCCTCCAAGGAAGGAACCCGCGGGAAGATAGGGCGCTGGCGGTGCCGAGCGGTCTATGGCGATTTGGGCGCTGCCGGTGGGGTGTTGGACGGGGACCGATGCGAGCAAGCCCGGGCATCGAGGGCATTGGTGGGCGTGATTGGCGCATTGTTGTCGTCGTCGGAGGCAGCAGACGATAATGATCGATGCGCAATGTGAGCTCTGAACGGCACGTTTGTGCGAGCGCCATCGTGGCCGGCGGAGGTCCGGCGGGCGTGAGGACCAGCTTTGTAGGACGGGTGTTGCGTGATGCCGCTCATGACGTGTCGATCGTGATGGCGGCAATCGGTGCGGTCGGCCGGTATCGGGGCATGCCGCCGCGCTCGAAGGTCTCGATGATGAGCATTCGACCGCCGCAACAGGGGCAGGGGTACGAGAGGCTCGATGGTTCGCTTGCCTCGGCTTCGTCTGGCTTCTCTGGATTTGTCGCGGGCGGCGACGCACCGAGAAGCTCGCGGGCTCGCCCGACATTGGCGGCGCGCGAGCCATTGGCGAGGAGGCCGTAGTGTCTGATGCGGTGGAGGCCCGTGGGCAGGACGTGGATGAGGAAGCGGCGGATGAACTCAGCCGTCGCCAATGTCATTGTCTTGTAGCGGTCGTGCCCCTCGACCCGGTAGTCCTTCCACGTGAAGGTGACGCCCTTGTCGTCGGCCGAGATCAGCCGGTGGTTGGAGATGGCGACACGGTGGGTGTAGCGGGACAGGTAGGCGAGAACCGCTTTGGGTCCTGCGAACGGACGCTTTGAGTAGACGAACCACCTGGTCTTGCGTAGCGGGGCGAGATAGGCGGCAAACGCATCGGCATCGGCAAGATGGCTCAGCTCGCCAAAGAATCTCAGCCGGCCGGCGTGGTGGACGGCGACGAGCTTCTCCAGGAACAGCCGCCGGAACAGCTGCGAGAGCACCAACACCGGCAGGAAGAAGTTGGGCCGGCAGGAGATCCAGCGCGCGCCGTTGGGCGACAGACCGCCGCCGGGCACGATCATATGCACGTGCGGATGGTGCGTCAGTGCCGAGCCCCAGGTATGGAGGACGGAGACGATGCCGATGCGGGCACCGAGGTGCTTCTCGTCCGCGGCGATGGTGATCGTCGTCTCGGCCGAGGTTTTGAACAGCAGGTCGTAGATGACCGCTTTGTTCTGGTAGGCGATGTCGGCGATGGCTGCCGGCAGCGTGAAGACGACGTGGAAGTAGGGCACCGGCAACAACTCGGCCTCGCGCTCGGCGAGCCAGTCCTTCGCCGCCGCGCCCTGGCACTTCGGGCAATGCCGATTGCGACAGCTGTTGTAGGCGATGTGGGTGTGGGCGCACTTCTCGCAGCGCGCAACATGGCCGCCGAGAGCCGCTGTGCGGCAACTCTCGATGGCCGACATCACCTTCAGCTGGCCGAGGCTCACGCGACCGGCATTGGCGCGACGCCAAGCGGGCCCGTGGTCGCGGAAGATATCCGCGACCTCCAGAGCGGGACGTGCCATGCGGCCTGAAGTTAGGCGGGCGCCTCGTCTCTCTTTCGCCGCAGCGGCGTGAGGCGATCCAGCGGGCTCATGACCGCACGGATGGTGTTGGTGGCGACACGCGTATAGAGCGCGGTCGTATCGAGCTTGGCGTGGCCGAGCGGCCACGCGTCATAATGCGTACTTTCTATGTCATTGAAACAGAAAGCTCTGCTGAGCGAGATCCGGTGTTAGCGAGTGCTGCGAGCCGTTCTGCCCGCGATACGCGGCCATGTCCCCCGCCCTGATCACCCACGGCGCTCCCCTGCACAGTTGGCGCCCCTCGATGATGCCGCGCCGGATCATGCGCAGCGCCGTCATGACGCTCACGTCCATGATTTGCGCCGCCGCTTCAAGCGTGATCTCGCCCCGATCGGCCCACTCGCCTTCGCGATGGACGGCTATTCCATAGTGATTGCGAAACGAGCAAACCCGCGCCTTGGTCCAGCCATTGCCGCGTCCGGTCGGCTTGCCGCCGCGATTGAGAAGCCGCGCGATTTGCTGGTCCGGCATCAGTCGCGCCAGCTCGCGGATCAGCGTCAACGTATCCTCAGGCACCGTCCAGCGATGCTTGCCGGCCCGATTCATCTTCAGCTTCAGCGCAGTGTGGTCTCCGCCCTGCCAATGCAGGGTCATCTCGATGAAGCCGTCTTCGATGCGTACGACGATCTCGTGCAATGCCGCGCGCAGGATCCGCTTGCGCGTCGCTGCCGTCGCAGCCGGGTGCGACCAGGCGAGCTCCAGATCGGCGCCGAGTTGCATCAGGTGCCGCCGCTCCTTCTCGCCCAACGTTGCCGGCTTCCTCGCCGCGAGCGCGGCAACCTCGCCCTCGAGCCGGTGCACGACCTGCAACGCCTCGTTCCAACGGCGCTCCAACTCACCGGCGACCAGCCGATTATCGGGATCGACGGCGTCATACTGTCGACGCGCATGCGCTGCCGAGAAGCGCGCCTGCTGCAGCGCCAGATCGAGTTGCCTTTGTGCGGCCGACGTCTCGCTCGTCTGAGCCTCGAGCGCCTCGACCGCGGCATCGATGCCGAGCGGCTCCAAGACCCGCAGCACCTCCGTGCCGACGGCATGGTCGGCACGCAAGCCACCGAATGAGATGCACCGGCCGGTGCCGTGGTTCACGCGAGCTCCATGGCAGTTATAACGGCCAGCCTTGCCGCCGTAGCCCACATGCATCTTGCGACCGCAATGTCCGCAGCGCAGAAGTCCCGCCAGCAGCAATTCTCCGCGCCGCACCGCCCCTCTGACCGAGGGACCCTTGCCGGTTGCATTGTCGGCAATCACACGCTGGTTCCACTCGAACTCGCTCCAGGCAATATAACCCTCGTGCCTGTCCTTGAGCAGCACATCCCATTCCGTCTGCGGGCGGCGAAAGCCGCGCGTGACGCGCTTGCGGCCGTCCTCGATGCTCACCTTGCTCATCGTGCGGCCAAAAGCATAGGCGCCCGCAAAGACGGGGTTGGTCAGGATGTTGTGGACCGTGTTGTAGAGCGGCAGCTTCCAGACGGTGCCGTGCCCCTCCGCCGCGCTGTGGCATGCGACGGGCAGCGCAATGCCCTCGTCTCGCAGCCAAAGATGCACCTGTCGCACGCTCTGAAGCTCGGCGAACTTGGCGAAGACCAGCCGGAGGGCCTCCTGCACCCGCTGGTTCGGATCCTTCTCGATCCGATCGCGCCCAGCTCTCACATAGCCGCCAGCGACACGGAGAAACAGCGCACCACGGCGCGCCTTCTGCTTCAGCGCCTCGTGAGAGCGCTGACGAAAGAGCGAAAGCTCCAGCTCGCTCATGGTGCCTTTCATCCCGAGCAACAGGCGATCGTTGGGATGACGCGGCTCATAGATCCCGTCCTCGTCTACGATGACAGTTCCGACGAGTCCACAGAACTCGATCAGCGTGTGCCAGTCACGACCGTTGCGCGCCAACCGGGAAGCCTCGATCGCGAACACGGCGCCGACCCGCCCCTCACAAATCGCCGCAAGCAGGCGCTCGAAACCTGGCCGACTGATGCCACCTCCTGAGCGGCCGAGATCATCGTCGATGACCTCGACCGTGGACCAGCCGAGCTGCCGGGCGCGATCGGCGAGCCCGTACTGACGGCGACGGCTCTCCGGATTGTGCAGGAGCTGATCGCCCGTCGACTGGCGGACGTAGACGAAGGCACCGCGCCCCAGGTGGTCAGCCGTGATCTTGGTCATCGACCATCTCCCCGGCCGCCAGCGCCGCCGCGATCTCGAGCAGCAGGGCCTTTACCAGCGTTGCCATCTGCTCCTTCTGCGAGAGGATCGGCAAGGCACGCGACTCGTCCTGGACGAACAGGTCCGGCTGAATGCTGGCGCTCGTGTGCTTCATTGGCGGCTTTCTCCATGCTTGAGGCGGGCTGGAGAAAGTGTAGAAGCGCATCGACCTCGGAGCGCAGAGATCGCAGAACATCAAGCGAAAACCGCGGTTCGGCACGAAGCTGGTGACGCGCCGCCGATTCGTGCGTCATCCACGCGGGTATGCAGGCGACCGATCCATCAGGCTGCGGAATGACAACCGACTCGGAACCGCGGTAGGCGTATTGCCTGACAATGAGTACGGTCTCGCCACATCGCGGATGGAACGGATAGTAAATCCGGCCCTCGACCATGTGTTGGCGGGCAGTATGTATCTGTTTCGAGCAGAACCTGGATCACGCGGATATCGATGTTCTGCTCGAGTAGATGCGTTGCGAAGCTGTGGCGCAAAGTGTGCGGCGTCACCCGCTTGGTGATCTCCGCCATATGGGCCGCGGCGTGGACGGCGCGGTTGAGCTGACGCGTGGTGAGATGGTTGATCGGGTTCTGTCCGGGAAACAGCCAGACCTGGGGCCGTGCGATCCGCCACCAGTCGCGCAAGAGCTCGAGCAGCTGCGGCGAGAGCATGGCAAAGCGATCCTTGCGCCCCTTGCCCTGCTCGATCCGCAGCAGCATGCGCTTGCTGTCGATGTCAGAGACCTTCAGCGACGCGACCTCGGAGACACGCAAGCCTGCACCGTAGGCGGCACTGAATGCAGCCTTGTACTTCGCCCCCGGCGCCGCCTCCAGAAAGCGCGCCACCTCCTCGGGGCTCAGCACGATGGGGATCTTCCGCGGCTCCGCGACGAATGTCAGCGGCTTGGTGACAGCAACCCGGTCGACCGTTACGCTGAAGAAGAAGCGCAGCGCCGTGACGGTGCCGTTGATGGTCGGCGGGCGCACGCCGGTGCTGGTCAAGTGCAACTGGAACAGCCGCAGGTCCTCGGGCGTGGCCGTGTCGGGCGATCGGCCGAGGAAGACGGTGAGGTTCTTGACCGCGCGGATGTAGTTACGCTGGGTCTCCGAGCTGAAGTTGCGGACGGTCATATCCTCGATCATCCGCCGCCGCAGCGGGCTGGTGGCCTCTTGGGTCATCGGGGTGCTCCTGTCTTGAGGTGGAGGTTCAACAACCCCTCGATCCTCAGGACGGGACGCCTGCCCTCGCCATCACAACTCGTTCACCTATCTACCGAGCCGCTAAACCCCAGCACCGACCCTGTGCGCAGCGCTCTCCCGCGCGAGCGGGTTCGTTCTTTGACCCGTTGCGGACTCTGAACGGAGCGCAGTGTCGCTCGAGCTTCAAACCCGAGACCTACGCCTGATTGCGACCAAGCCTAGGGCGAGCGCGGATCTACCCGAAGGCTTGGCTGGCAAGGCCGAACGTGTGAACCGCGCGTTCGGCCGATGCATCGGTGCCGCGCACCATGCGGATGACCGTCCCCGCTTCCGTCAGCCCGGCAGCGGCAAGCCAGGCGCAGAGATTGCTTTCCTTAGGGATGTCGATGCGCAGGAACTGACCCGGGTAACGGTCCAGGAGGGGAGCGATCATCGCTTTGGCGCGTTCGACGTCCGGGGCGGCAACGGGACCAATGACGCGGCCGCGTCCGAAGCGGCGGAGCAACGCGAACCCGGCGACCGCGCCGCTATCCTCCAGCGCCACGCCGCCGGGCTGCTCCAGCAATTCGGCGAGCAGGTGCGTGCGGTCCATGCCGCACGCCACCCGGTCCAGCGCGGCGACGGCCGGCAAGTCCGCTGGAGCGGCCGGACGCAGGTGCATGCCCTGGGGCAGCGGCGCTGGCTCCGGCCGCGCGGCAAAGCCCTGATGCTGAACGACCGTCCCGGTCGGGGCAAACCCCTCCGCGGCGTATAGCGACATTCCCGCCCGCGTGGCGTGGAGCGCCAGACTGCGGCCCTCCAGCGCCTGCATCAGGGCGCGCAACAGGCGCCGGCCGATCCCGTGGCCCTGCATTTCGGCATAGACGCCGATCATGCCGAGGGTCGCCCAGTCGGCGCCGTAGCGCCAGCACAGCGCCGTCCCCGCCAGCTTCCCCTGCCGCTCCGCCACAAGGCCCTGTCCCACCGCCTGCATCAGCGCCCAGTCCTCCTGCCGGTGCGGCCAGCCGAAAGACGCCGTCAGCGCTTGTCCGTGCGGAACGTCTGCCGCGGTCATCGGGCGGATCGTGAAGTCGGCTCCCATCGCTACATCATCTCCGATACCGTTAAGTCCGAGCCGTCCACCAGGCGGCTGTAGCGGAACGGTTTCGGATCGACGCAGGGCGCGTCGCCTGCCGTCAGATCCGCGGCAAGCCGGCCAGCCCCCGGACCGATCCCGAAGCCGTGCCCGCTAAACCCGGTCGCCAGGAAGAACCCGGGCAGCGCATCAACCGGGGAGATGACCGGCAGCGAGTCCGGCGTCAGGTCGATCCAGCCCGCCCATATGCCGCCGACGCCG
>Ga0137409_10008107_pt1 | contig 10747 bp, 7 predicted proteins | sample CZODoug1_16funga_FD_122059 | JGI IMG/M metagenome (GOLD analysis project Ga0137409, IMG submission 122059) | Vadose zone soil fungal communities from Angelo Coast Range Reserve, California, USA - CZODoug1_16fungal (Hybrid Assembly) | ecosystem: Environmental > Terrestrial > Soil > Vadose zone... | reverse complement strand
GTGCCGATCCATACCACCTGAATGGTCTCCGAAGCATCAACGCGTCTCTGATTCGGATAGCGAGGTAAATCGACGACGGTCGGTATCACACAAACGCGCCGCGCAAATTGCCGCGCGTAACCCGCCAGGTGATTGTTGCCAACCACGACGGTCTCGGCGACGGCCATAATTCGCGGAATCTTTCGCTGAAAGATCGGCCAACGGGAGTAATTGGCGTAAGGAGCGTCGTCATAATCCACAAAGAATCGTGGGCTCAGGCGCTGGAAGAAAAGCTCGATAAAAACCGGCAGAAATGGACATACTTCTTGTTCGCAAATGACCGCATCAAAGCGGCGCACTCGCAGAGCATTGAGCATGCGTCGTCCATACCCCGTGGCGAGCCACCGCCATCCCCGGCGTCCTGTTTTGTACAGCTCTCCCAAATATCCGTTGTCCAGCAACGGCTGTACTTCCACCTCATGTCCGGCGCGTTCAAACAGCGGCGCATATTGCCAAATCCTGTACCGGCTGCTGGCCCCTTGAGGCCCATATTTCGGTAAAAACAAGATTCGCATATGCGACATTCACTGCGAACTTAGCGCTCAGGCAACCGGACAGCCATTGCTACACAATCTCCCAGCAAGCCCAAGTCGAGGACTTTTTCCGCAGCACGCTGCGCATGCGCAAGCCAAGTTTCCTTTAATGATGCACTTCTCATTTGATCCACAGCCATTTCTTTGCAATCATGAGGAGCGCGATTCCTCCAATCGTTCACCAGCGTGATCGGATTAAATCCATATGTCACGGTCTGCATGATCTCGAAACCAAATCGCCCCAAGTACGCCGCGAATCCCTGTGCCGTCCAGTAATTTACATGGTCGATTGCCACATATCGGTCCTTCGTTCCGATCAACCGTTGCGTGATCCCGCTGAAATTCGGCACCGAAGCCAGAAAAACCCCGCCCGGCCGCAGCAGCTCTCGCGCTCGTCTGACGTAGCGATTCGGATCTGGCAAATGTTCCAGCGTGGCCCAAGCCGTAATCACATCAAATTTGACGGGAAAATCTGCGTTCAAGAAATCCCCCGCTCGAATCTTTAATCCCAGTTTTTGCCCCACGGCCACCGACGACGGCGAGATGTCTATCCCCTCGGCCGCGTACCCCAGTTTGGTTGCAGCATTCACAAAGCCACCCACCGAGCAGCCCACATCGAGCAACGTCCCGGCTCTTGTCGTGCGCGATAACAACGCCATCTCTCGGCGATAGTGCTTCGCGGAAAGCAGAAAATCCTTGAGTCCCTCGGTCGAATAGTACTGCCGGCCATAATCGTCGTAATGCTTCCGTAGCGCCTCGTCATCCGGGCAGGGAAAGATAAAGGTGAAGCCGCAAGACCGGCAGGCGTAGTAATTCACTTGGTCTTTTTCAAAGGAAAGTGACACTTGTTCCGACTCGCAGCAAGGACAATTGGTCGTTGGTGTCGAGAGAGCACGCACCGCGCCTGCGCTTGTGGGAGTCATTTAACAGCTGACGTGGATTAGGAAAAACGATAAAGCGGAGCCACTAGTCACGAGTTACTTCCCCTCTGGCTGGCTCAAGTTCACAATTCAACTTCCGTGCTGCCAAACGTCCACTCGGACATTCGCAGGGGGAGGGTCAGGCACCCTATCCCTCGCAGTATTGCAAGCCCGGACGCTAACTACCCCGGGGCCGCTCACCCAGCCGAACCAGGTAACTCCGTCCAGCGATCCCAGCGCGTTGGAAATTCCCAAAGCGACCGAGTCGCCGTCGGCCGCCCCATTGACCGGGACCGTGAGCGTATCGCACGAGTTGCCCGCAATTCCCGGAAAATCAAGTGACGCCGTAGTTGAAATATGCTGCGTGATCGGCGTCCCCCCGCCGATGGTCACTGCTCCCGCTGACGACACTTGGAACTGCGCCGCGGTCCCTACCGCCAGCGGCGCCATGTCCGAGTTATTGCCAATAGAGAAATTGCCGCTCGGGAACAGCGTCACGCGCGCCGCGCCGTTGTTCGCAAACAAGCTCACAGGATGATTGGAAGTGGACCCGATCTCTGCGTCCATCGTGGTCCCATTCGCCGCTCGCAACGTCGCCTGCACCGGCCCATTGTAAAGGTCCATGTTGGAGACCGAAGCCGTGCCGGAAATCTGCGCCGCCATGACTTCGGAGCCCCATGGCCCCACATCAAACTTAAAAGCGTCTGTGATGTTCCGCACCACAAAATTCATTGAACCGTGACTAGTATGGTCAAATCGATCCGCCGCGAGAATGACTTTGCTGTTGGTGCCTCCACCATTATGAATGGCTGTTGCCCACAGTCCGCCGGAATCGATTTCGTCTCCAACCCAGAGGTTTGCACCAGGGCCGCACCTAGGGCAGGTCGGGTTGAAGTGGACAGAGAAGTTCCCGCTCCAAACCTCAATGGTACCAGGGTATTCGATCGCCATTCCATACTTGTACGGCGCAATGAGAAAGTCTTTAAATCCACCTGTGTCGGGGGTCGCACGTGACAGCCGGAAGTGATACTGGGACCCAGCCTGTCCAATAACCGAATGCACAGTGTCCGCGTTATCCGGCGCAAACACCGCCTCTCCTTGCTGCGCCGCCTGCGCGCTGCCGATGTTCACATTGCCCAAGCTGCCGATTCGCAACCACTCATTCAATCTGCCGTCATTTGTCAGGAACCGCAGAGACGATCCAGCCGAATCGCTGGCCAGAAAAGTACCATGGAGGTCCTGCCCAAATCTCCCGCTGGAAGCCGCTCCACCCACCTGGACCGAGTGGGTGTTTGGGCCATTCAACAGAATGTTGCCATTCACATGCAGGGATGCCAGTGGATTGCTCGTTCCTATGCCCACGTTTCCGTTGGATTCAAAAATCGCGGACGGCACCAAGTTGGCCGTAGCATCAAACTTCGCCAAAAAATCATCGGCGTCGGGTGTGACGGCCGCCGCCGCGGCCTTCGCGGAACTCTTGGAAGCGTTCGGCTTTGTGGACGGCGAAACGGTCGTGGCTAAGCTAGCCGGGCCTGTGCCTGTGCTGGATTGGCTCGCCAAGCCTGTGCCGCCCGTCTGCGAACTCGCCAGCGCGAACGCTGACGCTGGCATTCCCCCAACCGTCTCCGCGTCGGCGGCCTTCAAGGCGTAGGGCACGCTCACCAGCAGCACCCGAGGAGGTTGCTGGATGTCCGCTCCTTCGATCCCCAACCAGCGCGTCTGGCCCGTGCTGAACAATTCCAGCGGCACACCTTCGCTGCTTTCAGCGCCCAGCAGCGCGGTGTATCGCCCTGCTTCATCAAAGGTCACGTTTTGGGTCTCCATCCACAGCGTAGCCCCACCCTCCTGGTCCGCGTAGATCGCGAATGTCACTCCCGCAACTCCGGTCTTCGCTTCACCTTTGCCGTCTTTCAGCATCCCACTGAATTTGATGAGCCGAGGCACGGCCGTGTCGGGTGCAGAAGACATTGTTCCCCTTGCGACGGCTTTTTCCGGCTGAGGGCGAATTTGGTCCCCTCCAGCCCGCAGTTGAGTGGTTTGCGCCATCGTGGCCGAAACAGGCCCAATCTGGAACATCCAAACCAGAATGCACAGGAAATATCTTTGGACTCGGCCCATGTTCATAGCAACTATGATTCCACATGGGCATAGCGTTGCGCCAATTCATGGTGATAGTGCTGTGCGCAAATGAGACATTCCCATTACGACACGCGAGCGCGTTATGTTCTTATTGCATTTTGTATTCCATCGTGAGACTCAGATTCGCCGGGTTCGTCGCGCATCCGGACGCTGCCGTTGTCACGCGGAAAAGCAAAGCATGGTTTGGTGGAACATTTATCGAAACCGCCCCGCTGTCAAGCGTCGCGGCCTTACTAGGAGTCACACTCGCCAAAATGGTTTGGGTTGTGTTGTCGAACGTGGAATAGACCGGGAACGTCCCGCACCCGGTCGGCGGAGGCAAGACGCTTCCTGTCAGCCGGGTAATTGTGATCGCCTGATCCGGAACGAGCAAGCCGAAGCTCTGCACATTAACTGGAGTTGGAAGGAATCCGCTCCAAGTCATGCGGGGCGAGGAACTCAACCCCGCATTGCTGCTCAGTCCGATGCTGTTCGGGGTAGTTGACACGGCACCCATTAGGGACTTGTTAGTTCCTGAACCACCATCGTTCAAGAAACTGGCGCCAAAGGTGCCGCTCGAGTACTCATCCATTGCTACTATGTAACTATTGCTTGCTCCCGCTGCAACGTTGACGCCATACCGGCACTTCTTGTCGCCATTATTGCGCCACATATTCCCGCTAATACTGAACTCGCCCGCATTCGGGGCAACAGAAATACCGTCATAGGTATTCGTTGCTTGGTTGCAAATGTCATCAAAATTGTTATCCGCGATTTTAACTCGGTTGGCTGAAGCCGGCAGGGTGATCGCGCTCTGGCCAATATTTGTGAAAGTGATGTGACTCAGGTCAATCCCGTTCGTTTCTGAAGAACTCCCGGTGACGGCCACGCCCGTTTTCGCGGATGCGATGTACCCATGGTACTGAATGTCGCGTCCCGCGTCGATCTTGAGCGCTGTGCCACCAGTGTTCCCTCCTGCTTCCAGGTAACAATCGGTACAGCGAACCCAACGGGGAAAACCTGGACCTGCACCCAGTGTATTGCGTATATGCAGGGCCGTTCCGGGGCGACCGTTTGACACACCGAGTTGAACCATAGCCACTGTATCCAGTTTCCCGTCGAGAACTACCGCCGCATCCGTAAACGTGGCGTTTCCTTGTGAGAGCACATTCAATAAGTGAAATTCGGCTGCTGTATGTGGGTTGTTGCCGCTGGTTATGGAAACGAAGGAAGTCCAGACGCCTTGCCAGATAAGCAAATCCCTCAGCGTCCAGAGACCGCCGCCGAAACCTGCCCCGGAAGAGCTAAATGCAATGCCATTATTCGGGGAGGAAGCGTTGCCGCCAAAACGGACCTCCGAGAGGCTTCCTCCCTGAACTGCCGCGTCGATGAGCGGAACATCGGTTCTCGAAGCAGCCGTCCCAACATTCAAGTCGCACCCTTGCAACTTGAAGAACGCGCCAGTGATATGCAGTCCAACACCCGCGTGGTTGATGGTAATGGAGGAAGGGACCTCTGAGCGCCCCATGCACATAATCGAGACGCCCGGCTTTGATATATTGACCGTGGCCTTCTCCGTATCCGTGTAGTTTGGCGGGACGATAATCACCCCGCCTTTGCTGGGCAGGTTATCGTGGGCAGCTTGCAACCCACTGAACTGGTTCAGGCACCTGGCGTTAGCAAAGGCGTTGCATGGTTGCTCGCCGCCGATTGTTGTCGCTTGGCTGTCGCCATTGTCGGCGCCTTTCACGTAACTGCTCAGGGACGAAAGTGAGAGAGCCGGAAAAACCATTATCCAGAGGCACAAAACCACCGCAAAGATAAAATTGCTCATGCTGTAAAATCTCCTCTCGCCGGCAAGGAGAGCCTGTTGCCCGAAGCTGGCCCATCGAAATGTTGTCCCCTTCGCCAATTTCGGGCATCGCTAGTGCTTTCGATTCCGAAGTAGAAATAAGCCATCACCAGATACTTGAACCAGGAGAGCATCGGAGCGAAGTATTGGTCCGAGAATGTCGAGTAAAGAAGTGGGAACAAGCTTATGGAGTAGTAGAAAATAAACAGCCGTTCACCTGCGATGGCTCGGAGATAGAGATAAGTTGAAGCTGCACCGATAAGCCCGAAGGCTAGCACAACACCCAATACTCCGAAGTCTAGGTAGACCGGGTGGATTGCAGTATAGACGTTCGTGGGGAATGGAACTGCGACCTCCTGCTGGATTGGGGAGATAGGCGGGCGCCCGGTCAGCCGTTTAGACAGATTCAATATGTCTAAGAACACATTCTTTCCATACTGCGGTCCGGCACCGGTTCGGACGACATGGTCGAACGCCGGCAATGGTCCTAGGGCGTATTGGACTAGCGATTCCTGAATGGAGGATAGATTTTCTGCTAATGAGGCTTGCAGATCGCCGCCCTTCCCCAGGGAAATGGCGAACAATCCAAAGCATAGCAAGAAGACAACGGCGGCGGCGGCGAGCGTTCTAATACTTAGCCCTTTTCTCATTGAACCGATTCCCGTCAATACAACGATGATGAGGAAGAAGGCGGTTCGACCTGTGCTCAGCACGGCATAGACAAAGGAAACGACCAGAGAAAGGTAGTATTCGAGCCTCTCCCACTTACTGTTGCTTCTCTCGATTGCGTAGACAAACGTGGTGAAATAGCTGAGCATGCTTGCATTACCAAGAAAACCGTATCCGATGGAGCCTTCGGAGGACAACTCGACTCGGAGGCCGATGAGGAAATTCTCGAAGCCGGACTGATCCGCAATGTGCATTGCCCTCACGATCAGTAGGGGCAGCAAGCACACAGAGGCCAAGAGCAGAAGGATCCTGATTCGTGGATGACTTGAGAGTCCAACCGACCGGACAACTTCTCCGTCCCTGACTGGCGAACCAGGCACGCGCAGGAGAAACGCGAGCCAAGCCCCACCGGTAAATGAAAGAATTACAACAACAAAAATGAGAGCTGTCGGAAAGCCGATGGGGTCGATGGGATTGGGCGAAAAGTAGTAGAGCGTCGTGACCACTAGCCACAGGACGCTAAGTAGGAAAGGTGGATACCGGAGGTCACGACAGGTCCGGTAATTTACTGCTGTCAACGCCAGTAAAACAGGAAGAACTAAAGCCGCCATGTTTCACAAACTCCCATGTTATATGCTCTAGCCCAATTCCTCGATCAGAGAGACATATCCCGCGTTCATCTTCTCCACAGGGAACAGGCTGGAGGTCTCCAGGGCGTTTTCCCGCAACTGGCTTCTCAGGCCACGGTCCTCCCTCAATCTTACAATCGACTGAGCGATCGCACGCGAATCGCCGGGGGGCACCACGAGGCAATTGGTATTGCTTGCATATTCGCTGACCCCTCCACAGGCCGTCGTGACTACGGCCACTCCGCACGCCATAGCCTCCAGCCCAGGGAGGCCAAACCCTTCAACGAAAGAGGTACAGACGAAGACATCGCATGAACGATAGAAAGCTGCAAGTTCAGAGTCGTCAGCCCTCTTCAGAAATTCAGCCGCTACTCCACTTGGGAGTTCAACCTGCAACTGAGTTGAGACGATCACCTTCATATTTTGTTTATGCTCCTCAGACATCTGGTTCATTGCATCCAGGAAAACGCGATAACCTTTCCGAGCACCAGGTCCTCCGATTGTTCCTACTACGAACTCGGCGGCACCGCTGCGCGTCCCGTTCACTGGCCGGAACGTGGACAAGTCTATGCCGTTTGGGATTACAACCGCATTCTCATCGGCAATCGTCGCTTTGGTCCAGTGCGATACAGCGATTCTCTTGAGAGGTAACCTGTAGCTTAGCCTCGCCAGGAAGCAAAGGACGCGCTCCCATACGCCGCCATTATTTGCTTGGCTCAGTGCCTCGGAGTGTTGAATGAGGTAGACGAGTCTTGTGCGCGAAAGCCTGAGCCACTTCGACAGGCACAAGAAATAAGAAGTCTTGAATCCCGTCGCAAAGCAAACGTCGCTCTCCCGCGTGGATGTGAGGCTCAAATTAAGCAAGTAGTAGATCTTTCTCAAGAGTTTCGCGCCACGCGTGCGCTTGATTTCCAATTGCACGGAATCCTCTAACCTGAAAGGCAAAGTCGCTGCATAATCCGGGACAATAATGCGAACCCGATGCCCTTGCTTCGCCAGAGCATTAGCTACTTGAATTACGATGCGGATTCCGCCCGAAACGTGAAATCCTTCGAGCGGAAATGTTATTTTTCGCGGTTTCACGGATGGCACTCAGCCCTAGCTAACTACGATGTAAGTGATAGTTCGTCTGAAGAACGATTCTAACCGAGTTGGAGTTCGTCTTGCGGCAGCCCGCGTTTCATGTGGTCAGCAAATCCCTGACCAGGCTTCTCCAACCAGATACATATTCATGGTAGTCACCTGTGAGAAGGATCCGGATCGCTGGCCAGATCCTAGTCGGCCGAGGTTTTGCTGCCAATTGTAGTCGTCGCTCTGAGAAGTCAAGCCTGGCCTTGATACGAGACTCAGCAGAGGCGTGATTCCATATAGAAGTCTGGAGAGGGACCGGTGCCACCCCAGAAGCGAAGATGGTCAAGAGATGGGAATACATCGCCCGCCATTGCTCCCAATCTTCCTGGTAATCATTGAGATTGCTCTTTTTGTAGGCGGCCAATAGTTCGGCCCATTTATCCAAATCCAGGCTGGCGTTGGCCCCTGAGCTGGCGGCGTGCCTTCTATAAAGCATCAAAGGTTCTTCAATCACAACTACGTTCGAAAAAATTGAAGAAATGAAGCTAATCCAATTGTCATGCCCCCAGTGCGGTGAAATGGGTAGTAAAATTTTCCGAAGCGAAGCCCTGAATGCCAAGGTGCAGCCATATTTAAACGACCCTGCATACAAGTGCGCGAAGCTCTTGCGATTAGACAATCCTACTGCTCGGCTCCGCAACAAAGTGGTCCCCTTGGGGCGTAGTTGCTCGTCGGCGACAGTCGCATCCACGGCTACCAACCCGCAGTGCTCCTCCGCTGCGAACACTTGACTTACTTTTTGCGCCTTCCTCGGCAGCCAAACATCATCCTGGTCGCTCAGAAAGATTATGTCGCCCTTGCACAGAGAAATAGCCTGTTCAAAATTCTTAGCGTACCCGAGATGTTGTGGGTTTCTGTGGAAACGGACCAGCCCCTCTCGCTTCCTAGAGAAAGTTTCGATGATCTCGCAGGTGTGGTCCGTTGAACCGTCATCGCAGATTACCAGCTCGTAGGGCGGCTGAGATTGTGCGGCGATGCTTTCCAGTTGTTCCCCCAGGAAACGCGCGCCATTGTAAGTGCACATCGCAACCGATAAGCGCTGCTTATTCATTTGTCAGATCTTCCCTAGAGGTATTCGTGCGCCAGGACGCGCTCCTCGGGCGAAAGAATGAAAAACCAACTAGCGACCCCGAATCCGAGAATCGCCACGAGAACGAACAATGCTCTTAGCAAAAGGCTTTGGGGAATCGCCGCCAACGCTAAGCTGAGTAACGCGACCACTGACACCCAGGCCACCCGGCCCGTGACCAAAGTCGTCCCCGGAAAAGACCGCTTGGCCATGACAAACAAGATGAGCGCATCCGCGCCCACTCGAACTGCCCAGGCGATGGCCGCCCCCCCGACGCCATAGATCGAGATCAGCCACCACAGCGCCAGCAGATAGAAGGGCAACTCAATCAGGTGCAAGATTGCCGTGAGGTCCGGCCTCCCCACGCCTTGCACGAGGGCGAAAGGCACTTGCGCCAGGCTATTTAGAAAGACACCCACGGCCAGCCACTGGAGCACGCGGGAACTGTGCTGCGCGAAATCGGCTCCCAGCCAAAGGGTAAGACCGTTCTGCGCCAGGCCGACGGTCAGTAGAACGGCCGGGAACAAAATTAGAAACACGTATTTGACGCAGCGGCTGTAAAGGGCTGCGGTCCGGCCGCGGTCCTGAGCAAAACTTGCGGAGAAGGCCGGAAACATCACGCCCACCAGGGCGCCGGGGATGATCAGGAGCTTGGTTACAAGTTCATACGGCGTGGCATAGTAAGCGACAGCAGTCATCGAAACCAGCGCGCCAATCAAGAAACGGTCGGAAGTGACCATCAGAGGGCTAACGATGTTGCTGACGGTCATCCAGCCGCCAAAGCGCAGCAGAGGGCCCGCGGCGGCGCCATGCCAAGCGATTCGCTCACGCAATTCTGGCACGACCCGAAAGCAAAGCAGCAAGTGAGCTACGCAGCCGATCAATCGGCCAGCCACGAGGATACCCACGACTGGGAAGAGGCTCCGTGAAAATGGCAGCACCAGCAGCGGGCTGGCAAACGAATAAATGCCCATCGGAATACGCAAAGCATTGATCAGCCCGAACTTCTGATGCGCTTCCAATAAGCCGCGAAGGCCCGCCGTGCTGATCACTACGGGAATCGAAAGTCCGAGCAAGTAGAAGGATTGCAGTGTCTCGCGCTGCAGCGCTACGGGCACGTTGAGCGCGCGATGGACCAGCCACGGCGACAGCAAGACCGCGACTAAAGTACCCGCCAGGCCCAAAAGCAGCATCAGCAACAGTGAAGTCCACACCAGCGTGGGGACTTCATGATCCTCCCCGGCGCCCATTTTTCTTGCTACCAGCTGAGTCAGCGCGCGCCCTAGGCCCAGGTCGAACAAGCTGGCATACCCAATCAGCGCCCAGGCCAGGGCCAGCACGCCGAAACGGTCCTTGCCCAACCCGTGGATGAGAATCGGAATGGAGAAAACCGCGACGAACATCGGCGCGCCATTACCGATCAGGTTCCAAATCACATTGCGGGCCAGGAAGCGGCCCGCGGTCAGATTCAAGTTACGATTTTGCGGTGATTGAATCATATCATAATGATAAATTTAACTATCGGTTATCTATAGAGCTGGTACGATATCCGCGTTGTCCATCTCCACGGAAACGGAGCGCATGATCAGGTTGAGTGAGATGACGAAGCGCAAGTGATTTTTCTTACGCACAATGATTCCCTCCAAGCCGGTCAGCGGACCGCTCACGACACGGACGCGGCGCCCCACCTTCAAGTACGGGTGTGGCTGAGCATTTAACTGCTCCGTCAGACCCTGGCGCAGGGCTTCCATCTCTTCATCCGATAACGCCGCGGGTTGACCGTTGAA
>Ga0137409_10002966_pt2 | contig 10748 bp, 9 predicted proteins | sample CZODoug1_16funga_FD_122059 | JGI IMG/M metagenome (GOLD analysis project Ga0137409, IMG submission 122059) | Vadose zone soil fungal communities from Angelo Coast Range Reserve, California, USA - CZODoug1_16fungal (Hybrid Assembly) | ecosystem: Environmental > Terrestrial > Soil > Vadose zone... | reverse complement strand
AGCGACCGCGAGATCTTGAACTCGCCCGGAAAAAGGACCATGCGGGGATCCGGGCTCCACCACAGGATCGGATCGCCCTCGGAGTACCAGGGAAAGATGCCGCGCCGATAGCCCTCGAGCAGGCGCTCGGGAGACAGATCGCCGCCCGCCGCAAGCAACCCGTTCGGCTCCGCGAGCGCGCTCCGCACCGGAGGGAAGGGCGCGCCCTTGTCGATCCAGGGAATCATGGCCGGGCGCATGCGCTCGAGGCTAGGAACCGAGAGCGCGGCATCCTCCCTTCAGCATTTGACCTGCTGCCGGCAATAGTCGGTCAGCTCGCTCACGACGCAGTGCCCCTCCACGGCTGTCTTGGGGCGGCCCTGGAAATCGAGCGCCAGCCGGAATTCGTACTTGCTGAAGAACTCGTTGAACAGTTCTCCGCCCAGCGTCCCGGTAGCGTACAGGTTGTCGCTCTTCGGATCGTAGTCCAGAAGGATGGCCGCGAGAGGCTGAGGAGCGGGGCCGGCCAGCACTTTCGCGCCTTCGGCGGGATCGTACTGGCTGTGCTCAGAGCAGCAGTGGATCACATGAGCGAATCTGCTTCCCGCGGACTTCTCTTCGCGGTAGCTGATGAAGCTGATTTCGCGCGTCGGGTAGGTGAGCCGGTGGGCGCAGATCGCCGAGTAGGCGACGATACTGCGGCCCGCGCCTACGCCGCCCGGCCACTCGTAGGTCTCTTCGCTCGCCGTCTTCAGTTTGGCCGCGGGCTTGGTCGGCCTGCCGAGATTCAGCAGGAAGCAGGGCGTGCCGGCGAACGGATAGTGAAAGATGAAATTCCGGTTGGCGGCGAGCGAACGCGCCCGCAGCGGCCGGCCCGATGCGTCGACGAGCCGGGCGCGGGAATAGCGTCTCGGGGTCGCGTCGGCCGCCGCCGCGGGCAGCGTGGCGGTGAGCGCTTGAGCGGCGCAAGCGAACATGAAATCGCGTCTCTGCATGGGCCTGACGCAACGCTAAGCGCTGCCGGGCACCCGTGTCAACCCGGGTGCGGCGGCGAGGCCCTACTTGGCCTGCAATATTTCACCAGTGTGAAATCCCATCGCGCCGGCCTTGCGGTCTGCAAAGAAGTGCCGCAGCGTGGCGGCGACCGTGCGAAACGCGATCTCCTTCCAGGGGATCTCGGCCTCGCGGAACAGCGCCACTTCCAGGGTCTCTTCCCCGGGCGCGAACTCGCGGTCGAGCAGCCGCGCGCGATAGAAGATGTGCACCTGATCGACGTGCGGAACCGAGAGCAGCGCGAACATTTCGCCCAGGTCGACCCGCGCCTTCGCTTCCTCCACGGTCTCGCGGAGGGCGGCCTGCGCGGTGGTCTCGCCGAGCTCCATGAATCCGGCGGGAAGGGTCCACAGGCCGTGCCGCGGCTCGATCGCGCGCTTGCAGAGCAGGACCTGATCCTCCCACTCGGGAATCGTGCCCACCACCATGAGAGGATTGCGATAGTGGATGGTGTGGCAGGAGTCGCAGACGTGGCGCGGAAGCGAATCGCCGGGAGGAACGCGCAACGCGACCTTGGCGCCGCACACCGAGCAGAAATTCACCGGTGGGAAAGACATGCCCCGCCTAGGTCGCCGTGCCCCGGATGAGCTCCGGCAGCTCGTCCAGGCCGCCGATGACGTGATCGGGCGCGACCCCGAGCGCGTCGACGGGCGCGCCGATGCGGTTGATCCAGAACGTGCGGAAGCCGAAGGACTTCGCACCGCACGCGTCCCAGCAGTTGCTCGAGACGAAGCCTATGGAGCGCTTCGGAACGCGCAGCCTCTCGACGGCGAGCCGGTATACCGCCGGCGCGGGCTTGTAGATTTTTCTGGGATCGACGCTGAGCACGCTAGCGATCAGGCCGCCCAGGCGCGCATGTGCCACCAGCGGTCGCAGCATCGCGGGCGAGCCATTGGAGAGGATCGCGAGCCTGATCTTCGACGCCTTGAGCGCGGCGAGTGCGCCGTGAACCTCCGGAAAGGTCGCGAGCTCGCGGTACGCAGCGATGAGCCTGCGGCGGCGCTCGCCGTCCAGCGCCAGGCCGAGCGCAGCGCAGGCGTAGCCCAGGGCGGCCTCCGTCACCTGCCCGAAATCCTGGTAGCGCCGCATCAGGCTGCGCAGCCACGAGTACTCGAGCTGCTTCGCGCGCCACAGCTGGCTCAGCAGCAGGCCTTTTCCCGGCCATAACTCGTCGCACAGCTCCACCACGGAGTGGACGTCGAAGAGCGTGCCATAGGCGTCGAAGACCAGCGCGCGGGGGGACGGCAGGGATCTATCCACGGGGAGAGGAGCCTACCCGAGTATACTCGCGCACGTGCAATTTCCCGAAGGCGTCGTGGCGACAGCGGACGTTTCCCCGCCGAAAACGACGCGGGTTGCGCGAATCAGCCTGGTCTTCGCGGGGCTGATGATTTCGCTCCCGTTCCTGAATTTTCATCACAGCCAACCGCTGCCGACGTTCTATACGGAGTGGATCGCGTTTGCGCTCGGCGGCGCCGCGTTGTTCGCGCTCGCGCTGATCCCTCCCGGAGGACGCGCCAGGGTGCCTTATCTGTCCGTCGGTCTGATCGGTCTCATGCTCGTGCTCCTCATCCAGGTCGCGATCGGACGGGTCGCCTACGCGGAGCACAACCTGCTCGGCATGCTCTACGTTCTCTGGGCGGGGCTGCTGGTGTGGCTCGGAGCACACCTGCGCGAACAGTGCGGAATCGAGCGCCTCGCGCTGACCGTTCAGGTGTTTCTCACCGCGGGCGGGCTGCTAGTCGCGGCGACGGGCTTCGTCATGTACTACGGTATCGATCTGCTCGGCTACCGGCTGATCTCCGGGCCGGGGATGGAAGGCATGATGTACGGCGCGATCGGGCAGCGCAACAATTTCGCCAACTACCTGGGGTGCGCGCTCGTCTCCGTGGTGTTCCTCTATGGAAAGCGCCGCCTGGGTCTTGCGCTTGCGGTACTGTTCTCGGCGCCGCTGATCCTGGCTCTCGTTCTGTCGACCTCGCGTGCCGCGCTGCTGTACGTGGGACTCGCGCCAGCCGCTGCCGTGTGGGCGTTCTGGTTGGGCGAGCGCGCGCGGCTCAAGCCGCTGCTCGCGTTTTCGTTCCTGGCCTTGCTGCTGTTCCTGGCGTTCAACGTCGCGGTCGCCCTGATAACCGGCCCCGCTGCGCAGGTTCCCACGCCGGGCGAGCGCTGGTTGGAGTCCTTCGCGTCCGGCCGCGGGCAGTACGATATACAGACCCGGCTGTACTTTCTCAAGGAATCGTGGGCGATGTTCACCGCCCATCCGGCTCTCGGTGCGGGATTCGGTGAGTTTGCCTGGAACGTCTTCGAATACGGCGCAGATCCGCAGGGGCGCAGCTGGGCCATGGCGGCGCATGCCCACAATGCCCTGTTCGAGCTGCTCGCGGAAACCGGCCTGCTCGGGGCGCTTTGCGTGGTGCTGCCGCTGGCTCTGTGGCTGCGCGGGTTTCGGTGGTCCGATCCGGGGCCGGAAGGCGCGTGGTTCATGGCGATTCTCGCGATCCAGGCGCTGCACAGCGCGCTGGAATTTCCCCTGTGGCACGCCAACTTTCTCGGACTCACCGCCTTTCTCATGGGTGCGGCGGCGCAGCCCGGAATCACGTTCGCCTTCAACCATTTCCGGCGGGCGGCGCTTGTCGCTGTGCTGGCGGGCGGCGCGCTCGCGACGGTCATGGTCTTCTCCGACTACCGCAGCTTCGAGCGCTGGTACCGGGAAGCAGACGCCTCTCAGCGCAAGGGTCTGCCCATTTCGGAAGCGCAGCTGAGCGAGCTCGCGAGCCAGCGGGGGACGTCGCTGTTTGCCGGCTACTACGATCTCCTCGCCTCCGAGCTGCTGATCCTCGACCGCGAGAGCCTCGACGCGAAACTCGACTTGAACACCCATGTGATGAGGTTTGCTCCCATTCCCAGCGCCGCGTTCCGCCAGGCGGTTCTGCAGTGCCTCAGCGGCGAATATGCGAAAGCGGAGCGCACGTTCTCCCGGCTCGCCGTCATGTACCCGGCCGAGCTTCCCGCCAACCTGAAGCGGCTCGAGGAAATGGCTCGCGAGGATCCCGGGAACTTTGCCGCGCTTGCCGCCGAAGCAAGGCGAAGGTACGGCCCCTAGGGCATCGTGAGCAGGCCGATGCAGGCAGCGTTCCCTCCGCGTCTCAGCCTGGTTTGCTGCGGGCTCCTGGTGTCCGTCCCGTTTCTGAACCCCTATCACTACTACCCGCTCCTTACCTTCTACACCGAGTGGCTCGCCTTCGCGGCCGGTCTTCTCGCGCTGGCCGCCATGGCCGTCGCTCCGTCGAAGAACCCGATCCCCGTGCCGGGCATGTGCTTCGGGCTGTTTCTGCTCGCTCTGTTGCTGGTCGTGCAGGCCGCGGGCGGATGGGTGTCTTATCCCCTGCGCAGTGCGGTCGGCGCGCTCTATGTGGTCTGGGCGGCGCTGCTCGCGATATTGGGTGCGTGGCTGAGGAGCGAGCTGGGGGAGGCGCGGGTCTCGCACGCGCTGCAGTGGTGGCTCGCCTTCGCGGGCGTTCTCGCCGCGGCGAGCGGATTCGTGCAGTACTACCGCTTGCCGCTGCCGATGGGCGTCTACTCGAGCGTGCAACCGCTCAACCAGATGTTCGGCACGGTCAACCAGACGAACAACTTCGCCGACTATCTCGGGTGCGCCCTGATTTCGGTCGGGTTCCTCCACGCACGAAGGGCGCTCGGCTTCATTCCGGTGTTCATCCTCGCGCTTCCTCTCGCCGCCGGTATGGCGCTGTCCGGGTCGCGTGGTTCCTGGGGATACATGGCGATCGTGTTCGCGCTTGCGCTCCTGCTTCGCCTGGGTGGCCACTCGCAGGAGGCGCGAAGGGTCCTGCTGCTGGCGTCCGCGGCTTTCACGATCTTCCTCCTGGTTCAACTCCTGAACTCCTACACGGAAATCCTCGCTGGCCCAATGGGCAAGCCGCTCTCCTCCATCGATCGCCTGGCCGATCCACGCAACATGGAGTTCGGCGGAACCGGGCGCGGCCAGCTCCTGTTGTATGCGCGCCTGATGTTTCTTTCCCACCCGTTCCTCGGGGTCGGCTTCGGCGAGTTCGCGTGGCGCGCATTCGAGCTGGCCGCGGACCTGTCCGGCCCCGTGCCCCCGGGTCTCGACCGTCACGCCCACAACCTGTTCGCGCAGCTGCTCGCCGAGACCGGCATCGCGGGCTTCCTGTGCTTCGCGATCCCTCTGGCATTCTGGTTTTGGCGCACGCCTTGGCGGGCGCTGTCGCCGGAGCGCTGCTGGGCGATCGGTGTGCTCGGCGTCATCGGCTTGCACAGCATGGTCGAATTTCCCCTGTGGTATGCGCATTTTCTGGGCGCGTTCGCGCTCGTGTTCGGAGTGTCGTCCCCAGGCGGAGCGGCGGTCGCATCGACCCGGTTGCGCCGGGGGCTGCTGCTGCTCGTCGCTTTCGCGGGGACCTTTGTTGCCTCGGGCGCGTGGTCCGACTACCGGGCGCTCGATCGCTGGTACCTGGCGCTCGAAGCCAAGGGCGCCCGCGGTGAGGCTCTCAGCGGGGGCGATTTCGACGCGCTCGTCAGGCTTCGCGCAGACTCGCTGTTCGGGCCGTACTTCGAGCGGATCGCGAGCGAAGCGATCGCTCTCGACGAGCGGGATCTCGCCGACAAGCTCGCGTTCAACGCCCAGGTGATGCGAGCCTATCCCGTTCCGTCGGTGGTCTTGCGACAGATTGCCTTGCTTGCCCTGTCCGGCGAGGACCGGGAGGCCGCACGCGTACTGCGCGGCGCGGCGCGCGTATATCCTCAGTGGACGTTTCAATGGCTGCCCGAGCTCCAGGATCTCGCCCGGCGCCGGCCCGAGCGGTTTTCCGGGCTGCTCGAGCTGGCCCGCGCGCAGCTCGCGGAGCACGGGCGCTGAACGATGTTTGCGCCTTTGCCTGGAACGGGGTAACGTTGCCCGCCATGGAAATCTAGGTCGCCCTGCGCGGCGACGGAGTGAATGGTCATGGCCGACCCAGTCAGGAACAAACGTCCCGAGCGGGTACGTCTCGGCGATCTGCTGTTGCAGCAGAAGCTCATCTCGCAGGAGCAGCTTCGCGGGGCGCTCGAGGACCAGGCGCGATCGGGCCGCAAGCTCGGCCGGGTCCTGATCGAAAGCGGTTATCTCTCGGAGGACCAGATCGGCGAAGCGCTCGCCCGTCAGCTCGGCGTGCCGTTCATCAACCTGAAGTACTACAACTTCAATTCCGCGGTGACCCGGAAGTTGCCGGAGGCGCAGGCCAGGCGCTTCCGCGCGCTCCTGCTCGAGGAGCAGGACGACGCCGTGCTGGTCGCCCTGGTCGATCCGACCGACCTGTTCGCGTTCGACGAGATTTCGCGGCTGATCCGCAAGGAGGTCAACATCGCGATCGTGTCGGAGACGCTGCTCCTGCAGACCATCGACCGCATTTACCGGCGCACCGAGCAGATCAGCTCGCTCGCCAAGGAGCTCGGTGAGGATCTCGGCGACGTGGTGGACCTCGGCAACCTGCCCCTTGGCGCGGAGGACGCCCCGGTCGTCAAGCTGCTCCAGACGATGTTCGAGGACGGGGTGTCGGCGAGAGCATCCGACATACATATCGAGCCGCATGAACAGGCGCTGCATATCCGGTTCCGCATCGACGGACTGCTTCAACCGCAGACCCAGACCGAGGCCAGGATCTCCGGCGCAGTCGCGCAACGGCTCAAGCTGATGTCGGGCCTCGATATCTCCGAGCGGCGCCTGCCGCAGGACGGACGCTTCAACGTCAAGGTCAGGAACCAGCAGGTCGATGTCCGCATCTCGACCATGCCGACGCAGTACGGCGAGACCGTGGTCATGCGTCTCCTGCACCGCGGCGGAAACTTGCAGCAGCTGTCCGACATTGGCCTGTCTCCGGACATACTCCAGCGCTTCAGCCGCGCCATCCATCGTTCCACCGGCATGGTGCTCGTGACGGGGCCCACCGGTAGCGGCAAAACCACCACCCTGTACGCGGCGCTCAACGAGCTGAACACGCCGGGTTGCAAGATCATCACGGTGGAGGACCCGGTCGAATACCGTCTCGACGGCCTGAATCAGGTGCAAGTGAACGAGAAGATCGAGCTCACCTTCGGCCGCGTGCTGCGCTCCTCCCTGCGCCAGGACCCCGACGTGATCCTGATCGGCGAGATGCGCGATCTCGAGACGGCGGAGATCGGGTTGCGCGCCGCCCTGACCGGCCATATGGTGCTGTCGACGCTGCACACGCGTGACGCCGCGAGCGCGCCCCTGCGTCTGGTCGACATGGGCGTGCCGCGCTACATGGTCGCTTACTCGCTGCAGGCGGTGGTGGCGCAGCGACTCCTTCGCATCAACTGTGAGTCCTGCAGCAAACCGCGCCAGCCCGAGCCTCAGGAGATCGAGTGGCTGCGCTCGATCGGCAAGGATTCCGGCGCCGGGCGGTTTCTCGCCGGGACCGGCTGCCAGAACTGCAACGGGAGCGGTTTCGCTGGCCGCAGCGGAATCTACGAGATGCTCGAGATGGATAGCGAGCTCGCGGCGCTCGCCAATTCGGACGATCCCGGGCTCTTTATGGCGGCCGCCGAGAAGCGCATGGCCGGGCGTATGCTCAGGGACAGCGCGGCTCAGTTCGCCTTGGCCGGAAAGACCACGGCGGCCGAGGCGATGCGCGTCACCTCCCAGATCGAAGACTGAGGCGGTCGATGCCGTTCTTCTCCTACCGCGGGCGCAACGCAAGGGGCGAGCTGGTGCGGGGCGTGCTCGAGAACTCCGACTCGGGCGCGGTCGCCGATCAGCTCCTCAATAGCGGTGTTTCTCCCATAGAAATCGTGGTGACGGCGGGTCCCAAGGAGGCAGCGAGCACCGGAGGCAAGCTGTTCCCCTGGCTCGGCGGGGAGAAGGTGACGGTGGAGGACATGCTGCTCTTCAGCCGGCAGATGTACACCCTTCTCAAGGCCGGCGTTCCGATTCTCAAGTCCCTGTCGGCGCTCCAGGAGTCCGCGACGCAGGTCGCGTTCGCAAACATGCTTCGGGATCTGCGCGCGAGCCTGGATACGGGCAGGGATCTGTCGACGGCGATGCGCCGGCACCCGAAGGTGTTCTCGCCCTTCTACATCAGCATGGTCCGCGTAGGGGAGCTGACCGGGGCTCTCGAGGAAGTCTTCCTCAGGCTCTTCAACCACCTCGAGTTCGAGAGGGAGATCAAGGACAAGGTGTCCCAGGCCTTGCGCTACCCGATGTTCGTGGTCGTGGTCATGGCGGTTGCGCTGGTGATCGTCAACATATTCGTGATCCCGCAGTTTGCGAAGATATTCGCGAGTTTCAGGGCCGAGCTGCCCTTCATGACCAAGGTCCTGCTCGGCTTCTCGAACTTCATGGTCGAGTACTGGCCCGCGCTGCTCGGCGTTGCGATCGGCGCCTACGTTCTGTTCCGCGTGTGGGTCGGTACGCCTGCGGGACGCTACAGCTGGGACAGGACGAAGATCCGCATCCCCATCGCGGGGAAGATCGTTCTCAAGGCGACCCTCGCCCGGTTCGCGCGGACCCTGTCGATGGCCCTCAAGAGCGGCGTGCCCATCGTACAGGGCCTGTCGGTGGTCGAGCAGGTCGTCGACAATGCTTACGTCGGGCAGCGAATCGAGCAGATCCGCGACGGCGTGGAGCGAGGCGAAACCCTGCTGCGGACGACGGTCACCACCGGAGTCTTCACCCCCGTCGTCATTCAAATGATCGCGATCGGCGAGGAGTCGGGGGAGCTCGACGACCTGCTGCGCGAGGTGGCCGAAATGTACCAGCGCGAAGTCGAATACGACCTCAAGAATTTCTCCGCGCAGATCGAGCCTGTTCTCATCGTGCTGCTCGGCATCCTGGTGCTGATACTCGCTCTCGGGGTGTTCCTTCCCATGTGGGACATGGGCAAGGCGGCGTTAGGCGGAAGCCGTTAAGTCGCTCGCGTGCCATCCGGTTTCGCGCTTCCGGCGCGCCGGCTCCGGTTTTACCCTGATCGAGCTGATCGTAGTCGTCTGCATCGTCGCGCTGTGCGCCGCGCTGCTGCTCGATCGCCTGCGCTACTACCAGGAGGCCGCCGAGAAGGCGGTGATGGAGCAGACCGTGGGGGTGCTGAAAAGCGCGGTGCAGCTGCGCGCCGCGGCCATGCTTCTCAAGGGGCAGGAGCGGGATACCCCCTCGCTCGCGCGCACCAATCCGGTCGAATGGCTGATGGACCCGCCGAGCGGCTATCGTGGCGAGTTCCGGGCGCCCGATCCGGCGGTGCCTCGCGGAAGCTGGTACTTTGACGCGACTCGCAGCGAGCTCGTCTATGTTCCGAACCTCGACGCTCATCTCAAGCCCGCAGCCGATGGCAGCAAGCGCTTGCGCTTTCGCGTGCAGATCGAATTCGAACCCGTGGAGCCGGACTCGAAGCGCGAGCGGGGATCCCTAGTCGCGATACGGCTCGCCCCCGTTGCGCCGTATGCCTGGTTCTAGGGTTTTGCGGGCATGCGACTTGCTTTTGTGGTTGGGCAGGACCCGTCGGCGACGATAGCCGAGGAGGGGCCATTGGGCCCCTTTCTAAGCGGAAAGGAACGGAAAATCAAGGGTCTTGAAAGATAGTTCCTCGTCGGCGCGGCATTGGGGCTGTAAAGTTCGACGCGCTGGGAGTAGACTCCCGCGACAGAAATCACGCAAGGTTCGGCCCGTAAGCTTTCAATTTTGTAAGGAATTCTTTGAGGGAAATGAAAATGAAAAACTTGTCACGCGGTTTTACGCTGATCGAGCTCATCGTGGTGATCCTGATCCTCGGGATTCTGGCGGCCATCGCCGCACCGAGGTTCATAGATGTCGCATCTCAGGCGCGCGCCGCCACCTTGAACGGGCTGCGGGCCGCGGTGAGCTCCACCGCGACCTTGACCAATGCGCTGCAGGTCGCAGCAAACCTGGCTTCGAACACTTCGGTTACCGTCGAAGGCACGCTCGTCGGAATGACGGCCAGGTATCCCACCGCAGCGGGGATCTTGCTCACGCTTCGGGCCGATCCCGGGGTGTTCACCTCTAACGTAGCCGCCCCGACGACGACCTTCCAGGTCACGAATGCGGCCACCTTGGCGACATGTCAGTTCACCTACACCGAGTCGGTCGGTGGCCTGCCGCCGGCGATCAGCGTCGCGACGACGAACGGCTGCTGATTCCGGCAGTTGGCGGATTCCGGAACGGAGAAGGCGGGCAGCCGAAAGGCCCCGCCTTTTGTTTGAAAAGGAGTCGACGCCGGAGTTTTTTTGAGGAAAGAGAGAGGAAAGATGAGAAAACAACTACGCGGTTTTACGCTGATCGAGCTCATCGTGGTGATCCTGGTCCTGGGGATTCTGGCGGCCATTGCCGCACCGAGGTTCATAGATGTCGCATCTCAGGCGCGCGCCGCCACCTTGAACGGGCTGCGGGCCGCGGTGAGCTCCACCGCGACCTTGACCAATGCGCTGCAGGTCGCAGCAAACCTGGCTTCGAACACTTCGGTTACCGTCGAAGGCACGCTCGTCGGAATGACGGCCAGGTATCCCACCGCAGCGGGGATCTTGCTCACGCTTCGGGCCGATCCCGGGGTGTTCACCTCTAACGTAGCCGCCCCGACGACGACCTTCCAGGTCACGAATGCGGCCACCTTGGCGACATGTCAGTTCACCTACACCGAGTCGGTCGGTGGCCTGCCGCCGGCGATCAG
>Ga0137409_10008105_pt1 | contig 10749 bp, 9 predicted proteins | sample CZODoug1_16funga_FD_122059 | JGI IMG/M metagenome (GOLD analysis project Ga0137409, IMG submission 122059) | Vadose zone soil fungal communities from Angelo Coast Range Reserve, California, USA - CZODoug1_16fungal (Hybrid Assembly) | ecosystem: Environmental > Terrestrial > Soil > Vadose zone... | reverse complement strand
TCCTTTTGACAAGTACTGACCGCAGCTCTCGGCTTGCTTACCCCACACGACGATGTTGTGCCATTCGGTTCTTTCCTGGCGTTTACCATCGCGGTCGTTCCACTGTTCCGACGTGGCGATGGAAAAATTGGCCACCGCGCTACCCGTCTGGGTATAGCGAACATCGGGATCTTTACCGAGATTGCCGACCAAAATGACTTTGTTAACGGACATGTCATTCTCCAAGCTGCCGGAGCGCGAATCTCCGGCGCGAAAGGTGCAGCCAACTTAGCGCTGGCTTGGCGCCGAGTCAATCGTAGAATTGCCGCCCGAAGCGATCGCCGCATTGATTTTTGCGCCACCAGGATTTACTATTGTCCAGCTTATTTCCCACGCTTGCGCGAAGCAAATTTAGAAAAGCCTTGATGGTTTATATCCTCCTACTGGCGCTTTTCGTTGCGGTCACGATTCCTCTGGCGCTGTTGACGATCCTGTTCGGCTTTTTTGACCGGTATGGCAAACGGGTCTATCGGATCAATCAATTCTGGACATGGATCCTGTTGCGTCTGGGCGGGGTTGCGCTGAAGATCGAAGGCGAGGAAAACATCGACCCCAAGCAACCCTACATTTTCATGGTGAATCACCAGAGCAACATCGACATTCCGGTACTGGTTCAGGCCCTCGCCCGGTTCCAACTGCGTTGGATCGCCAAGAAAGAGCTTTTGCGCGTGCCGTTTTTTGGTTGGGCCATGTGGGCGACGAAGCATATCACGGTCGATCGCTCCGATCCGGTGGATGCGCGCAAAAGCCTGGAGCGCGCCAAAGAAAAAATCGCCGCGGGGATTTCGGTAGTGGTCTTTCCCGAGGGAACCCGCAGCCGGGACGGCCGGCTGTTACGATTTAAAAAAGGCGGATTTCTCCTCGCGCTGCAGGCACGCACGCAGATCGTGCCGGTTACGATCAACGGCAGTGGACGAGTCTTGCCTTCTGGCGGCTGGAAACTGCGCCCCGGTATTATCGAGGTGGTGGTCGGCAAACCGATCGCGGTCGAAGGCTATCGCGTCGGTAAACTGCGGGCGCTCTCGGATCAAGTGCGACAAGCGATCGCGGCCAATTTGCGGCCGGCCGATCCGGCGCAAACAGACCCGGCCGGCGCAAGCGGCCATCCCGCGATCGGCATTCGGTCATTGAAAAAACAGCGCACCTGAACGGACTACGGACTATGGATTCGGTCAAAATTATTCCACTCGGCGGCCTCGGCGAGTTCGGCCTCAACATGATGTTGATCGAATACGGCGACGCCGCCATCGCTGTCGATTGCGGCCTCATGTTTCCGAGCGCCGATCTTTTGGGCATCGATCTGGTCATTCCCGACGTAAGCTATCTCCTCGAGACTCGAGACAAACTCAAAGCGATCATACTCACTCACGCGCACGAAGACCATGTCGGCGCGTTGCCGTATATTCTGGAACACTTCGACGTGCCGATCTTCGGCACGCGCCTGACGCTCGGACTCCTGGCCAACAAACTCACCGAGCATGACTTGGAAGACACGGCGGACGTGCGTCAAATCACCGCTGGGGTGCCGTGGGACATCGCGCCGTTTCGTATCGAAGGCATTCGCGTAACGCACAGCTTGATGGACTGTCTGGCGCTGGCCATCGAAACGCCGATTGGAACTATTATCCACACTGGCGACTTCAAGATCGACAACACACCGATGGAAGGCGAGATGTTCGACTTCCAAACCTTTGCCGCCTACGGCGAAAAAGGCGTGTTGCTGCTGCTATCCGACTCGACCAACGTCGAGCGCCCGGGCTACACGCCATCGGAACGGGAAGTCGGCACCAATCTCGAGCAGATCATGCAGCGCAGCACCGGCAAAGTGCTGGTCTCGACCTTTTCATCGAGCATCCCGCGGCTTCAACAGGTCATCGATATCTCCGAACGCTGCGGCCGGCGCGTCGTGCTGAGCGGGCGAAGCATGATCCGTAACGGCCAGGTAGCCGCAGAATTGGGCTATCTTCATTTGCCGCGCAACTTCATGACCGAAAGCGATCGTTGGCACGACCTGCCGCTCGATCAGCTCACGTTTCTCACCACCGGCAGCCAAGGCGAGCCTCTTTCGGTGCTGCACCGCGTCGCCTTGAACGACCACAAAACCATCAAGATCGACCCCGGCGACACCGTGATTCTTTCCTCCAAGTTCATTCCCGGCAACGAGAAAACGATTTCCAATTTGATCAATCACCTGTATCGGCGCGGCGCCGAGGTGCACTACGAAAAAGTCTCGGAGATCCATGTTTCCGGTCACGCGAGCCAGGAAGAGCTTAAGACGATGCTGCAACTCACCCGGCCGCGTTATTTTGTGCCGATCCACGGCGAGTATCGCCACCTCGTGCGCCATCGGCGCTTGGCCCAAGACGTCGGCATCCCGGCGGCAAACTGCTTTTTACTCGAAGACGGCGATGTCCTGGAACTGACCGCGAACAGCGCGCAAAAAACCAAGGCGATCCAGGTAGGGAAAGTTTTTGTCGATGGCAAAGGAGTCGGCGACGTCGGCGACATCGTCATCCGCGACCGCCGCCATCTATCGGAAGACGGCATGGTGCTGGTCGTGATGGCCATCCATCAGCAGTCGGGCGAAGTGGTGGCTGGGCCGGATCTTATCTCGCGCGGCTTCATGCGCGCGGAGGAAAGCGAAGAAGTTTTAGAGACCGCCAAAAAAGTAGTTCTCGAAACTCTGGGCGGCATCAACCGGGAAACCCGCACCGATCCAGCCGAGCTCAAAGAAGAAGTGCGCAAGGCCCTACGGCGCTTTTTTCGAAAAAAATTGGAGCGCCATCCCTTTGTTCTCCCGTACATCATCGAAACTTGAGGAAACGCAGCTATGTCCAGTGCTCCGGAAAAGGGTCGGCTCCATCGTGAAATTTGGGGCGTGGTCATTTGCCTGACGGCCTTGCTGATCGCGCTCAGCTTGATTTCCTACAGCGCCGCCGACCGTTCGCTCAATACGCCATCAGGCGCGCTCGATGCCCATAACTGGGGCGGCTTTATCGGCGCTTTTTTGGCCGATCTGCTGCTGCAAAGCCTGGGCATCACCGCTTATCTCGTGCCGGTTCTTCTATGCGTGGCGGCGATCCGAATGTTTCGCGCCAATTACCAAGGAATCCAGGTCACCAAGACCGTCGCTTACGCCATTTTGCTCTTGAGCCTCGGGGTGATTCTGAGCGTGGTGATCGATACCGAAAGCGCGCGCGACGCAGGCGGCATCGTCGGCGGCTTTCTCAATGAAAGCGTTCTGGTTCCTCTTTTCGGCCGGTTGAGTGCGGTCCTGATCGCCTGCTTTACGATGCTTTTGTCGGTGATGGTGCTCACGCAACATTCGTTATTCGATCTGATCGGCCATACCAAAAAGAGCTTTGTCGATTTCAGAAAGTCGTTCGTTCCCGCCATTAACAATCGGCTAAAGGAGTTTAAGGACAAGAGCGACAAACGCAAAGGCGAGAATACCAAGAAAGAAAAAAAGGACTACATCCCGCCGCCGATCGTCTTGAAAGATGAAGTCAAAGACGACCCGACGGCGAAAAAGCTGCCAAAAAAGCCGGCGCTGCCGCCGGAGCAATTCAAGCTCCCGGAGGTTGGCGAAGGCTATAAGCTGCCGCCGTCAGAGTTGTTGGATCCCTCCGAAGGCGAGCAATTTAAGATCGATAAAGAAACGCTCCACGCCAATTCGCTCATCCTGCAAAAGAAGCTCGAGGATTTTGGCGTCGAAGGCGAAGTGGTGGCGGTGCGTCCCGGTCCGGTCATCACAATGTACGAATTCAAGCCCGCGGCGGGCGTCAAAGTACGTCGCATCGTGATGCTGGCGGATGATCTCGCCATGGCGCTGCGCGCCGTGAGCGTGCGCATCCTGGCGCCGATCCCCGGTGAATCAGTAGTCGGCATCGAGATTCCCAACCCGCGCCGCGAAACGGTTTATTTACGCGAAGTAATTGAAAGCGAAAGCTATCGTGGCACGGACTCGAAGATTACCCTCGCACTCGGCAAAGATATCGGCGGCACGCCGTTCGCGACCGATCTCGGCAGGATGCCCCATCTACTCGTCGCGGGCGCCACCGGCACCGGCAAATCGATTTCGATCAACGCGATGATTTTGAGCATTCTTTTCAAGTCGAGCCCACAGGACGTGAAATTCATCATGGTCGACCCAAAGATGCTCGAGCTCACGGTTTATGAAGATATCCCGCACTTACTGGTGCCGGTCGTGACCGATCCAAAAAAGGCAGCCGCGGCGCTCTTTTGGGCAATGGATGAAATGGACCGCCGCTATCGTCTAATGAGGGACAAAGGAGCGCGCAACATCGACAATTACAATCGCACGCTCGAAAGAGAAGCCGGCAGCAAGAGAAGCGTCATCGATCTAATGGAGCCGGAAGCAACAGAAGAAACACCCGTCGTCGGTGGCAATCTTTCCCCGGTCGCCCCGCTCGTGCATGAAAAACTGCCGAGAATCGTGATCATTATCGATGAATTGGCCGATCTTATGATGACGGTAGGACGCGATATCGAGGAATACATTACGAGGCTGGCGCAAAAAGCGCGCGCCGCGGGCATTCATTTGATTCTCGCGACTCAGCGCCCCTCCGTGGACGTAATTACCGGGTTGATCAAAGCAAATTTTCCGGCGCGAATTTCATTTCAAGTGACTTCCCGTGTCGATTCGCGAACGATTTTGGACTCTATGGGGGGTGAGAAACTCCTGGGCAATGGCGATTTACTTTTTCTGCCACCGGGAACCGCACGCATAATCCGGGTGCATGGCGCGTTTGTCTCAGACCAAGAGGTCCTTCGGGTGATGAAATTCATCAAGCAGCAGGGCCGGCCAACCTATCGACCGGAAGTGCTCGAGGCCAAGAGAGAAATCGAAGCGGCGGCGGCAGCCGATGAAGAATATGACGAGATGTACGATCAGGCGCTCGCGATCGTCACGGAAACCCAGCAGGCTTCGATCTCTATGATTCAACGGAGATTGCGGGTAGGATACAATCGTGCGGCTCGAATGGTCGAGCAGATGGAAAGAGACGGCGTGGTCGGCCCCCCCGACGGCGCTAAGCCCCGTGAAGTTTATGCGCGAAAAATCGAGGACTAACAGGCTATTCGAACGGATATCCTGCTTTTTTGTAATAGCGCTTACGGCGTTCGCCGTAGCGCAATCGAGCGGTGCCGCTGAGAATAATAGCGCCGATGCGATCGTCGACAAGTTGCAAAAAAATTACGACGCGACGGTGGATTTTGTCGCGGACTTCCGTCAGGAAACTGAAGTCAAAACTCTCAACCGCAGTCTCAAATCATCGGGCAAGCTATCCTTCAAGCGTCCCGGCAAGATGCTCTGGCGCTACGACGAACCGAAAGGACAGTTCGTGCTCGCCGACGGCAAGCATCTGTATTTTTATCAGCCGGAGCAAAATCAAGTGATCAAAAGCCCGCTCAAAAATGCTTTTCGCGGCGATATTCCACTCTCTTTCCTGCTCGGCTTGGGAAATTTGAAAAAGGATTTCAATGCTACCCTCAAGGCTAGCGAAGACAATCAGTATGTCTTGCGCCTCGAACCCAAGGGCGAGGCCGGAGGATTCACGGAAATTCTCCTCGGCGTCAACAAGACATCCTTCGATATCGTCTGGGTAAGCGTGCGCGATGCGGCGAGCAATCTGACGACCGTGCGCTTTTCCGCAATGCGCAAAGGCGTCGGGTTAAAGGATTCGTTATTTGACGCGCAGATTCCGAAAGGCGCCGATGTGGTTGAACTAGGACAATGAGCGAGACCAAACAAAAATTCAACATTATCAGTTTGGGATGCGCCCGTAACCTGGTCGATTCCGAAGTCATGGCCGGGCTGCTGCACAAGAACAATTTCGAAATGGTGCGCGAGCCCGAGCTCGCTGACATTGTCCTGGTCAATACTTGCGGCTTTATCGGCGCCGCTAAAGAAGAATCCATCGATACCATCCTCGATGTGGCGCGACTCAAAGAAACGGGACAAATAAAAAAACTCGTTGTCGCCGGATGCCTCTCCCAGCGCTATCCGGACGAACTCGCCGCCGAATTGCCGGAAGTCGATCTGTTCATCGGCACCGGCGAAGTCCCGCGCATCGCCGAAATCCTGCGCGAGCATGAGGCAAACACCGCCCGGCGCCAATTTATCGGCGTTCCGAGTTACATTTACGATCACGCAACGCCTCGTTTACGATCGACGCCTTCCTATACCGCATTTCTAAAAGTGTCGGAGGGGTGCGATCACAAATGTGCTTTCTGCATCATCCCGCAAATGCGCGGCCCGCACCGCAGCCGCTCGATCGATTCGGTGGTCAAAGAAACAGCCGAGCTCGCGCAAAACGGCGTCAAAGAGATCAATCTCATCGCGCAAGATCTCACCGCTTACGGTCGAGACCGAAAAGACGGCACCACCCTCGAACGTTTGCTGTGCAGAATGGAAAAAGTACCAGGGATCGAATGGATTCGGCTTTTATACGCTTATCCTAACTTTCTCGATGTACCGCTCCTCGAGCTCATCCGCGACAGCGATAAAATCTGCAAGTACATGGATATTCCCTTTCAACACAGCAGCAAATCGGTCTTGCAGCGAATGCGCCGGGGCAAAAGCGGCAGCGCCGTTCGAGAAGCAGTGAGCAAACTGCGCCAATCGATTCCCGGATTGACCCTGCGCACGTCATTGATCGTCGGGTTTCCGGGCGAGAGCGAAGCGGATTTCGCGGAACTTTTGCAGTTCGTGGAGGAAGCAGAATTCGAGAGACTCGGCGTATTCAAGTACTCCGAGGAAGAAGGCACCGCCGCGGCGCGCATGCCAGGGAAGGTTTCGGAACAAGATAAAGAACGGCGTTGGCAGGAAGTGATGGACTTGCAATCAACGATCTCACGAAAAAAGAACGAGGCCTTGATTGGGAGCATTCAGCGCGTTATGATCGACGAGGTCGATCTTGACTCCGACAAAGCAACGGGTCGTACCCAAGCCCACGCACCCGAGGTGGACGGAACCGTATATGTGGAAGGTTTGGCAGGAGATACTACAGTTTGCGGCGAAATCGTCGATGTCAGAATCACCGGTGCCCTCGATTACGACCTGATAGGTGAGATTATCAATGCCTAAAACCGATCCCGATAAAGAAAAAAAACAACGAAAAGATTTCTTGAAACAAGCTTCGGATATGCTCGAAGAGATGAAGCGGCAACTGATGAAAGAAATGCAAGGCCGCGTCAAAGAAGAGACCGAAGGGGTGAAAGACGAAGGTCGTGACACCTACGATCTCGCCAGTGATGAGAGAGATCGGGAAATCAATTTTATTCTCAACGATCGCGAACGCGAAAAGCTCGTCGCCATCGACGACGCGCTCCAACGGATCGCCGATAAAACCTACGGTATTTGCGAGAGCTGCGAAGGTGAAATCCAACTGGGTCGCTTAAAAATCCTGCCCTTCACGCGCCTTTGCGTGAGATGTCAGGAGGAGAACGAAAGAGAAGCGAAGCGGCAAAAAACTTTAGACAACGAACGCAGCTACCGTAAGCTCGATCTTGCCGACACGGAAGAAGACGGTTTTTAATTCTAGCACCGGCCGCGCCTGCCAATCTCGCCATAGCACTTAACCCGAATCCAAGCTAATTCTCTGTCCCAAGCGACATTCTATTCAACCCATTTTAATTTGAAGTGAACAAAAAAATGGGCATGGCGTGCGCCGCCGTGCCCATTTTTTAGACCTGCCACAATCGGAGACGAGCTTACTCGCCTTTCGCTGGCGTGAATTCCATCTTGCTCAAGAAATTTTTCTCGCCTTTAGTCGTGTACTCGACAACGGCCGAAGAGCCGAGGCCGACGTCTCCCATCTTCACTTTCGTCTCTTTAATCTCAGTTGCTTTGGTCTTCTGGTTAAAATCCAAAGTGATTAACTTTCCCTCTTTAGTGACGACAATCATGTAGTTTTTTTCGGTATCCAATAAACCTATGTCGCCTGAAACCTTCTCCGCTTTAGCTTTGGCCGGTTCGGCTTTCTTCTCTTCCGCCTGTTTCTCAGCCTTCTTTTCCTCTTGGGCAACAACCGGTAACGCCAAAGACACCGCCAGCAACAAAGCCAACCCGCCTAAAGCCATCGTATTCGCTCTCATTTGCGTGTTTCCTCCTGATTCGTAATTAAGACTTTTCAAGCCAGCGGTCTTCTTACTCGCCCTTTGCCGGCACAAATTCGATATTCGTAGCGATACTCTTTTCTCCTTCTTTAGTATATTGCACAACCGCCGACGAGCCGAGCCCGATGTCGGCGACTTTGCTTTCGACCGGCTCCTTCTGGGTCGGCTGAAACTTGGCGTCGAAATCAAGCGTCACCAGCTTGCCTTCTTTGGTTACCAGAATCATATAGTTCTTTTCGGTATCCAGAAGTCCGACATCGCCCGCGAGCTTGGTTGCTTTCGCCTTTTCAGCTCCCTTTTCCTCGGGCGCTTTCCCGTCGGCCTTCTCGGCCGGCGCTTTGGCTTCGGCCTTTGCAGCCGGGGCGGGTGCCGGAGCCGGCTTAGGCGCCATTTCTTCCTGGCTCGAACATCCTGACAGCGCAAATATTACAGACACCGCTGCAACACCAGTAATTGATAACAGGCTCTTCATTTTACCTCCGTAATAAAGAGAATTTCTTTGGATTAGCGACGATACTTATCGTGACCGTCAGGTCATCTCAATACGCTTTAGGTATGATTTTGCCTTTCCTCCCCGTCATGAAACTCGATCGTTATACAACTAAAGTTGTAGAGCGCTTGATGAACCTATTTCATCCGTTTGCATGTGTGTATAATTAATGTATTTTCATTTCAACTACATAATTGGTCGAGTATCGTGAGGTAGCTTATGTTACCGATTAAAGTCGTAATCGCCGACGATCACGCGCTGTTCCGGGACGGTTTGCGGAAAATATTATCGCTCGAAAAAGATATTCTCGTTGTCGGTGAAGCTGGCAACGGCGACGACGTCCCTAAGGTCGTTGAACGGACCAAACCGGACGTATTGCTCCTCGACCTAAAGATGCCCAAAGGGGACGTCGTCCAAAACCTTCTCGATGTCGGTGCTAGAAGTCCATCCACTCGGGTCATGATACTGACCGCGTTTTCCGACGAAGAAAACGTCCTGAACGCCGCCAAGGGAGGGGCTAAAGGCTACGTGCCCAAGGGAGTCCCATCGGCAACTCTGCTACAGGCAATTAAAGTGGTCTATGGCGGCGGATACTGGATCGATCGGGAAGTTCCATCGTGGGAGACCTTTCAAGAAATCGTCCAAGATCAAACAGCGCCGCGCGAGGCCGCGCCCCCCGTGGATGAAAGTATTAAAACTCTGACGAAAAGAGAGATGGAAATCTTAAGACTGGTTGCCGAGGGTCTAACCAACGAGGAGATCGGCAAGAAAATTTTTATCAGCGAAAAGACGGTCAAAACACACCTGACTAACATTTTCGACAAGCTCAAAGTCAATAATCGGTTTAAGGCAGCGCTCATGCTGATGGGACACTCGAGTAATTAAGTCGACACTGCAACGAACGCAAACTTCGTTCAACTGCGAGGCAGTTACCGCGAATACGGTAAACCATGGTGACGAGCCCTGACAAAATCACGCCTGAAGACGGATGGTTGTTGCAGCGGGTCACCGCCGTCGCTTGGTTGCGCGTGGCTTTCGCGGTAGTGGCCGTCCTGGTAATACAACTCAATCCGGAACGAGTGGCTCGTTTTCCAACATTGTCATTTGTTTCGCTGATCTCTTTTCTCTTCTATAGCCTGGTTGTCCTCTATTTCGCCCGACGAAGCGAGCTCGCCTCGGCGCCAGTTGGGATACTGACGAACGCCCTTGACGTGGTCTGGATCGCGGTCATCGTCTTTTCCACCGGCGGAACCCGCACGCCGTTTTTCTTTTATTATTCATTCCCCGTCATCACGGCGAGCCTACGTTGGGGGCTCAAGGGCAGCATTCCAGTCGCAACAGCTGGCGTCGTGCTCTCCGGCATTGTCCGGCTGACGCTCGCCGCAGAATCGCTCGAGGGACCGATCGGAATTGACACCCTAGTTGTTCGAAGTCTCTACCTGATCGTCCTAGCCGGCATCTTTGGTTACATTTGCCAATTTGAGCGAAACCAAAATCAGCGTCTGTTAACGCTCTCAAGAACGGCGGGCGAAGTAGCAACTCTCCAGGAAAGACGTAGGATCCTGTTCGAATTGCATGATGGAATCCTACAATCACTCGCTACTTTGATTCTCCGTCTTGAAGGTTGTCGCAGACACCTAGATGATTCCCAAAAAGACGTGATTGATGAAATGCGATCGCTGGAAGATCTTACCCGAGATTCGATGAAAGAAATCCGCCGGTTTCTTATGGGCCAAGCGACAAAACCGCTCATCGCCGGCACTCTCGTGGAAAAATTGCGTGAAGAAGCGCGGTTTTTGCGCGACGGTATGGGTTTAGATGTGATTCTGGAGAGTGAGCCGGAGGAGCTGAATTTACCGGCGGATATAGAGCGCGAGATCTATTACGTTCTTCGCGAAGCTTTAACCAATGTAACGCGTCATTCTCACGCGTCGAAGACTGATATCCATCTTGTGCGCAATAATGGCCGGTTGGAAGGAACGCTGTCCGATAACGGCGTCGGATTTCAGAAAGAGATCATAAAGAGTGAAACGCGATTCGGTTTAGCCGGGATGGAAGAAAGGGTAAAACAACTCGGGGGA
>Ga0137409_10008103_pt1 | contig 10749 bp, 6 predicted proteins | sample CZODoug1_16funga_FD_122059 | JGI IMG/M metagenome (GOLD analysis project Ga0137409, IMG submission 122059) | Vadose zone soil fungal communities from Angelo Coast Range Reserve, California, USA - CZODoug1_16fungal (Hybrid Assembly) | ecosystem: Environmental > Terrestrial > Soil > Vadose zone... | reverse complement strand
TCCCGCAGCAAGCGTCAGCGTGTCGCCGACCGAGGCAAAGACTACCAAGCTTTCGAGGTCATGATAGCCATCGGGCCGCCGCCCGACGACGCGCAAAGTCAGATTGACCTTGGCGAGCGCCCGCTCGGCGCGCGCAGACGGCACCTGCTCTCAACCGCCGCCGGGCCGCTTCGCCTTGGCAACGTCGGCCGCTTCCTCGGGCAGTCCGCCTTTGAGCTTGTCCTCGATCTTGACGAGATCGTCAGGCTCGGGCTTGAGATCACGCGCATGCGACCACTGGAAGCGCGCCTCAATCACGCGACCGACCTTCCAGTAGGCGTCGCCCAGATGGTCGTTGATGGTCGGATCCTCGGGCTTGAGCTCGACAGCATGCTCGAGATGTTTCACAGCATCGTCGTACTGGCCGATGCGATAGTGCGCCCAGCCAAGTGAATCCACGATGTAGCCATCATCGGCACGCTGCTCGACAGCGCGCTGGATCATGCGCATGCCCTCGTCGAGATGCACGCCCTGATCAACCCAGGAATAGCCGAGATAGTTCAGCACCAGCGGCTGGTCCGGGAACAACTCCAGCGATTTCTTGAAGTCGGCTTCCGCACGCGGCCATTGCTTGGAGCGCTCGAAGCAGATGCCGCGAAAGTAGAAGATCGTCCAATGCGAGCGTTCCGGGCCACCAATGGCATTGACACCCTTCGAGTAGGTGTCAGCGCACTCTGCAAACTGCTTGCGGCCGCGCAACACATTGCCGAGTGCGGTGATCGCTTCAATCTCGGTCGGGTCATCCGCGATCAGCCTATCAAGCAGCGACTTCGCCTCGTCACTGCGCTCGAGCGAGTCGAGCCCGAGCGCACGTTGGATCTGCGCGCTGCGATAGAGCGAGGAATTGGACGGCAGGCGCTCGTACACTTTCACCGCCAGCTCGTTCTTCTTCACCCCTTCATAGAAATCGGCGAGCGAAAGCAGCGCCATCGGGTGGCCAGGCGCGAGGTAGAGCGCAAGCTGCAGATAGACCAGCCCGAGATCCTCACCGCCGCGGCGCCCGAGCACGGATCCAAGACCGTAGAGCACTTCGGCAGCGCCCGCCTGCGGGCTGTCGGCCAGGATCGGCAGGCGCTTGCCACCGTTGAGATCATTGATGGCCTCGGTAATCAGGGGATGGCGCGGCAAGAGTTCATCAAACGCGCGATAGACCTTGAGTGCCTCGTCCTTGCTTTCTTTGCCACCCTGACGCGCCAAGTAGCTGCCGTAGGCCTGCACAATGCGCAGCTGCCCGTGATCAAACTGATAGGCGCGCTCGAACCGCTTGCCAGCATCGCGCTTCTGGCCGGCCAGATCGAGGATCATGCCGGAGTGCAGGCTCTTGAAGATGTTGTACCAGTCCGGTCCGACAAGCTTGTCGATCGAATCGATCGCAGCCTTGTATTCAGCCGGGCTCGCCTGCGTCCAGGCGGCCAACAGCGTGCCGGCGAGATCAGCGACCGGCGCCCGCAGAGTCTGGGCCAGCTGCTGCCGCGCGACTGGATATTGCTTCTGCTTGATCGCCCGCACGCCCAGAACCAGCCGCGCGATGCGATCGTTCTTGTCGATCTGTACAATCCGCTCAGCGAGCTTGACCGCCTCGTCCACGTCACCATTGGCGAGCACGGACAAAAACGCGCGGCTCAGCAATTCATTGTTGCGCGGATCACCCCGAAGCGCTGCGCGATAGTGGTTTGCAGCCGCAGCCGCATCACGCTCTACGCTGGCGTGACGGGCGGCGAGGAAGCTGCCAGAAACCGAGGTGCGCGAATAGGTCGAGGGAACCGGCGATTGGGCCACAAGCGGGCCCGACCAGGTCATAGCCACAACGGCGATAGCGGGCAGCGCCGCGCGCCGGAACGAGAGCGGGGAGATCACGGCTTGATCGACTCCGTTTGGCGGCCGATCGCCCTCGGCGCGACCGCAGGTCTAGGGCAGAATGGCCTGTTTATGCCCGGTCCGCAAGAACGGCCCCCCGTCGGGCCTGACAAATCCTATTGAATTCTTTGATATGGCAGCATCGTGGCCACATCGATCACTTAATTCGAACAGATCCTCTTGGATTCGCCGTTCATTGCCGATTCCGGGCCATTTCGTACCATAGCCTGATTCGGGGTGCCTTGAATTTGCACGCTTTTCAACAATGCCAGTTGCGCATCGATGGGCTGCAGCGAGCCCTGCCTACATGTTTGGATAGTTTGGCCCGCCACCGCCTTCGGGTGGAACCCAGGTGATGTTCTGGTTGGGGTCCTTGATGTCGCAAGTTTTGCAGTGGACGCAGTTCTGCGCGTTGATGACAAAGCGCGGTGCGCCTCCCTCCTCGACCCATTCGTAGACCCCGGCCGGGCAATAGCGCGCGGAGGGCCCGCCGTAGACGTCATGCTCCGACGATTTCTGCAAAGCCGGATCCGCCACCTCGAGATGTGGCGGCTGGTCCTCCTCGTGGTTGGTGTTGGAGAGGAACACCGACGAGAGCCTATCAAAAGTGAGCTTGCCGTCGGGCTTGGGATAGGCAATCGGCGCACACCGTGAGGCAGGCCGCAGTGAGGCCCAGTCCGGCTTGCCGTGCTTGAGCGTTCCGAAGATCGAACCGCGCAGGACTGAATTCATCCACATATCGAGACCAGCGAGCGATATGCCCAGATAGGTCCCGAAGCGCGACCATAAAGGCTTGGCGTTGCGCACTTTGAAAAGGTCGCGGCCAATTTCGGAAGAACGCCAGGCCGCGTCATAGGCGAGGAGCTCATCGTTGGCGCGGCCAGCCTTCAGCGCGTCGGCCACGCTCGCCGCCGCCTGCATGCCGGACAGGATCGCGTTGTGGCTGCCCTTGATGCGCGGCACGTTCATGAAGCCTGCTGCGCAGCCGATCAGCGCGCCGCCCGGGAAGGTGAGCTTCGGCACCGACTGATAGCCGCCTTCGGTCAGAGCGCGCGCCCCATAGGCAAGGCGCTTGCCGCCCGCAAACGTGTCACGCACCAGCGGATGCGTTTTGAAGCGCTGGAACTCCTCGAACGGGCTGAGATAGGGGTTCGCATAATTGAGGTGGACCACAAAACCGACCGACACCAGGTTGTCGCCGAGATGATAAAGAAACGATCCACCACCAGTGTGCCGGTCGAGCGGCCAGCCAAACGTGTGCTGCACCAGGCCTGGCCGATGCTTCTCCGGCGCAACCTGCCAAAGCTCCTTGAGCCCGATGCCGTACTTCTGTGGCTCGCGATCCTGATCGAGGCCAAAGCGCTTAAGCAGAGTCTTGGTCAGGCTGCCGCGCGCCCCTTCGGCGAAGAGCGTGTATTTCGCCTTCAACTCGACGCCGCGGGTGAAGGAATCCTTCGGGTGGCCGTCCTTGCCAATACCCATGTCGCCGGTGGCAACGCCAGCGACCGCGCCCTCCGATGAATAGAGCACTTCGTTCGCAGCGAAGCCCGGAAAGATCTCGACACCCAGCGCTTCCGCCTTGGTGGCGAGCCAGCGGCACATGTCCCCAAGAGAGACGACGAAGTTGCCGTGGTTGCTCATCAGTGGTGGCATGAGAATATTGGGCAACCGGATCGCGCCCGCGGAACCCAGCATGTAGAAGCGATCGGCACTGACTGCGGTCTTGATCGGCGTGTCCTCGCCGCGCCAGTCCGGAAGCAACCGATCGAGCCCGATCGGATCGATCACTGCACCTGAAAGGATGTGGGCGCCGACCTCGGAGCCCTTTTCGACCAGCACCACGGACGCGTCCGGAGCGAGCTGCTTGAGATGGATGGCAGCAGCGAGCCCCGCCGGCCCGGCGCCGACAATCGCCACGTCGAATTCCATCGCCTCACGGGCAGGCAGTGCCTCGGCGCTCACCTCGGCGTTCATGGGCGCTCCCGACTCAGATGCAATTCTCTTGCCCTGCTGGTTTTCCACGAAATCAGCGTCATGACAATTGCATCGCCGCTACGCTGGTCGCGATCGTCCCTTGTCTCAACCCGGATGGTTTCAAGCCGCGGCCACTTGGCCTAAGCTTGCAGCCAACCTTTGGGAACCAGCAATGATAGTTGATCGCGACAAGGCCGCCCGAGAGCTCATCGCCTTTTATCACGAGGCAGGCGTCGACGCGGTGATCGGCGAGGACCCGATCGACCGGCTGGCCGAAGACAGAGCGCCGGCGCTCGAAGGGCCGGATCACGTTCCACCGCGCCCGGCGGCACCTGTCGCGGCGCGTGAGCGTGCCCCCGCCTCGCACACCGCTCAGCCTTCCGGCCGCACGCGTGTCGAGCCGCCGGCACCCGCCGCGCCGGATGTCGCCGTGATGGCGGCGCGCGAAGCTGCGCGTAAAGCCGCAAGCCTGGACGAGCTGCGCGCGATCCTCGACCGCTTCGAAGGCTGCGCGCTGCGGGCCACCGCAACGCAGCTCGTCTTCGCGGACGGCAATCCGAACGCGCGCCTGATGTTCGTGGGAGAAGCCCCCGGCCGCGACGAGGACATCGAGGGACTGCCGTTCGTCGGCCGCTCCGGGAAGCTCCTTGACCGCATGTTGGCGGCGATCGGACTCGATCGCAAAAGCGTCTACATCGCCAACATCGTGCCGTGGCGGCCGCCTGGCAACCGCACGCCGACACCGCAGGAGACCGCGATCTGCCTGCCGTTCACGCAGCGTCAGATCGAGCTGGTCGATCCCGACGTGCTGGTTTGTCTCGGCAATCCTTCGACGCAGACACTGCTCGCAACCAAGGAAGGCATCACCAGGACGCGCGGCCGCTGGTTCCACTACCAGACCGGCATGCGCGATATCCGCGCCATGCCGACGTTTCACCCGGCCTTCCTGCTGCGCAATCCGATCAGCAAGCGGCTCGCCTGGCGCGACTTCCTGGCGATCAAGAAGACGCTGGCGGCTGCCGCAACCTAGGCAGATGACCGCCACCGATCAGCCCGTGACCGCGAACTTGATCGCGAACAACACGGCAAGCGCCAGTACCGCGGGCTTCGCCTCAGACAGCTTGCCGGCAATAATTTTGGCAAGCGCATAGGTGATAAAGCCGAGCCCGATGCCGGTCGCGATTGAATAGGTGAGCGGCATCGTAACGGCAGCGACCACGGCCGGTGCATATTCAGTGATGTCGTCCCAGGCGATCTCAGCGAGCCCCTGCGTCATCACGCAAGCGACGTAGAGGAGCGCCGCCGCCGAAGCATAGGCCGGCACCATGCCGGCAAGCGGCGAGAAGAACAGCGCCAGCAGAAAGAACATCGCGACAAACACGGCGGTGAGGCCGGTGCGGCCGCCCGCCGACACGCCCGCGGCGCTCTCGATGTAGCTGGTGGTCGTCGAGGTGCCGATGAGCGATCCGAACATGGCGGCGAAGCTGTCAGCGATCAGCGCCTGCCGCATGCGCGGCAGGTTGCCGTCCGCATCAAGAAGGCCCGCGCGATGCGTGACGCCGATCAGCGTGCCGGCGTTATCGAAGACGTCAATGATTAGGAAGCTGAAGATGACGATCAGGAAGGTGAGCTCGAGGACGCGCGAGAAGTCGAGCTGCAGCAGCGTCGGCGTCAGCGAGGGTGGCATGGACACGACGCCGGAATAGGTTGCAAGCCCGAGCGGGATGCCAACCACCGAGACAACGAGCACGCCGATAAGTATCCCGCCAACGACACGACGAGAAGTCAGCGCGACGATCAGCACGAACCCGATGAGACAAAGGATGGCCGGCCATTGCGTCAGGTCGCCGAGCGTCACCAGCGTGGCCGGGCTCGCGACCACGATCTTCGCCTGCTCCAACGCGATGATGCCGAGGAAGAGTCCGACGCCGGCGGAAATGGCAAGCTTGAGGTTCTTCGGAATGGCATTGATGACATATTCCCGGATGCGGAACACCGACAGGACGAAGAAAAGGACGCCGGAGCAGAACACGGCGGCCAGGGCCTGCTGCCAGCTATATTTATAGGTCAGTACGACTGTAAATGCGAAAAAGGCATTGAGCCCCATGCCAGGCGCGAGCGCGATCGGATAGTTGGCGTAGAGCGCCATCACCAACGTGGACACCGCCGCCGCGATGCAGGTCGCGACGAACACCGCGCCCTTGTCCATACCGGCGTTGCCCAGGATCGTCGGGTTAACGAAGACGATGTAGACCATCGTCAGAAACGTGGTCAGGCCGGCAATGAACTCGGTCCACACATTGGTACTGTGTTCGGAAAGCCCAAATCTGCGGTCAAGAAACGATCGGCTCTCCGGCATGGCTCATGCCCCACCATTTCCCCGAGCTCGTGATCCTTCGCACGGTAAATAGCAAGCGATCGGCAATCAATTGCCGATACGTCAGCTTGGCTGTCGTGACGTTGCGTCCTGTGTGCGGCGAGATCCGCGCGAGTCGCAACGAAGCTTTGCAAATCCGGTTGCGGCGGTCTGTCGCGGCGCCTATGCCGCACCCGTAGTGTCCTCAATGTGTCTTGGCAAACAACCGGCGCGCGCTAGTTTATTAGGCAAGCGGCGGAGCATTCGATGGAATTCGACCCGGTACTTATCGCTCGACTTCAGTTCGCCTTTACAGTCGCCTTTCACATCATCTTCCCGACCTTCACGATCGGGCTGTCCGCCTACATCGCCACTCTGCTCGTCATGGCGAAGGTAACTGGCCGCGAGCGCTTTCAGCGCCTGGCGCAGTTCTGGACTCGCATCTTCGCAGTGTCGTTCGCGATGGGCGTCGTATCGGGTGTCGTGCTCGCCTATCAGTTCGGCACCAACTGGAGCCGTTTCTCGATCGTCGCCGGCAATGTGATCGGACCCTTGATCGGCTACGAAGTCCTCACCGCGTTCTTTCTGGAAGCGACGTTTCTCGGCATCCTGCTGTTCGGCCAGGGACGAGTTCCCATCGCCTTGCAGGTGTTCTCGGCGGTGATGGTCGCAATCGGGACGGTGATCTCCACGTTCTGGATCCTTGCCGCCAACAGTTGGATGCAGACGCCCGAGGGACATCAAATCATCGACGGGGTCGCAGTTCCGCTCGACTGGTGGGCCATCATCTTCAACCCGAGCTTTCCGTATCGCTTCGCCCACATGCTGAATGCGGCCTACTTGACAACCGCGTTTGTGGTGCTGGCGGTCGGCGCGCGCTACCTGCTGGCCAATCGACATCCCGATCAGGCGCGCACCATGATGCGAATGGCAATCTGGCTGCTCGCTTTTCTCGCGCCATTGCAGGTTCTGCTCGGCGACCTGCACGGGCTCAATACTCTCAAGCATCAGCCAATCAAGATCGCCGCCATCGAGGCGCATTGGGACACGTTTGGCCGTGGCGACTTCCATGTGTTTGCGTGGCCGGACGAGAAGGCCGAAGATAACCGCTTTGCGATCTCGATCCCGCAGGGCGCGGCACTGATCCTGACCCATCGTCTCAACGGCCAGTTCCTCGGGCTGAAGGAAGTGCCGCCGCAGGAGCGCCCACCGGTGAAGCCCGTATTCTTCGCCTTCCGCATCATGCTGTTGGCCGGCTTCTTCATGGTCGCAGCGGCGCTGGTCGGTGCCTGGCTGATGTGGCGGGGCGTGCTGTTCGAGACTCGCTGGTATCTGCGCATCGCGGCGAACAGCTGGTGGATCGGCTTTGTGGCGGTCATTGCCGGATGGGTGGTCACTGAAAGCGGGCGTCAGCCATGGCTGGTGCATCGCATCCTGCGCACCGCGGACGCGATCTCGCCAGTCACTGCCTCTGCAGTTGCGACCTCGCTCGCGCTGTTCATTGCGATCTACGGGATCGTTTTTGCGGCTGGCATCTACTACATCAATCGCCTGATCGCGCGCGGCCCGCAAGGCCGCGCAGTGGAAGCGCCAGCAGTGTTGCCGACGCGGCCACTGTCCGCTGCGCATGATGCCGGGCGCGAGGCGCTTGCAAGCGGCGGCTAGTGTCTCGGTTCTGAAGTTCGCAAACGAGAGTGCCGCAGAATGATGCGAACTTCGGAATCGGGACACTAGCGGCTGATTGATCTAGTATGAGGGCTCGAGAGCCCGCATTCCAGACTCGCAGCAAGAACCTCGCGGCCAAGAATCAAGAATGATGTGGACTTGAACCGCCACACCAGGAGCCGAGCCGGTCATGGCGATCGATCTTCCTCTCATCTGGGCCGCCATCGTCGGGCTCGCTGTCGCCATGTACGTGGTCCTTGATGGGTTCGACCTCGGCATTGGCTTGCTGCTTGGCTTTACCGACCAGGCAGCCGAGCGCGATCAGATGGTCAATGCGATCGTGCCGTTCTGGGACGGCAACGAAACCTGGCTGGTGCTCGGCGGCGGTGCGCTCTGGGTGGCCTTCCCGCGCGCCTATGCGGTGATCATGCCGGCATTCTATGTCCCGGTGATCGCGATGTTGCTCGCACTGGTGTTTCGCGGGGTTGCCTTCGAGTTCCGCAACCTCGCGGTGGCCAGCAAATCCTTCTGGGACTACGCGCTGATCGGAGGCTCTGCGCTCGCCGCACTCTGTCAAGGAGCGATCCTGGGCGGGCTGATCCAGGGCGTCAAAATGGCGGATGGCGCTTATGCAGGGGGCGCGTTCGACTGGGCAACCCCGTTTACGGCGCTGTGTGCGCTTGGCGTGCTGTCTGGCTATGCCCTGCTCGGAGCAGCCTGGCTGGTGCTGAAGACGGAGGGCGCCATCGCGGCGCGCGCGCGCCGGCAAGCCAAGAGCCTTCTGCTCGTCGTCCTGGCTTTCATGGCGGTCGTGAGTCTGTGGACGCCGCTCGCATTCGGGCGCATCGCAGAGCGCTGGTTTGCGATGCCCAATATTCTTTTGCTCTGGCCGGTGCCCTTCGCCACCGCGCTAGCCGCGTTCATCGGCTGGCGCGCGCTTGACCGCGGATACGACCTGACGCCATTTTTGGCAGCGATCGCGCTTTTTCTGCTCGGCTATCTCGGGCTCGTGATCTCGGTGTTTCCCTATCTGGTGCCACCCGATCTGACCATCTGGCAGGCTGCCTCTCCGCCGGCAACCCAAGTCTTCATGCTGGTCGGCACGCTCGCGCTCTTGCCGATCATTCTGGGCTATGTCGTTTTCGTTTATTGGATCTTTCGCGGCAAGGTGCGGGCAGACGACAGCTATCACTGAGACTTGCGCACCGCGCGACGTATTAGCAGCCGGCTAAGGCACCGCGCCCTGTTGATTCTGTGGTCGGATCACCGCCCAGCCGATGCGCAGAAGCGGCAGCCGTCCCGGCACTGGCCGCTCGAACGCGCGCGGGGGCACTTCGGGCACAAGATCGGGGAAACGCGCCTTCAGCGCGGCTGGCGGCGCCCCCGATGTGTCCGTCGTCGGCCAGACCAGGATCGCGCCCTTCTTCTTGATGTCATCCATGGTCAGCCACGACGAGCGCTCGGGCGCCGCATCGAAAAAGAGCGAGGGCCGACTTGGCGCCGAGATAGCAATCAGCGCGGCGGTGCGCGAATCGCCGGCCACAATCGGCAGCGGCGCGCCCAGGCGGCGCTGATAGCTTTCGTCGAAGAACTGCGCCATCGCGCGCGCGGGCTGGTTGACGTTCAACGGGATCCCGAGCCACGGCAGCGCAAAGACGGCAACCACGGTCATGGCCGGTGGAACGAGCAGCAGCCCAAACCAGGCTGGAATGACCAGGCGCTGATGCGCAAGCTCGATGCCGTCGCCGGCTGCCACCACGATCGCCAGCGCAGAGAGGATCACCAAAGGCGCGATGCCGCCGATTGGCATAGACAGACCGACCAGCACGGCCAGGCAGCTCGACACCAGCATGGGCAGTATCGCGAAGGAATAGATGAATTGGCGCACGAACGGCTCGATCGGTTTGCGCACGATCACGGGCGCCGGCTCGCGTTCGCCCCAGGGCCAGCCAACCACCAGCGCCACCAGAACCGCGAGACCGGCATGGCTTCCGAGGATGAACACCCCCTGCTTGAGCAAAGCGCTGAAATTGGCGACCACCGATTCCGGTGCGCGCAGGCGGCCCCAGACATTGAGCACACCCTCGCCCGATTCCGCGAGCCACAGCAGATGCGGGAACATGATCATTACGGCGACGATGCCGGCGAGCCACGGATCGGTTGAGCCGAGACTCGCGCGCGCGCGCCGGTTCATGAGCGTGAACAGCGACAGCAGGCCTACCAGAAGCAGACCCGCATAGGTCGTGAGCAGGAGAAGACCGATCTCGACCGCAAGCGCCACCCAGTATCCGCGCCGCCCCTCTCCGACCGCCCGCCAATAGTGGAGCAGAATGACAGCCCACAAGGGCATCGTCAGCACGACCGGTCCGAATTCCGGGGTCGGCACGGTGAAGGCCGACATGCCGGCCATGAGCAGCACGGCGAGTGCGGCTTGTTGAGCCCCCACCGTTGCGCGTCCGAGCTCGAACACGGCCCAGTAGGTCACCACCACGCAGATCTGCGAGAGCAGATAGATGCCGAACAGGTGATGACCGCTCAAGATGTAGACGACCTCCGCCAGCCAGAAGGCCAGTGGTGGCCCAAGATAGGTTCCAAGCGGAAACTCGTGCCCGATCGCGATCGCGGTCGCGAGATTTCCGGGCGGCGCGCCGTAGAACAGAGCGGGCACCAAAGTCCACAACAATGCCTGCACGAGGGCGGCCAGCCAGACCGCCAGCGCCGGACGCGAGCGCAGCAATTCAACCAGAATGGAGACGTAAAGCATCAGCCCCGCGCGCTTTCCGGATACGCCCGGCCAAGATGGGCCTCCCGCCAGGGCATTTTTCAGAAGAACGGTGATCAGGTTTTCCGTCAGAACG
>Ga0137409_10008102_pt1 | contig 10750 bp, 7 predicted proteins | sample CZODoug1_16funga_FD_122059 | JGI IMG/M metagenome (GOLD analysis project Ga0137409, IMG submission 122059) | Vadose zone soil fungal communities from Angelo Coast Range Reserve, California, USA - CZODoug1_16fungal (Hybrid Assembly) | ecosystem: Environmental > Terrestrial > Soil > Vadose zone... | reverse complement strand
GCGGCTCGAGCAGGCGCTCGACGTCACGCGCGTCACGTTCCGTCGCGCCGATCGCACGACGCTCGAGGCCTACGCCGCGACCGGAGAGCCGATGGACAAGGCGGGCGCGTATGCGATCCAGGGACTCGGGGCGCCGCTGATCGAGCGCGTGGAGGGAGACTTTTTCGGAGTGATGGGACTGCCGCTGCGGCTCGCGCTCGACCTGCTGGCGCGGTTCGGCCGGCCCTACCGCTTCACGCGGTAGATCGCGACCTTCTTCGCCCGCCCCTTGAGCTGAATCGGCTCGAGCGCCTCGACCTTGGGCGGTTTCTTCAGCTCTTTGTAGAACGGCTCCGAGATCAGGATCTCGTTCGGCCCCGCCGACGAACAGAGCCGGCTGGCGGTGTTCACGGCGTCGCCGATCACGGTGTACTCGAGACGCCGATCGGACCCGATGTTGCCCGCGAACACCTCGCCGAAATTGATCCCGATGCCGATCGCGACCGGCGGGCGGCCCTGTTCCTTCCACTTCGCATTCATCTTCTCGAGAATGGCGAGCTGGTCGAGCGCGCATTGCATCGCGCGGTCGGCGTCATCGGCGTGGGCGATCGGTGCGCCCCACAACGCCATGATCGCGTCGCCCATGAACTTGTCGAGCGTGCCCGAGTGCTCGAACACGATCTCGACCATCTCCGTGAAGTACTCGGTGAGTAGCGTCGCGATGTCGTCGGGGCTCATGTCCTCCGACATCGGCGTGAAGCCGCGGATGTCCGAGAAGAAAATGACCACGGGCCGTTTCGTGCCGCCGAGCTGTACGGCGCCTTCCTGCTGCGCGATCTGCGACGCGAGATTGGGCGCGAAGTAGCGCTGGAAGTTCGACAGGACCAGCGCCTCGCGACGGATGCGCTCGGACAGCTGCGAGTTCTCGATGGCGACAGCCGTCAACCCGCCGAAAGCGATCAGGAACTCGAGGTCCTCGTCGGCGAATGAGTGCGTGGCCGTCAGGTTGTCGACGTACAGGATGCCGAGCACCTTCTGGTCCGACCCCATCAGCGGCGTGCACATCGCGCTGCGCACGCTCTGGATGAGGATCGACTTGCCCTTGAAGCGCTCGTCCGCGGCGGCGTTGTCGGAGAGGATCGCAACGCGCTCCTCCACAGCCTTGCGCGCGATCGACTGCGGCACGTGTTTCGCGGCGCTCGCGTCGCCCGAACGGCTCTTCGAGATCCGCGGCACCAGCTCGTTCGATTTGCCGTCGAGCAGCAGGATCGACACCCGGTCGACGTTCATGATCTGGAACGTGAAATCGACCACCTTGTCGAGCAGGCGGTCGAGCTCCTGTTGCTTCGACAGCTCCTTCGAGACTTCGAGCAGCAGCGACAGCTTCTTCTCGCGCCGCTCCTCCAACGTTTGCGCCTTGACCTTGAGGTGCGACGCCCCGCCGGCCAGCGGCTGGTCGATGACGATCGCCGGGACGCCCCCGCTCACGGGCAGCTGGCGGACGATGGTGCCGCCGGGGACGGGTGCCCTGGGGTTCGTGAAGTCCGCTGGCGTGGGGACGACCTGGGGCCTCGGGGCGGGGGCCGTCACTTCCTTCACGCGGAACGCGACTTTCCCGAACGTGACGACGTCGTTGGGGCCCGCTTCCGCCTCGGCGATCTTGGCGCCGTTCAAGAACGTGCCGTTCGACGAGCCGAGGTCCTTTACCAGGACGCCGTTCTCGCCGAGCGAGACCTCGGCGTGGCGCCGGGAGATCGTGGGATCGTAGATGGGGATGTCGCTCGTGACCGCGCGCCCTACCACCACCGTGCGCCCGAGCTGGAGGTCGATCGACTGATCGCCGGCGGTACTGATCAGCTTGAACATCGGCGCAGAATATACGTCAATCACCCGCCTTGGCGAGAGCGAGCGCCTTCAAGACGGCCTGCGCCTTCGCTTCCGACTCTTCGAACTCCCGGCGTGGATCGGAGTCGGCCACGATTCCGGCGCCCGCCTGCACCACGACGCGATCCTTCAGCACGAGCGCCGAGCGGATCGTGATCGCCGTGTCGAGGCTCGTGGCACCCCAGCCCACGTATCCCACGGCCCCCGCGTAGGGGCCGCGCCGCTCCGGCTCGAGCTCGTCGATGATCTCCATCGCGCGGACCTTGGGCGCGCCCGTCACCGTGCCCGCCGGGAAACAGGCGCGGAACACGTCGAGCGCGTCATAGCCGGGGCGCAACCGCCCGCGTACCTCGCTCACCAGGTGCTGCACGTGCGAATACCGCTCGATCGCGAGCTGGTCGGTCACGCGTACCGATCCGTACTGCGCGATCCGGCCGACGTCGTTGCGCCCCAGGTCCACGAGCATGCGATGTTCGGCCAGCTCCTTCGTGTCGGCGCGCAGCGCGGCCGCGAGCGCCTCGTCTTCCGCGGGCGTCGCGCCGCGTGGCCGCGTGCCCGCGATCGGGCGGACCGTCACCTCGTCTCCCTCGACGCGCACCAGCACCTCCGGCGAGCTGCCGACCAGCGTCACGTCGTCGAGCGCCAGATAGAAGAGGTAGGGAGCCGGGTTCAGGGCGCGCAGGTAGCGGTACAGGCGCAGCGGATCGACGGCACCCGGCACCTCCTGGCGGCGCGACAGCACGGTCTGAAACGTGTCGCCCGCGGCGATGTACGCGCCGATCCGCTTCACATCCCGCTCGAAATCCCTCTGCGGGTAGCGAGACTCCGTGCGCAGCGGCGCCGCGCCGCCATCGAGACTGAGGGGCGCGAGCGTGTGCGTCCCCGCGAGCCGCTCGACCAGCGCGTCGAGGCGCTCCTCGGCCGCGTCGTAGAGGCGCACTCGCTGCGCCGCCGTGGTGGTCGCCGGCACCTCGACGTTGGCGAGGACGATCGCGCGACCGAACAGGTTGTCGAGAATGACGAGCGAGTCGGCGATCATCAGGACCGCGTCGGGCACGCCGAGCGTATCCGTAGGCGGCGCGGGAAGGCGCTCGATCGAGCGGACCAGATCGTAGCCCCAGTAGCCCACGGCCCCGCCAGTGAATCGCGGGAGTCCCGGGACCTGCATCGTCGGCATTGCCCGGAGGCGTGTGGCGAGGTGCCCGATGGGGTCCGTCGACTCGCCGGCGCCGGCCCATCCGGTTTCCGGTGTCCAGTGCTCGACCTGCGTGCCCCGATAGCGCCACACCTCGCGCGGCTCGGTGCCCAGGAACGTGTACCGTGCCCACCGCTCCCCACCCACCAGCGATTCAAGCAGGAACGCAAAGGGCGGGCGCGCGATCTTCGCGAACGCCGCTACGGGGGTGTCGGCGTCGAGCACCACCTCGCGCACCACGGGCACCATGCCGCCACGCTCGGCGTGAGAGAGAAACTCGGTCCGGCGGTCGGAGGAGGGTGTGCTCATTAGATTTCGGGCCGATGCGTCCAGTGTCCGTTGTCGCTCTCGCCCTGACCACGTTGGGCGCCCCGCTCTCGCTGGGCGCCCAGGAGTGGAACAGCGACGCCGCCCTGGCGCTGGCGCGCCAGGCCATCGAGCGGCGGGACCGCACGGCGAGCGACACGGCGCTGCGCGACTACAAGGCCCAGGCTCACGGGTTTCTCTTCTTCCTCGGGCAGTTCGGGGAAGGGCTGACCGAGCCGCCCCGTCTCGTGAAGGCCGACCAGCTCGAGCTGGAAGTGTACTGGAAGGCGCCGCAGCTCAGCAAGCAGCGCATCGTCGGCTGGCGCGACCGCGCCGAGCTGCCCACCGACATCAACTATCACCGCGACCACCTCGCCATCATCCAGAACAATTTCGGGCGCGTCGTCCGGCTGGGCGAGGGCGACGAGGTGCGGGATGTGCCGCACCCCCTCGCGCCCGGCGGCACCGGCTTGTACGACTTCGCGCTGGGCGACACGGTGACGCTGGTGTTGCCACAGCGCTCGGTGCGCGTCGTGGCGCTGCGCGTACGTCCCAAGGACTTCAGCCAGCCGCGTCTCGTGGGCACCCTGTTCGTCGACGCCGAGACCGCCGATCTCGTCCGCCTCGCCTTCAACTTCACGCCGCACGCGTACCTCGATCCCCAGATCGAGGACGTGAGCATCGTGCTCGACAACGCCCTGTGGGAGGGCCGTTTCTGGCTCCCCTACCGCCAGGAGGTCGAGATCCGGCGTCGCGCCACGTGGCTCGACATCCCCGCACGGGGGATCATCCGCGGGCGTTGGGAGATCGACAGCTACGTGTTCAACAACGGGCTCGTCGACAGCTGGTTCGCGGGCGAGGAGATCGTCGCGGTGCCGAAGCCGCAGCGCGACTCCTTCCCCTGGACCACGCCGTTGGCCGCGGCGATTCAAGACATCGCCGAACCGGTGCGTCAGGGCGACCTCGAGACCGTGCGGTCTGAAGTCTCACGCATCGCGGGCCGGCGCGCGCTCTCGGGGCTGCGCGCCCAGCGCCTCGGCGTGCGGGGGTTCAGCGACGTGCTGCGGGCGAACCGCGTGCAGGGCATGGCGGCCGGCGCCGGCGTGGTGTGGCGCGTGCCCGGAGATCAACTCGAGGCGCGGCTGCAGGGCGCCTATGGGTTTGCCGACCGGCGCGTCACCGGCGGCCTCGCCCTCGCGGTGGGTGGACGAAGGGCCATGGAGCTGGCCGGCTATCGCCAGGTGCGCGACATTGCCGACGTCCCCGTCATCGCGCCGCTCTTGAACTCCATCGCGTCGCAGGAATTCGCAGACGACTACGGTGACTACTACCTCGCGACTGGAGTGCGCGCGACAGTGCACGGCGGCGTCGGCACGCGCGGCGAGTGGCGCGTCGCGAGCGCGCGGGAGCGCGTCACCTCGCTGCCTGTCCGCGCGACTCCTGCGACCGGGACCTTCCGCCCCAATCCCGCCGTCCAGGACGGCAACTTCTCGGTCGTCTCCGTCACGCTGAGGCGTCGCAGCGAAGGGTTCGCGGTGCGCCGCGATCTCGCGGCTGAAGTCTCCGTCGAATCCGGCCGACGGGATGGTGGGGCGCAGTACGTCCGCGTCACGGCGGCCGGGCACCTGCTCGTGCCCGCCGGCGGCACCCGCGTGCTGGTGCGGTTGCAGGGCGGTGTCGCGGACGACGGTCTCCCGCCGCACCGCGCGTTCCTGCTGGGCGGGCGCGGCACGCTGCTCGGCGACGAGTTCCGCGAGTGGGGTGGACGCCGCGCGGCGCTGGTCCATCTCGAATGGCGTGCCCCGGTGCCGTTCGTGCGCATGGCCGCCGGGCCCTACGCGCGTACGCCGGGGACGATCACACTCGCTCCGTACGCCGCGGCCGGTTGGATCGATCGGCCCATCGCCGGAACGTCGTGGCAGGCGACACCGGGGAGCGGACCGCGGGTGACGCTCGGCCTGGGGCTCGAGTGGCTCGGCGTGTTCCGCCTCGATGTGGGTTACGGGGTGCAGAACCACCGCGCGCGCGTTGCGTTCGACGTCACGCGCGATTTTTGGGACATCCTTTGAAGAACTAGGCGTCTAGGCGCCTAGACGCCTCGGCACTAGGTTTCGAGACCGTCCATGCCGGTAACCCAGTTCCCAGACGAATGGCTAGCCCAGTCTTTGGAGGGCCTCGTCACGCCCGAGCTCCTGGCCGACCTCCGGACGAAGGCGGAGGCGGGCCGGACGATGTGGGAAATGCTGGTCGCGCAGAAAGTGGCGACCGACGAGCAGATCCTCGGGAAGCTCTCCACCAGGTTCCGTCTCAAGATCGCTGATGTCGCGAGCATCGACGCCAAGGTGAAGGAAGGCGTCCCCGAGCAGCTCGCGCGTCGTTATCGCGTGCTCCCCCTGCGGCTCACCGATTCGTACCTCGAGCTGGCGACGGCGAACCCGTTCGACCTGGACGCCGAGAAGGCGCTGGCGTTCGCGACGGCGCGCGAGATTCGCATGCTGCTGCTGGCGCCGTCGAAGATCTCGGAAAAGCTGGACGAGATGTACCGGCCCGAGAAGGCGCTCGACAAGCTGCTCGAGGGCATGGGCGATTCCGAAGTGCTGACGACGCTCAAAGACGCCCCTCCCGAAGAGTTGAACATCTCGGAGGAAGAAGCCAGCCAGCGCCCCGTGGTGCGGCTCGTCGATCTGATCATCTCCGAGGGCATTCTCTCCCGCTCGAGCGACATCCACATCGAGCCGGAAGAGGGGGGCGTGGCGGTCCGCTACCGCATCGACGGTGTGCTGCGTCAGGTGATGAAGATCCCGCGCAATGCCGGGTTGCCGCTCATCTCGCGCATCAAGATCATGTCGTCGCTCGACATCGCCGACCGGATGCGGCCGCAGGACGGCCGCGCCCGCGTGGCGGTGAACGGCCAGCCGATCGACCTGCGCGTCTCGACCCTGCCCGCAGCCCAGGGCGAGAAGGTCGTCATCCGCATCCTCGACTCCCGGGCGACCGTCAAGTCGCTCGAGTCGCTCGGCTTCAACCCTGGCGAGACCGAGGCGATCAATCAGTTGCTGGCGAACAAGGAAGGTGTCATCCTCGTCACCGGTCCCACCGGCTCCGGCAAGACCACCACCCTCTACTCGATGATCAACCAGATCAAGACCGAGGGCGTGAACATCGTGACGGTCGAAGATCCGGTGGAATACCGGATGCAGGGCATCGTGCAGGTGCAGGTCCAGGAGAAAGCCGGATTGACGTTCGGCTCGGCGCTGCGCTCGATCCTGCGCCAGGACCCGAACGTCATCCTCGTCGGCGAAATCCGCGACAAGGAGACGGCGCAGATCGCCGTGCAAGCGTCCCTCACGGGGCACCTCGTGCTCTCGACGTTGCACACGAACGACGCCGCCAATGCGGTCACGCGGCTCGTCGACATCGGCGTCGAGGCCTACAAAATCGCGGCGGCGCTGCGCGGCGTGATCGCTCAGCGCCTGATGCGGAAGCTCTGTCCCACCTGCAAAGAGGTGTGGATGGAGGCGCCCCCCGAGAAGATCCGGAAGTGGATCGCGAAGGGCACGCCGATGTATCGGGCGGCGGGATGCCCCGACTGCGCGATGACGGGTTATCGCGGCCGGTTCTCGATCATCGAGGTGCTGACGGTGTCGCCCGAGGTCGAGCGCCGCATTGCCGCTGGCGAGCCGGCATCCCGCATCGCTGAGGCTGCGCGGAATGCGGGGATGAAGGGGCTGTGGGATTCCGGGCTTGCCCACGTGGTCCGCGGCGAGTCGACGATCGACGAACTGATGCGTGTCGTCGATGTGCCCGTGGAGGACGACGGCCCCGGCGCGGCGCCCGCGGCCGCTCCTCCGTCTGGGCCGGGACGGCGCTCGAGCAAGACCGACGCGCTGCGCCTCACGACTGCGCCGGGCACCGGCACCGTGCCGCCGGAACCGGTCTCCACGCATTTCGACCTGCTGGAGGAGGCCGCCGAGGCGAAGACACGCGCCTCCGGCGCCCACGGTCAGCCGGCCTGCAAGGTGCTGCTGGTGGACGACGAGGACAGCCTCCGCAAGGTGATGAAGGATCTGCTCGAGCGGGATGGATACGTGGTCACGGAGGCGCGGGACGGCGTGCAGGCGCTCGATCAGGTGGACCGCGTCGGGCCCGACATCATCGTGCTCGACCTGAATCTGCCCGGGCTCGATGGGTACGGCGTGCTGTCGCACTTGCGGTCGCGCCCCGCCACCGCATCCATTCCGGTCATCGTCCTCACGGCGAAGGGCGACGAGGACAACGAGGTCCGCGTGTTCGAGCTCGGCGCCGACGATTTCCTCACCAAGCCGTTCCGCGCGCGCGCCCTCTCGGCGCGGCTCGAAGCGGTGCTCGGCCGCCGCCGCTAGACCCTTTCTTGCCCGGCATCCGCGTTTGCTTCGTCGACACCTATGCCCTGCGTGGCCGTGGTGATCGTCTCGAAGTGTTAGTGCTGCGGCGCGGGGCGAACGGCCGTTGCCCCGGATCGTGGGAGACCGTGCACGGCACGATCGAGCCGGGTGAGACGCCGGTGCAGGCTTCGCTGCGCGAGCTGCGCGAGGAGACCGGCTTTGTGCCCGAGCGTTTCTACAACGTGAGCCGCACCGAAGCGTTTTACCAACACAAGAGCGACGAGATGGCACTGATTCCGGTGTTCGCCGCGTTCGTCGCGGCGAACGCGACGCCGCGACTCTCGTCGGAACACGATCGCGCCGAGTGGCTCGGCCCCGCGGAGGCCGCGCGACGCTTCGCCTGGCCCCGGGAGCGGAGAGCACTGGATGACATTTTGTCAATACTGGGGGGTGGAGACGCGGGCTTGCTGGAAGACGTGTTGAGGGTATCCTAAGCCCTCGTGAACCCCTTCTATCACCGCATCTATCGAATCGTGCGGCACATCCCGAAGGGGCGGGTGGCTACATACGGTATCGTCGCGCGGCTCGCCGGCAGGCCCGGCGCGGCGCGCACCGTGGGATGGGCGCTCTCGGCGCTGCCCGAAGAGAACGACGTGCCCTGGTGGCGCGTCATCAACGCGGTCGGCCGCATCTCTCTCTCGAGTCACGATCACGGCGCGGTGTTGCAACGCGCGCTCTTACTGCGCGAGGGCGTGAGGTTTGCGCCGGGCGGCGCGGTGAATCTCAGTACCTACGGGTGGCCCGCGGAAGCCTACGACACCGCCGTCGCGGCCCACAAACGCGCGGCTTCGTCCCGGAGATCGCGGAGGTTGAAAGGCTTGCGTACGTAGCGCAGGCCGAGCCGCGTCAACGTTTCCTCCGTCGCCATACCGACGTCCCCCGTCGCCACGATCGTCCGGTCCCGCAACGCCGGGAGTCGCGCCACCAGCTCCTCAACGAACAGCTTGCCGCCGCCACGCGTCGCGGCGCGCGCATCCACGATGATGAGGTCGAAACCGCCGCGCTGCGCGAGCTCGAGCGCGTGCTGTGGATTGTGCGCGACCTCCACCTCGTGTCCATCGCGTCCGAACAACGCCTTGACCATGCGCCGCACGGCCTGGTCTTCGTCCACCAGGAGCACCGTGCGCTTGGCGTGCGCGAGCGTCGGCGGGGGGGCCGGCGGCCGGATGCGCGGGGCGGGGGCGCTCGCGTCGGCGGGGACCGGCGGCAGATCGACGCGGAACGCCGCGCCGCCCGTCGAGGGGCGCTCGACGGTAATCCGGCCGCCGTGGTTCTCGATGATCGTGTAGGTGATCGAGAGGCCGAGGCCCGTGCCTTTCCCAGGCTCCTTGGTCGTGAAGAACGGAGTGAACACGTTCTGCGCCACGACGTCGTTGATCCCGGGACCGGTGTCCGCGACCCGCAAATGCACGAGATCATCGGACCACGTCGAAACCGTGATGATGCGCGGGAGACCGGGCCGGTTCTCCGCTACCGCCTGGGCCGCGTTCGTAAGCAGGTTCAGCACCACTTGCTGCAGGCTGTGGCGGTCGCCGACGACGTGGGGGAGGGCGGGCCGCAAGTCGCGCTGCACCTCGACGTCTTTGATCTTCAGGTCGTACTCCATCAGCTGCAGGGTCCGTTGAATCACGTCGTTCAGGTCCACGGGGGAGCGCTCCGCCGGCTCCTTACGCGCGAAGGTCAGCAGGTTGCCCACGATGCGCCCGGCCCGCTGCGCCTGTTCGTGGATGACCTTCAAGTGGCCGCGGTCCTTTTTCGAGATCTCTTTCTGCTCGAGCAGGAATTCCGAAAGCCCCGCGATCGACGTGAGCGGGTTGTTCAGCTCGTGCGCCACGCCGGAGACGAGCTGCCCGACGGCGGCCAGCTTCTCGCTCTGAATCAGCTGCGTTTCCATTGTCTGTTGGTCGGTGACGTCCTCGACCAGCACGACGACGCTCTGTTCCTCGGTGGCGCTCGGGATGCGGGCCGCGTTCACCCGCAGCGTGCTTCCCAGGCGCTCGGAGCGGGCGACCAGGGCCGGAGGGTGCTCGCCGCGCCGGGCGGCGTCCAGCAACTCCATCAGCGCGTGCGACTTACCGAGCAGCGCTTCGCCGAGATGCGTGCCGATCACCGCTGGGACCGGGGCGCCGAGCAGGCCGGCGAGGGCGCGATTCGAGCGGCGCACTCGGCCCTCGACGTCCACGACCGCGATGCCCTCGCTCAACGCGTCGAAGGCCGTCTCCCACTGCTCCTTGGCCCGGCGCACCATCTCGAAGAAGCGCGCGTTCGCGATGACGACCGCGGCGTGGGTCGCGAGTGTGGAGAGCAGGCGCAGGTCCTCGGAGACGAACACGCCCTCCTTCGGGTCGGCGATCACGAGGGTGCCGATGACGACGCCGTGGGCGCGCAGCGGGACCGCGGCAGCGGCGGCGGCCTGGACATCGCTCACGAGACGCATCGGCTCGCCGCCCGAGTTCCGGACCAATTCCAGATGCTCTCGACTGATCGAACGGGCGACGAGGCCCGGGTCGTCGGCGGGAATCACCCGGCCGCGGAGCGGCGCCAGAGTTCCTTCGCTCGCGGCGACGCGCAGCACGTCGATCGGCGCCTCGCCCGCGAGTGCCAGCAGCGCGCCCTGTGCGTCGAGGAAGCGTACGGCGTAGCGCACCACTTGCTCCACGATGCGGTCGAGCTCCAGCGAATCGGAGAGGACGTACGACAGCTCCTGGAGGGAGAACAGCTCCGAAAGGCGGCGATTCAATTCCTCAGCCGCGCGGCGCCGCTCGCGCTCCGAGCGCACCAGGCGCACCCACAGGCGCCACAACGCCGCCGCGAGCGTGAGGGTGACCACGCCGACGGCCGCAAACAGGATCGGGTGCTGGAATAGGAAGTCCACGCTCGCCACAAGTTAAGGAGCCGGCGCTTGACCGGCGAAAACCCGACAAATACCTTCGAGTACCCCATTCCACAATCATTCCCAACT
>Ga0137409_10008100_pt1 | contig 10751 bp, 9 predicted proteins | sample CZODoug1_16funga_FD_122059 | JGI IMG/M metagenome (GOLD analysis project Ga0137409, IMG submission 122059) | Vadose zone soil fungal communities from Angelo Coast Range Reserve, California, USA - CZODoug1_16fungal (Hybrid Assembly) | ecosystem: Environmental > Terrestrial > Soil > Vadose zone... | reverse complement strand
GTTGGAGCGGGAGACGGGGATCGAACCCGCGACCAACAGCTTGGAAGGCTGTGACTCTACCACTGAGTTACTCCCGCCTTCGCGCCTCACGTGCGCCAAAAACCCTCACCGCTCTTCGCTATGGTGGGGAGGGGAGGGTTCGAACCTCCGTAGCCCGAAGGCGACAGGTTTACAGCCTGTTGCGATTGACCGCTCTGCCACCTCCCCGAACTTACTTTCTAAATCTGTTTGGAATCTTTCGGTGCGTACCTGAAGACCTCGTCGACGTATGAGTTCAGGGGATGCAGCGGGCGGGGCTCACGTCAGTGGAGCTGGCGGAGGGATTTGAACCCCCGACCGGCTGATTACAAATCAGCTGCTCTACCGGACTGAGCTACGCCAGCCAGACAAAGAGCGAATTATAGCACTTCCCGTGCCACGACACCCACAAGGGGTCTGTGTCAATCACGTCCGAATCTCATCCGTGGACCGTCCTTATTCCCCGCTTTTCAGGCTTCTCTGACGGACGGCCTCGAACAACACAATCCCTGCCGCGACCGAGACGTTCAGGCTGGAAACGTGGCCCCGCATTGGAATCGACGCGAGGCGGTCGCAGCGTTCACGAACCAGACGCCGCAACCCGGCCCCCTCGGCGCCGAGGACCACCGCGGTCGGCAGCGTGTAATCGATGGTCTCGTACGACGCCGCCGCCTCGCCGGCCAGGCCGACGGTCCAGACCCCGCCGTCCTTCAACTCCTCGACTGCGCGCGCGATGTTGACCACTTCCGCGATCTTCACGTGCGCCAGCGCGCCCGCCGATGCCTTCGCCGCCACGCCGTCACGTGCCGCCGACCGCCGGCTCTGGACGACGACGCCGTCAACGCCCGCCGCATCCGCCGTCCTCAGGATCGCTCCGAGGTTGTGCGGATCCTCGACGCCGTCGAGCACGACGACCAGCGCCGGGCCCATCGCGCCGCGCACGATCTCGTCGATGCTGTGGTCGTCGGCCTTCTCGACCTCGGCGACGACCCCCTGGTGCACGCCGCGACGCGACTCGCGTTCGAGCGCGTCCGCGGGCACGCGCCTGACGCGCACGCCGCGCTCGCCCGCGAGCGCGAGCAACTGTTTCAGTCGGTCGTCGGCGCGATCACCGACGCGAAGCTCCTTCACGCGCCCGGCACGCAGGGCCTCGATGACCGGATTGATCCCGTAAATGATCACGCGTTGGCGACCGGTTTCTCGAGCTCGAGCAGGAACGCGGCGGCGCGGTCCGCGGCGCTGGACACCGCGCGCACCTCGGCGTTGCGGATGGCCGCGCCCTGTTCGATCAGCGGCACCGCGATGTCGAGCTCGAGACCCTCCGGCTCGCCCGTGAGCGCGAGGCGAATCGGATGAAACAACCCTTTCCCCCGGGCGCCGGTCCTTTCCCGGACGCGACCCGCCAGCGCGCGGAACGTCTCCTTGTCGGTCAGCGGTCCTGCCGTCGCGAGCTCGCCGGCAAGCGCGGCGACCACGGCGCGCGCATCGGTCGCCTCCGCGCGAATCGCGGGGTCGGCCAGCGACGCCTCCGCCGAGTAGTCGAACAGGAAATGCAGGCGCCCCGGGACCTGGTCGAGGCGGTCAACCGACTGCGCCGCGGTGCCGACCGCCTTCGCAAGAAAGTCGAGCGCTTTCGGATCCCGCCCTTCCGGGCCGATCCACCCCTGCTGCCGCAGAAACGGCAGCGCCAGCTCCACGAGCCGTTCCGGCGCCGCGATCTTCAAGTAGTGCCGGTTCACCCACGCGAGCTTCTCCGGATCGAACACGCCGGCGCTCTTCCCGACGTCCTCGATGCGAAACCGCGTGGCGAGCTCCCCGAGCGGAAGCAGCTCCTGGTGCTCGCCCGGCGACCAGCCAATCAGCGCCAGGTAATTCGCCAGCGCCTCCGGCAGGTAGCCGCGCTCGCGGAACTCGCCGACCGACGTCGCGCCGTGGCGTTTCGACAGCTTCGCGTGATCGGGCCCGAGCACCATCGACACGTGACCGAACCGCGGCGGCTTCCAGCCGAACGCCTCGTACAACAGCAGCTGCCGCGGCGTGTTCGAGATGTGATCCTCGCCGCGAATCACATGACTGATCTCCATCAGCGCATCGTCGATGACCACGGCGAAGTTGTAGGCGGGGACACCATCGGAGCGCAGCATCACGAAATCGCCAATGACGTCCGTGGTGAACGCGACGCGGCCGCGGACCAGGTCCTCCCACCCGACCTCGCGGTCGCCGTCGGGCACACGGAAGCGGACGGTGGCGGGCTCTCCGCCTTCGACGCGCCTGCGCGCCTCCTCGCGCGGGATGTTCCGGCACCGGCCGACGTACTTGGGGGGCTGCATGTTCCGCAGCGCCTGATAACGGTCCATCTCGAGCTGCTCCTCCGAGCAGAAGCAGTGGTACGCCTGCCCCTTCGACATCAGCTCGACGGCGTGCGCGCGATAGATGTGCAGCCGCTCGGACTGCCGATACGGACCGTGCGCGCCGCCGGCGTCCGCCCCCTCGTCCCAGTTCAGCCCGAGCCAGCGCAGGTCGTCGATCGCCGATCCCTCGGCCTCCTTCGTCGAGCGCGCGAAGTCGGTGTCCTCGATGCGCAGCACGAACGTCGCGCCGGCGCCGCGGGCCATCAGCCAGTTGAACAGCGCCGTGCGCGCGTTGCCGACGTGGATCTGTCCCGTCGGACTCGGCGCAAATCTAAGACGCATGGTGAATCAGGGCGACCGCGTGGACCGCAATCGCCTCGCCGGCGCCCGTGGAATCGACGCCTTCGTTCGTCTTACCTTTGACGCTCACCTGGTCCATGTCGATCCCGAGCGCGCAGGCCAGGCTCGCGCGCATCGAATCCACGTACGGGGACAGCTTCGGCCGCTGCGCGATGACGATGACGTCGACGTTGGCGACGCCGAAGCCGGCCGCCTTCACGATGGCGACCGCGCGCTTCAACAGGTCGACGCTGTCGGCCCCCTTCCAGGCGGGATCGGTGTCGGGGAAGTGGCGGCCGATGTCGCCCGCCGATGCGGCGCCGAGGATCGCATCGGTGACGGCGTGGCAGACCACGTCCGCATCCGAATGCCCGTCGAGCCCCTTGTCGAACGGGATGGAGACGCCGCCGAGCACCAGCGGCCGGCCCGCGACGAGCCGATGCAGGTCGTATCCGTTCCCGATGCGGATGGCCGCCGCCCCGCCCTTGCGGGCCAGCAGGCGCTCGGCCATGTCCAGATCGTCGGGCGTCGTGATCTTCAGGTTGCGGGCGTCGCCCTCGACCAGGTGCACGTGATGCCCGGCCTGCTCCGCCAGCGTTGCCTCGTCCGTGGCGTCGGCCGCGGTCGAGGCGAGCGAGAGCGCATCGCGGAGCACGCCGACGCGGAACGCCTGCGGCGTCTGCGCGAGGAAGATCTCGCCGCGCGGCAGCGTGCCCCGAATCGTCCGCGACGCGTCGCCGCGCTTCACCGTGTCCCTGGCCTCGAGCGCCGCAATCGCGGCGCCATGCTCGATCGCCGCCGCCACCGTGCGCTCGATCAGCGAGGGCGAGACGAGCGGCCGCGCGGCATCGTGAATGACGATCACCTGCGAGCTCGGCGCCACGGCCGCGAACGCGTTCGCGACCGAGTCCTGCCTGCGCTCGCCGCCCTCGACGACGATCGTGTCGTCGAGATACGCGGGTGGGTTCGCCGCCAGCTCCGACGGAAGCGCGACGACGACCTCGTCGAAGGGATACCCGGTGAGGAACGTATCGACGGTGCGCTTGAGGATGGGGACGCCGGCGAGCAACTCGAACTGCTTGGGCTGCGCGCCGCCAAACCGGGAACCGCGGCCGCCCGCGGCGATGATGGCAGAAACGTGCACGAATTCGATTCTAGCCCGTTGGCCCACCACCCACTACAACAGCCGCGCCGCTTCCAGGCAGCCCGTGTACTGCCGCATCCGCTCCGACGTCACGTCCATCACGCGCGTCAACCGCACGGCGTCCACCTCGCGCGGCGCGAACACCACGAGCAGCCCGCGCGTCGTGGCGGTCGTCACCATCGTCCTCGCGGAATCGGACGTCGGGTTGCCGAAGGGACCCGCGGCATCGACGAGCGCGATGCGGCCGCCGACGTGCACGTCGTCCTTGCGGATGCCCGGGTACGACTCGCCCTCGCGTCCAATCCGCAGCGTGACGTCGCCCTCGATGTGCGCCGCGTCGTACAGGCCGTACGGCAGCTGGAACTCGAACGAGCACCAGTTGCAGACGTCCACCATCGAGTTGATGCGCGGCAGCGTGTCGCCCTTGCGGACGCGCCGCAGCAGCGCCTCCGACGACGGGCGCGTCTTGGTCGGGTCGATCCCCACGCGCTTGTACATCGTCCGCACCGCGGTCGTCTCCACGGGAGGGTTGATGCGGACGGCGGCCTCGGCGGCGGCAAGCGGGGCGTCCATCCGATGATCGTGTTCGGCGACGGTCGCGCCCTCGAACCAGAGCACGCCGGGCCGGACGATCGACGCGAGCGCGGGGTCGAGCGTGAAGGTCATGCGGCGGGCGCCGCGACGTCGGACTCGGCGGCGGGCGCGACGATCTCGCGGACGCGCGCGGCAAACGCCCTCGCGGCGCGCGGATTGCCCGAGAGCCCTGTCGTGTCGATCGGCTCGTGGACGATCAGCTTCACGCGGCCAGGAGAGGTCGCGAGCCGGCCCTTCGACATCACGTGCCGGCTGCCGACGATCGCGATGGGCACGACCGGCAGCCCTGCCTCGAGCGCGAGGTAGAAGCTGCCGCCCTTGAACGGCGCGACGCGCCCGTCGCGGCTGCGCGTCCCCTCCGGGAACACAATCAGAGACAGCCCTTCTCTCATCAGCCTCGACGCGCGGCCGAAGATGGCCGCGCGATTCGGATGCCGGCGGTCAACAAGGATGTGCCCCGTCCGGCTCAGATGCCATCCGAGGAACGGAAAGCGCCCGAGCGATGCCTTCGCGATGATCCGAATCTGGTACGGCAGCGACCAGAAGACGATCGGAATGTCGTAGATGCTCTGGTGGTTCGCGACGAAGACGTACGCGCGTTCGCGGTCGAGCCGCTCGAGACCGCTGACCTCTACGCGCACGCCTGTCGTCACGAGAATCAGGCGCGACCACGTCCGCGCGCACCAGTGCGCGAAGCGGCCGCTGTGCTCGAAGAGGCTGGAGCCGATCGACAGCGTCCCGAGTACGACGGTGTACACGGTGATGGCGGGAATCAGGTAGAAGAACGTCCGCCACCAGTGATACGGAGGAAGGCGGAAACTCAAAATTCAAAATGCAAAATTCAAAATGCAAACCCTGCCAGTTTCGACACGAAGGGGTGAAAGTCGTCACGCCTTTCAGCACACCGCATCGAATCAGGTCGTGTTTGCATTTTGCATTTTGAATCTTGCATTACCTCCCAGCCGCTACTTGCCCGCGGCCGCGGCCGAAGGAGGCATCTGCGCGCGCGCGCGCCGCACCGGCTCGCCCTCGGGCGCGGCAGCCGGCGTCGCGGACGTCGAGGGCGCGGCCTGCGCCGCCGTCGCCGAATCGATGAACCGCCCGAAGATCATCTTCCCCGCGGTTGTCTGCAGCACGCTGGTGACGACGACGTCGATGGTCTTGCCGATCATCTTGCGCGCGTTGTCCACGACGACCATCGTCCCGTCGTCCAGGTACGCGACGCCCTGGTTGTATTCCTTCCCTTCCTTCAGGATGAAGACCTTCATGAGCTCGCCGGGGAGGACCACGGGCTTGAGCGAGTTGGCCAGCTCGTTGATGTTGAGCACCGCGACCCCGCGCAGCTGCGCCACCTTGTTCAGGTTGAAGTCGTTGGTGACGATCTTTCCCTCGAGCGTGCGCGCGAGCTCGATCAGCTTCAGGTCGACTTCCTTGATGTCGGGAAAATCGACGTCCGAGATCGTGACGTCCACGCCGGCCATCTTCTGAATCTTCTGGAGGATGTCGAGGCCGCGGCGCCCGCGGTTGCGCTTCATCGAGTCCGACGAGTCGGCGACGAACTGCAGCTCCTTCAGCACGAACTGCGGGATGACGAGCGTGCCGTCCATGAAGCCGGTCTCGCAGATGTCGGCGATGCGGCCGTCGATGATGACGCTCGTGTCGAGGACGCGGTAGCGGCGGCGTGGTCCCGTGTTGCGGAACAGGCTGACGATGCGCTCGGGCTCGAGCCATTCGGCGTTGCGCGCACCCATCACCAACCCGAGGTACGGCAGGCCGAGCAGGATGAGGCTGTGGAGGAAGACGACGCGGTGGTCGTTGACGTCGGCCCAGTAGAGCGCCGCCCCGATGGTCTTCGCCGCGCCGAGGCCGACGGCCCCCCCGAGGAGGCTCCCCAGCATGTGGGTCATTGCAATGTGCTGGAGGCGCTGCTCGAGGAAGATGACGAGCGTGCCGAGCCCGACGCCAAAACCGAGGCTGGGAAGCGGGTCGTCCCCGAGCGGTTGCAGCTGGTACGCGGAATAGCCGACCGCCAGGATGAATAAGAGCCGCGCGATGATGGACCAGACCATGGCGTGTACCCCCGGGTTTATGACCGAATCACGCAGAGCGCTATAAGTGGATGAACCTTAGAGCGGTCCGGGGGTGAAAATCAAGCGATCAGCTCGTCGAGCGCCTCCCCTACGGTCCGGACGCCGATTAACTGGCAATCCTTTGACTCCGAAGGGTCCAGGTTAGCCGTCGGTAGGACGATTCGGGTAAATCCCATCTGGACGGCCTCGCGAATCCGAAGGGGGGCCTGTGGAATACCCCGGATTTCCCCGCTCAACCCCACTTCCCCGAACACGGCCGTGGAGGGCGAAAGGCCGCGGTTGCGGACGCTCGAAGCGACCGCCGCGACAACGCTCAGGTCGGCCGCCGGCTCTTCGATGCTCATACCGCCTGCAATATTCACGTACACATCGTCGCCGGCCAGGCTGAGGCCTGCACGTTTTTCGAGGACCGCCAGCAGGAGCGCGAGCCGGTTCTGGTCGATGCCGATCGCCATCCGCCTCGCGTTGCCGTAGGTGCTGGTGCTGACGAGCGCCTGCACCTCGACCAGGATGGGCCGCGACCCCTCGACGCAGCAGAGCACCGCGGACCCCGGCGTCCCCGATGCCCGTTCGGAGAGAAACAACCGCGAAGGGTTGGCAACCGGGCGCAGGCCGGTGCCGGTCATCTCGAACACGCCGAGCTCGCTCACCGCGCCGAAGCGGTTCTTGATGGCGCGGACGACGCGATGGGAGTGGTGACGCTCCCCCTCGAAGTAGAGCACGGTGTCCACGACGTGCTCGAGCGCCTTCGGCCCGGCGAGGTTGCCGTCCTTCGTCACGTGGCCGACGAGGACGGTCGGGATGTTCTGGCCCTTGGCGGCAAAGAGGAACTGCGTCGCGGCCTCGCGCACCTGCCCGATGCTGCCGGGGGCCGACTGGAACTTGATCGAGAAGACGGTCTGGATGGAGTCGATGACGACGAGCGCAGGCTTGAGGCGCGCGATCTCCTCCAGGATCCGTTCGATGCAGGTCTCGGACAGCAGATACAGCGGCGCGGCGCCGACGCCGAGCCGGTCGCCGCGGCTCTTGATCTGATGTTCGGATTCCTCGCCGGACGCGTAAAGGACGGGACCGACGGCGTTCGCGAAGTGCGCCGCCGCCTGCAGCAGCAGCGTGGACTTGCCGATGCCCGGCTCGCCGCCGAGCAGGATGAGCGAACCGGGGACGATGCCGCCGCCGAGCACGCGGTCGAACTCGCTGATGCCCGAGGAGAGGCGAACGGCGTTGGCGGTTTCGACGTCGGCGTACAGCTTCGCAGACCCCGATGCGCCAAGCTGCGAGTAGCGGTTACCCGCCGCCGCCCCGCCCGCGGGTTCCTGCGACAGGCGCTCCTCGACGAGCGAGTTCCACGCGCCGCAGTCGTTGCAGCGGCCCGCCCACTTCGGGGCCTGGGCGCCGCACTCCTGGCAGACGAACACGACTTTGGGTGGCTTCACGATGTGGGTTTTGGGTTTTGGGATTTACTCATACTGACGTTCAATTCGCGAGCCGATCCGGCAGACGACCTCGTAGGGGATCGTGCCGATCGCGGCGGCCATCTCGCGCGCGTCGATCTGCTGCCACGATTCGCTGCCCTGCCGGCCGATGATGACCACCTCGTCTCCCGGCGACACCTCGTCGAGGCCCGTGACGTCCACCATCATCATGTCCATCGATACCGCGCCGACGATCGGCACGCGGCGGCCGCGGATGAGCACGTGGCACCGGCCCGAGACGCGGAGGTCGATGCCGTCAGCGTAGCCGGCGGGAATGACGGCAGTGGTCACGGGCGCGTCCGCCGTGAAGCGAAGGCCGTATCCGACGCCTTCACCCGGCCGAATCCCCTTGACCGCGACGACGCGGCTCGTGAGCGACATCACCGGCGTCAGCGGAATCGTCGAGGCCAGCGGCGGCGGCACGATGCCGTACAGGAGCAGGCCAGGGCGGACGAAGTCATACCACACGCGGGAATCACGGAGAGTAGCCGCGCTGTTCGCCGCGTGGATTGAGCGGCGCGGACCCTGTGGGTCCGCGATCGCATCGATGGTCTTCAGCGCCGCCTCGAAATTCGTCCGCTGCTGGTCGAAGAACGGTGTCTCAGGCTCATCGGCCGTCGCGAAGTGGGTGTAGATCGCCTCGAGCCTGAGGTTCGGGCTCGCGAGCACCTCCGGCAGCGTCCGCCGCAGGTTGTCGTGGCGGAAGCCGAGGCGGTTCATCCCGGTGTCGATCTTCAGGTGATAACCGAGCGTCGTCCTGTGCTTCGCCGCAGCCTGCTGGACGGCGCGCGCGGCCGACGGGGTCGAGATGGTCGGCGTCAGCGAGAACTCGAACAGGCCGTCGAGATCGCTGACGCTCAGCGCGCCGAAGATCAGGACTGGCGCGCGCACGCCGGCGCGCCGCAGCACGACCGCCTCCTCGATGTCGGCGCACGCGAGCAGGTCCGCGCCCGCTGCTTCGAGCGCCAGCGCGACACGCTCCGAGCCGTGGCCGTACGCGTTCGCCTTGACGACGGCGATGACCTTGGGAATCGTGCGGCGCGGACCCTTCGGGTCCGCGATCCCCATCTCGATAAATTTCTGAATGGCCTTGAAATTGGCCTGCAGCGCCGCGAGATCGACGTGCGCGACCGTGCTTCGAATCACGGCTGCCGTGGGATTTGGGATTTGGAGCTTGGGATTTGGGATTTCACTCCGTCTTCCCCACCGGCTTCGCGTTCTTCAGCCCGGTATAGATCGCCTCGACGAACATATCCGTCGTCCATGGTCCGGAGTCGGAGCCCCAGCGCTTCCGGTACCCGGCCGAGGGATTCGCGGCTTTCACCTGCTCCAGCATCATCCCCTTGTTGATCATGTCCTGGATGATGTCCTTGATCGTCGTGACCATATCGCGGTAGTCGACGAGCTCGCCATAGTCCGAGATGCGGCCGTGTCCGGGAACGATCAGCGTTCGGCCCGGCTTGAGCACCAGCGGCATCGGCGGCACGGTGAGGTCGAGGAGGCGATTGAGCGCCTCGAGCTCGCCCTGGATGCTGCCGCCCTTCGCGGCATCGATCACCGGGAAGTGCCGAAGATCGACGACATCGCCGGTCGCGATGACATCGGCGCGACGGAAGTGCACGAGGACGTCGCCGTCGCTCACCGCACCAAGCTGGCGGATGACCTGGACTGCCTCATCGTTGACATAGAAAGACCGGTACTTCGAGGTAAATGTCTCCGTCGGCCACATCCCGGTCGGGGCCGGCTTTTCGTTGCGATTCTTCGGCGCGCTCATCCGCTGCAGCACGTTCTCGTGCGCCAGCACGGTTGCGCGCTCCTCGTCGGTGAAATTGTCGGGATTGATCGGCACACCCGCCGCGCCGACCCTGTCGTTGCCGCCCACATGTTCCGGATCGGCGCTCGTGTTGATGATGATGCGGATGGGCGCGTTCGTGATCGCCTGCACCGCTTCGAGCGTCTTCGGGGCCATCGCCTCGGAACCGCTGTCGACCAGCATCACGCCGTCTTCGCCGAGGTGGACCGTCACGTTGCCGCCAGCGCCGAAGATCACCCAGACGTTTGGACGGATTTGAACGGTGTCGAGGGCTCCGGCATCTGCCGCGCGTGCCGCCGGACGCTGCTGCGCGAGCAGCCCCCCGGTCCCCTGCGCGCCGGCCGCGACGAGAGCCAGCGCCATCACCCATGGCAGCGTCGCTAGGGAACGGAATCGCGGTGCACTCATGGTCGGGCGAAGGTTACACCATTTTCAATTTCCCGCAGCAATCTGGCGGTTCCGGATTGCCGTATCCCGTCCCGGCTGCCCGTCCCTATGCTATATTTCGCGGGCCCGGCAACCTGAAGGGATCGTGGTCATGAAGCGTTATCTCGTCGTGCCCCTGGCTCTTGTCGTTTTCGGCGCCGCCGCCCAGGCGCGGGCGCATCATTCGTTTGCGGCCACCTATCTCGAGAACCAGTCGGTCACGATCGATGGGGAGCTCGTCCAGTTCGTGCTCCGCAACCCGCACTCGTTCGTGGACGTGGACGTCACGGAGAAGGACGGCAGCAAGACGCGATACGTCGTGGAATGGGCTGCGCCGGCGCAGCTCGCCGGGAAGGTGGATCGCGAAACGCTCAAGCCGGGCGACCGCGTGATCATCACGGGCAGCCCAGGCCGGAATACCGAGGACCATCGCGTCCGCCTGCTCACGTTCCGTCGTCCGAAGGATTCGAACCACGCCGCCGAGTGGAGCTGGGGCCTGTT
>Ga0137409_10008099_pt1 | contig 10751 bp, 9 predicted proteins | sample CZODoug1_16funga_FD_122059 | JGI IMG/M metagenome (GOLD analysis project Ga0137409, IMG submission 122059) | Vadose zone soil fungal communities from Angelo Coast Range Reserve, California, USA - CZODoug1_16fungal (Hybrid Assembly) | ecosystem: Environmental > Terrestrial > Soil > Vadose zone... | reverse complement strand
AAGGCAAATTCCTCCAATTTGGTTCGGTACCGATCCATCACGCGGCGCTGATAATTGTCAGGATGATTTTTAGAAACGTGTTTGTTGCTCTTAAAGGCAATTTCAAAATCAGCTAAATTGATTTGCTGCGCATATTTCTGCTTCCAGCGCTGCATGGTAAGTTTCATGAATTGATCATCCAATCGGTCGCCTGTGGAGCCACCCAGTATCCATTCGAGCAAGCGCTTGATCAACCCGGTCCGGTCATCATCGGCTTTGCCGGACTTTCTCTCCGCATGCGGCAGCACATCTTTGACCCATGCATTGTGCTGAATGAAGCGCTCGTACAATCCGATCCCATGCAACGGAATCAAGGTGGAAAGCTCGGTGGCGGTGAAGAGATTTCTTTCTTCAAGTTCCAGGTGGTCTTCATCGAGAAAATAGTTGACACAAAAATATTTGTGGGAATTGAACAAAAAAATCCTTTTGAAAAGTACCAGCAGCGTCCTGGCCACCCAAAGTCGTTTGGGTGCCGTGATGATAAAGAAGTCAATGTCCGTTTTTTCGTCGGCGTAATGTTTTGACAAAGAGCCCGAGATCATGACAGCGCGCACAAATGGAAATTGAAAGATCAGCCTGCCCCGGCGCAGCGCAATCCGGTTGTACTCCTGGGCCTTCTTATTCCCTGCCAGCCTCCGTTGGATGACCTCATCATTATCCTGCATGCTAAAGAAATCTCCAATCTGGAAGAGCACCCTGGCATTTCTGAGTTTTTGCAGTTCTTCCGTCACCTCCTCTTTCGTTACATGGTCAGTCGCCGGAGGGGGACAGTCTCACCAGTCTGGCGATACCATCGCGATCACAGGGCCCATCAATGAGTCCACGGTACTATCTGGGACCTGTTTTGGTGGCAGCGCCGGAGCTACGCTCTCGATCTTTCGTGGGCTCGCCCAGGCGTCAGCCAACCCCACAGTCCTAGCTTCTGGAAGCACACTTGTCGCTGTCTCTGTCGCCAGCGCCCCGAGTCCAGCAGTCACCCTGCTTGCAACGGTTACGGTCCTAGACCTGATCACCGCTGCCTTGGTGGACTCGGGTGTTATCGGACAAGGCCAAACACCAAGCGCATACGACACTAATAATGCATTCAAGAGGCTCAATTTTATAATGGGCCAGTGGAATAGAGAAAGATATTTGGTCTACCATCTGGTAGATTACTCGGTGTTATCGACAGGTGTTCTTGTTGAGTCTCCGCAACTGCTGCGCAGCTTCGATATTGCCGCTCTTTGACGCCGCCCTGAGCAGTACCCGTGCCTGCTCGCAACTCCTAGGGACGCCGTCGCCCTTGAGGTAAAGCTCTGCAAGCGCAACCTCTGCCGAACTATCGCCTGCCTGCACAGCCGACCATAGCTGTCGCGCAACACCGCTGCGGCCCCTCCGGGTATTTGCACCCGCAAAAGACTGTCGGGCGAATTGGAGATCCTGACCCCAGCTGTCCTTGGAATTCGCTGTCCCCTCGGTTGTTTGAGTGGATGCGGCGGCGGGGCCTGACGAACCTAAAGTCTCATTTTCGGGAGTTTCTGGAATTGGATGGGGAGAGGATGCTGTGCTTTCTGTGCCCGGGTTGGAGATCTGAACAGGCATCGATAGAGCGGCATTCGTTTGGGAAGCACTATCGCCTCTGAGTTTCTCCCCCATGCGGATCAGGGCGCTCCCGATTTCGCGGCGGAAGTTTTGCAAAAATAAGATTGGCATGAATACGAAAACCAAGATTAGGAACCCTGTTGCGAAGACGCGCTGTAATTGTGGCCGGGAAACAGCGATTTGCTTTTCTTGCGAAAATGGATCTGCCAGGAATCTCGTTGTGGGAACGCAATATCGAGGAACTGATATGCTCGTAGAATCTGCAAGAGCAGGCATAACCTGGTGAACACTCGGTGCCGGCGGTAGCGGCTCCTGTGTTTCGTCCTGCGCTTGTGAACAAGGACCAGCCTCTTCTCCTAACACGCAGGATGGCACGGCAAACTTTCTATCCGGAGTTTCCGACTCGTTGGCTTGTGTCAGCCATTGATGAATTTGATTTCTGGTCTCCGCAGTAAGTTCTGTGAACCGTAGACCGCCAGACTTTTTCGTTTCATCCATCCAGACAATCTCAGCCATGACTTCAATCCGCTGTAGGGGATTGGGCGAGACGCAAAGCCGAATGGCGCCTGGGCGCCGCACGGCAGCAGCATGGAAAGCAAGACCCTGTTCGGAAGCATTCAACACGATCCCTCCGCCCTCGGGCTCAAACTGGATATAGGAGAGCCCCCTCGGTCTTTCTCTTTGCCTCTGTCGGCGCTCAGGATTCATTGTTGCGCGAAGGCTCCTCGGTTGCGACCTCGCTCCAAGCTCGGCTCAGTCGAGTAAGAAAGGACCGCGCCGGTTACCACATCGAGATTCTACAACTTAACTGCGCCACCCTTTTTGCAAGTGCCGGCAAGTCCCGTCAAAGCTTGTTGAGGTGCCTCGCCTCGGCTGTCTTCAAGTACTGCGGAATCAGTGGGATATGAAATCCCTGTCTGAGCCTCTTCGGAGGCCAATGGGCCCACCGATCAGGTCTTTACCTCGAACAAATGGGGGGAACCACCGGATTGCCTGGTAGCTCGCGGATTCCTTAAACTCTTTGCGATACCATGCCGACACGCGTTTTGCTCGCCGATGATCATGCTCTGATCCGCCAGGGACTGAAGGCGTTATTGGAAAAACAGGGATTTCAAATCGTGTCGGAGGCCTCGGACGGACAAGAGGCGCTGCGCTCAGTAGAGAAGACCCAGCCTGACATCGCTATCATCGACATCAGCATGCCGATCTTGAACGGCGTGGACACTGCTCGCGAACTGAAGAAATCAGCGCCAAAGACAAAAGTGATTCTTCTCACGCAACATGACGAAGATCAGTATGTAACGGAAGCTCTGCGTGCCGGAGTGAAAGGATATGTGCTGAAGAGGCAGGCGGCCGAAGACCTCGTCCACGCGATACAAGAGGTCTGCCGCGGGTCCGTATATCTCAGCCCGAACATATCGCGCGCAGTTGTTGATGCCTATCTATCCAAAACTTTTGTCTCGACCGATCCTCTTTCAGGGCGCGAGCGTCAGGTTCTTCAGTTGGTTGGTGAGGGGAACTCGACCAAGGATATCGCAGTGCACCTGGGAATCAGTGTAAAAACTGCCGAATCGCACCGGGCAAGACTTATGAAGAAGCTGGACATCCATGAAACTGCGAGTTTGGTTCGCTACGCAATTCGCCGCGGCTTGATCCAGGCCTGACGACGCCGCCTTAGGCTTATCCTCAGGAATCTCTCAGTCATAATCCCCACCCCAAATCGGTGATTCACCGGATTGAGTTAATTTGGCGACGGGCTATGTTGTTGTTAAGAGATCGGGCCGCCTCCATGGACAGGGCCCCCACCTCGATTACCCCGAATACCGAACTGCACTGACTTGGAGGCGGCCCGAACTCAAGGCGTTGGAGGATTCAGTGGCTGAAGGGCTCTGGCAGGCAAGGCAAGAGAAGAGTATGGGGATTCTCGATGGGCAACCCGGTCCTTCGGAATGGCAGAAGACCACGGCGCTTTGGCTTCGTCATCAAGTTGTTCTTCTCGCAATGAAGCACGGCCGCGCGCCGCTGCCGGTCTCTCCGGCTCTTTGGAGAGGCCTGCTGCGACGAGGTGTTTTAAACGATCTCAATGAGCTGGGTGGCATTGCGCGTCGCCTCTCCTTCTTGGGAGATGGCCGCATGTTGCTGGCCGAATTGAAGGTTCGAACTGCGACAAAACCACCCGTGCGAGAGACATTGTCAAAGCCGAGCGAGATTGCAGCGGAGAATCGTCCGTAGCTCAAGGATGAACACAAATGCCCATGGGATCAAGTAGGTTTAGGCTGAGCAACTGCCAGCGGAAACGACCGGCGAGCTTCAAGTCCGAAAACCATCCGTCCGATATCGCCATCCTGAACATGGCAGTTGATTCCCAATCGCTGTTTCGCCGCAGCGCTCCTCGCTTGTTGCCACGCGGAGAAAACAAAGAGATTGATGACGTTTTCCAAGCTCTCCTTTCGGAAGCAAATCGAGAACTCGCCAGTCTGCTGCATGATGTGCGCACCGAGTCGCACGTTACGTTGCCCAGTGACACTCCGAGTCAGCCATTCGGTGAGCTTCTCATGCGCGCGGTCCGGTGTGCAGTGAAGCAGTACATGTTGCAAGCAGAACTGGGCAATCTCGCTCTCACCGATGAGCTCACGGGATTGTATAACCGTCGCGGTTTTATGGCTCTGGCAGAACGCCAATTGAAACTCGGCCGCCGTTCTGGCCGGGGGATGTTGCTTTTCATGATGGATTTGGACCGCTTGAAGCAGATTAACGACTCGTTCGGCCATTTCGAGGGCGACCGTGCCTTAAAGCATACGGCGTACGCTTTGGAAGAAACGTTCAGGGATTCCGATGTTGTCGCTCGCCTGGGAGGGGATGAGTTCGCTGTTCTTGCGATCGAGGCCACCGGTTACAGCGAGGCCACCATCAAGACTCGACTTTTCGAGTGCTTGAAGGCCATCAATCCAGACCAGTCTCGCTATGAACTTTCTCTCAGTCTGGGAGTTGCACGATTCGATCCGAGCACCTGTACATCGATTGGAGAATTGATGATGACGGCCGACCAAGCCATGTACAAGCAGAAGCCGCGCAGATCGAGGCTGCTTTTCGAGATGGAGACCAGCGCTCAATCTCAATAGCCACTACGGACCCTCGAGAATCATCGGCGCTGAACCTCTCGTCGGTCCGGGGAACTTTTTGGCACTGTCCAGCCCGGTGCTAACTAACTGAAACCAGCTCGGAAGGTCATTTTACAAATGCCCATGAGGTCAGGACGGCTTGAAAAACGGATTCGGCTGGCTGTTCCGGTAGAGATATCCAGCCCTCAGAACCCGTCCGCGGCTGAGCGAACGACTACGGAGAACGTCTGCTCGCTCGGAATACGAGTCCTGACTCAACGGGCTAGAGATTTGAATGAACGGCTGATGATCAATTCGCTCGTAGGAGACTTGCGGACCCTCGCGCGCGTTGTCTACTGTCAGCGGCTGCCGGACGGACGGTTTGGAGTCGGATTGCAGTTCCAGGGAATGGCCGTCGACTGGCCAAGAGGCTCGTTGGCCGGCGCCACGGATTGAATTTCGATTGCCAGGAGAATCCACCCGAGCCTCCGTGCCCGATCTTTGCGCTGAAACCAAACACCTAAGGAGCAGTGAGATATTCGTTTGGGAATTCACCGCCCATGTTTTCAGGATTCTCCCGATGCATTATTCCGTTAGGAACCGGATTGTTCGGAAATTCGAAGCTGGGTAATTTGGATTCGATGGAACGGTTGCCTGCTGGTTTCAAAGAGCGGCCGGTAAAAGTAGCTTGACTTGTGTTTTGGACTTCGAAGATCGAATGAAAAAATACATTTCTCTCTGAGTGAAACAGTATGACGACATGTGACATTGCAATTGTGGGAGCTGGCCCTTACGGTTTGTCTGCGGCAGCTCATCTCCGGGCAGCCAACGGACTAGACATTCGTGTTTTCGGCGAGCCGATGTCTTTTTGGGAAAGGCATATGCCGAAAGGGATGCTGCTCCGATCCCCGCTGGCGGGATCACACCTCTCCGATCCCTCTCGATCTCTAACACTGCAAGCTTACCAAGCAGCAAGTGGAAACCAGATCACCGCTCCCTTGCCGCTCCATCGCTTTACGGACTATGGACGCTGGTTTCAATCGCAAGCCGTACCCGACCTAGATCCCAGAAAAATCGATCGCGTGGAAAAGAATGGAGCGGGGTTCCGACTGACTCTGGAAGATGGTGAAACCTGGAAGGCGCAGCGAGTGATTATTGCGGCCGGAATCATGTCCTTCGCCTGGCAGCCGCCGGAGTTCAGGAATCTTCCGTTCAGCTTGGCTTCGCATGCATGCGCACACCGTGACCTCAGCCGCTTTGCAGGGAAAAGGGTGGCGGTCATTGGTGCGGGACAAAGTGCGCTGGAATCCGCTGCCTTGCTGCATGAATTAGGCGCTGAAGTCGAAGTGCTGGCCCGCGCACCCTTAGTCCGCTGGTTGTGGCGCCAAAAATGGTTTCACACCTTTCCACCTGTGGCACGGCTGCTGTACGCGCCGCCTGATGTGGGACAAGCCGGACTCAGTCATCTTGTGGCGCGCCCAAATTTGTTCCGGCGGTTACCCCGTTCGGTGCAAAACCGCTGGGGAAGGCGCGCTATCCGGCCCGCTGGCGCAGAGTGGCTGAACCCCCGTTGTGCTCCGATCCGGATCAATACTGGAACCGCGGTCATTTCAGCTTCTCCGAAAGGCGAGCGCGTGATGCTCAAATTGAGCGACGCCTCCGAGCGGCACGTCGATCATGTGCTGCTGGCCACCGGCTACCGAGTGGACGTCTCGCGCTATCCGTTCCTTCGCGACCGAATCTTGGAATCGATCCGGCGCATCGACGGCTATCCACAGCTTGATTCAGGATTCCAATCTTCGGTTCCGGGCCTGCACTTCCTGGGCGCACCAGCAGCTTGGAGTTTTGGCCCACTCATGCGATTTGTGGCTGGCGCGGAGTTCGCTTCCCGTAGGGTGACGCGCGGGATCCTCGGAAAAATCAATTCGAATGGTCGCTCATAAAAATCATGGCCGCGGCAACCACAATTCCCAACCTGATCAAACACTCGGCGCACGATACGGCGATCCACTCCGGCACCTGCGGTACCTTGGTGATGGGTGCGGACTATCGGGCTCTGGGCGTGGTGCGAAGCCTGGGGCGAAGAGGGATCCCAGTCTGGATTATCAACCAGGGCGGTCATCTGGTAGCCGCTGCCTCACGGTATGTTCGCCGCAGATTGCCATGGCCGGTCGGGGACGATCGTGGAAAAGTCGACTTCCTGCTGGCCCTTTGCACCACACATAAACTGAATGGATGGATGCTCGTTCCGACGGACGACTACACCGTTGGATTGGTATCCGGCCATCACAAAGTGCTCGCGGGCAAGTATCAGGTGACCGTCCCGCCGTGGGAAAAGTTGCGCTGGGCCTGCGACAAACGGCTGCTGCATCAGCTTGCGGAGAGACTTGAGGTTCATCAGCCGTGGACTGCGTGCCCGTCGAACAGGGATGAACTGCTGGAAATGGACTGTCCCTTTCCGGTTATTCTCAAGCCCGCTGTCCGTCTGCAACCAAGCAGCCTCGCCACCCCTAAAGCCTGGCTTGCCGAGGACCGGAAGTCGTTGCTGGCGCGTTACGACGAGGCCAGTGCGTTGTTCTCCCCTGAAAATCTGATCATCCAGGAAATCGTGCCAGGCGGAGGAGAATCGCAGTTCTCCTATGCTGCTCTTTATAATGACGGACGTCCCCTGGCTTCGGTTGTGGCTCGGCGCACGCGTCAATTCCCGAGGGATTTTGGTCAGCTGAGCACCTATGTTGAGACGGTCGAGGAGCCAGAAGTCATCGGTCCGGCGGAGCGCCTGCTGGCAGCCGTCCGCTTCACTGGCCTGGCGGAAGTAGAGTTCAAAAGAGACCCCAGAGATGGTCGATTCAAGGTTCTGGATATCAATCCGCGAGTCTGGGGCTGGCACACACTTTCCAGACGTGCGGGCGTCGACTTCCCCTATCTTCTATGGCTCCTAGCCCGGGGTAAACCGGTTCCCCACTTGCGCGGACGCTCGGGCGAGCGCTGGGTACACCATAGTGCGGACTTGAGATTGGCGATCGAGGAAATTGTGGCAGGTCGAATATCCCTGCGGGACTACCTGCGCTCCATCCGGGGTCCGGTGGAATCTGCCATCTTTTCCTGGGATGACCCGCTTCCAGGAATCCTAGATCTTCCACTCTTTGCGTATTCGGCCGGGAAGCGCATTCACCGGCCGAAGGAATCCTGATTCGCTCGCTCACCACTTCTCGCGCGGCCCTGTTCTTTCTTCAGGATTTCTACGGCTCTGGATTTGGGGTTTCCACCGGATTGTGGCATCGAAGCGGATCGCCTAAGGTTCCATGCGGACGGCCATTGAGCAGGGCGCAAATAGGACGGTTGGCTCGGACGCTGTGAGGGGGTCGCCGTCACGGCGCTTCGCTCGCCTGGCGCCGGCATTCTAAGAAGGAGAAGGCTGCTCAGGCCGTCCGCCAAATGGCAGTGTATTGCTTTGCAAGTTCGGATTCGAATCAGCTCCTGGAATGGCTGGAGAAGAAGATTGGGAGGTCCAAATTGAGAATTTCCGTGATTGGTTGCGGATACGTAGGCTTGGTGACGGGAACGTGCCTCGCTGAGGCGGGCCATCAAGTGGTGTGTACAGACAATGATCCGGCACGCATCGCAGCTTTAAAGGCAGGCGTCGTGCCCATCTATGAACCTCATCTCGATGCCATGCTCGCCGCAAATCTCCGCTCAGGGAGGCTCTCCTTCACCAGCGACGCCGGCGAGGCCGTGCGAGCAGGAGAGGCCATCTTCATTTGCGTCGGCACACCGCCGTTGGAAAATGGTGAAGCCGATCTGTCAGCGATTGACAACGTGGCGCGTCTAATCGCCGCCGAAGCGCACGAGTCAAAGCTGGTCGTGGAGAAGAGTACGGTACCTGCCCAGACGGGGCAGCAATTGAAGCGCGTGCTCGGAGTGTACCGCCGGAATGGCGGTGTAGAGTTTCGTGTAGCTTCCAATCCGGAATTCCTGCGAGAAGGGACGGCGGTCGAAGATTTCCTTCATCCGGACCGCGTCGTCTTTGGCGTGGAAGACGAAGTTTCAGAAAAGCAATTGCGTGAGATCTACCGCCCCATCCTGGAACGGCGCTTTCAATGCCCGGTGCACTCGAGCTCGTGTCCCGCGATGCAACCCCCCATCTTGGTGGTTACCACAATCAACAGCGCCGAGCTCATTAAGCACGCTTCAAACTCATTCCTGGCCATGAAGATTTCCTACGCCAACATGATCGCGGATGTATGCGAGAAAGTCGGGGGCGACATCAAAGAGGTGACCCGCGCCATGGGATTGGACGCGCGCAGCGGACCGCGATTTCTGGATGCGGCCCTTGGTTTCGGCGGCTTTTGCCTGCCAAAGGATGTCCAGGCATTTATCCGGTTGGCGGAGCGCTCGGGCGTGGACTTCACTATGTTGAAGGAGGCTGAGCGTGTGAACAAGCGCCGAATCGATCTGTTCATGGAGAGAATTCGGCAGGCGCTTTGGGTCGTGAAGGACAAGCAAGTAGGCGTGCTTGGTCTGGCGTTCAAAGCCAACACCGATGACATTCGCTTTGCGCCGTCGCTGGATGTTCTCCGCCGCCTATTGGCCGAGGGAGCGCAAGTGCGCGCTTACGATCAGGAAGCGATGGACAAGACTTCAGCAATTTTCCCGCAGGTCAGCTACTGCCGGGAGCCTTATGAAGTAGCGCGTGATGCGGACGCGCTTTTGGTCCTCACAGAATGGCCGGAATTCCGCCAGCTCGATTGGGCGCGCATTTACGGGATGATGAGCAGACCTCTAGTTGTCGATGGCCGCAACCTGCTCGAACCCGACGTGATGAAGGAACACGGATTCGAATACCACAGTTTCGGCCGACCGGTAGAAACGGTGACCGCGCAATTTGTGCCTGCACAGATTCCCAGCGTTTCCGCGGCACTTGCCAGCGCCTAAAACACATTTTGCTTTGCTCTGACGAGTTCAGAGCGCATCGTCCGGTGCGGCTGACCTCTCTGAGTTCGTAGCTTGCGCTGCGAACTAAGTCTCCAGCCATAAACCGGACTCAGTGCGGTCAAGCATCGCTTCTCCCGGAACTCGTAACTCCCTAGGCACCTGTCCCTTTCCATTCTCGGGCCTTCTCCCCCCATCCCCTCCTATCTAGTTATCTGCTGTTTTTTCAAATAGTTACAAGCATGTGCAGCGCCTTCGGCCAGAGTAGGACTTAGGCCGACTGCCCTCCAGGGTGAAAATCTCACAGCCCGGTTTCTGGTCCTGCGAGCAGTTGTGGACTTACCGGTACTCGTCTAGCGTTGCTGATGCAGCTAGCCTGCCTTCCTGCCCTGACAGGTTTGCGCGAAGCTCCGAGTTCCGGCTGAATGTTCCTGCCCATGCATGATAGCTGGGTCCCGGAGAAAGCTTTGTGAAAGAGACACATGATGAATCGTTGGGCCCTGGTCCTTGTAGCGGTACTAGCAGGATTGGCAAATTCTGGTTGCGCCGGAGTCGTTTCCAGCAATAGCAGCTCTACCCCAGTAGCGCCGTCGATCGCGACGGCGCCCGCGAGCCAGACGGTAACTGCCGGTCAAACGGCTTCTTTCTCGGTGGCCGCCGCAGGCACCGGTCCCCTGGCCTACCAGTGGAAGAAGAATAGTGTCGCCATCAGTGGCGCGACGTCGTCAAGCTACACCACGCCAGCCACTGCGATCTCGGACAATGGTGCGCAGTTCACTGTAGCGGTCAGCAACACCGCCGGAAGTGCAACGAGCGGCGCGGCCACACTGACAGTAAGTACGGCAGCAGTGGCACCCTCGATCACCGCGCAGCCAGTGAGCCAGACGGTAACTGCCGGGCAAACGGCTTCTTTCTCGGTGACTGCCACCGGCACGGCTCCTCTGACTTACCAGTGGAAGAAGAACGGAACAGCGATTTCTGGCGCCACATCCGCCAGCTATGCGACTCCGGCGACAACTACCTCGGACAATGGTGCGCAGTTCACTGTAGCGGTCAGCAACACCGCCGGAAGTGCAACGAGCGGCGCGGCCACACTGA
>Ga0137409_10008097_pt1 | contig 10753 bp, 14 predicted proteins | sample CZODoug1_16funga_FD_122059 | JGI IMG/M metagenome (GOLD analysis project Ga0137409, IMG submission 122059) | Vadose zone soil fungal communities from Angelo Coast Range Reserve, California, USA - CZODoug1_16fungal (Hybrid Assembly) | ecosystem: Environmental > Terrestrial > Soil > Vadose zone... | reverse complement strand
TGCGGTCGTCAGCGCCATAGCGGTCACGAGACCGGTCGCGGCCTCTGCCTCGTCTGTAGTCACTGTTACTGTTGTACCCGTTTTCGATCTGCACTGACGAGATCTGGTGATCCCAGCTCCGGAATCCCTGTCCTGAAACCTGGGCGAGATCAGGAATGTCCCCGGTCACGACGAAGCTCGCTCCGCGCAATCCAACGTCGCGATAAACCACTGCCGTCGTGCGGCCGAACACGCGAATCGATGAAATCCTATCGCTCCAGTTGCCTTGCTGCCCAAGATCGCTAAGCGTTTCGCCCCCGCTCCAGCATTGCGATCGCCCCTGGTAATTCGGACGATCGTAAACGCAGATGCCTTCGCTCAATTGCTGATTCGGATACGTGGACTGCCCCTGATTCGGATACGTGGATTGCCCATCGTAGACCGGCGAGTTTCCATTCGCTCCGTAGTATCCGTTGCCCGAATTCACTTGCAGCGACTGAATGCGGTCATTCCAGGACTTGTTATCGATCCGGACCTGTCCCAGGTCGGGAACGCTCGACGTGATCACCGTCGAGTGGCCGCGGAAATTCGTCGAGTCGTACACTGTGACGCTCGCGCGTCCGTAAATACGGATCGAAGAAGGCTGCCCGTTCAGGCTTTCGAGAGTCGACACGGTGTCGCCCGGGTTGAAACACTGTTGGATACCCTGGTATTGAATATCTTTGAAAATGCACACGCGGTCCTGGCTGTAGCCTCGCCCGCGCTGTCGTTCCAATTGCGGGGCTGCGCTCAATTGCGGCGCCAGGCTGATAGTGACAAGCATTCCAAGTATAAGAGCCCAAATTGTCTTCATACAAACTCCTCATTCGCAGTAGACGGACGGATATCGAAAACGATGGCTTCGAATTTCCCGGTTGCCGGCCAAAAGCAAATAGAGGCGAGCGATGTCATTGAGACGGCGAGGGATAGAGGTAAATGATTGATTTTTAAGCAGAAATGACTCTTTCGGGCTCAAGAACGTCACGGACCGCCTTCGTCAGCGTCAGGAGCCTCGGGAACGGGCAGACCTCGGCTACAATTCATTAATGAGCACGACAATTCAGAAAGCCAAGGCTGCCCGTGAACTGTTTCTTCAACAGAGCTTCGGCGTGCTGTCGACGATGTCGATCGATGTGCCCGGTTACCCGTTTGGTTCCGTCGCGCCATATTGCGCTGACGCTCAGTCCCGGCCGGTGATTTACATCAGCCAGATCGCCCAGCACACGCGCAACATCCTGGCAGACTCACGAGTCTCGCTGACAGTGGTCGATAACAACGCGGACTCCGACGACGTGCAGGCGCGGGGCCGCGTCACTCTTATCGCCAATGCCCTGCCGGTGAGCGATAACGAAACCGACACTCATGGACGATATTTTCGCTACCATCCATCGGCGCGCCAGTATGACCAGACCCACGACTTCGCTTTCTTCCGGCTGGAACTTGTACGAGTTCGATTCATTGGTGGGTTTGGCCAGATCCACTGGATTGAACCCAGCGAATTCATGACGAAGAATCCATTTTCCGGGGCTCAGGAATCTCAGATCATTCAACACATGAACAATGACCACGGCGACGCCTTGAAGCACTATTCCGGTGGCCAACCGGCGGAGATGGTCGGGATCGATGCGGAAGGCTTTGATGTGCTCCGATCGGGCAAAAAAGTGCGTTTCACTTTCGAGACTCCGATCCACAACATGCAGGAAGCTCGACAGGCGTTGGTCGCCCTGGCCAGGCGATAGGGCTAATCCACTCGCAGCGCGCTTGCAGGTTCGATCAAGGCTGCATGGCGAGCAGGAATCAACGCAGCAGCGATTGTTACAACAAGCAGTACCACACTTATGGCTGCCAGCACGATAGGATCCTTGAGATTTTCAGGAAGGTCTTGGCCGCTAAGGGTCATATTCCAATAATCCAGCGCGATGGCGTCCTCCACTATATCGGCCTTCTGCAGCTCTGCGCGTTGTTGCGCCGATGCCGAGAGCAAGGGGAAGAATGACAGCGAGGGCGAAGCCGGGTTTCTTTCGGAACGTTCTACAGGCGTACCGCAGATCCCGCAACAACGATGATGAGTTCATAAACGCTCTTTGCGGTCCTCATAGTAGAATCTCAGTCATGAAACGCAACGCTGTTTGCCTCGCCATTGTATTGCTGTTGCTTGCAGCATGCACAGCAAAGACCGCGACTCCGGAGAATCAGAATGCGAATCAGAAACCTCCGGGAGGTACATGGTCCGGCGACTACGGACCTGACTCCTATCGCCGGGAGCCGATCAAGGTTGAACTTCGATGGGAGGGTTCCAGTCTTCGCGGAACCATCCAGGCAGGAGTCCGAGACCTTGAGATCAAGAAAGCATCATTCAAGCCCGAGACTGGCGCCATCACCATGGAATTCGACGCTCAGGGAAACAACGGCCAGACCCTCCATTACAAGATCGACGGCAAAGTCGAAGGCAATGTGATGAAAGGAACCTGGAGTCACGACGACCAGCGCGGCGACTTCCGCGTTTCCAGGCAGTAAACTAGTCGCGATTGAGGCGAACGCGGGCTAAAGCCCGCGACTACATTGGGACAACGTGGATCCCAATTGTGAGCAACGTGGATCCCAATTGGGGGCAACGTGGATCCCAATTGGGGGCAACGTCGATCCCAATTGGGGACAACGTGGATCCCAATTGTGAGCAACGTCGATCCCAAAATGTAGTCGCGGGCTTTAGCCCGCGTTCGCGTCATTCGCGGCTACACTCGCCAAGTTTTTCTAGTCGGAATATCAGGCGCATTATAGGATTCACTTCATGAAGAAGCACGTCTTGAAGAGCCTTCTGATCGCGCTGTTTATCGCGACACCCGCCCTACCGCAGGCTCGAGGCGGCGGTGCGCGTGGGACTCCGCCAAAACCCAAACCCGACCGAGGCGCCTGGTGGTATACGGGAGGTAATCCGGTTTCGCAGGACGGCCGTCCGGATCTGACCGGTGTATGGTTCGGCGGAGGCAGTGGAGACCTTTCCAAAGCGACACTGCCCGGACAGGAACTGGTCCTGACTCCTTATGGCAAGCAACGATACGACACGGTCGATCATGCGAAAGATCCGAACACGCAATGCCTGCCGCCGGGGCCGGCAAGAATGATCATGATGGCGCATCCGGCCATGATCGTTCAGCGCCCGGACATGGTTACAATCCTCACGGAATCTCAGCGGACCTTTCGTCTCATCTACACCGATGGGCGCGGCCATCCCGATGACGTGTATGACTATCCGGAATGGATGGGAAGCTCGATCGGTCATTGGGAAGGAGACACGCTGGTAGTCGACACGGTCAGTATTAACGATAAGACCTGGCTCGACACGTCGGGTCACGAGCACAGCGATAAGCTGAAAATGACGGAACGGTTTCGTCTTGCGGATCCGAATACCCTCGAACACATCGTCAGGTATGACGACCCGGTATTTTTTGTGAAACCGTTCACCACGAGAAAACTCTTCAAGCGGCAGGTCGGCGACCGCATCATGGACCACTCGTGCCTGGAGAATGAGAAAGACATCATCAATCTTGTGCCCACGCTGGGCGACGCAGGCCGCGACCGGTAGGCTGCTTAGAACAATCCTCATATAGAGGATGTCACTCGCCGTCTCGGCCTTGCGAACTTTATGGCGTTCGCTCCAGATGGACTCACATCCGTGGGCGGCTATCCCGGCGACGACGAAAAGGGCGGAGAACTCTTCGGCAAGGTGGATCGGAACAAGATGACCGAAGACCTGCTGGCGTCCGCAAGGTGGCTGAAAGCTCGACCAGACTGCACAGGCAAGATCGGTGTTACGGGCTTCTGCTTCGGCGGAGGCATCGCCAATACTTTAGCCGTGCGGATGGGAGCCGATCTGGCTGCCGCAGTTCCCTACTACGGAGGGGCTCCGGCTGCCGCAGACGTTCCGAAGATCAAGGCGGCCGTTCTCGTCCATCACGGAGCCACGGACACACGGCTTGCTGAAGCATGGCCGGCCTACGAAGCAGCCCTCAAGGCCGCGAACGTTCCTCACGAGGGATACCTTTATCCGGGCGCAGGCCACGGCTTCAACAACGATGCGACGCCTCCTCGTTACAACGAAGCCGCAGCAAAGCAGGCCTGGACACGCACCATCGATTGGTTCAATAAGTACGTGCGCGGCGCATCGTAGGAACGGGACCTCTGTAGCGGCGGTCTATGACCGCCGACGAGTTCGCAGGCTGAATGATTGTCGGCGCTCATAGAGCGCCGCTCCAGCGTTCAAAAAAATTGCTTGGATGGGCCATCTGGACCATAATCCGAGGAATTCAATGCCAGTCCATATAAGGAGAGAGTGATGAGACGGAATGTGTTCGGCATCTTGGCTGCGGGCTTCGGTTTACTGCTCGCATCAGCACCCTTGCTAGCGCATCATTCGTTTGCCGCAGAGTACGACAGCAAGAAACCCATCAAGATCACGGGCACCGTGACAAAGGTGGAATGGATGAACCCCCACATCTACTACTATGTCGATGTAAAAGACACCAGCGGAAAGGTAACGAGCTACGCCGTCGAGGGTGGTACCCCGAACACTCTTCGCAGAAACGGATGGGGAAAGGATTCACTGAAGACCGGAGACAACGTAACAGTCGAGGGTTTCATGGCCAAGAATGGATCCAACCATGTGAACGGCAGAACGGTGACTTTACCGGATGGTCGGAGGGTGTTCGGCGGATCTGCCGATGGCGGTCCCCAGCAATAGAAGGAGTTTCACGATGAAGCGACTGTTCCTAATGTCGATCGTTACTGCTGCGACCATGCTTGCCGTCCTGATCGCGACGGCTGGTCCAGCTCTGGCACAGGGCCGGGGAGCACCACCTCCTAAACCCAGGCCCAAAGCCGGCGCATGGTGGTACAAGGGCGATCCTCAGCCTGCCGCGGCCCACCAGGATCTCACTGGCGTATGGTCGGGAGGTTCTATGGGAGACATTTCAAAGTTAGTGCTGCCGGGAGAGCAACTGGTTTTCACACCTCTCGGAGCCGAAAGATACAAGAATGTCGACCACGCCAAGGACCCGAATAGCCTGTGCCTGCCGCCAGGCCCCTCAAGGATGGTCGCAAGAGCCCATCCCACCATGATTGTTCAGCGCCCCGACGTTGTGGCAATTCTCAGCGAATCCGAGCATATCTTCCGATTGATCTATACGGATGGCCGCGATCATCCGCCAGACGCCTACGACTATCCGGCGTGGTACGGGTACTCCGTGGGCAAATGGGAGGGAGACACATTGGTGGCGGACACCATCAGCATCAACGATCGAACCTGGCTCGACACCGATGGTCACGAACACAGCGACAAGCTGCACCTGACCGAGCGATTCAGGCTGGCGGACTCCAATACGCTCGAGTACATCGTTACTTATAATGATCCCGTCTTCTTTGTAAAACCATTTACGACGAAGAAAGTCCTCAGGCGCCAGATTGGTGACTACCTTTTCGATCACAGCTGCCTGGAGAACGAAAAGGATCTCAACAACCTCGTACCGACGATCGGCGACGAGGGCCGCCGGTAACTCACCAGTGGCGGCGAGCCGCACATTCGAATTTTCGGACCTGTCTACAACGGACACGTAGCCACGCTCAGCCTCCAGCGCCCCATGATCAAGGCCATCCGGATTCACGAGAATGGCGGACCCGAAGTCCTCAAATGGGAGGATGTCGAACTGCCGCCGCCCGCGGCGGCCGAGGCGCGGGTTCGACACACGGCAATCGCGCTCAACTTCTCCGATGTCAACGTCAGGCGCGGCGGATTCTACCTGACACGGCCGCTCCAGTTTCCGGCGATTCTCGGGAATGAAGCCGCTGGAGTGGTGGAAAGCGTCGGACCGGGCGTGACCGAGGTTCAAGCCGGCGACCGCGTCGCTTATGTAGGATCCGGCGGACCATTCTACGAAAACACCGGGGCGTACGCCGAGGCGCGCAACCTTCCTGCCTCGTGCCTGATCAAGCTGCCGGACTCCATTTCCGAACAGCAGGCAGCGGCGCTGCTGCTCAAAGGGTTGACCGCATCGATGATTATCAACAGGGTCTTTTGGCCGAAAGCGGGCGACTCCATTCTCATCCACGGAGCGGCCAGCGGCGTGGGACTCCTGCTCTGCCAATGGTCGAAGCACCTTGGCGCAACGGTCCTGGGGACGGTGGGCTCGCGGGAAAAGGCGCAGGCCGCCGGTGCTCATGGCTGTACGCACGCGATCCTCTACCGCGAAGTAGACTTCGTGAAGGAAGCCCGAAAACTGTTTCCGAGCGGTGTCTCGGCAGTTTTCGATGGTGTCGGCAAGGACACCTTCGAAAAATCACTCGATTGCGTGCGGCCATTTGGGATGATTGTGAACTACGGTAATGCATCCGGCCCTCCCCCGCCACTGGACCTTATTTTGCTGGCGAAGAAAGGATCCATTTCCGTCAACCGGCCGGGCGTGAGCAGTTACCAGGCCGAGCCTCAGGTCATGGGCGCTGCGTGCGCCGAGCTTTTCGATTTCGTCGAACGGGGCATTCTGAAAGTCGAGATCCACAAAACCTATGCGCTTCGGGATGTTGCCCGTGCCCACCGCGACCTCGAAGACCGGAAGACCATCGGCTCGGTGGTGTTGCTGCCTTGAGGAACGCGGCTAAGCCCGCGACTACATTTTGGAATCCACACCGTTCCCCAATTTGGAATCCAAACTGTCCCCCACTGTAGTCGCGGGCTTTAGCCCGCGTTACAGATTTCTTCGAACCTTCCCCCTAAAGCAGTGAAGACTTGCTGCCGATAAGACTCATGAGGATAGAAATCATGAGTTTGATCAGTCGGCGAAAGTTCGCGGCACTGGCAGGATTGGCTGGCCTCGGCGGCATCTTGAAGAAGGCATGGAGTCAACCGCGTACAAGGGCGCACATTGAGAATCGTCGTCTGTTGAACTTCGCGGAAGGGCGTATCACATTGGCGGCCTGGGAGCGGCAGCATCTTCACGAGTGTGAGGTCTGCCAGGCATTGGTTTGCGTCTTCATCCGTCAACCGATCTGACCGCTACATCAGGCCAGCGCCTTCGCCAGCCTCCGCACCCCCTCCTGAATTCTCCGCTCCGTCAACATCGCATACCCGAGCACGAACTCACCACGGCCGCCTTGACCGACGTAATACATGCGCGCGTTGAGCAAGCCGACTCCCGCCCCAGCGGCACGCCGGACCACCTCTTCATTGCTCCATGGGCTGCGCAATTGGATCATCAAATGCATCCCGGAGTTTTCACCCATGATCGAGACACGAGCGCCGAATTGCGCGCGCAGTGCAGTCACGAGTTTTTGCCGGCGCCTGTCGTACAACGCGCGCATCCGGCGCAGATGGCGTTCAAGGTGGCCCTCGTTGATGAAGTCGGTCAAGGCCCCCTGCTCCAACGTCGGCGTGTGACGGTCCATCAACCATTTCGCTCTTTCAAAAGCATCCGCCAGCGCCCGCGGCACGACCAGATACCCGATGCGCAACGACGGAAAAAGCACCTTCGAGAACGTCCCTGCGTAGAGCACGCTCTCACGCTGCGCCATTCCCTGCAATGACGGAATCGGCCGGCCACAGTAGCGAAACTCGCTGTCGTAGTCGTCCTCCCGAATCAGCGTTCCGGTTTTCTCCGCCCAGGCCAGCAACTCCAATCGACGCGGCAACGACAGCACCGCGCCCGTCGGGAACTGGTGCGAAGGCGTCACGTACAACAGCCTGGCTTGCCGGGCAGGCAACGTTTCCAAACGGATGCCGGCCTCATCCACGGCCACCGGATGCAGGCGCGCGCCGTGGCTTAGAAAAGCGTGGCGCGCTCCGAGATATCCCGGCTCAACAGGCCACTTGGCATGTTAGTTTATACGACGATGAAGAATTTTCAACCCTCACCCCACACGACACTCAAACGGCTGCCGGAACGCGGCTCGTTCGACCGCGACACGGTAAACGCGATCCTTGATGAAGCCTTCATCTGTCACGTCGGGTTTGCAGTTGACGGACAACCATTTGTCATCCCGACCAGCTACGCTCGGGTTGGAGACCAGCTTTTCATTCACGGGTCGGCGGCCAGCCGCATGCTGCGCTCCTTGTCCAAAGGAATTCCGGTCTGCGTGACCGTGACACTCGTGGACGGTCTGGTTCTGGCGCGGTCCGCGTTTCATCACTCCATCAACTACCGATCCGTCATAATCCTGGGGACCGCGAAGCCGGTGACGGACGAACGTGAAAAGATGGCGGCGCTGCATGCTTTCACGGAGCACATTATTCCGGGACGTTGGGCGGAAGTGCGTGAGCCCGACGAACAGGAATTGAAGAAAACGACGGTCCTGTCGTTGCCACTCACTCAAGTATCGGCCAAAGTGAGAACAGGACCCCCAAAAGACGACGAAGCGGATCACGCACTTCCCGTCTGGTCAGGTGAGCTGCCGCTCCACATGCTGGCGGGGATGCCCCTGGCCGATGCTCACACGCCGGCCCATCAGCACGTGCCGGAGTACATATTGCTTTATGACAGGAGGAAGAAATGACGACGCGGCCGGATTCAACGGAATACGCGCCCTATTACGGCCAATACATCGCCATGGTGCCGGACGGGAACATCGCCGCGACACTGGTGGCTCAACTGGAAACGACACTGTCGCTGTTGCGCACGCTTTCGGAAGAACAGGGTCGTTACGCGTACGCCCCTGGTAAATGGAGCATCAAGCAATTGCTGGGCCACGTAATTGACTCCGAACGAATCTTTGCTTACCGGGCGCTCCGCATCGGCCGCAATGACCGTACGCCGCTGCCCGGCTTTGAACAAGACGACTACGTGGCCAATACCGATTTCAACGCGCGCACTCTAACGAACCTGATCGAGGAGTTCGCCGCGGTTCGTCAGGCCAGTGTTCAACTCTTCAAACACCTCACTGACGAGGAATGGCAGCGCCGCGGCGTAGCCAACGAGAAAGAGGTCAGTACACGCGCGCTCGCCTACATCATTGCCGGACACGAGCTTCACCACGTGAACACGCTCAAGTCGCTTTACCTTGTGGATGCGGTCCGGAGGTAGAAAAGAATTAGCCGCGAATTACGCTGATTACGCGAATGGGGCGCAAAAAGAATCTTTGATTGCGCCCCATTCGCGTAATCAGCGTAATTCGCGGCTAATTCTTCTACCCCTGGCCTGCGAGAACCTTCAGGATTTGCCTGTGAAGAGCCGGGTTGGACGAACTCAGAAGGTTCGGGCGCCACACGAGATTCTCCCGGATTCCCTCCAGGTCGGTCACCACTCCGCCCGCCTCCTCCACGCAGGGAACGAGCGCAGCGATGTCCCAGGGATTCATGACCGCATCGACGGCCGCGTCGATGCGGCCCTGTGCGACCAGGGCGTGCTGAACGCAGTCGCTGATGAACCGGAATCTTCGTGCTTTCGGAATGAGCGCACTCAATTTGTAAGCAGGTCCGCTCTTTGGAGGATCGATATCGGAGGGACTCGCGCTGCACGCCGAGACGAAGGCCTGACGGAGCTCCGTCGTGCCGGAGACCTTGACTTGTTTCGCATTCTCACCTCGCACGCGCACCCAACACCCACTGCCTTTAGCCGCGTAAACTGTTTCGCCCATTGCGGGGAAATGAATCACTCCGACCTGCGGCTCACCGCGTTCCAGGTATCCGATCAACGTGCCGAAAATCGGCAGACCCACAGCGAATGAAGCCGTTCCATCCACTGGATCAAGTATCCACAAAGGATCGGCGGTCGGGCCCTGCGGTCCTCCATGTTCTTCTCCGAGGACGAGATGACCGGGCAGATGCCTGGCTATGACTTCCCGCATCACTTCCTCGGCCCGGCGATCCGCGTCCGTCACCTCCGAACCATCCGGCTTCCAATTCACCGTGCAACTCCGGAAGCGAGGCATGATCTCGGCTTCTGCGGCATCAGCCAGAGCGAGCGCGAACTCAAGGATTTCGTTCTTCATTTCAGGAGTGTTTCATCGTTGAGATGGAGGAGCCGGGGCGCCATCGGTGAGTACTTGTCCATTCGAGAGCGTGATCGAAACAAACTGACCGGCCGCCTCACTGGTGCGCAACGGATGGATGACGACAGTGACTTCATCGCCCGGTTTGACGGTGGTTGATTTCCATCCTGCCTTGACGAGATAGCCGGGCGAGACTCAGTGCCACGATCGCCGCGCTTGCCTTGAGGATCACGCTCGGCCCTCCTTCTATAAGTCTGCCGGCGATCAGTCTACCGGCTCTCCAGTCATTCTCAGCACTTCGCCACTGGGCCGCTGCGCAGACACAAACATTCCGCCATGCGAACCGTCCCTGAGCGGACGGTACACGATGCTGATCTTGTCGCCCGGCTTGAGAGTGGATTTGGTCCAGCCGCGCCGTCCGAGGTAATTCGGGCTCATTCCCTCGAAGCCCCAGGTATCGACGCCGTTCTTGTCGTTCGGCACATCGATCCAGACCCACGTGTGCGGATTGGTCCAGTCCACCTGTTTCACTGTGCCGCTGATGGTCTTTTGAGTTCCTAAATCAAACGGCGCGGCAGAATGATGTGCAGATGCCGCGCTCGCTCCGGCAGCAATGATGCCGGCAACAATGAGTGCTGAAAAGATCTTCATATGAAGCGCTCCGTTCCAATCTCCCGGTGAAATGTTCCGTTCCAATCTCCCGGTGAAATGTTCCGTTCCAATCTCCCGGTGAAATGTTCCGTTCCAATCTCCCGGTGAAATG
>Ga0137409_10008096_pt1 | contig 10753 bp, 8 predicted proteins | sample CZODoug1_16funga_FD_122059 | JGI IMG/M metagenome (GOLD analysis project Ga0137409, IMG submission 122059) | Vadose zone soil fungal communities from Angelo Coast Range Reserve, California, USA - CZODoug1_16fungal (Hybrid Assembly) | ecosystem: Environmental > Terrestrial > Soil > Vadose zone... | reverse complement strand
ATGTCGGGCACGGGCCAGCCCTGCAACCCCGCGTAGGCATCGATCTGCGAGCGATGGTGCACCTCGTGCTCGAGCATCATCATGAGGAGACGCCAGCCCGCCAACGACTGGCCGGGCGTGTCGATCATCTCGATGCGGCGGGTGAGCCAGTCGGCCGGCGTCTCCCTCACCAGCGCCGCGAAGCGCTCCGCCGAGGCCTGCAGCCAGGGCAGCCATGTCCGCTGGTCATCGGGATCCGCCTCCGCCTTCGTCCAGATCCACCCTTCGTCGCGGTAGGCGCTGGCGAAGTAGAGCCGCGAGCCGCCGATATGGATGACGATCTGGCCGATGCTCCAGCCCGTCTCGCCGCCGATGGCCGGCGGCCGCCACCCCGCGGCCGCGGAGGGCAGCGCCGCCACGTCTCGCTCCGTGCGCCGGCGCACGCTGTCGAAGAATCGCAGATAGGAGGCCATGTCGGTAATCATGTCGGCCCTCCGGCCTGAGCGGCCGGACGGACGTGCGAGTGGCGTGACCGTCTCGTCATCGAGATGCCCTCCCGTCCCTAATGTGCCACAAGGGGACTTCGTCAGCGCCCCCTTAGCGAGGGAGTCCAGCTAGCGCGGGGGAGGCTGGCGGGCCTGGCGGCGAACCCAGTCGTTGTCGAAGGCGGTGATCTTCCATGACCGGTCGGGCTGGCGGCTCATCTTGAAGCGGGTGACGCCCTGGCTCGGGTCGGTATAGGTGACCCAGACCTCGTCCCCCTGCCGGACCATGTCCGCGCCCTGGATGACGGCGAGCAGACCGACGGGCATGGCGCTTCCCTGGCCCGCCGTCTCCGCCATCCGCTGCACTTCGGCGCGCACGCGCGCGGCCGCCTGGAACTTCACGGTCTGCTCCGCGGTGGATCGCGCAATTCCCTGCCCCATGGCTTCGAACACGTTGCGCGGCGGCCGCTGGCGGGCGAAGGCGTCGGCGACCAGCACGTCGGCCGCGGCCTCGGCCACGCGGTCCACGTCGACGTAGGCGAGGGCGCGCGTCGCATCGCGGGACTGAAGAGCGCTGGCGAAGCGATAGAGCGAGTAGGTGGGCGTGCCGACGACGTAGAACCAGCCGGAGAGCAGGGCGGCCGCCAGGACGGCGATCCAGAGCCAGCGGCGCGATCGTCGGGGCGGGGGTGGGAGGGACCGCGGGGCGTCTGCCCCTGCCGGCTCGTGATCGGGCACTACCCCCCCATGAACTGGCCCAGCAGCGTGATGCGATCAGCGTCCTTGAGGGGCGAATCGAGCTCATGGGTGACGCCGAGCACGGCGTCGTTGATGACCACCTCGATATGCTCGCCCAGCTCGGTGTGATCAGGGCTCCACAGCGCCGCGTCCAGCTCGGGGTGCCGGGCCGTGAAGCGCCGCAGCACCTGGCGCACCGTCTCCCCCGGAGCGAAGGGCTCGGTGAAGAGCTTGCTGCCCGAGCCGTCGCCGCCCACGTGTTTGGTCACCCACGTGGTCACCTCGATCTGCGCGGTCAGCGAATCGCGGGCTATTTGCGCCACAGGTCTCGCGCGAGCCAGTCCAAGCCGAGCTTCTTGAGCGTCTCGCGGGTGGGCTTGCCCGTCTTGCGGTCATACCCCACCGTTTCGTACCACGTGTCCACCATGTGCTCCCACTGGTCCATGATGTTGTGATCCTTGGCGGGCCCGTCCACGGGCCTCGACCCGTAGCGCGCCGAGGGGTACTCGAGGTCGGTGCCGATGCCGCAGCGGAGATTGAAGGCGCGCAGGATGGCCGCCGTCCGGCGGCCCAGGCGGAGGGCCTCCGGCATCGTGTAGGTCCAGCCCGTGGCCGCGGAGAGGGCGCGGGCCAGCATCTCGATCCGCGAGCGGAAGGTGAAGATGCAGCCGCCCAGCGAGTCCTCGAAGTGCTTTCGCCCGAGGATGCCCCCCACGAGCTTGGCCACCTCCTCGCCGTTGAAGGGATTGATGCGCCCGGGCTGGCCGAACTCCGTCTGGTGGGTGGGATTCGCGCTCTCCATGGTGCCGTTGGACGAGGTGCAGGTATCGAGCATCTCCTCCCAGCGACCGCGATGATCGTGGCCGCGCGGCGAGGCGCCCTTCATCGTGTACACGGCGCACTTGGCCGCCTCGCCGCCGATCTTCTCGGAGGCGCGCTTGACACCCTCGGCCAGGAGATCGCCGAAGCCTTGCCGGTGGCTGATCATCTGGATGAGCCGGTTGGCGCCTTCGATGTCGCCCCACCCGAGCTTGAAGCCGACCTGCTTCTCCGTCAGGTAGCCCTTCTCCATGCATTCCATGACCCAGCCGCACACCCAGCCGAACTCGTTGACGTCCAGGCAGGCGCGATCGAGGCGCGTGTTGAGCCAGCTGATGCCTTGCTGGTCCGTGGCCCCGATCGTCCAGCCCGCGCCCGACCACCCTTCGTACTCGGGCTCGTCGACGAGCTCCCCCGCCTTTGGTCCGTTCCGTATGACCTGGATGTGGCAGTGGTGCATGCCGCAGGCATTGCACTGATGCCCGCGGTGGTCGAAGCCGTTGCGAAGCTTGGCGGGCTCCCACGTCGACATGTCCACCGTGGTCAGGTTCGTCGTGTAGTTCTTGATGGGCAAGGCGCCGAGCTTGTAGAGGTTGGTGACGCCGGGCAGCGTCCCCCAGCGGTAGAGCGTGGAGGCGGCGGGATCGGTCTTGAGGTCGTGGGCGATGTCGTCGGCGGCCTGCACGAGCCCCCGCGGATCATGCGGCGTGAGGGCCTTGGTGCCGCGGACGATGCACACGGCCTTCAGCTTCTTCTTCCCCATCACGGCGCCGCAGCCGTTCTTCGAGGCGACGTGGCCATAGTCGCCCTGGATGGCGGCGAAGCGTACGAGGCTCTCCCCGGCGGGCCCGATGGAATAGACGGACAGGCGATGCCCGGAGAGACCGTGCTCGAGCTCGAGGGCCTCCTGGGTCTCCCAGGTGTCCTTGCCCTTCAGGTGCGCGGCGTCGCGGATCTCGACGGCGTCGTCGTTGATGTACAGGTACGAGAGCTTCTTGGCCTGCCCCTGGACGATGATGGCGTCATAGCCCGAGTACTTGAGGGCAGCCCCGAAGAAGCCGTTGGCCTGGGTCGAGGTGGCGCCGTCGGTCTGGGCGCCTCGCGTGATGACGCTGAGGCCGCCCGTGCCCCACACGGGCAACCCGGCCAGCGGGCCCGTGGCCAGGATGAGCCGGTTGTCGGGATGGTCCCAGTGAACCTTGGGCCCTACCTCCTCGTACAGGATCTTGGCGCCGAGACCGACACCGCCCACGTACTCGCGCATGTGCTCGGCCCACGGCTGGGTCCAGATCTTTCCCGTGGAGAGATTCACGCGCAGAAGCTTGCCGGCATAGCCGGGCACGGTGGCGGAAGCGGCGGAGGCCTTGGTCGTGGGACGCGAGGCGGTCGCGGTCGGGCTCATTGGACCATCACCGATTGGGGCAGCTGGGGTGAATGGGAGGCTCGCCCCAGGATAGTCTGGGGCAGGAGCTTGCCGGCCGTGTGCGTGGCCAGGTACGCGGGCTTGACGTCGAAGGGATTCCCCTTCAGGTGCGTCTTCCAGGCCGAGAGATCCGCGCCCGAGTACACGAGGCCCTTGAGCATGCCGACGTCGTTCGTCGTCCAGATGGCCTCGGCGGGGCCGCAGATCATGGCGCCCGTGAGCTTGCCGCCGCGGAAGAGGAGCTTCCGGTACTGCGAGCGATCGGCCCGCGTAGCCGTGAAGACGTCGGCCTTGGCGTCGTCCCACTGGCCGAAGGAGGCGATGTCGAGGTGGCAGACTTCCACGATGTTCATGATGAGGCTGCCACGATACGCGCGATCCCGGCCCGCCATGTTGGCGCCGACCACGCGCCCGTGCTCCTGGGCGGTGGGCTCGATGGCGTGGACCTCGAGCGTCCCCGTGAGAAGGTTGGGGCCGCGGGCGACATCGCCCGCCGCGTAGACCGTCTTCACGCTCGAGCGAAGGTGATCGTCGACGAGGATGCCGCCGCCGGACTCCGCCGACACCTCGATGCCGGAGCCGTCGACCCACTCGAGATTGGTGCGGATGCCCGTGGCCATGATCACGACGTCGGCGAAGATGGGCGCGCCCTTCTTGAAGGTGAGCTTCCGCTTGCCCTTCCACTCCTCGATCTTGGTCAGGGTCGCCCCCGCGCGGATGGTGACACCGTGGTCTTCCAGCCAGCGGGCGACGATGGTCGCGCAGGCCTCGTCCACCATGCGCGGCAGGATGCGCGGGGCGACCTCGACGATGGTGAGGGCGGCGCCGCGCGAGAGGATGGTGTTCAGGATGGTGAAGGAGATGAAGCCCGCGCCCACCATGACGACCCTGGTGCCCGGCTGTACGTCCGCGATGACGGCCCGCGCTTCGTCGAGCGTCCAGAAGGAGTGGACGCCCGGTCCCTCCGCGCCAGGAACGGGCGGCCGCGCCGCGCGCGAGCCCGTGGCGATCAGGCAATCGTCGTAGGCGACCGTGGCTCCATCGTCGAGGGTCAGCCGGTGCTCGGCCGTATCGAGCGAGGCGGCCCGCCGGCCGAGCATGGTCTTGACGCCCCAGGCGTGCAGCGAGGCGGGGGTGGCCGTGTAGACGTGGGACTCCGCGATCGTTGCGCCGAGGTAATAGGGCAGGACCATGCGGGAATACGGGCGCTCCCGCGAGACCAGGGTGATCTCCGAGGTGCTGTCTTCTTCCCTGATTGTCCGGATGGCATTGAGCCCCGCGGTACCACCGCCGATGATCAGGTGCCGAGTGGCCATCAGGCATGCTCCCTGGCCAGGACGCGGCTCGTACGGGAGGCGGCGAAGTCGCCGATCCAGTCGGCGGACTCGCCCTCCTCGAACGTGATGGCCTGGGTCGGGCAGGCCTCCGCGCAGGCCGGCGCGCCGTCGCAGAGGTTGCACTTGTAGGCCTTGGTGGTGTCTGCGTCGTAAAACATCGTCCCGTAGGGACACGCGATGGTGCAGAGCTTGCAGCCCACACACTTGTCGTCCAGCACGTCCTTGGCGCCCACCGCGTTGATGGTGATCGCCCCCACCGGACAGGCCGTCATGCACCACCCCTCCGCGCACTGCGTGCACGTGTAGGGCGCATACGACGTATAGCCCTCGAAGGGTGACACGCGGATGACGGACTTGGACGGCTGGTAGGTGCCCGTCTGCATGTAGGAGCAGGCCAGCTCGCACCGGAGGCAGCCGGTGCACCTGTCGGGGTGGAGCGCGAGGACTCTCATGGGGCCGGAGTATAGCAGAGCGGCGGCGGCGCGCCAGCCTGGGGCTAGTCGGCCTCGTGCTCTCCGATGGCGAACTCGATCCTGCCCTCGCCCGCGGTGGCCCGTTTCGTTTCGCCGACGGGCAAGCGCTTCTCTTGAATCCCCTCGCTTTTCACCATCCGCTCCCTGGTGACGGCCACCCGCGCCTCCACGAGCTCCTTGACCTTTGGCTCGGGCACGGGCTCGCGGTCGCGCAGGAGCTTGAGCTGATCGTCAGGTGTCGGGGGCAGCTTCTCGCCGGGCAGCCGCACTGCGAAGTAGCCGCGGATGGCCATGACTTGCTCGCTGAGGCCCCGCTCCTTGGCGAATTGCTGGACCTTGGCCGCGACGGCCTCGGCCTTGAGCGTGTCGAGGTCGACGGGAGCGACCAGGGGGTTGAGGGTCAGGGACACGTAGGGCGTCTGCCGCATGAAATCGGCGACGCGAAGGAGCTGCTGCCCCGCGGCCGGGGCGAGCACCGCGCTGCCCGCCGCGAAGGTCACGGGATCGACCTTGGGCTCTTCCATCTTCTCCTCGCTCGAGAAGAGGCTCCCGATGAGCCGGAAGGGCGAGGCGAGGACGTTCTTCAGAACGTTCCTGACGGCGGACCAGATGGTCTCGGACCAGTCGAACCGGGGATCCTTGAGGGAGCCCGCGACGGGAACGTTGACGACGACATTTCCGTTGCCATCCTTGATGAGGGCGACGATGAGGCCGAGGGGCAGCCCGAGCCGCTTCTTGGCCTCGTCGTCCGGCCGGCTGGACTTGGCCACCCGCAGCTTCTCGACGAGGACCTCGTTCATGGCCACGACCTGATCGTTCTCGACCTTGAGATTGAACTTGTACTTGAGGTTGCCGCGCTGGATCAGCCAGGCCGTCATCTGATCGGAGTACGGGTTGACCACGGGCAGTTTGAGGTCGCGGATCTCCCCCACGAGATCGAGATACAGCGGCGCCCCCACCGCGCCGATATCGCCCCGGATGTCTAGTCCACCGTCCCCTCCGATCAGGCTCGTGAAGACGAGCTTGGCGCGCTGGTCCGGCTTGTTCCCCAGCCCGGTGACGAGGAGATCCATCTTCGAGAGATCCTCGGAAAAGGTGGGCTCGGTCGTCCGGTCGAGGAAGCGAATCGACCCTTCCTCGAGGCGGACTTCGCCGAACTGGAGACTCATGGTGTCGAGCAGCCCCTTGGGCTTGGGGGCGGGCGCCGGAGCCGGCGTCGACGCCGGAGGCGGCGGAGTCGCGGCAGGCTCTCCGGTCGGCCGTGCGGGACCGCCGAAGACCTTCGCGATGTCGAGGCTGCCGTCCTTACCGCGCTCGATTTCCGCCGCCAGCTTTTTGAAGCCCGCCTTGGCGACGGCGGCGCGTTTCGGCCAGTCCAGATCGATGCCGACCAGCTCCATGCGCTCGATACTCAAGGAAGGCCGCTGGGCGTCCGGCAAACGCGCCTCGAACTTCTCCGCCCAGCTCGTGCCCGTGGACGTGAGGATGGTCTTCCCATCCTTGAACGCGACGCGGTTCTTGCTGTCGCCGTTGTAGCGTCCGGAAAAGCGACCCGGGACCGGGATGTACGCCTGGTAGGGCTCGATCGGCGCATCGCGCATCTTCATGGTCCAGGTGAAGTCGAGCGGCTGGGGAATGAGTGAGCCATTGGTGATCTCCAGGCGGCCCCCTCCGGGCAGCTTCATCCCCGCGGTGACCCGCGCGGGTCCGACGGCCGGCCAGGCCAGACTCTCGAGGGTCAGGCTCAGGTCAGCCAGGGTGAGCGTCGTCCGAGGCGACACCGATTCATCCACGAAGCTGGCCGTCCCGTTGGTGAGGGCCAGCCGCTCGAGCAAGAACTTGAAGGCAGGGCCGGGCTGCGCCTCCACGACCGGTGAGGTCGCGGCCGGCTTTGCCGGCGCAGGTGGCGGGGCCGCCGGCTGCCTCGCGGCGGGTTTAGCCGGCTGGGCGGGCGGGCCCGTGAAAGCCTGGACCAGATCGATGACGCCGTTCTTGTCCCGCAAGGCCTGGGCCTGCAGCCCCTCGATCTCCACGGCGGTGATCACGATGAGACGGGAGAGGAGATCGGCCTCCTTGATCTTCACGCGCAGGCGCGGCACCGTCATGAACGGCGCCGGACCATCGCGACGGATCAGCTGCAGCGCATCGAGTCCGGCTTCGCCCGTCACCACGGCGCGGGTGACACCCTCGTTCCCGCGCTCGAACGAGATCCGGAGATTGAAGCCGAGGCGCCCGGCATAGGGTCCCGCCGGCGCGGTGGGCGGTACATACGGCAAGATCTGGGTCAGGTCGAAGTCCTTGATCGACAGACCCAGCGACACCGCGCCCGGCGCCAGGCGGATCTCGTTCGAATTGAGCTCGAAGGGCGAGTCCCCGACCTTGGACTGTATGGCCAGGCGGCCCGCGCGCTGCCCGGCGCGAGTCGTCAGATCGCCCGCCTCGATGGTCAGCCCCTGGATGCGCCACTTCGCCGGCGGTGCGACTGCGTCATCGCGAAGCACGATATTGCCCAGCACCAGACCAAGCCGCTCCATCGTGAACTTCCAGCGCGACGGCTTGGCCTTGGGATCGGCGGGCGGGATCAGGCCGAGCAGGTCTGAGAAGTTGAACTCCGTCGGACTCGTCCGGGCAAGCTGCACCGTGGGGGCGACGAGCCGGACGTCTTTGAGGCGAATGTGGGCTCCGAGGAGCGATGGCCACGACCAGCGCGCCTCCAGACGCTCGAACTCCACGAAGGACTCGCGAGGATCGCGCTCGGCCAGCCGGAAGCCCTTGACGACGAGCCGGCCCGTGAACAGGTTGAGGTCGATGTCTCCGATGCTGGCGGCGCGACCAGTGATCTTGGGGATCCGGGTCACCGCCTGGCGGCGGATCAGCTCGGGCAGCGCCCAGAGAAAGGCACCTCCCAGGAGCACCATGAGCACGAGGACGGCCAGCCAGATCGTTCGACGCCGGCTCATGTAGGATCCTAGACGGGCGCCTGGTCCGACGACGGCTTGAGAAAAGTGAAAACGCTCGTGAAGTCCTTGCGTCCGAGTCCGTGCGAGGAGGCGAGTCGGTAGACCTGCTGGGCGGCGGGCGCCACGAAGAGCGGGATCCGCAGAGCGCGCGCGGCATCCACGGCAAGGCCCACGTCCTTGCACATGAGATCGGTCATGAAGCCGGGAGCATAGCCGTTGGTCGAGGCGGCGCGGGCCACAATTCCCGGCACGGGATGCATCTGCTCCATCAGCCAGGTATTGCCAGACGACTTGGAGATGACGTCGGTGACGACCTTGAGGTCGACTCCGAACCCCTCGGCGATCCTGAAGGCCTCGCTCACGGCGACGGCGGCCACGCCGGCGATGAGGTTATTGCAGAGCTTGGCGACCTCGCCGCTCCCCACGGGCCCCACATGAATCACATTGGCGCCCATAGCCTGGAGGGCGGGCAGAGCGGACTGGAAATCCTCTGGTGTGCCGCCGACCATGATGGCGAGCGTCCCGTCGGTGGCGCGCGGGGTTCCGCCGGAGACGGGCGCGTCCATGAACCGTAAGCCCCGCTCGGCGGCCGCCCCCGCCACGCGCCGCGAGGCGGCGGGATCGATGGTGGACATGTCCACGCAGAGCGTGCCCCGCCGGGCCGCGGCGAGCACGCCGCCGTCACCCGTATAGACCGCCTCCACGTGGGGAGACGAGGGCAGCATGGTGATGACGAGATCCATGCCGGCCACGGCCTCGGCGGCGGAGGCGGCGGCCGTCATGCCCGCGGCCGCGGCGGCGCGCACGGCGTCCGGGTTGAGATCGTACGCGGTGACGGCAAAGCCCTTCTTGACGAGATTCTTGGCCATGGGCAATCCCATGGTCCCCACCCCGATAAAACCGATGCGCGTCATCTGGACTCTCCCGCTCTGACCCCGAGTTTCATTAGGTTCTGGGGGGGAGCGAGCCCCGCTCCTCCCCCAGACCCCCCCACGGCTCTGCTTCGACGACTGCGCTCGGAAACGTCCGATGGTCTCCGCGAGCTTCGGGGGGAGCGAGCCCCGCTCCTCCACCAGACCCCCCCCACGGCTCCGCTTCGACGACTGCGCATTTGCGGAATCCGCTGGTCTCCATGCGCTGGCTTCCGCCTATACTACCGGCGAGATGCTGCTGGGACTCGTCCTCGTTGCTCTGGCCGCGTGCTCGTGGGGCACGACCGGCTCGGCGATGACGCTCCTGGCGCGTGAGGGCACCTCGAGCCCGTTTCTCGTCGGCTGGGCGCGCATGGCGGGCGCGGCCCCTTGCCTGCTCCTCGCCACTGCCGTCTTCCGATCCCCGGCGCCCGTCGAAGGACGATGGAGTCTGCGGGACGTCGCGCTCACCGCCGTGCTCGGCGCCACCATGGCAGCGTATCAGGTCTGCTATTTCTGGGCGGTGCCCCGCACGGGCGTCGCCCTCACCGCGTTGCTGGCGATCTGCTCGGCACCGCTCATGATCACCTTCGGCGCCGTGCTCTTCCTCCACGAGAGGCCTCGCGCCCGCGCGCGCGTGGCGCTCATCCTCGCCGTCACGGGCGCCGCGATGCTCCTGGCCGGCCCGCGCAGCCTCGATCGCCTCCCCGAGGGCTTCGTCCTCGGCGTGATTTCCGCGCTCGGCGCGGGGCTATCTTACGCCGTGTACACGTTGACCGCCAAGGGCCTTCTGGCGCGCGCGGCGTCGCTGCCTCTCGCCGCCGCCACCTTCACGCTGGCCGCGGCGCTGCTCACCCCCGTCTTGCTCTTGGAGCGTGAGATCGCGCACCCGCTCGCCGCCGGCTGGCCCCTTCTGCTCTACCTCGGCCTCGTCCCCACCGCCGTCGCCTACCTCCTCTTCAGCGCGGGGCTCAAGCGGGTGCCGGCGACGGCGGCGGGCATCGCCACGCTGCTCGAGCCGCTGACGGCCTCGGCCCTCGGCGTTCTCGCCTTCGGGGAGCGCCTCGGTGCGTGGGGCTGGGCCGGCGGAGCGCTCCTCCTCGCCGCGCTCGTCCTGCTTGCCCGCGAGCGTGTCGACAATGCGGCGGGTGGAGCAGGGGGCATCCCCCGCGGACCACACTGACTCGCAGCCCGCTGCCTCCTCTCGTAACGAGCCCCGAGACTCGGCTCCCGAGTGGAGGAGGCCGATTGCGAGTCAGTGTGGTCCGGGGAGGGAACCCCCAGCTCCACCCGGCAGGTAGCCCTCGCGCTCGCCCTACGGTTAGGCCGCGAGGCGGTAAATGTGCACGGGCTCTTCCACGTTGCGCAAGGCCCGCTCGCCCAGGTCCTCGAGCGGGAAGCTGCCGTCGAGGCGCCGCGCGGTCTCCGGGCCGACGAAGACCTCATCCCCCGTTCCGAGCGCGGCCAACCGGGACGCCACGTTGGTGACCTGACCGGAAGCGGTGTACGTCCATCGCGTGCCTGCGGCGGCCTCGAGCTTGGTCGCCCCCACCTGCGCGAGGCCCGAGTTGACGCCGACGTGGAGCTGGATGGGCTCGGGCAGGTCCTTGACCTCGAGATTGATTTCG
>Ga0137409_10008095_pt1 | contig 10753 bp, 8 predicted proteins | sample CZODoug1_16funga_FD_122059 | JGI IMG/M metagenome (GOLD analysis project Ga0137409, IMG submission 122059) | Vadose zone soil fungal communities from Angelo Coast Range Reserve, California, USA - CZODoug1_16fungal (Hybrid Assembly) | ecosystem: Environmental > Terrestrial > Soil > Vadose zone... | reverse complement strand
ACCTCTGCGCGCGCCAGGAAAGCCTTCATCATGATCGGCATCAACGATTTCAAGGAAGGCAGAAGCGTGGACGCCGCACTCCAGGACTACCGCAGCATCGTATCCAGGTTGAGCGAGAGCGGCATGAAGGTGTACATCCAGTCAACGCTGGGGTGCAACGAGGCCAAGGCCGAGTGGATATCGTGCGCGGCGATCCAGGGGAAGATCAGGGACCTCAACCGGCGCCTCGCCGGGCTCGCGTCCGCCCGAGTTGCCTTCATCGACATCAACGCCGGGCTCGCCGGTCCCGGCGGGCTGAAGCCGGAGCTCACCTACGACGGCGTGCACCTGAACGGCGAGGGCTACCGGGTCTGGAGAGACGCGATCTCGAAGTTCGTCCTCGCGGACTGACTGGCGCTCCGCGTGAACGCCGGCATCAACCTCGTACGATTCTTCCTGGCGGCGAACGTCACCGAGTTTCACCTGTGGAATTCGCTCGCGCGGGGCGCCGGCCCGGTCGCCGTCGTGGCTTTCTTCTACCTCAGCGGATATGTCATCACGCAGATCGTGCAGGAGGTCTACACGACCGCGAGGCACGCCGGCGCGTTCCTGCTGAACCGCTTTCTCAGGATCTATCCGCAGTACGTCGCCGCGGTGCTGCTCAGTCTGGCGGCGGTTTACTCGTATCCGGAAGTGGCCGACCACATCAACGACTATATGAGCTGGCCGGACGGCTGGGCGCAGTGGATTCCGCAATTTGCGATCTTCGGCCTGTACGGCAGCGACCTGAGGCTGCTGCCGGCCACGTGGTCGCTGAGTACCGAGCTCTACTATTACCTGCTGATAGGTCTCGTGACGGGTCACTCGAGAAAGCTCACGGTCGCCCTGCTTCTTGTGACGCTGCCGGTGGGTGCGCTGTGCGCGCTGCATGTACTGCCGTTCGATTTTTACGGGCACCCGGTCGGAAACGGGTTCGTCTTCGCCTTCGGATCGATCACCTATTTCTATCGCAACTCCTTTCGTGTCAGCCGTCCGATTTTCGCAATCGCCTGCACGGCATATCTCCTGCACACCTACGCGATTCCCCTGCTGGGCGACTACGATCTGAGCAACGGCGATATCGCGGGAAGCCTGGCGCCCTTTTCGCTGATCATCGTCTACCTGGTGCAAAACGACTTCAAGAGCGAGCGCTTCGTGAAGTTCGCCAATGTTCTGGGAAAGCTTTCCTATCCCATGTTTCTCACGCACTGGACCGTGTGTGTTTTCGTGAGCGGCCTTTTCTTCGGCGGCAAGGCGAGCTACGACGCGGCTACTCTCGCGGACGGTGCCGTGTATTTCCTCACGATGTTCGTCGCCGTGCTCGCCTGCTCCCTGCTCTTCTATCAATTCATCGACAAACCCGTCGAGCACATCAGGCGAGCGGTTCGGGCGCGGGCGCGGTCAACGTGATGACTTCCTAGTCTTGCTTGGGGCAGGCAGACGCAGCAGCTTGAGCGCGTTGCCGAAGTAGATCTTGCGCTTGTCGGCGGCGGACAGCTTCAAGGCCTCGACCGACCGGATCCCCTCGCGGATGAACATCGGCCCGCCTTCGGGGTCGAAGGGGCAGTCGCTCGCGAACACGACCTTGTCTGCGCCGAAGAAATCCAGCCCGCAGCGCAGGGCGGAGGCGGAGCCGCCGAGGACGGTATCCGCGTAGAACATCTTGAAGTACTCGATCGGCTTCTTCTTCATCGATTTCAACAGTTCTTCGTAGTTCTCGTCGGCGCTGCGGCTGCCGAGCTGCGCCCATAGCGTCTCGGCGCGGCCGGAAAAGAACGGGATCATCGCCCCGCAGTGGTGGGTGATGAGGCGCATGCCCGGCAGTTTCTCGAAGAAAGCCGAGAACACCATCCGCGACATGGCGACGCTGGTCTCGAAGGGCCAGCCTAGGACCTGCCAGATCTCGTATTTGGACTTCGGCTCACCCACGTAATCGGGTCGGTTTGCGGGTCGCGCCGGGTGCATCCAGATCGGCACGCCGTGATGCTTTACCGTGCGCTCGAACACCGGGAAGAACTCGGGCTCGTCGAGCGCCCGGCCGTTGACGCTGGTGCAGATCTGCACGCCGCGCGCGCCGAGCTTCCCTATGGCGCGGTCCATCTCCTCGAGCGCGGCGGGGACGTTGTTCATGGGGAGCGAGGCGACGAACGCGGGGAAATGCTTCGGCCACTTCGCGACCATGCCCGCCATGCCATCGTTGGCGATGCGCGCGAGTTCGGGGGAGAGTTCCGGACCGCCGACCATCTCGGGGGAAGGCAGCGACAGCGTCAGCACCTGCTGCACGTCCGGGAATTTCTCGTCGAGCATCTGCACGCGCGCCGCGATGTCCCAGAGCATGCGTAGGTTGGTCATGCGCTTGAGGATGCCCTGGTCCTTGAGATGCTGCTTCATCATCTCGAGGTAGGGCAGGGGCATGACGTGGTTGAAGATGTCGATTTTCATGGCGGACCGGGCGTGGAGAGAGAAGCGGATTTTAGCGTAGCATAGCCGTCTTCGATTGGAGCCGACGATGACCGAGTACCGCATCGAGCGCGACACGTTCGGCGAGATTCGCGTCCCCGCCGACAGGTTGTGGGGCGCGCAGACGCAGCGATCCCTTGAGAATTTCCGCATTTCGTCGGAGCGCATGCCGCTCGAGCTGATCCGGGCGCTCGCGCTGGTCAAGCGCTCCTGCGCGCGGGTGAACATAGAGTTGAAAGAGCTCCCCGAGGACAAGGCGAGGGCCATCGTCGCGGCCGCCGACGAGGTGCTCGCCGGTCAGCATGACGGGGAGTTTCCGCTGGTCGTATGGCAGACGGGCTCGGGCACGCAGTCCAACATGAATATGAACGAGGTGCTCGCCAACCGCGCCAGTGAACTCCTCGGGGGCGAGCGCGGCGAGAAGCGCCGGGTGCATCCCAACGACGAAGTCAACCGCAGCCAGTCCTCGAACGACGTCTTCCCCACGGCGATGAGCGTCGCGGCGGTACAGGCGCTGCACGGGCGCCTCGTTCCGGAACTCAAGCGCCTGCGCGACACGCTCGCGGCCAAGTCCGCGGCATTCGACGACATCGTCAAAATCGGCCGGACCCATCTGCAGGACGCCACGCCGCTCACGCTCGGCCAGGAGATGTCCGGCTGGGTGTCGCAGCTCGACCACGGCATCGCCCACGTCCAGGCTTCGCTCACCCATCTGTGCGAGCTCGCGCTCGGCGGCACCGCGGTGGGCACGGGTTTGAACGCGCACCCGGAGTTCGGCGCCCGCGTGGCCAAGGAGCTGGGAAAGGCGACCAGGCTGCCCTTCGTTTCCGCGCGCAACAAGTTCGAGGCGCTGGCGGCGAACGATGCGCTGGTGCACGCGCACGGCGCTCTCAAGACGCTCGCCGCATCGCTCACCAAGATCGCGAACGACGTGAGGTGGCTGGCGAGCGGACCGCGCTCGGGCCTGGGCGAGATCGCGATCCCCGAGAACGAGCCGGGGAGCTCGATCATGCCGGGCAAGGTCAATCCCACGCAGTCGGAGGCGATGACCATGCTGTGCGCCCAAGTGCTCGGCAACGACGTCGCGATCAACGTCGGGGGCGCCTCGGGCAATTTCGAGCTGAACGTGTTCAAGCCACTCCTCATCCACAATTTCCTGCAGAGCGTACGTCTGCTCGCCGACGGGGCCGCAAGCTTCAACGACCATTGTGCGAAAGGCATAGAGCCGAATCGCGAGCGCATCGGGGAGCTGCTGAAGAACTCCTTGATGCTCGTCACCGCCCTCAACCCGCATATCGGCTACGACAAGGCCGCGCAGATTGCCAAGAAGGCGCACAAGGAGGGCACGACGCTCAAGCAAGCGGCGCTCGCGCTCGGCTACGTCAGCGCCGAGGAATTCGATCAATGGGTGCGGCCGGACGCCATGGTGGGCAAGTAGGGCTAGAATGCCCGCAATCAGGGAGTTCTTATGAAAACCATTCGAATCGCGGTCATCGGCGCCACGCTTGTCGCCTGCTTGCCGCTCGCCCACGCGGAGGACGCGGCTCCTATCCACCCGGCGCTGCACGACCGCTTCTACATGGGTGTGGGCGCCTTCCTCCCCAAGACCAGCACCTCGGCGCAGCTCGACTCGACGAATCTGGGCGCCGGCGCCAACGTCGACTTCGAGCGGGCGCTGGGGATGACCACGCAAAAGATCGTGCCGGACGCCTTCGCCCGGTGGCGGTTCGTCGAGCGGTGGCGCGTCGAAGCGGAGTACTTCCAGCTCAACCGCTCGGGCGACAAGGTCCTGGATCAAAGCATAACGTGGAACGGCCAAACGTTTTCGGCCGGTACCGAAGTGCTGTCCAAATTCGACTTCTCCGATATCCGCACCTCAGTGGGGTACTCCTTTTTCAAGACGGCGGACAAGGAGCTCGGAGTGGCATTCGGTTTCCACCTGGCCACCTACGATGTTGCTGTGGGCTCAGCCACGATCCCCAACCAAGCAAAAACAATCCTCGCTCCGCTGCCGGTATTGAGCGCCTACGGGCAATTCGCGCTCACCGAGACCTGGGCTGTCGGTGCGCGCATGGACCGGTTCGTGATGTCGTACGACCACTATGCCGGCAACGTCACCAGCATGGCCATCGATGTCAACTACCAGCCGTTCCGGCACGTCGGATTCGGGCTCGCCTACCGCAGCCTGTTCATCGTGCTCAAAGCGACGGGCACCGACTTCGCCGCGCAATTCAACCAGACTTTTCAGGGGCCCCTTTTGTACATGAACGCGACCTTCTAACTCCGGGGCATTGGTGCTCTACATCCTATACAACGAAGACCGGCCCGACGGCCTGGCGATCCGCGAGGCGACGCGCGAAGCGCATCTCGCCTACCTCGAGCGGCACAAGGACAAGGTGGTGCTCGGCGGCGGCCTCCTGTCCGAGGACGGACAGACCCGCCTCGGCAGCGTGTTCATCATCAACGTTCCCGACCGCAAGGCCGCCGAGGCGTTCTCGCTCGCCGAGCCTTTCCGCAGTGCGGGGTTGTTCCAAACGACGAAAATCACGCGCATGCGCCGCGGACAGTGGCATCCGGAAGCTGCGCCCAAGACGGCCGAGGGAAATTAGCGCCACAGCTTCGCCTGCCGTTCGTCTGCTATTTCCTGCCGTTCGTCCGTGTGGCAGCTTTCACCCGCTGTACGCGCGTCATTTTCATCTTCCATTCGTGTGTCATATTCCCTCGTCATAGGCGGGTAAAAGTTCGTTTTAGCTGACCGCGAGAAATACTGCCGCGTGCTACAGCGCGGCTGCCGCCACAATGCGCTCGCATGTGAGAGGGAGAACGTCATGCGTGCAAATTCCCTGAAATTCGGCAGGACTTCCGGTATCGCCGTTGTCGCGCTCGCGCTGCTGCTTGCGTCGTGCGCCAAGCGACCGTTGACCTATACGGTCGGTGGCACGGTCTCGGGACTGACCGGCACCGGGCTCGTGCTGCAGAACAACGGCGGTGACGATCTCGCGATCGCGGCCAGCGGCGCCTTCACTTTCTCCAAGGGGCTGAAGAAGAACGAGAGCTACAGCGTCACGGTGCTCGCCCAGCCCACGGGCCAGACCTGCACGGTTGCCAATGGCGCGGGGACGGTCACGTCGAACGTGACGAACGTTGCGGTCAATTGCACCAGCAACGGATTTACGGTGGGCGGAACGGTTTCGGGCCTTACGGGAACCGGGTTCGTGCTGCAGAACAACGGCGGCAACAACCTCCCGGTCTCCACCAGCGGCGCATTCACTTTCTCCACGCAAGTTGCCGCCGGCGCGGCCTATAGCGTCACGGTGCTCACCCAGCCTTCGGGGCAGAGCTGCACGGTCAGCAACGGCGCCGGGACCGCAAGCGCGAACGTGACCAACGTCGCAGTGGCTTGCGCGAGCATTACCTTCACGGTGGGCGGCATGGCCTCGGGCCTGACCGGGACCGGGCTCGTGCTGCGGAACAACGGCGGCAACGATCTCGCGGTCCCGGACGACGGTGCCTTCACCTTCACGACGACCCTGGCCGACGCCGCGGCGTACAGCGTTGCCGTGCTCACCCCGCCCGCGGGTGAGGGTTGCTCGGTGGCGAACGGCGGCGGCAGCATCGCAGGCGCCAATGTCACCAACGTCGTCGTGGCCTGCGCTGCGCCCCCTGTTGCTCCGAGCGCAAGCCTCTCCTTCGGTGTGAAGGAACTGCAGTTCAGCTGGCCCGCGGTGAGCGGCGCCACGTTCTACAAGCTGCTCGAAAATCCCGACGGCGTCGGTGCACCGGCCTCGGGCTACACCCAGGTGGCCACCGGCATCGCCGCCTTGAGCTACAACTACACTATCCCGGTGCACCGGCGGCTGAACGCTTCCTACAAGATCGAGGCGTGCAACGCGGGCGGCTGCACCCCTTCCGTCGCCATGGATCTGGGGGCCAACCTCACGCAGGCGATCGGCTATATGAAGGCCTCGAACACCGGGGCCAACGACCAGTTCGGCATGTCGGTCGCGCTCTCGGGCGACGGCAACACCCTCGCGGTCAGCGGTCACCGCGAAGACGGCAGCGGCACCGGCGTCAACGCCGCTTCGAACGAGGCCGCACATGATGCCGGCGCGGTGTACGTCTTCGCCAAGGTCGCCGGCAGCTGGTCGCAGGAGGCCTATGTGAAGGCCTCCGATACGGCGGCCAACGACACCTTCGGCTCTTCGGTCGCTCTCAGCAGCGACGGCAATACGCTCGCGGTCGGGGCGCGAGGCAAGGCCGGCGGCAGCGGGGCGGCGTATGTTTTCACCCGCACCGGGGGCGTCTGGGCGCAGCAGGCTTCGGTGACAGGCTCGAACGCTGACCCGAACGGCCTGTTCGGCGTTGCGCTCGCCCTTTCCGGCGACGGCAACACGCTCGCGGTCGGCGCGGCTTTCGAATCGGGAGACCTCACCGGCGTGACCGCGGGAGCCCCGACCGGAGCCGACACCGGCAATTCCACCCTCTTCTCCGGCGCGGTGTACGTCTATATCCGCAGCGGCGCCGCCTGGTCGCAGCAGGCCTACGTGAAGGCTTCGAACACCGAAATGATGGACACGTTCGGAAGCGCCGTCGCATTGAACGGTGACGGCAACACGCTCGCGGTCGGGGCGCCGCGCGAGGACAGCGGCCTCACCGGTGCGACGCCGGGTGTGGTGGACGAAACGGCGTCGGGCAATGACTCCATTGACTCCGGCGCGGTGTACGTCTACCTCCGCAGCGCCGGCACCTGGTCGCAGCAGGCCTACGTCAAGGCCTCGAACACCGGAGACGGCGATCAGTTCGGCACCTCCGTCGCCCTCTCCGGCGACGGCAACACGCTCGCCGTCGGGGCGCCCTTTGAAGCGAGCGGCGGCACGGGCGTGAACAGCACGCCCAACGAATCAGCCAGCAGTGCCGGCGCCGCCTACGTCTACACGCGCAGCGGCACCGCCTGGTCGCAGCAGGCCTTCGTCAAGGCATCGAACACCGGGCCCGGCGACTTCTTCGGCACATCGGTCGCGCTCTCCGGCGACGGCAGCACCCTCGCGGTCGGTGCACCCGCCGAAGATAGCAGCGGCTTCGGAATCGGCAGCGCGCCGGACGACGCTGCAATGGACGCAGGCGCGGTGTATGTCTACTCCCGCAGCGGGAGCGCCTGGTCGCCGCAGGCTTTCGTCAAGGCCTCGAACACCACCACCAACGACCCCGACAATTTCGGCAACTCGGTCGCCCTTTCGAACGACGGCAATACCCTCGCGGTCGGTGCGCCGTTCGAAGACAACAGCGGCACCGGAATCGACAACCCCGGGGCGGACAACGCCCAGAGCGCCGGCGCGGCGTATCTGTACTAGCAGTACCCGCCGACCCGAGGCGCGCTGAAAATCCGCGCCCCGGCGCTGAGGCAAAGCAGCGAAATTCGCAGTCTCTCCTCGCGGCGCCGCGTAAGCGGCGGCCGCCTGCGGCAAGGTAGAATTGCGCCTTTCCCGCAGGAGGCGCCCCGCAATGCATTCGATGTTCTCCGGATTGATCAAGCTGCTCCCGATCGCCGCGCTTGCAGCCGCGCCGGCGGCATTCGCGCAGGGAGCGAAGACCTTTCCCGACAAGCCGGTCAAGGTGGTGGTGGGCTATTCCCCGGGCGGGTTGCCGGACACCATCGCGCGGCTCATCGGGCAGAAGCTCTCGGAGCAATGGGGCCAGCAGTTCGTCGTCGAGAACAAGCCGGGGGCGAACGGCATCCTCGGTGCGGAGTACGTCGCGAAAGCGGCGCCGGACGGCTACACGCTGCTGATGACCGACAACTCGACCCACGCGATCATCCCGTTCCTATTCACCAAGCTTCCCTACGACGCGGACCGGGATCTCATCCCCGTCTCGCTAACGGCGCGCGCGCCGCTTTTCCTGGCCGTGCATCCCTCGGTCAAGGCCAATTCATTCCAGGAACTGATCGTGCTCATCAAGGCCTCGCCGGGCAAGTACAGCTACGGCTCCTCGGGCATCGGAAGTACGCATCACCTGTGCATGGCGTACCTGGCGGCATCGCTGAACCTCGACATGGTCCACGTGCCGTACAAGGGCACGGGGCAGAGCGTCCCCGCCCTCGTGGGCGGGCAGGTGCCCATGGTGCTGTCCGGCTATCCGACGCTCGCCGCTCACGCCAAGGAGGGGCGGGTGAAGCTGGTCGCGATCAATTCGCTCAAGCGCTCGGACCTGGCGCCGGATGTCCCTGCGATTGCCGAGACGATTCCCGGGTTCGATTTCGCGCCCACGTTCGGCTTGTTCGCGCCCGCCGGAACACCGCGGGAGATCATGGTGAAGGTCGGCGCCGACGTAGCGCGGGTGGTGAAGCTCCCGGACATAGTCGAGCGCATGAAGGGCCTCGGCATCGATCCCCTGGGCGTGTCGGGCGACGAGTGGGCCAAGCTCCTGAAATCCGACGCCGAGCGCTATTCGAAGGCCGTGAAGATCTCCGGCGCCAAGGTGGAGTGAGCCGCAGGCGATGGGCATGCTCATCGACGGGAACTGGATCGACAAACGTCCGGCGGAAGTCGCAGGCCGTTTCGTCCGTCCGGAAAGTCAGTTTCGCAGCTTCGTCACCGCCGATGGCTCCTCAGGCTTCAAGGCCGAGCCTGGGCGCTATCACCTCTACGTTGCCTATAACTGCCCCTGGGCGCACCGCACGCTCCTCTTCCGCAAGCTGAAGGGGTTGGAGGACATGATCTCGATTGCATCGGCGATGCCGAACGACCGCGGCGAGGGCTGGCGCTTCAGCGACGGCTTTCCCGGCGCGACTCGGGACGAGGCGAACGGCTGCGAATGGCTGCACCAGGTGTACACGCTCGCGAAGCCGCGCTACACCGGCACATGCACGGTGCCGACTCTGTGGGACAGGAAGACGCGGACCATCGTCAATAACGAGTCCTCGGAAATCATCCGCATGTTCAACAGCGCATTCGATGGAGTTGGCGCGAAGCCCGGCGATTACTATCCGCCGGGGTTGCGCGGCGAAATAGATCTGGTCAACGAGTTCGTCTACGCGCATCTCAACAACGGCGTGTACCGGACCGGTTTTGCGGCGACGCAGGAGGCCTACAACGAGGCGGTGGAGAAGGTATTCGCAGGATTGGACACGCTCGAGCAGCGCCTCTCGGGCAGGCGCTACCTCGTCGGCGACGCGGTCACCGAGGCCGACTGGCGGCTGTTCGTGACGCTGGTCCGCTTCGATGCGGCGTACCATCACTTGTTCAAGTGCACCTGGCGGCCGGTCGCGAGCTACGAGAACCTCACGAACTACATGCTTGAGCTGTATCAAGTGCCGGGCGTTGCAGAGACGGTGAAACTCGATCACATCGTCACTGGCTACTACAGCATCGACCGCGTCAATCCCAACCGCATCGTCCCCAGGATCCCGAAGACCGACTGGACGTGCCCGCACAACCGTGCGCGCCTAGGCAAGGCGCTCTCGGCGGCGTAGAGGACAGCGACGTGGTCGCGGTCGTGAGCTCTGATCTCGCGCGCTTCTCGAAAGAAATCGCGGCGCTTGGCTTGAAGCCGCTGTGGGAGCGGGTCATGCGCCTGCAAGCCGGCACCGCGGCTCGAGCCGCGATCTGGCGCTGGAGCGACACGCGGCCCCTTCTCATGCGCGCCTGCGAGCTGATCACGGCCAAGCAGGCCGAGCGTCGCGTGCTCATGCTCGAGAACCCGGTGCTGGCCGGAACGACCTTCATCACGCCCGCGTTGTTCGCGGGCTTGCAGGCGATCCTGCCGGGAGAGATCGCGCCCACGCATCGGCACACGCCCAAGGCGCTGCGTCTCATCGTGGAAGGTGAGGGCGCCTACACCACCGTCGACGGCGAGCGCATCGCGATGCGCTCCGGCGACTTCATCGTGACGCCGGGTTGGAGCTGGCACGACCACGGCAACGAGGGCTCGGCGCCCGTCGTGTGGCTGGACGGCTTGGACACCGCGCTCGCGAACCTGTTCGGAGCACACTTTCGCGAGGACTACCCCGAGGAGCGGCAAGGCGCGACAGTGCGCAAAGGCGACAGCTTCTTGTCGTATCCCTTCGTGCGCACGCGCGCCGAGCTGGAGCGACTATCGAGAAGCGGGGGGGATCCCCATCCGTCTCACGGCTGGAAGCTGCGCTACTCGAACCCGGCGACCGGCCGCGATCCGTTTCAGACGATGGCGGTGTTCATGCAATGGCTGCCAAGGGGATTCGCCGGGCGCGACTACCGCAGCACCGACGGCGCGGTGTACTGCATCGTCGAAGGGCGAG
>Ga0137409_10008093_pt1 | contig 10755 bp, 7 predicted proteins | sample CZODoug1_16funga_FD_122059 | JGI IMG/M metagenome (GOLD analysis project Ga0137409, IMG submission 122059) | Vadose zone soil fungal communities from Angelo Coast Range Reserve, California, USA - CZODoug1_16fungal (Hybrid Assembly) | ecosystem: Environmental > Terrestrial > Soil > Vadose zone... | reverse complement strand
TTGTCGCCCATCTTCACCTTCAGCTCCTTCACCACGCCTGCCGCCGGCGACGGAATTTCCATCGTCGCCTTGTCCGACTCCAGCGTGATGAGCGACTGCTCCTTCGAAACGGCGTCGCCCGGCTTGACCAGTACTTCGATGACCTCGACTTCCTTGAAGTCGCCGATGTCCGGAACAACCACCTGACTCATACGGTCGTCGGATCCGGCTTGTCGGCGTCGATGCCGTACTTCTTCATCGCGTCGGCAACGCTCTTCGCTTTGCCATCGCCCTGGTCCGCCAGCGCCTTGAGGGCCGCGACTGCAACGAAGTTGCGACTGACCTCGAAGAAGTGCCGCAGCTTGGGACGCGTATCGGAGCGGCCGAAGCCGTCGGTGCCGAGAACCCGGTACAAGCGATCCTTGGGCATGAACGGCCTCAGCTGGTCGGCGAAGATCTTCATGTAGTCGCTCGCCGCGATCACGGGTCCGGCTTTTCCTTCCAGAACTTTTGTTACGTAGGGCACGCGCGGCTTCGCCTCGGGATGCAGCATGTTCCAGCGCTCGGCGGCCAGGCCGTCGCGCCGCATCTCGGTAAAGCTGGTCGCGCTCCACACGTCGGCGGCGACGCCCCAGTCGGCTTCGAGCAGATCGGCCGCGGCGAGCACTTCGCGCAGGATCGTTCCCGAGCCGAGCAATTGCACTCGCAGCTTATTTTTGGTTTTTGTCTCTCTAAGTAAATACATTCCTTTGAGGATTCCCTGCTCGGCCCCCTGTGGCATCGCCGGATGCTCGTAGTTCTCGTTCATCAGGGTGATGTAGTAGAAGACATCTTCCTGGTTGGTCACCATGCGCCGCAGGCCGTCCTGGATGATGACCGCCACCTCGTAGCCGTAGGTCGGATCGTACGAGACGCAATTCGGGATCACCGAGGCGAGCACATGGGAGTGCCCGTCCTCGTGCTGCAGCCCTTCACCGTTCAGCGTGGTCCTTCCCGCGGTCGCGCCGAGCAGGAAGCCGCGCGCACGCTGGTCGCCCGCCGCCCAGGCCAGATCGCCGATGCGCTGCATGCCGAACATCGAGTAGAAGACGTAGAACGGGACCGTGACGCGATTGGAGTGGCTGTACGAGGTGGCCGCCGCGATCCACGAGGAGAACGCTCCGGCCTCGTTGATGCCTTCCTCGAGGATCTGGCCCTGCTTGTCCTCGCGGTAGTACATCACCTGGTCCTTGTCGACCGGCTCGTACTTCTGGCCCTCGGCGGCGAAGATGCCGAGCTGGCGGAACATGCCTTCCATGCCGAAGGTGCGCGCCTCGTCGGGGACGATCGGCACGATGTGCTTGCCGATGTCCTTGTCGCGCACGAGCGCGGTAAGCGCGCGCACGAACGCCATCGTGGTCGAGATCTCGCGGCCCTCGCCCGAGCCCTTCAGAAGCGCGTCGAACGCCGGCAGCGGCGGCACCGCCGGAGCCGTGTCGGCCTTGCGGCGCCGCTGCGGCAGGAAGCCGCCCAGCGCCTGGCGGCGCTCGTGCAAATACTTCATTTCCGGCGAGTCCGCCGGCGGAATGTAGAACGGCAGCTCCTCGAGCTTGTCATCCGGTACCGGGATGCGGAAGCGATCGCGCACCTCCTTGATGGTCTGGAGGTCGACCTTCTTCAGCTGGTGCGTCGGGTTCTTCGCCTGGCCCGCCTTGCCCAGGCCGTAGCCCTTGATGGTCTTGGCGAGGATCACCGTCGGCTGGCCCTTGTGCTTCACGGCCGCGGCGTACGCGGCGTACACCTTGTGCGGGTCGTGGCCGCCGCGGTTCAGCCGCCAGATGTCCTCGTCGGTCATGTTGGCGACCATCTCGAGGAGCTTCGGGTGCTTGCCGAAGAAATACTTGCGCACGAACGCGCCGTCGTTCGCCTTGTAGTTCTGGTACTCGCCGTCGACGGTTTCCTCCATCACGCGCAGCAGGATGCCGTCCTTGTCTTTCGCGATCAGCGGATCCCAGTACGAGCCCCAGATCACCTTGATCACGTTCCAGCCCGCGCCGCGGAAGTCGCCCTCGAGCTCCTGGATGATCTTGCCGTTGCCCCGCACCGGCCCGTCGAGCCGCTGCAGGTTGCAGTTGACGACGAAGATCAGGTTGTCGAGCTTCTCGCGCGCGGCAAGGCCGATTGCGCCCAGCGACTCGGGCTCGTCCATCTCGCCGTCGCCGCAGAACACCCACACCTTGCGGTTCGCGGTCTGCGCCAGGCCGCGCGCCTCCAGGTACTTCAGGTAGCGCGCCATGTAGATCGCCTGGATCGGCCCCAATCCCATCGACACCGTCGGGAACTGCCAGTAATCGGGCATCAGCCAGGGATGCGGATACGAGGACACGCCCTTGCGGTCGACTTCGCGCCGGAAATTGAGCAGCTGCTCCTGGGTAAAGCGGCCTTCGAGCAGGCCGCGCGCGTACACGCCGGGCGAGGAATGGCCCTGGAAGTAGACCAGGTCGCCGCCGTGGCCGTCGTGCGGCGCGTTCCAGAACTGGTGCTGCCCGACGCCGAACAACGTTCCGACCGAGGCGAAGCTCGCGATGTGCCCGCCCAGCTCGTCGTCGTTGCGGTTGGCTCTCACCACCATCACCATCGCGTTCCAGCGGCAATACGAGCGGATGCGCTCCTCCAGCGCAGCATTGCCCGGCGAGCGCTCCTCCAGATGCGGAGGAATGGTGTTGATGTACGCCGTGTTCGGCGAGAACGGAATGTAGGCGCCGGAGCGGCGCGCCTTGTCGATCAGCTTCTCGAGCAGGTAGTGCGCGCGCTCCGGACCTTCACGCTCGAGCACCGCCTCGAGCGCGTCGAGCCATTCCTGCGTCTCTAGCGCGTCGGGATCGTTCGCGGCCGGAAATTGAGGGAGCGCGGACATGATGGGGTTCGCTCTTTGAAAGTCTGGCGCCTTGCGAGCGCGGAGGGACTGCGCCCCAAGCTTAATACGGGGAACCGGGTGGCTCAAGTGGTAGACTGCCCGCCCTCCATGGCTGCGCGCATCCTCGACGGGAAGGCTCTCGCCGCTGCGGTGCGCGCCTCGGTCAAGGAGACCGTGGCGCGGCTCGCGGCGCGCGGTGTCCGTCCCGGGCTCGCGGTGATCCTGGCCGGGGACAACCCGGCGTCCGCGGTCTACGTGCGCAACAAGGCGCGCGCGTGCGAGGAGACCGGCGTGCGCTCCGAGGTGCACCGGTACGGCGCCGACGTCACCGAGCGCGCGCTGCTCGATCGAGTTGCAGCACTGAACGCCGACCCCGGCGTGCACGGCATTCTCGTGCAGCTCCCGCTGCCGGGCCGGATCGATGCCCGGCGCGTGCTCGAAGCGGTCGCGCCGGCAAAGGATATCGACGGTTTCCGCTTCCAGAACCTCGGCGCCCTCGTCGCCGGGCAGCCGAAGCTGGTGCCCTGCACGCCCGCCGCCGTGGTGCGGCTCATCGAGCACGCCGGCGTCACGCTTGCCGGCCGTCACGCGGTGGTGATCGGACGCTCCAGCATCGTCGGCAGGCCGCTCGCGCTGCTCCTCTTGCAGAAGGACGCCACCGTCACCATCTGCCATTCGAAGACCATGGAGCTGCACAAGCTGACCCGCGAAGCCGACGTCCTCGTTGCCGCCGTCGGGCGTCCGAAACTCGTCGCCGCGGCGATGGTCAAACCGGGCGCCTGCGTCATCGACGTGGGCATCAACCGCCTCGCCGACGGGACGCTGGCCGGCGACGTCGATTTCGACGCCGTCAAGAACGTGGCCGGCTGGATTACCCCGGTACCGGGCGGCGTCGGACCGATGACGATTGCGCTCCTGCTCGAGAATTGCGTGCGCGCTGCTTCGACATGAATCCATTGTTAGATTTTTCCGCTCTACCGCGCTTCCAGGATTTGAAGCCCGAGCATGTCACCCCGGCGGTGGACCAGCTGCTCGCCGAAGGCCGCGCCACGACTGCGGCGGTCACCCATGCGAGCCCCACCTGGGACGCATTCGTCGCCCCGCTGGAAGACGCGAACGAGCGCATCGCGCGGGCCTGGGGCCAGGTTTCGCACCTGCATGCGGTGCTCGACAGCCCGGCGCTGCGCGAGGCCTACAACGCCAACCTGCCTAAGATCTCCCAGTACTGGACCGAGCTCGGGCAGAACCAGGCGCTGTTCGAGAAATACCAGGCGCTGCGCGATTCCACCGAATTCGCTCGGCTGTCGAAAGCCAGGCGGAAAATCATCGACAACGCGCTGCGCGACTTCCGCCTGGGCGGCGCCGAGCTGCCGCCGGACAGGAAGGCGCGCTTCGCCGCGATCCAGGAAGAGCTGGCGCGGCTGGGCGCGAAGTTCTCCGAGAACCTGCTCGACGCGACCAACGCGTTCTCGATCGTGGTCGACGAGAAAAGAATTGCAGGGATTCCCGACGACGTGCTGCATGCGGCGCGCGAAGCCGCGCACGCCGAGGGCAAGGCAGGCTGGAAATTCACGCTGCATGCGCCGTCGTATCTGCCGGTGATGCAATACGCCGATGACCGCAAGCTGCGCGAGACGATGTATCGCGAAAGCGTCACCCGCGCATCGGAATTCGGCCGGCCGGAATGGGACAACACGCCGCTCGTCGCGCGCATCGTCGCCCTGCGCCGCGAGCTGGCGCAGCTGCTCGGCTACCGCAGCTACGCCGAGGTGTCGCTGGTGCCGAAGATGGCCGAGTCGCCCGGGCAGGTGCTGCAGTTCCTGGACGATCTCGCGCGCCGCGCCCGGCCGTTCGCCGAGCGCGATGTCCAAGAGCTTCGCGAGTTTGCCAGCAACGAATTGCACATTCAGGAACTTCAGGCTTGGGATGTCGCGTACGCGTCCGAGAAGCTGCGCGCGAAGCGCTACGCGTTCTCGGACCAGGAGGTGAAGCAGTACTTCCCGGAGGACGTCGCCATCGCCGGGCTGTTCAGGGTGGCGGAGACGCTCTACGGCATCAGGATCCTCCCCTCGAAGGCGCCGGCGTGGCACGAGGATGTGCGCTTCTTCGAGATCCGCGACAGCGCCGGTGCGCTCGTGGGCCAGTTCTATACCGACCTCTATGCGCGCGACACCAAGCGCGGCGGCGCCTGGATGGACGATGCCATCACGCGCCGGCGCAAGGGCGGGCAGTTGCAGACCCCGGTCGCGTACCTGAACTGCAATTTTTCCAGGCCCCTCAGTTCAGATTCGGGCGGCAAGCCTGCGCTATTCACGCACGACGACGTGCTCACGCTGTTCCACGAATTCGGCCACGGCCTGCATCACCTGCTGACCCGCATCGATGACCTCGGCGTCTCGGGCCTCAACGGCGTCGAATGGGACGCGGTGGAGCTGCCGAGCCAGTTCATGGAGAACTTCTGCTGGGAATGGGACGTGCTGCGCCACATGACGCGCCACCTCGGCACCGGTGCGCCGCTGCCGCGCGAGCTGTTCGACAAGATGATCGCGGCGAAGAACTTCCACAGCGGGCTGGCGATGCTGCGCCAGATCGAGTTCGCGGTGTTCGACATGCGGCTGCATTCGGATTTCGATCCGGCGTCGGGGCAAACCCCGCTCGCCCTGCTGCAGGAAGTGCGCGAGCGCGTCGCGGTGCTGCACCCGCCCGGGTACAACCGCTTTCCGAACAACTTCTCGCATATCTTCGCCGGCGGCTACGCTGCCGGCTACTACAGCTACAAGTGGGCGGAGGTGCTTTCGGCCGACGCGTACAGCTTCTTCGAGGAAAACGGCGTGCTCGACGCTCGATCCGGCCAGAAATTCCGCGACGAGATCCTCGCCGTCGGCGGCAGCCGGCCGGCCGCGGAGTCGTTCCGCGCGTTCCGCGGCCGCGAGCCGCGCGTCGAAGCGCTGCTCAAGCACAATGGTATGATTTCCGCATGATCCTCAAGCCTATCGGCGTTGCCCTGGTTCTCGCGCTGGCCGCGGGCGCGGTGGCGGCGCAGCAGCTCTATCGCTGGACCGACGAAAAGGGCCGGCTGCACGTCGCCGACACGCCGCCGCCGCCCGGCGCGAAAGATGTGCACCAGTGGCGCGTCACTGCGTCGAGCGCTGCCGAGGGCGGCTCCGAACCGTACGCCCTGCGACAGGCGCGCAAGGAATCGCCGGTAACGCTCTACACGGCTGCCGACTGCGAGCCCTGCAACGATGCGCGCAAGCTGCTCAACTCGCGCGGCGTCCCGTTCAAGGAAGTGAGCGTGACCGAGAAGGAGGTCAATGACCTCGTCAAGCTAGCCGGCAGCGCCTCGGTGCCGGTCATCGTCGTCGGCAGCGCGACGCAGAAGGGTTTCGAGGGATCGGTTTATCACCGCCTCCTCGACGACGCCGGATATCCGAAGATGGGCCTGCTCGCGCCGCGCAGCCAAGCGGAACCGAAGCCTGGTGCGGAGGTTAAACCGGCGCCTGAAGAGGAGGCGCCGCGCGGACCGTACGCGCCCGGCGCGCCGCCTCAGCGCTTGCAAAGGAAGTGACACAGGATAGGGGGAGATTCAGGCTCGCCACCTGGAACGTCAACTCGCTCAAGGTCAGGCTCCCCCACCTGCTCGACTGGCTCGCTTCGGCGCAGCCCGACGTGATGTGCCTGCAGGAGACGAAGCTCGAGGACGTGAACTTTCCGCGCGCCGAAATCGAGGCGGCCGGATACCAGGCGGCGTATTGCGGGCAGAAGGCCTATAACGGCGTGGCGATCCTCGCGCGCTCGGCGCTCAGCGAAGTCACCCACGGCATTCCGCGGTTTCCCGACGACCCGAAACGCGTCATCGCAGCCACGGTGAAAGACCTGCGGGTGGTCTGCGTGTACGCGCCGAACGGCCAGTCGCTCGAATCCGAGAAGTACGTATACAAGTTGCGCTGGTACAAAGCGCTCGCCCGCTGGATGAAGGAAGAGCTCGAGCACAGTCCACGCCTTGCGGTGCTCGGCGATCTCAATGTCGCGCCGGAAGATCGGGATGTGCATGACCCAAAGCGCTGGGAGGGCGAAATCCACGTCTCGCCTCCTGAAAGGGCGGCATGGCGAGGCGTAGTCGACACGGGCCTTGCCGATGCTTTCCGCTTGTTCCCGCAGCCCGAGAAGCAGTTTTCCTGGTGGGACTACCGCCTGCTCGGCTTCCAGCGCAACTGGGGGCTGCGCATCGACCACATCCTGCTGTCGCGCGAGCTCGCGGCGCGCTGCACGGCCAGTACCATCGACAAGGAGCCGCGCAAGCGCGAGCGGCCCTCGGACCACGCGCCGGTCATCGCCGACCTGAATTAATCGAGCAGCGCGTACGCCGGAAGCGTGAGGAACTCGACGTAGTCGCCGGTGGTGAGCTTCTCGAACAGCTTCGCGCCTTCTTCGTACCTGCCGGCGTTGTAAGCGGCTTCGCCGAGGTAGGCCTTCACCTTCGGCAGCTCTTCGGCAAGCAGCTGCTTGAACAGGACGGCCGTGACCTTGCGGCCGTCGTCGAGCACGCCCTTCGGCGAGCGTATCCACTGCCAGATCTGCGAGCGCGAGATCTCCGCGGTGGCGGCGTCTTCCATCAGGTTGAACACCGGAACGCAGCCGTTGCCGGCGAGCCAGGCGCCGAGGTACTGGATGCCGACGGAGATGTTGTTGCGCAGCCCGGCTTCGGTGATCGGCTTCTCGGGCTGGAAATCGAGCAGCTCCCGGGCGCTGACGCGCACGTCCGGGCGCTGGCGGTCGTACTGGTTGGGCTGCGGCATGTGCTGGTCGAAGATCTCCTTCGCGACCGGCACCAGCCCGGGGTGCGCGACCCAGGTGCCGTCGCAGCCGTCGGTCACTTCACGCAGCTTGTCCTGCCGCACTTTCTCGAGCGCCGCCGCGTTGGCCTGCGCGTCGTTCTTGATCGGGATCTGCGCCGCCATGCCGCCCATCGCCGGCGCGCCACGCCGGTGGCAGGTCTTGATCAGCAACAGCGCGTACGCGCGCATGAACGGCGCGGTCATCGTGACTTGCGCGCGGTCGGCGAGGCAGAACTCCTGGTTGGCGCGGAATTTCTTGATGCACGAAAAGATGTAATCCCAGCGGCCGATGTTGAGGCCGGCGGAGTGCTCGCGCAGCTCGTGAAGGATCTCGTCCATCTCGAACGCCGCGACGACGGTCTCGATCAGCGCCGTGGCCTTGATGCTGCCGCGCGGGATTTTCAATTCTTCCTGTGAAAACACAAAAATATCGTTCCACAGCCGGGCTTCCAGGTGCGACTCCATCTTCGGCAGGTAGAAGTACGGGCCCGAGCCGCGCGCGATCAGCTCCTTCGCGTTGTGGAACAAGAACAGCCCGAAGTCGAACAGCGCGCCCGATACCGCCTTGCCGTCGACCTGCAGGTGCTTCTCGTCGAGGTGCCAGCCGCGCGGGCGCGGAATCAGCACCGCGGTTCTGTCCTGCAGGCGGTATCGCTTGCCGCTCTGCTCGAAGCTGATGGTGCGCCGCACTGCATCGCGCAGGTTGATCTGCCCGTCCACCATGTTGTGCCAGGTCGGGCAGTTCGCATCCTCGAAGTCCGCCATGAAGGTGGAGGCGCCCGAATTCAGCGCGTTGATCACCATCTTGCGGTCGGTGGGGCCGGTGAGCTCGACACGGCGGTCGAGCAGGTCCTTCGGCTGCGGCGCCACGCGCCACTCCTGCTCTCTTGTTTTCTGGGTGTCGGGAAGAAAATCAGGCAGCTTGCCGCGGTCGAATTCCTTTTGCCGCGCAGCGCGGCGCGCGAGCAAGTCCCGGCGCTGCGGGTCGAATCGCCGATGCAAAGCCGCTATGAAATCGAGCGCCTCCTCGGTGAGGATCTCCGCGAACTCAGCGCTGACGCGGCCAAGCACGCTGATGTCCCGCGAGCGAGGAGCAGCTCTTTGCATCGCAGCATTTTACGTGATGAAATGCGGCACTGCAACATGAAATCGTCGCCTGTTTGGGAGTAGCCTCGCGCTCTCTCATCGGAGCTTTTCATGCCACGCAAAATTCTGATTCTCGGCGCTTCCTACGGTTCGCTGCTGGCGATCAAGTTGCTGCTCGCCGGGCACACGGTAAGGCTGGTTTGTCTTCCCGCGGAGGCCGACCTGATCAACAAGGAGGGAGCCCGCGTACGCATGCCCGTCAAGGGTCGAGAAGGGCTGATCGAGGTCGATTCGCGCAAGCTGCCGGGCAAGTTGTCCGCGTCGCTGCCGACCGAGGTCAAGCCGGCCGATTACGATCTCGTAGCCCTCGCCATGCAGGAGCCGCAATATCGCTCGCCCGGCGTGCGCGAGCTGCTCGATGCGGTGGCCAAAGCCAGGGTTCCCTGCATGTCGATCATGAACATGCCGCCGCTGCCCTACCTCGCGCGCATTCCGGGCGTCTCTGCCGACGCATGCAGAGAGTGCTATACCGATCCCACGGTCTGGGACCGCTTTGACCCCGCGCTGATGACCCTGTGCAGCCCGGATCCGCAGGCTTTCCGCCCCCCCGAGGAAAAGGTCAACGTGCTGCAAGTCAGGCTGCCGACCAATTTCAAGTCGGCGCGCTTTCCTTCGGATGCGCACACGGCGATTCTGCGCGGGCTGGAAGCCGACATCGAAGCCGCCCGCTTCGAGAACCTCGAGCTGCCGGTGAAGCTGAAGGTGCACGAGTCGGTCTTCGTGCCGCTCGCGAAGTGGGCGATGCTGATGGCGGGCAACTACCGCTGCATCACGAAGGACGGAATCCGCTCCATCAAGGAAGCCGTGCACACCGACATCGAAGCCACGCGCTCGGTGTACAACTGGGTGGTCGAGCTTTGCAAGTCTCTCGGCGCCCGAGAACAGGATCTTGTGCCGTTCGAGAAATACGCTGGCGCGGCGCAGGAGCTTGCGACTCCGTCTTCCGCGGCGCGCGCCTTGTTTGGCGGCGCGCCCAACATCGAACGCGTCGATCGCCTGGTGAAAACCATCGCAGCGCAGAAGGGCATGCGCTTGGACGCCATCGACGAGATCGTCGCTTTGGTCGATGCCCGCCTGGAGGCGAATCGACGGGCCTCCGACCGGTCCGTTGGCAAAGCCGCTGTGGGACGGTAAAGCTGTAGAAAAATCGGGGTCAGAGCCCGATTTCGCTTAGCGCTAGCGATCACGGAAATCGGGCTCTGACCCCGATTTTTCTTCGTCTTCGATCCCCAGCTCCTGGATTTTCCGCGTGATCGTGTTGCGGCCCATGCCTAGCAGGTTGGCCGCTTCGATGCGCCGGCCGCCGGTGCGCTGCAGCGCCTTGGAGATCAGCGTGCGCTCGAACTGCCGGGCCAGATCATCGAGGATTCCCGTCTGCCCGCGCGCGAGCCGGCGCTCGGCTTCCTGCTCGAGCGCCGAGAGCCAGTCCGCGGCGACGGCGGTGGACTGATCGCGGAACTCCGCCGGGAGATCGCCCACCTCGATCACCTGCCCCGGCGCCATCACCGTCAGCCAATGACACAGGTTTTCCAGCTGGCGGACGTTGCCGGGCAGCTCGAGCCGCGACAGGTGCTGCAGCGCCTCGGCGGCGAGGCGCTTCGGCTCGACGCCGAGCTGCTGCGCGCTAGCGGCAAGAAAATGTTTTGATAATAAAGGTATGTCTTCCGCGCGTTCGCGCAAGCTCGGCAGCCGCAGGCGAATCACGTTCAGCCGGTGAAACAGGTCCTCGCGGAAGGAGCCGTCGCGCACGCGCTGCTCCAGGTTCTGGTGCGTGGCAGCGATGACGCGCACGTTGCCCTTGATCTGCTGGTGGCCGCCGACGCGGTAGAACGTGCCGTCGGAGAGCACGCGCAGGAGCCGCGTCTGCAGCTCCGCCGGCATGTCGCCGATCTCGTC
>Ga0137409_10008092_pt1 | contig 10756 bp, 9 predicted proteins | sample CZODoug1_16funga_FD_122059 | JGI IMG/M metagenome (GOLD analysis project Ga0137409, IMG submission 122059) | Vadose zone soil fungal communities from Angelo Coast Range Reserve, California, USA - CZODoug1_16fungal (Hybrid Assembly) | ecosystem: Environmental > Terrestrial > Soil > Vadose zone... | reverse complement strand
CAGTCTCACTTTGCCGCGAGGGCTTCGCTTCCTGGTTCAGGAGCATGACGCGACTAGGCTCCACTGGGACTTTCGTCTGGAGCTGGATGGTGTCTTGAAGAGCTGGGCAGTCCCAAAGGGTCCGCCTACAGAACCAGGCGTAAAGCGACTAGCGGTACAAGTGCCTGATCATCCTTTGAGCTATTTTGGTTTCGCGGGTACCATTCCAGAAGGAGAGTATGGGGCCGGGACCGTCAAGGTCTGGGACAAAGGCACCTATGTCCTCGAGCTGAGAGAGCCGCGAAAATACCACATGCTATTGAAAGGTAAGAAACTGAAAGGCGACTATAGACTCATCAACTTCAAAGATCGCAACTGGCTCATCTACAAAGTAGCTTGAGGTTGACTATGATCTATGTCCCTGCTCGTATCGAAGCGGAACAGTGATCTTAGGCTTTTCCTTCAGCAAAATCTGGGAGGAGACAACCGAGACGAGAGCGATGACGAGTGAGAAGACGATGACTGCTTGGAGCTGAGCGGCATCGGCGATCAGGCCGCCTGCTAGGGGTCCGAGTCCACCGCCTAGGCTGATTGCGGATTCGAGTAGGCCAAGTCCTTTGCCCCGGTCGGCAGCCGACGTGTAGTCTGACATTAACGCGGCCGCGGCGGATTGTACTAACGGATAGATTGGCAGAATCCAGAGAATAGTGACAACAACGACATTCGTGACGAAGATCAGAATCGTGAAGTATGCCGCGTATCCCACGGCACCAAGAATGAAGACTGGTTTTCTTCCGACCTTGTCGTTGAGCGGCCCGACAAGCCGGTAGGCAAAGACGCCCAGGACTGTTGTTCCTGTGGCCGCTAGCCCGGCTGTCAGTTTCGAACCGTTGAGAACGTCAACCAAGTAGAGGGTGAAGAAGCTGTTGAATGCGGACGTTGAGACGAGTACAGTTATTGAGAGAAGGCAAAGAATCGCGATGTTCCTCTGTCTCAGCAGTCCCCAATAGCCTTTGGAAATGTCTAGAGACTTCTTCACAGTCAGCGCGTTTTTTGGAGCGAACAAGACCAGGAGGAGATTCAGGTAGCCGTAGATTGCCCCTAGGACGAAGAGAGCGTTGACAGGTTCGTACTGGTAGAGAATTCCGCCTATTAGTGTTGCAGTCGCGTAGCCCAGGAGCGCACTGGTCCAGAAGCCACCGATCGCTCGGCCATAATGTCTGTTGGACAAGGTCGCCATTGCGCCATAGACCGGGATGAAGCTTGACGAGAAGAGTCCCATCAGAGATACGACGAGAACAAACCCTTCGGGGCTTTTCAGGAATGGGAAGATTGTGAATCCGACTCCTTGCGCTAGGAGGGAGACTAGTAGGATCTTGTTTCCTCTGCCTGTCTTGTCGAGAATGCCTCCCCACATGGGAGAGAGTCCTATCGTCTCGATCGCCGGAATGAGGGAGACGAGTGCGATGAGAAGATAGGAGGCGCCGAGCGAGCGTAAGTGGATTGGGAGAAATGCCCAGATTATTCCTATGGGACCGAACGCTAGAGCAGTTGATACGTGAACAGTGAATCGGTGATTCATCCCGATCTCGAATCCGGGACGGTTGGCTATGCTACTTCAAGATTGAACATCGACGAGCAAAGCACAGTCGAGTGAATTCCGTTCAGAACAGACTGATGAGGTGATTTCTCTCGATCTACTGACTCTTAGCAGGCGAGAAACCGATAAGGCGTCGTATCTCTTCGCTGATCCGTCGTTTCTCGTCATCGTTCTTCGCCATTATCCACGCTAGCTTCAGCTTGAACACTTCTTGCTCTAGAGTCGGCTTTTGTTTTTGGACTGCGCTTGTCGCGTTGGAGGCCATAGTGGTTGTCAATGGACTTTCTCCGACCACTGAGATTTAACGAATTCTGAACCGATCAAAAGAGGGTCAAAGGCCTAGTGCGGCCCCAAGAGCGAATCCCAGAATCGCCAAGACTCCGAAGGATAAGTGCAGAAATATCGTGTTCGCATTCGCGGGGATTATTGCATGCGGGTCCTTGTAGTTTGCTCGGAGAATCTTGATCGCCTTTGCGGCAAACGGCAGACTAAGCAAGGCAATGAGCGAGGTGAGGCTTGTGATACCGGGGGAGAAGATTTCGAGAACGGCGTAGAGGATTATGAGGATGTATGCTGTGACGACCATTCCAACATAGACGCTGATCGATTTGGCATATCCAAGTCTAAGGACTAGAGTTCTTTTTCCCACCGCATTGTCGGCGTCCATGTCAGGGAATTCGTTGATCCAGAGGACTGCAGCGATTAGTAGTCCGACGGGGATCGATGCGAGAAATGGTTCTACTGCGAAGCTATGTGCCTGGACGTAATATGCGCCGAGCGTCATGACTGGGCCGAAGTTGAGCCCAACGATTAGTTCTCCGACTCCGCGATAGGCTAGACGAAATGGGGGTCCCACGTAGGCGTAGGTTGAGATTACTCCAATCAATCCAAGAAGGAACAGGTAGGGCAGTGACAGAGCGAGGATGAAGTAGAGTCCGATCAGGCTTCCGAGAACCAAACATGTCGTTGCGACGAGAATGTGGGTCGAAGGCTTGACAAGCCCAGCGGTGAGTATTCGTCCACCGCCCGCGAATGGATTCTGATGTTTGACCTGAAGATCGTTACCACTCTTGAAGTCGAAATAGTCATTCAACATATTGGTTGCTATCTGGATGAGACTGGCGCCCAGAATAGTGAGAAGGAAGGTTCCAAGGTTGAAGACATGAGCGACTTGAAATGCGATTACTCCTCCGAGTACTACTGGGATAAACGTGGCTTGAAGGAAGGGCACGCGCATGGTTCGAAGCCAAAGCGCCAAGAAAGGTGTACTCTTGACCTCGACTGTTGGGCTGGTTGTCAATCTGGATTCTCCTGATTTTTCGCGAGAGCGGCCGGTCCGCAGATAATATAAACTCTTAACCAGTAATCGTCGAGTCTGAGAGCGAAAACCTAAAGTCGGCTTGAGAAGAGCCGCTGTGAACCTTTCAAGAGGATTGTAGTTGGAAGAGAGAGACGTAGTCGTAGTAGGGGCAGGCATCGCCGGCTGCATGACAGCCGCAACCATAGCGATAAAATCGAAAGGTAAAGTAGACGTTCTACTGCTCGACCGGAACCCCGAGGCCGAGGTCGGAAAGAAGACCACCCTCGGATGGGTCTGCGGCGACGCTGTCGGAGAGCATCACATCAAATTCCTCAACGAACATCTCGGAGTCACTTACGGCAAGCCCGAGATGGAAAACCGAGTAACAGCAGTGTATGTTTACTCGCCTGACATGAAGGTCAGAGTACCGTTCGAAGGACCGGGCTATGTTTTGGATCGGCCAAAGTTTGGCAAGCGACTGCTTGACGATGCGCTAAAGGCAGGAGTCGAATTTCGAGGAGGAGTCCAAGCACTGGATCTGGTCGAAGAATCTGGCCAGATCGTAGGGCTCAAGGGACAGACGGTTGGTGGGAGTGTTAACCAGCCTTTCGAGATGCGAACCAAGCTCGTGATCGATACTTCTGGAATGTCTACTAAGCTGCGAAGAAATCTTCCGATCCCAACTCACATCGAGAAGGAGATCGACAAGGACGATATTGAACCGACGGCGAGGCTGAACGCGAAACTCCGTGATGGTGTTGATGTGGAGCCCTTCCACTGTGACATCTACCTTGACCAGGAGAAGGCGCCTGGAGGATATCTCTGGCTATTCCCGAAAAGCGAAGACAAAGTGAACATTGGACTCGGGATTCAACAGAAGAGAAGTCAGAAACCATTGAGTGCGCTGTTGAAGGACTGGCTCGCGACCGATGATCGCTTCAAAGAAATGACACCTCTCAGTGATGATAGTAATCTTACTGGAAGCTGGCAAGTCTCAGTGAGACACCAGAACGACTGTCTTGTCGCTAATGGCTACATGATATGCGGCGACACAGCATGGTTCCCCAATCCAATCAGTGCAGGTGGTATCGGTCCCGGATTGATCGGCGGAGTACTTGCGGGAGAGACCGCTGTCCGTGCTATTGAGCAGAACGATTTCAGCGAGAAAAACCTCTGGCAGTACAACCTAGACTTCGTCCATCACTACGGCAGTAAGACCGCTGGGCTGGAGGCGTTCAGAATGTACCTCCAGACCCTGAACAATCAAGAGATCAACTACGGCATGCGCCACTTCTTGTCGGGAAAGGAGGCTACTGAGATCTCACTAGGCGAGATGCCGCACCTCTCACCCTTTGGGAAGCTCGTGAAACTGTTCCTTGGACTTGGATCCTACAAAGCCTTCCGGGGACTCGTCTACACGATGAAACAGATGGAAGCGCTCAACAATCTCTACCAGAACTATCCCAAGGACCCGTCACAGTTCGAAGCATGGAAGCACCAGGTAGATTCGATTCTCGCAGAGACTCGGACGCGATTCAGCTAGGAATCTATGCAGAAGAATCGCGAATGGCGACGGCCGGATAGCCTCAAGGCCGTCCCAGAACCAAATCGCTAAGGAGACAGTCAATATATATTCCTGAATCGTCCCGCTCATCTTGAAGCAGTTGTCTTCTCCAGACATTACTCCATTCGAGTCCAGACGAGTCGACGATCAGACACTCGTCATGGAGATGCTGTCCAAGGAGACAGACGCAACTTACACTTTTCAGGGTCTCAAGAGAAGACTGGGGTTGCACCAGGAGAAGCTGACGAGAATCCTCAGACGACTAGAAGACGACAATCTGGTCGCAAAGACTGACGAGGGCTATCGGACCCTCAAACACTCATCCAAGACCCACCAGCATTTGGTTGATGGAGAGCCGGTTATTCGGGGCCAGCTTCCGCCCGGAATAGATTCGCACGCGCTGTTGGGAAAGATCAAGGGTCGTTGGTTCAAGAATTTCCGTTGGGTAGGCTATGCTAATGGGACTGATGAGTTGTCGCTCTACTGGATTACGGAGGATAACAAGTTCCAAGTCAGGATTCAACTATCACCGATCGAGATCCTCGTATGGTCGAAACCTACAGACCCTAAGGAGTCTAGTTCTCCGGTGGCTTCTGCCTACGAACTGTTCGACCGTATTAGCCGAATGCTGCCCGAACTGGGCGAAAACAGCTAGTTTCTAGCTATTCCTTGACTGGGTAGCTATTTCCCCAGTCAATATGGGTCGCCCAATGCATGGGTGTAGTGAGGAAAAAGAGAATGATTGGAGAATCTATCCAATTCGACTACGATTTCGACATAGTGAGACTGGACTGGCAGCCGATTGAACGGCATCCGAGGCCTTTCCGGAAGAAAAACCCGAACGACTTCGGGCGAAGCGCCTTCAGGTTTAGCCTAAGCCTGTCGTTCATGTTCTAGGCAACTAGTCGGTTTCCGCAACCGCTGTGCCAAGATATTTCGCGGCCCTTCTAGAAAGTTAGCAAGCGGGCATGGTGAATTAATGGCCGCCTTGTCTCGACGCTAACCCGAATTAGGCAGCCCATATGCTTCCGTAATATCCGACTCAATTAGTGAGATCGCTTTAGAAAAGAACAGATGCTCACATCTGCAGACATCTTAGCAGATGTGAGACCTTATGGAGATTCTTCCTTGGCTGGGGCTAGAGACTGGTGGGTGCGAGTGTTAGTCCCGAGTTCGCGTTCGAGCTGCCTGAGACGGTCCCTGCTGCTTGACTGATCAAGTCCACTACGGCTTCGGGGTGGGAGATCATCACCAAGTGTGATCCTCTAACCTGGACGATGGTGGCGTGTGCGCGTTGAGCCATGAAGAGCTGCGCGAAAGGCGGAATCGCTCTGTCGATGGTCCCGACGAGGTAGAAGGACGGAATAGTCTTCCAGGCTGGCACGCCTGACGTCTGAGGTAGAGCGCTGAGAGCGAACGCACGCTGGGTCGAAGCTAGGACCGCGCCCTCATTGGGTGGAAGATCGTTGGCGAAGCATGAGGGAAAGAGACTCGGTTTGACGTACAGATCAGTGTCTCCGCCTGTCAAGGGAACGAAGTTGAAGACAGTAGTAGGGTCTCCTGAAAGGCAGGACGGTGACTGGCCGGGTGGAGGTGGGACGCTGGAGAGGGACGCTAACGATTCTCCCTGGTCGGGTGCGAAGGCGTCTATGTAGACGAGAGCTTTCACGTTCGGGTTTCCGGTTGCGGCGTTGGTGATGACCGCGCCTCCGTAGGAGTGTCCGACGAGGATGATTGGTCCGCTGATGCTCTGGAGGAAGTTGGCTATGTATGCAGAGTCAGAAGTCAGGCCGCGTAGCGGGTTGGCAGGCGCGTAAACCGTGTAGCCCTGCTGTTGAAGACGTTTGATGACGCCACTCCAGCTGGATCCGTCAGCCCATGCACCGTGGATTAGAACTATGGAGGGTTTGGGTCCGGATCCGGTGTCGGATCTCGCAGCTACGACATAAGCCGGGACAATGAGAATTGCGAGGATTGCTAACGGGATGAACTTTTTCATATCTACAATTTCACCTCTTTGAATGGTACCTCGTTTTCACACGGTTCGGTTTGATAAGCCTGCGAGGAAGTCAAAGCGTAGCTGGATAGGCTAATCGAATTGAGATCACGGTTGCGGACTGGCTGGTCAACTGTGCGAGCTGAGTAGGACCTAGGCACCGCCCAAAGTTACAATCAGATCAGTAAGAAATCCTGCTAAGAGTCCGATGAACAGCCCGACCATTAACAGATCGTTTCGGGATTCTCTTCTCGCAGTATTGTACATTAGAAGAGTGACGTAGATCAGAGCTCCGCCTGCCAATGACAGGAACAGAATGTAGGTTAGTTGGGAAACCCAGATGCTCCCGACTATGGTCCCGAAGAAGGTGGGGCTGCCGCCGATTATGCCCATTTTGATCAGAAACGAGACCTGGGGCTTTTTGGCCATGCCTGTCAGGGGTCCTGCGATTCCGAAGCCTTCTGTTGCGTTGTGGGCTCCGAAGCCCACGATGAGAACTACTGCGAGGGCGATTGCGCCTGAGGCGTAGGACTGGCCTATGGCTAGGCCTTCGCTGAAATTGTGCAGTCCTATGCCGACAGCGATCATCGTCGCAAGATGGTGAGGATTGCTGAAAAGCTCAGAACCATGCTGCTGAGGCGCGGTGCCGGGTTTAGCGGGAGCGTTTGATGCTTCGGGGCCGTTGTTTTCTTCCGAGTTTGCTAGCTTCTTCTTGGTTGAGATGATTCTTCTGAGATACCTTTGTTCGTAGAGGGCGAGTCCCAATAGTCCCAGACCCAGCCCGCCGAACAATGCAAGAAGATCTATTGCACCATTCCCAACGGGACCTTTTCCTGTGAAACCGGCGACTGCCGCTAGCTTAGTTGGGTCCCAGGCATGAGAGAGTACGTCGGTTATCAGGAATACGAGGATTCCCATTGCGAGTGCGTTGAGGAATCCTTTCTTCATGCGGCTCACGTTCGGGAGCAGGGCCATGGGCAGGCCCAGGAATATGGTCAGCCCGGCGATTGCACCAAGCAGTAGGAGCTGTGCGTAGTCGATCAAAGCCGCAAACCAACTCTAGGTTATGACATACGTCATTTAAGCCAATCGACGTTAACGGAAGCTGTTAACACTGTTAATAACAGCATATTCGTTTCCCAACGTCGTGCGAAACATCGCCGAAGGCATGAGGAGCGAGAACATGATTCCGGTCGTTCGAGCCCGACTAGCGCTCAGCCTGAGACGGGAGGGTCTCAGGGTGAAAGAGATTGCCGCCGCCCTCAACACTACTCCCGCTGCGGTAGTGCAGTATCTGAAGGGTAAGAGGGGAAGAATGGTGGCGCGACCTGCTCAAGTCGACCGAACGATCGACGCCCTAGCAGACAAGGTTTTGCAGAGGGTCCGCAGGGGCGTTGGAGAAGGAGTACGGATGCCTGAATTGATGGAAGCAGCTGACCAGATAATAATTGCCAGCAAGGGGAGCAGGCTCCTTGAAGAAACGACGCAGGAGAGGGAGAAACAGGTTGTTGAAGTTCTTCGACAGAGACTCGAATTGGAGCTGAGAGCATCGGAAAGATGCTTAGAATCCGCGGTGAAGTTTGATGATCAGTACTCCAAACTTCTTCTCAGAATGATAGCGGCGGACAGTATGAGGCATGCAGACGTTGTTTCTCAGATCATCTCATGGACCGAACTACCACACGAACATACTCTAAGCGTTCCAAGGAAAGAATTTCTCGACGCGATCTTGCAGATAGAGGACAAAGCAGGAGAACAGTCACTCAGAGACACAGTGAAAATATCCCATCCGGTGGCGAGGCTATTGCTCGAGTGGATCGACGTCGACGAGAAGAAACACGAACGAATCATCAGCAAGATGGTCCATCTGCTCAACCAAGGCTGAGCCTAAACGATCAATTCGCTATTAACCATCCGTCCAGAGACACACTTCGTCCTTCGCCGGTTCGGAAAGGCTTACAGTCTACCCGTGACAATGATCTTGTTGGAGGAGTCTTCTACGTCTCCAGCCCGCCCGATTCTACTTTACGATAATGATTGTGGAATATGCTCCCGATTCGCCCGTATCGCCGACAGAACCTCGAAAGGCTGGATCGACACGGTCGGTCTGTTCACCAGGCGCGGAGTGAGAATCAAGTCTGATTTCTTCAGTCCGAGGGATCATCCTGATGACAATTTCTGGCTACTAGTTGGAGATGTCGGCTATGGGGGAAGAAGTGGTCTACTGCCGCTTGCGCGAGAGATAGTTAGAGGTCTGGTCCTATGAGCGAGAGAGAGACTGAGTCGTGTACTCGACCAAAGAATGCTGTGAGCAGAATCTTAGGCACCCTACGTAGAGGTAGAGTGGTTAGGCGAAGGATCGATCGGTAAACTTGGAAACTGGGTCGCTAGTTTAGTCGTAGGCTCTTGTCAGCGTCGAAGCCTCGTCTTCGTCCCCAGGCTTTGATCCCGTCAAGGATCTTCTTTGAGCCGAACCAGCAGAGCGTCGTGAAAACCCCCTTCAACACTGGGTTCAACTGGAGAAGCGTAGGCGGCATCGTGTGCAGCTCTAGCACTGTGTGCCTCCAGCTACGGTAGATGACCCAGAAGCGAGCCTCATCGACCTGGTCGTCAATGTTGTAGAATCCGCTCTTCTTCAATACACCCAGAGGCACGAAGCTTAGCGGGGTCACTGTGAAGTGCGCTTTGACACCAACATCCTTCTTGAGCCCGTGCTCCATCCTGTCGATTAGTCGGACAGTCTCAACCGCATCCTCAGAAGTTTCCCCTGGCAATCCAACGATGATCGTGTAGGCTGGGAACCAGTAGTACTCGTTGAAAATCCGGGTCCCGTTATAGATCACGTCCTGCCACTCGTCCGGACTGAAAGGCTTGACCTTCAACGGCATGTACTTCTTGATCAGTTCGCTAGATCCAGTTTCTAGGCCCGACTGGATTCCAATATGACGCTTGCTTCCCTTCAGGACGACCTCGGAAATGTCCCGAATCAGCTCGGGATCAGCCCACGCAGGAGCCGCGGTCCCATGAGTAGGATTAGCATAGCCTATCCCTTTCTGGGACATGACCGTGCTGAACAGGTCGACGACTGCGTCGTGGTTGGGCATGAAGCCGCGTTTGTCTTCTAGTTTGTAGAGAAAGATGTCTTCGCTGTGGACCCAGACGTTGGGGTTGCCGATCTTCCGGTTGACCGCGATCTCGCGCTCGACCTTGTCTTGAGGATAGTACTTTGCTATCCTGAGATTAGGCTCGCAGAACTGACAGTTGCGGCCGCATCCCCGCATGACCTCGACAAGCCCGTGAGTTGAAGGACCCTGAATATCCGGAATATCCTCGAGCTTTGGACCCCGAGGAACATGAATGAACTCGGGACTATTTCCCGACTCGATATCGTTGTAAATATCTCCAATCACATGGTCACACTCACCTATCACCACATGGTTGACGCCTAGCGCCTTGGTGTCCCGGTCGCGGACCTCCATCTGCCAGCCCCCAGACCCACCAAGCACGAGCTTGGCCTTCGGGAACTTCTTCCGGGTCCTGTTGATCTCTCCTACAAGCTCCAGGAACTTTCTCTTCGTGTATGCTGTGAGTTTTCCGCCGTCGGTGAACATCATGCTCACCGGTCCCAGACCCATAGGGTCCATCGTGGATATTCCGATAATGCTCGTCTTGTCGTCAACAAACTTTGAGACGTGGTCCGGGTGCGCGACAACCACCTCGTCCGCGCCATACTTCCTGAGAAGGGAAGACTCTAGCTTCCGTAGTCCGTAAGGCGCTTTCTCCGCTACGCCATTATGGTGTCTTACCGACGGGGCTAGGAAGTCGAAGACGAATCGTGGAACCTTCTCGGCCGGAGCGCAGCTGAAGAAAGGTAGAAGGGGTATGCCCCAGTACTCGCTCATCTGGGTGGAGTCAGCAGTAAGAACAATCCTAGTCAATTACGTGCGCGCTCCATCATCCGGCAAGATTTTTCGATGTCTTGCTCCTAAAACATGGTATTCTCGGGTCGTTCCGTATTTTAACCTAGTGGACGTTTTTCCACGAAATCATTCCCGATGTTATCGGCTTCTTCTTGAGAATCGAATCCAATCGTCTTCTGGTGGCTCTAATCCCGATTTTTCCGAAGATACTCCATGAATGCTACGCTTTTACCTCAGAAACGCTAGAGATAGCGCTTCCAAGAAAGCCCGTAATCGAAAGAGGGGAAAGGAGTGTGAATCCGCTATTTGCGAGTGAGTTCCCGGACTTCTTTCTTAGGCAATTCTTCGCAAGACCTGGAGAATCCAGATCTGCCATCTGTCTCTTTCCCTAACTCTT
>Ga0137409_10008091_pt1 | contig 10757 bp, 8 predicted proteins | sample CZODoug1_16funga_FD_122059 | JGI IMG/M metagenome (GOLD analysis project Ga0137409, IMG submission 122059) | Vadose zone soil fungal communities from Angelo Coast Range Reserve, California, USA - CZODoug1_16fungal (Hybrid Assembly) | ecosystem: Environmental > Terrestrial > Soil > Vadose zone... | reverse complement strand
ATGGCGCGCGAGCGCATGGCGGAGTTGCCCGACGTGCCGACCACGGTCGAGGCCGGATTTCCGCAGCTCGTCGGCGGCAACTGGTGGGTTCTCGCCGCACCCCGCGGCACCAGCTCGCGCGTCATCGAGCGCCTGGCCGCCGACTTTCGCAGGGTCCTCGCGGACGCCGCCGTGCGCAAACGCATCGACGAGCTGGGTCACGTACCCATAGGACTCGCACCCGTCGACACCGCGGCCTTCCTCAAATCGGAGTCGGCACGCTACAAATCCATCCTCGAGCGGGGCGGCATCAAGCCGGAGTAAGGCTCGTGCCCGCCAGCCTTCGCGCCGAGCGGCGCGCGCGACTCGTCGCGGCGATGGCCGCGGACGGCATCGACGTTCTCGTCGTCGCGGGAAATCCATGGCGCAGCGACTATCTGCGCTACACGGCCGACCTCATCCCCGCTGAGGGACACGTCTTTGCCTTCATTGACCTCCGGGGAAAGGTGCGTGTCATTGCCGAGCTTCCCACCGAGGCCGCGCGCTTTCACGCGGAACAAAGGGACCTGGAGGTGAGCTGGTCGCTCTCGCCGATCGAGGAGGCCGAGGCCGCCATCGGTTCCTACGGCAGCAAACGGATGGCGCTCGCGCCACTCGCCGCGGTCCCTTACCGGCTCGCGACCGGCGCGCTTGCTTCGAGCATGGCCTCGGCCACCGCAATGCTCGACCGGCTCATGCTTCGCAAGTCGCCTTCGGAGATCGCCGCGCTGCGCCGCGCCGCAGCGCTCGCCGACGAAGGCCACGCCGTGTTTCGCGAAGCCGCGCGTGTCGGGCGGCCGGAATACGCGCTGGTGGCCGACGTCGAGGCGTTTTTCCGCTCGCGCGGCTGTCCGGAGAATTTTCAGATCCTTGCCAGCGGCGGACGCGAGGTTCGAGGCATGCACCCGCCCACGGAGCGGTGCCTCGCGCCCGGGGACCTGGTGACGACCGAGCTCACGCCGTGCGTCGACGGCTACTACGCGCAGATCTGCCGCACACTCGCGATCGGATCGCCGAGCGAAGCGCAGCTGCGCGCCTTCGATGTATACGATGAGGCGCTTGCGGCGGGCATCGCCGCCGTGCGCCCAGGCGCGACAGCCGGGGAAGTGGCGCACGCGCAAAACGAAGTCTTTCGTCGCCACGGACTGGGCGAGTACGTATCCTCCGAGTACACGCGGGTGCGTGGCCACGGCCTCGGTCTCTACGTGGACGGGCGACCCGCGGTACTCGAGGACGTCGACCTGGTGCTCGAGCCGGAGATGGCGCTGGTGGTGCACCCCAACACCTACCATCCGGAAGTGGGCTATTTCGTGCACGGCGATTCGGTCCGCGTCTCCGCGGACGGATGCGAGGTGCTGACCCGGGCCCCGCGACGGCTGTTTTCCGTTCCGGGAGATTAGATCTTGCGGCGCGGATTGATCAGCTGGTCGCGCGACGAAGTCCCGGCCTCGGTCCTCGAGGGCCGCGTGGCCAGACTCCAGGACACGATGAGTGCCACCGGGCTCGGCGCTGCGCTGATCTATACCTCCTTCGCGCGCCCGGGCGCGGTAGCTTGGCTGACCCACTTCGTGCCCTACTGGAACGAAGCACTGCTGGTGGTGCTCCCGGCCGGGGCGCCGGTATTGCTTGCCGCCTTCTCCAAGCGCATGCAAGGCTGGATACGCAGCGTCAGCCACGTAGGCGAAGTGCACTCGGTATCAAATCTCGGTCACGCCGCCGCGAGGCTGCTCGAGGAACGTGTACCGGGATCTACGAAGATCGGCGTCCTCGAGCTCGACGCCCTGCCCTGGCCCGTCGCCGAGCCTCTGCTGAATTCCCACGCGAAACGGCTTACCGACGTGACCGCGCTCTTCGTCTCGATCCGCCAGCCGGCAGACCAGACCGAAATCAAGCTCGCACGGCGGGCGGCGGATATCGCCGTGAAAGCCCTCGACTCGGTTCCTCCCCGCGCCACGCGCGCATCCCAGGTCCTCGCCGCCGTCGAGGGCTCGGCGCGTCTCGACGGAGCCGAGGAAGTGTTGCCGCGACTCGTGCCCGATCTGGCGGTGGGCTCGGCCTTGCGCCGAATCGAAGGAGACCTGCCGCTGGGTGAACGCTACGCGGTGGAGCTCTCGGTCGCGTACAAGGCGACCTGGGTGCGCGTCGCGCGGTGTTTTTCCTTGAATACACCGCAATCCTGGCTACGCGCGCAGCGATGGACTTCGGACTGGGCAACGCGTATCGCCGGCGCTTCGGCCGAGCCGCCCCCGGGTGACGTCACTTTCTGGAGCCTCGAGGCCTGCGTCGGGAGCCCGCCTTTCTCGGTCGTGGCGAGCGCCACCGGTCCGCGTGGGACCGTTTCCGCGGGAACCCTGGCATCCTTCTCGATCAAACTCCACCTTCCGGACGGTCCCTGGCTGGACGCGGGCCCGGTGGTGATCGGCGGCGGCGGGCCAGGCCGCCTGCTCGTCAGCCCACTGCACGCCTAGCCTGCAGCGCCCGCCGGCTCCTCGTCTTCGGGCGACGCTCCGAAGAAATTCCGCTTGAGCTGGGCGAGGCGGTCACGCGCTTCGGCCGCTCTCTCGAACTCGAGATTGCGCGCGTAGTCGAGCATCTGCTTCTCCAGCCTCCTGATCTCCCGGGCGAGCTGCTTCTCGGACATCGACTCGTAGCGCGCCTGCTCCTGCGCAGCCTTCAACTGCAGGCCCACGTCCTCGATGTCGCGCGCGCCCTCGATCATGTCGCGCACCTGCTTGGAGATGCCGATCGGCGTGATGCCGCGCCTCGCGTTGAACTCGACCTGCTTGGCGCGGCGCCGGTCGGTCTCCTCGATCGCCCGTTTCATCGAATCGGTCACCCGGTCCGCATAGAGGATCGCCATCCCGCCCAGATGGCGCGCCGCGCGGCCTATGGTCTGTATGAGCGAACGCTCCGAGCGCAGGAAACCCTCTTTGTCCGCGTCGAGGATCGCTACCAGGGACACCTCGGGCAGGTCCAGCCCCTCGCGCAGGAGGTTGATCCCGACGAGCACGTCGAATTCTCCGAGCCGCAGGTCGCGGATGATCTCCACGCGCTCGACCGTCTCGACCTCCGAGTGCAGGTAACGCACCTTGACGCCGTGCTCGGCGAGGTAATCGGTGAGCTCCTCGGCCATGCGCTTGGTGAGCGTGGTGACCAGCACCCGCTCGTCCCGGGCGACCCTCAGACTGATCTCGCCAAGCAGGTCGTCCACCTGGGTCGAAGCGGGCCGCACCTCGAGCACCGGGTCTACCAACCCGGTCGGGCGCACCACCTGCTCCACGATCTGCCCCGAGCGCTGCCGCTCGTATTCCGCCGGCGTGGCCGAGACGAACACCGTCTGGCGCATCACGTTCTCGAACTCCTCGAACTTGAGCGGCCGGTTGTCGAGCGCCGAAGGCAGGCGGAACCCGTAGGCGACGAGGTTTTCCTTGCGCGAGCGATCCCCACGGTACATTCCACTCAGTTGGCCGATAGTGACGTGCGATTCATCGATGAACATCAGGGCGTTCGGCGGCAGGTAGTCGATCAGCGTCGGCGGAGGCTCGCCCTCCTTTCGTCCGGATAGGTGCCGCGAGTAGTTCTCGATCCCCTTGCAGAAACCGAGCTCGTTGAGCATTTCAAGGTCGAAGCGCGTGCGCTGCTCGATCCGCTGGGCCTCGAGGAGCTTTCCCGTCTTCTGGAAATGATCGATTCGCTGGGCCAGCTCCACCTTGATCGCTTCGATCGCCCGGAGCGTGGTCGAGCGGGGCGTTACGTAGTGGCTCGAAGGATAGACGGTGAAGCGCGGTACCCGCTGGTTCGCGTGGCCCGTGAGAGGGTCGAAGAGCGTCAGGCTCTCGGCCTCGTCGTCGACGAGCGCGATGCGCAGCGCCGTCTCGGAATGCTCCGCGGGGAAGACATCGAGCACGTCGCCACGTACGCGAAACGCGCCTCGCTTGAACTCGAGCTCGTTTCTATCGTACTGCATCGCCACCAGGCGCGCGATGATGTCGCGCTGCGACATCTCCTCCTTCTCGCGCACGTGAAGGATCATACCGTGATAGTCGACCGGGTCGCCGATACCGTAGATGCAAGAGACAGTCGCGACGATCACGGCGTCCTCGCGCTCGAGCAGCGACTTGGTCGCCGACAGGCGCATCTGCTCGATGTGCTCGTTGATGCTCGAGTCCTTCTCGATGTAGAGATCGCGCGACGGAACGTAGGCCTCGGGCTGGTAGTAATCGTAGTAGGAGACAAAGTACTCGATGGCATTTTCGGGAAAGAACTCGCGCATCTCGGCGTAGAGCTGCGCCGCGAGAGTCTTGTTGGGGGCGAGAACGAGGGCGGGCCGGCCGAGGCGCGCGATGACGTTCGCCATGGTGAACGTCTTCCCCGAGCCGGTGACGCCGAGAAGAGTCTGATACGAGAGCCCGTCGCGAATGCCTTCAATCAGCTTTTCGATCGCTTCGGGCTGATCGCCTGCGGGCGAAAAGGCCTGGGCGAGCCGGAAAGGACTGTCTGGAAACGTGAGCATCACTGCGACTGCGTGGGAAAGCGCCGCAGTTTAGCACGGCGAGCTTGCGGGGCTCACCCCGTTCCGGCGTCGAGCAGTCTACTTACCGCTTCGATGAGGAAATCGATTTCATCCTCCCTTATCGCGTACGGCGGCATCCAGTACACGGTCGATCCCAGGGGCCGGAGCAGTACGCCCGCCTCGATGGCGCGTCTGGAGAAATCCCGTCCGAACCCTGGTCCTGCATCGCGGACGTCGAACGCCCAGATCATTCCGGTATTTCGGAAATGCTCGACGCGCGGGTGCGAGCGAATGCCCTCGGCGCGCCGGTTGAGGTATGCGGCGGTGCCACGGTTGCGCTCCAGGACCCGTTCGTCCGCGATGACATCGAGCACGGCCAGAGCGGCGCGGCAGGCCAGCGGGTTGCCGCTGTAGGAGTGCGAATGCAGGAAGCCCCGCTCGAGCCTGTCGTCGTAGAAAGCCCGGTAAACGCGCTCGCCCGCCATCACCACCGACAGCGGCAGGTAGCCTCCGGTGATCCCCTTGGACAGGCACAGGAGGTCGGGGACGATGTTCGCCTGCTCGCAGCCAAAGAGCGTCCCGGTACGCCCGAACCCGACGGCGATTTCGTCAGCGATGAGCAGCACCTCGAAGCGGTCGCAGATCTCGCGCGCTCGGCGCAGGTATTCCGGGTCGTGCATTGCCATGCCCCCCGCGCACTGCACCAGCGGCTCGACGATGAGCGCCGCGGTCCGGCTGGCGTGCCGCTCGAGATGCGCTTCGAGCGCAAGCGCGCAGCGCGCAGCACATTCCGCCGGCGTTTCGCCCGGACGCGCGAGGCGCCAGTCGGGCGAGCATACCCTTGCGCTGCCCTGGAGTAATGGAGCGTAGCAATCACGGTAGAGCGGGATGTCGGTGACCGATAGTGCCCCGAGCGTCTCGCCGTGATAGCCGTTGGCGAGAGCCACGAATCCGGCTTTTTCGGGCTTACCGACATTCCTCCAATACTGGTGGCTCATCTTCAGCGCGATTTCGACCGCAGACGCGCCGTCCGATCCGAATGAGCAATGCCCGAGACCGCGCGGGGCGAGCCCCGCCAGACGCTCGGCGAGCTCCACCGCGGGCTCGTGAGTGAGACCGGCGAGCATGACGTGCTCCAGCGAGTCGAGTTGCGCACGCAGTGCCGCAGTGACGCGCGGATGGCCGTGTCCGAGCAGATTGACCCACCAGGAGCCGATCGCGTCGAGAATGCGGCGGCCCTCGAAATCGTAGAGCCACACCCCTTCCGCGCGGCTGATCGGCACGAGGGGCAGTGCTTCGTGGTGCTTCATCTGCGTGCAGGGGTGCCACACTGCGCGCAAGCTGCGTTCGGCGAGCCTGGCGTTCGCGCTCACGCTGTTTCCTCGATCAAGCTTTTCAGGACCAGAAGACGGGCGAAGGTCTCGGGCCTGGGATCGCGCTGAAACGGCACGGTCCCGAGATGCAAGCAGCCAAGCCGCTCCTCGAGCGCGCGGACGTTCGCGTCGAGATAAGGCATGTCGGGAACGGCGCAATTGGCCACCCAGCCGGCGCAGCGCAGGCCGCAGCTTGCAATCTGCGCTCGGGTGAGCAGCGCATGGTTGAGGCAACCGAGCCGCATCCCGACGACCAGTACGACGGGCAAAGCGAGCCGCCTCGCGAGGTCGGCACTGGTGTCTCGCGCATTCAAGGGTACGAGAAAGCCTCCGACCCCTTCGACCACGACGACCTGGGCGCGGCGGCACAGTTCCTCATGAGCACGCGCAATCGATTCGATCTCGATTCCGACCCCCGCGAGCTCGGCCGCGATGTGCGGCGCGATCGCCGGTTCGAAAGCGTAGGGATTCACGAGGTTTGCAGGAGCACGCACAGCGCTTGCCCCGGCGAGCGCGTCCACGTCCGCCCAGCGTCCCCCTTCGGATCCGGCGGCTATCGGCTTCATGCCCACCGCTGCCTTGCCCGCATCGGCCAACGCACGCAAGAGAGCGCACGCAACCAGCGTCTTGCCGACGCCGGTATCGGTTCCCGTCACGAAGAAACCCTGGCCCACTTCGCCTCCGCTGGTGCGATCTAGGCGTGCGCCTCGGCGCCGCTGCGGCACACCTCGCGCAAAGCGGCCGCGAGCCGCGAAACGTCCTTCTCGGTATGTGCCGCCGAAAGCGAAATCCTCAAGCGGGCGGTGCCTTCGGGGACGGTGGGCGGGCGAATCGCAGGCACCAGTAAGCCGCGCTCGCGAAGTGCCGCGCTCGCGCCCAGCGCCCTGGGGTTGGTGCCGAGGACGAGCGGCTGAATCGGGGTATCGGAGGGCGTGAGCTCGACCTCGCCTTCTCGAAGCGACTCCTTGAGGACTCCGATGAGTCTTCGCAGGCGCTCGCGGCGCCATTCTTCTCTTCGGATGAGCTGCAGGCTCGCCTCGACTGCGGCGGCGAGCATCGCCGGGGCGGCGGTCGTATAGATATAGGTTCGCGCCCGCTGCAGGATGGTTTCGACGATTTCCGGGGCTCCGGCGACGAAAGCGCCGGACACGCCCGCGGCTTTGCCCAGCGTTCCGACGTAGACGATGCGCGGGGAACGCAACCGGAAGTGCGCTACCGAGCCCCGGCCCTCGGCTCCGACGATCCCGAAGCCGTGTGCATCGTCCAGCAGGAGCAAGGCATCGTGGCGCTCGCACAGATCGAGCAAGGCCGGAACCGGCGCCATGTCGCCATCCATGCTGAACACGCTGTCGGTCACGATCAACTTGGTCTTGCCGCCGGAAGCAGCAAGGGCCGTGGACAGGAAGTCGACATCCGCGTGCGGATAGCGAACGACCTGGGCACGCGACAAGCGCGTCCCGTCGATCAGCGACGCGTGATTGAGCGAGTCGGAGAAGACTGCGTCCTCGGGACCCGCGAGGGCCGTGACGGCGCCGATGTTCGCCTGGTACCCGCTCGAGAAGTGCAGGGCACAGGGCATCTGCACGAATTCGGCGAGCGCGGATTCCAGGCGCTCGTGTGCTGCACTGTGTCCGCTCAGCAAATGCGAAGCCCCCTGCCCGATTCCGTAACGCAGAGCTGCGTCGACAGCCGCCTCGACGATGCGAGGATGGTTCGCGAGTCCCAGGTAGTCGTTGCTGCAGAAGGCGAGGTATTCCCTTCCTTCGACCACGATGCGCGGTCCCTGGGCGCCTTCGCGGGCGAAGCGGCGGCGCAAGAGGCCCGCGCGCCCGAGATCGGCGAGCCGCTGCGCGATAAGTTGAAAGATCACCGCGCTTGGGCCGGCGCGAACGTCGCTCGGCTCACTCGGACGCCTTGAGGCCGGCAAGCGCCTTGGCGCGCCACATCGGCCAGGCCCGGCCGTAATCCTGCGCCGGAACGGAGGCGCGGACTTCGCCGTCATCGAGGTAGGTGATCTTGCCTCCCGGCCCCGCGATTGCAATCGCCTGAAGCTGCATGCGAGCGCTCATTTCGAGATAGATACTGCGCCCCACCGCACGCGGCAGGCTTTCGCCCACAGTGACCGAGCCGTGCCCGCGCATGAGCGCCGCCGCACTCTTTCCCAGCGACCTGGCGAGAGCCTGTCCCAGGTAAGGGGACTTGATCAGCAGATCGGTGCCCTTTTCCGCATCGCGGATTTCAAAATTCGGAACGCCCTCGCCGACGAATGCGGCCATGTGAAACAGGGGCCGCATCGGGATCGTCGTAACGCTGAAGGGCACCACCGACGGGGAGTGGTTATGGACGACCGCGTTCACGTCGGGCCGCGCCTTGTAGATCTCCCCGTGGATGAAACGCTCACGCACGGACTCCCGCCCCCGGGGGTTGATCGGGCTGCTCTCCAGGTCGTATTCCAGGACATCCCCTTGGGTCACCAGTTCCGGAGCGATCGATCGGGCCAGCAGGTAGCGCTTCGGATCGCCCCCCGTGCGCACGCTCACGTGACCGTAGGCATCGATGACGCCGTGCTCGGCGAGAATGCGATAGGCCGCGACGAGATCTTCAACCTGGTTCATCGGTTCCCTTTCGGATGTCCCGGAATCTAATCGGCCTTGATCCCGGCGGCCGCGACCACCCGCGACCAGCGCGCCAGTTCCTTGCGCACGAGTTCGCCGAAGCCCCCGGGGCTTCCGCCCACGGGTATCATGCCCTGCTTCGCGAGCACGGCGCGAATCTCGGATTGCTTGAGCAACGCGTTCAGCTCCGCATTCAGTTTCGCGACGACAGCCTGGTTCGTTCCGGCCGGAGCGAACGCGCCGTACCAAGTATCGACCTCCAGATCCCGAAGGCCCAGCTCCCTGAGGGTTGGAACGTCTGGAAACGCTTCCGAGCGCTCCGGGCTCATGACCGCCAGCATGCGGAGCTTGCCGCTCTGAACATAGGGGGCAGCGGTCTGCAGCGAAACGATCATCGCTTGCACATGCCCTCCGACCAGATCGGCCAGCGCGCCCCCCGATCCTTTGTACGGAACGTGAACGAGATCGACGTGCGCTTCCTGCTTCAGAAGCTCCATGGCGAGATGCTGGGGAGCCCCGTTCCCCGGAGAAGAATAGTTGAGCTTTCCCGGCTGACTGCGGGCAAGCTCGAGAAACTCATGCATCGACTTGGCAGGCAAGCCGGGGGTAACGATGACCGAGACCGAACTGCTCGCCAGCTGGATCACTGGGACAAAACTCTTGACCGGATCGAACGGCAGCTTCCGATTGACCGCCGGATTCGTGCCGAAGGACGTTGCCGTGAAGAGAAACGTGTAGCCATCGGGTGCAGCCTTGGCAACGACATCGGTACCGATGTTGCCCGACGCGCCCGCGCGGTTCTCGATGACGACCGCGACTTTCCAGCGCTCGGCGAGCTTCGGTCCGAGGATGCGCGCGAGGATGTCCGCACCGGTGCTGGGCGTATAGGGCACGACAATCTGGATCGCACGGCTGGGCCAGTCGCTCTCCTGCGCCACGGAAAAAACCGGCGCGAGGAGCAGCGCGGCCAGCGCGGCGGGGCCCCTGCTTCTCACCTGGAACACCGGGAATCTCCTCCTTCGGCTCGGCAAATCTCGGGACCATTATGCCCAAGGGGCGCGCGTTTGGCGCGTATCCCAGGCAAAGAAGGATGAGGCGTGTTTGCTCGCTATTCTCCGCGTTGACCAGCCCCCTGCTGCGAATTAGAATACGCGCCTCTCAAGCGTCCAGCTCGATCTCTCGGCTGGAGCCCAAATCCCCGATAGCTCAGCTGGTAGAGCGACGGACTGTTAATCCGCAGGTCCCAGGTTCGAGCCCTGGTCGGGGAGCCAAGCTCCCACCCTCATATCCCTGTCGGACCTGCGCCCGCACGTTTTTCCAGCGAGCGGGAGGTTTCTGCCGCGGTGCCGTGACCGACGACGACGCGATTGCGCCCCGCGCCCTTGGCGGCGTACAGCGCGACGTCGGCCACGCGCAGGAGCTCATCGGCATCCAGCGCGTGGCTCGGGAATAGCGCGATTCCGAATGAAGCCGTAATCTTTCCCAGCGGCCTCCCGGCGTGGATCAGATGAAGGCCCGAAATCGCCACGCGGATGTCCTCTGCGCGCCGCGCTGCGATCTCGGTGCCGGTTTCCGGCAATATCAAGGCAAACTCCTCGCCCCCATAGCGGCAGGCGATATCGCTCCCGCGCACACTGCTTTTGAGCAGATTCCCCACCGCCGTCAGAACGATATCGCCGGCCTCGTGCCCATACGAGTCGTTGACCCGCTTGAAGCGGTCGAGATCGATGAGCAAGGCCGCAACCGGCGTCGCGTTGCGGCCGGACCGCGAAAGCTCTCGCGGCAGGAACTCGGCCAGATAGCGGCGGTTGTACAGGCCGGTGAGCGGGTCAGAGATCGCCTGCTCCTGGAGCCTCTGCTCGCGCTGTTGCAGCGCGCCGGCCATGTCGTCGAAGGCATGCGCAAGCTGGCCGAGCTCTTCCTTTCCATAGCGGATTCCGGTGCGCGCGTTCAGATCCCCGCCGCGCATCCGTTCGGCGGCGCGGAGGAGCGCCCTGAACTTGCGCAACATGAACCACTCCGCCCCAAACCAGACACCCACGAGGAGGAACGCGGTCGCGAGAGTGATACCGAGCAGGTCTCGGGTCAGTGCTCGGTTCGCCTCGGCGAAAACCCGGTTCAAGGGGACCGTGACCAAGACACGCAGCGGGAAAGCTCCGTCCGGATTCTTGTAGACGACTTGGTGCGCCAGCAGCCAGTCCACGCCGTCTTCCCCTTTGGCCTCGAGCACTCCTTCGC
>Ga0137409_10008090_pt1 | contig 10759 bp, 11 predicted proteins | sample CZODoug1_16funga_FD_122059 | JGI IMG/M metagenome (GOLD analysis project Ga0137409, IMG submission 122059) | Vadose zone soil fungal communities from Angelo Coast Range Reserve, California, USA - CZODoug1_16fungal (Hybrid Assembly) | ecosystem: Environmental > Terrestrial > Soil > Vadose zone... | reverse complement strand
GCTTTACTTCCTCACACACCTAGCTCCTGGTAAGTCGGGTTACCGGACAAGTCCAGTCCTAGGACTTCACTTTTCCGATTAGCGCGTTTACCAGGACTTGAGAATTGCTTCCGGGTTGCTCGTGACTCGGACGCAATCCCCGGGCGACAACCCAGACCACATCCCCACCGACTGAGTTCACATTACTGGCAGCGAACAGACCCTAATGCCTCACTAAGCTGGCAAGCACCCCGTTCCATGAATCGTTCCACGCATGAGCGATCATTCCAGGGCGGACGCTTCCGCGCCAATAGGCCAGAATCCCGAACATTCCTCCGTATAGGCCGATCAGAATCACCATCCGGAAGCCCTGGTACGCGTGAGCCGCCCCGAATGCCGCGGCAGAAAGGAGAATGCCGGCGGGAGCGCTCTGAGTCAGGGCCATGAACTGCCGTTGTAGGTAACCCCGAAAGATCGTTTCCTCGCAAATACCGGCGGTGACTGAGAGCGCTATCCATAATGTCAGTTCGATACCTCCATGCGGGAGCATGGACACATTGCGACCCAGAGCGGCCGTGCGCAAGAGCCAGCCAAATATCGAAAGGAGAATCACCGCGACGATCCAGAATCCAACGGCAATTCCAATATCCCGCAGCACCTGGCGGCCGGAATGCCAATGTTCACCGAGAACCATGAGGGCAGACGCGCCACTACGCCGCACGCCCACCACTACCAAAACGAACAAGAGCCATTCATACAAAAGCGTGACTACATATAAGTGTACGCGGTTCGGATTAGCCGTCGCGCTCAACTGATCAGTAAAAATCTTATGAGCGATCGCCCAACCGCCAATCGCGGCGAGCACTAAAATCAAGTGGATTGAGCTAGCGACTCGGGGATAACGGCCTGACGCCGACTGAGCCGGAGCAGAAGTCTCCATTAGTCCTCCTCTCGCTAGAATGCCAGCTTCGCGCAGTTTATCAGCCCTTGTATAACGAGACCGTTTGTTTCCGCGGGTGAAAGGGGCACAAAAACCTCCATGTACGTGGAAGCCGCCTGGCACATTCTGGCTGTATTGTCGGCAACCCTTCCCTAATCGGATCGAGGAAGGTTTGCCTATAACTCGGGTTCCGATCCGAAGAACTGCCGATGACCGTTCATGCACGCCTTCTCCTTACTGAACATTCTTTGCCTTTCTGCCGTATCTAGCCATATGAAGGATTTCGTGTCGGGCATGCGGGGCGGCATGGGACGGCTTATCGCCGTCTCGCTCGTTCTCGCAACGCTCTCGCCGCATAGCTTGACCCAGTCGAACGTTGCTGCGCCGATCATTCAAGCGGTCGAGATCGGAAATGGGATCACCCTACACTACGTGGATGTGGGCAAAGGAGTGCCTGTCATTTTCGTCCATGGGTCGCTAAGCGATGGCGGGTACTGGGCAGATCAGGTCGGCGAATTCGCCAAGCATTATCGTGCGATTGCCTATAGCCGGCGGTATAACTACCCGAATAGCAATCCGCCTCGTACTGGATACTCTGCTGTGGTTGACGCGGAGGACCTGGCGGCATTCATCGGCGTCCTACATCTCGGCAGAGTAGTGGTGATCGGTCATTCATACGGAGCATTCACCGCTTTGTTTCTGGCGACCAAACACCCAGAACTCGTTCGCGCTCTTGTTTTGGCGGAACCTCCCGCCGTCTCGCTCTTGGCACATCTGCCGGGCGATGAATCGAAGACTGGCAAGGCAATGTTTGAGGACATACAACGGAGGATGGTCATGCCCATGCGCCAAGCGTTTGGCAGAGGCGATCGTGACACCGGGATCAGAGTTTTTATTGATTACGTCTTCAACGACCCCCATGCGTGGGACCAGATGTCGAAGCCGGCTCGTGATGAGACGCTGCGCGATGCCCACGAATGGGATGTGATGATGACGACTGGAACTCTCTTTCCCGACATCGCGCCTAGGACGATCCGAAAGATCACCACCCCATCCCTTCTTCTTTCCGGCGCAAAGTCCTACCCATTTCTGGGAATCATTACCGAGGAATTGGCGCGACTGCTTCCAAACCGCGAGGCGATCGTCCTACCCGACGCCGGACACCAAATGTGGTTTCAAGCGCCCGATAGTTGCAGAAAAGATGTTGAGACATTCCTTACGCACGTAGGCATCCAGTAGAGCTTACCTTTAGGACTTATGACTCTCGGGCGGGTTGTCGGCAACCCTTACCTTACCGGATTGTGGAAGGGTTGCCCGTCACTCGGGAGCAATCGAAGTCCGATAGCGCCTTAACCGATCGCGGCCCGCTTCCCAGAACGGGACTTCTGGCCCGCTTTGCAGAACTGCCAGCCAAGTGCCGAGCGAGGCCAACCCGACCGCGCTTCGACCAACTTATGGAGGGCCTCCGCGGCAGCGCGGATTTATCCGGAACGCGACCGATTCCTCTGAACGAGAGCTTCCGACTGTTCCGCCGCCTCTTTCACTAAGAAGCCCATCTTGGGGTGGGAAGCCTCCAGATCAATGGATAGACCATAACTTCGCAGAACTTCAGACGTCGTGGGCCCAATCGAGGCCTTCACAACATTCTCTAAGCCGGCTTTGAGCGCGTCCTTCTTTCCAACTTGCTCGGCGATCTGGAAAAGATGATTAACTTGGACGCTGGTGGTGAACAGGGCCACGTCGATTCCGCGCGCGATTATCGAGTTCACCGCGGCCCGCAGCGGAGCTTTATCCTCCGGAAAATCCCACTGGTAGACTGGCACAGGTGTGACGTGGGCCCCTCGCTCGCGCAGGCCTTCTAGGAGTTCCAGGTTGGAGACACCGTATTCCTGTACAGCGACTTGTTTGTTGCGCAAGTCCAATTTGTTGTCGTCGATTGCGTGGAGCACTTCGCGCCACGTATTTGGTTCTGGCGCGGCTATCGCGATCGGCACGTTCCATTCGCGCAGGACAGCTACCGGCTTCGGTCCGCGCGCGACAACAGAAACCTTTCGCAAGGCCTCCCGAACCTTCTCCGTAGAATGGACGCCTTCCAGCACTTTTGAGAGCGCCCTCGCTCCGACGCCGGTTAAGAAGATCACTATATCGAATTTTCTTTCCAACAAGGCGTCGCCGAATTTCAAGGCATCTGGATTTGAGGAGAGCGGCACCTCGCGCATCGCCGGCGCATGAAGCGGTTTGCCGCCGTACGTTTCGATCAGACGGCTCATTTCCTGGCCGCGCCGGCTCTCTAGCGTCAGGACCGTCCGTCCTTGAAAATTGGTCACAGGCATTGCAACAGGTTCCCCTATTTACGATACCCCTGACACGGCGCAAATGGGAGCACGGAACGTTTGAGGGACATTGCGGGCTTTAAAGGAGCGCGCAAGGCAAATTGTTTTTCAAGCGGCGCTGGCCGAAGACGCGAAGGAACCAGCAGAGCGCCATGAGGCGAGTCCCGCTGTCGCAGCGGCTGTGAAAAGCGGATCATTCGCGGACGCTTGCTGAGTGTATTCGTATTCGGCGCGGGACGACTGTATGACATTTGCAATCACATCCGGAAACGATTCATCGCATGGCACGGTTGCCAGAATTTCCTTGCCGGCAACCGCGTGGGGGCCCGTCCGGCCACCTGCGTAGACTGCCACCGCATCGACGAGCTTTCCGTCAATTTTTGTCTTGAACCCGCGGAGACCGATATCCGCAACTTCATGGTTGCCACAACCAGCGGGGCAGCCGGACCAATGGATTGTGAGGGGATTCACACCCGCACCCATTTTTTCGTGGAGAGCCTGGGAAAGCGCGACAGCGCGGCTTTTCGTTTCGATGAGGGCCAAATTGCAATAATCGGTTCCGACGCAGGCAACCAAACCACGCACAAAGGGAGAGGCACGAGGCGAAAATTGTTTGAGCAGAGGTTCGTTGAAAAGCCTCGTCACGCGATCAGCAGGAACATTGGGAATGATTGCATTCTGTCCCGTAGTCAGGCGAATCGTGCCGTTGCCATAAACGTCTGCGAGACGCGCGAGCTGGTCCAACTGTTCGGGATTAACTCTACCAATTGGGACGCAGAGACCCACGGCCACAAGCCCGGCCTGTTTTTGCCAGGTCGGTCCGAGGTGATCGGCGTGATGGGAACTGCGCATGTCCCTTCCATGAAATGCGAGTTCATAATCCATGCGCCAGGTAAGTTCCGCCCGTAGTCTGGAAATTCCCCATTTTTCGACCAAAAAGGCGAACCGGCATTTGGAACGAGCTTCGCGGGGGCCGTGATCGCGGAAAATCTTGATTAGCTCCACTACAACAGCAGTCGCCTGGTAGATTTCGACAAAGACATTCAAATGCGAAGCGATGGTGAATCCGCCCGAGCCCATCTTTCCGCCCACGAGGATGTTAAACCCTAATCGACTGCCCTTTTTTGCGGGAACGAGCGCGATATCCTGCGACTCGCTATGCGTGCAGTTGTCCAGACAGCCGGTGACAGTAATGTTGAACTTGCGCGGCAAGTTCGTGAACTGTGGGTTGCCCTTGCTTCCGACGATGATGCGATCCAAATCGTGCACAACAGGAGAGGCATCGAACAACTCATGCGGCGTCAACCCGGCTAGGGCGCAGCCATTTATGTTTCGAACGTTGTCAATGCCGGTCTGCAGAGTGCGAAGGTCGACGCCTAGAAGCTTTTCCCAGATTGCGGGTATGCTGTCCAGAGTGAATCCGCGCAGCTCAATTTGCTGCCGCGTCGTAATGTCCAGGACGCTATTGCCAAGGCGCCGCGAAAGCTCGGCGATGGTGCGCAATTGATCGCTCCTCACAAACCCATTGGGCATGCGGATGCGCATCATGAACTTGCCCGGCGTCGGCCGGCGATAGAAGACGCCGAGCCACTTTAATAATTCCTTCTCTGCGGGGGTGAGGGATTCCGCGCCTCTTTGGATGATCTGCGGCAGGTGGTCGAGGATGCGCAGGCCGTCACCGTCCATGGAGGCCTTATAACCTTCAACGGCGTTAGCGGCGGAGCTGACCTGGCTGGCTTCGATGCGCGCGAACTTTACCATCCGTTCCTCTTTTGCGAAGACTCTCAGGGATTGCTAGTTGACCTCGGCTGTTTGTCGTACCGTCGCGCCGGCAGTCTCGTCAGTGTGCAAAGGAATTACCATGGCCGCGTCTTTCTTGGGCATATTTGTGACATACAACGCGAGTCCGGTGAGGAAAGCACCTGAGACCAAATTGCCCAATGTGACCGGAATCTGGTTCCAAATCCACCACTGGGCCAATGAGATAGGGGCTCCAAACAACATGCCCGTTGGGACCAAGAACATGTTCACGATCGAATGCTCATAGCCGTGCGCGAAAAACGTCATGATCGGCAACCACATCGCCACGATTTTGCCAATGGTCGAGCGTGAAGCCATCGCCAGCACTGCGCCCAACGTCACCATCCAGTTGCACAGGACCCCTTTGATGAAGGCAGTTTCCCATCCGTGAAGCCCGATGGCCATGTAGGTGATGGTCTTTTTCTGCGCGGCTGACTTCATCAATTCGCCGACCGCGCCACTGGTACCCGCGCCGCAGTTGGTCACAGCCAAGTAGAACAGCAAGGCGTAAAACAAGCTTCCCGCCAAGTTTCCAAGATAGACCCAGCCCAGGTTGCGGAGCATTCCGGGGAAGGAAACTTCGCCGGCGGCCCATCCAATCGGCAGTAGCGCAAAATTCCCGGTTGCCAGTTCAAGGCCAAGCAACACTAGGATTACGAAGCCCACAGGAAAGAGAATTGCTCCCACAATGGGAGCTACATTTTGGGAGAGCACGACGAAAACGAGCGAAGTGGCATAGGCGAGCAGTCCACCTGCAAGAAAACTTCGGATCAATAAATCGCGAACGGAGAGAGAAGCTTTCCTCGAGGCCGCCTTTGTTGCATCGTTCAAGAGGTCTGTCGGATGAACGTAGTCCAAAACCCACCTCCGTCTGCTGCAGCGCTGGAGCGTGCCAGTGCCCGAGGCCAATGTTGGCAACATCTTGAGTCTCAAGGAGGGTTGCAGCAAACGCATCTTTTTCATTGGCCGAATCTAAAATTGTGAGGCGTGGGGAGAAGTTCTTAACGCAGATGGTCCAGTCAGTGATTTTCCCAGCCAGACGAAGCAAGACCGCGAGTACATCGTATTTTGTCTAGGTGTGTCAAAGATCGAGGGCGGCGCAACCTCGTGGCGAGCCGCAACTGCTACTCGACAGAAAGACGAAGTATCCGTAGAAGTTCCCGCACTCGGCATTTCGATTCGAGCCTCTAAGACCTCCCGGATTGTTTGAATGAATAAGTCATGGAGGAGCGCTTGGTGTAAAAAAGCTGAACTCAGCGAACCGCGCTGATTCAGATACAACCAAGGAGGCTCCCCCATGGAGACTATGTACTACATCGGTGTGGAAACGGGCTTCCTCGTCCGCTTGGCGAATCAACTCAAGGCAAACAAGAGTGCTTCCTGCCGCCGCGCAATCCAGCGGATTTTGGTCCGTATCAAGGAACACTGCGAGAGCGGCCAGTACAATAGCACTACCGCTGCAGAGAATGAGTTTCGAAGGCTAGTTGAAAGCCACCTTGCCTGCAGGTAGCCTCGGCTATTTCTGATCCACACTCGTTCGAAATGCGGACACGTTTTAGTGCTATTGTTTTTTCCTCGATGTTTTTCACTTGAATGAGAATTATTCGGGACATTAAAGATTTTCTTGCAGGTTTCCGTGAAACGGTCGTTGCAGATCGCGAAACGACGACCTCCAGGACGGCTCAATGGGCAGTGTTCGTCGTTCTGATTCTTATCCTCCTGGGTTTAATTTGGATTCTGATCGCCGCGATTCGATGAGGTTATGCTGCGTACGCCGCCACGCAATGCTGTACACGCGTGAGATCAATATATTCGCCCATCTCAACCCAATGGCGCAGTGCCGTAAAGCCAGGCGTTTGTCCTGTCCAGCCACAGCAACATTCAAGGCTGAAGATATGAGCGTCAGCGGGTTCGAGGTTGCCTAGCAAACTGGAGCACACTGAAGCTAGACAATTACGACATGCTGGGCATACGAACAGAAAGAAATGCGCGTACATTTCGGCAACAGCACCCACAAAAATGTCCAAAGATTGAAGGAAGCAACTGCGACTTCTGACCGACCTGAGGACTTATATAGTAAAAGCGTCGGCATCCCTAGGAAAAAACGCAGAAAATCACGATTTCCCATGTCTTTGATGGCGTTCGATGCCCTACAAAGCAGCAGAAGCTGAAGGAGTAAAAAGTACGAGTCCGCGAGGAATAATTTCCGCAACTCATGTAGGTCTAGAATTGTGCGATCTGTTCTAAATCATTTATAAATGTAGGACATGCAGGCATGGTACAAGGAATGCAAATCGTAACCGGAAGCCCGAATAAGATTTTTCACCCATACGTACGAAAACTTGTCTCTTCCACAGGAGACTGGATATGAATGCCAAGATTGTTACATTTTCCTCTCGCGGCGATACGACGCTTCTCGAATACGATCCGGCAACCGCCGACATGGACGAAGTGAATAGAGTGATCGCCAAGTATGAAGCCAAGACTGGTGCGCAGCCATTTGACTTGGCAACGGGTGAACGCATCGAGAAGGTTACGCGCGACCAGAACGAAGTTTTGATGGTTCATCCCATTGCGGGCGGCTAATCGGGCGCGAATAAGTGACGGATTTGTTATTTGGTGTGGCGGTGGCGGCAACCCTTCTCTCGTGTGTGTTTCTTGCTCTGATCATCTGGGGAATCGCGTTTGTTGGCTCGCAGCGTTGGCTGTTGGTTGGAGAAATCGTCTCACCGCAACGGCGACAGAATAATCGTCCAGCTTGGGGTCTCCTCGACTACTTTGAAAACAATTCTTCTCGTGCAGCTGACAATGTAAGAGATCAGGCGCAAAGATATCTTCTGCGCGTCGTGGCCCTCACTAATGCCACCCAAGTGGATGACGGGTATCTCCTGAATGTGGGTACAAATGCATTTCGTGTACGCGATAGATATGTCCGGCGGCTTCGAGGAATGAAAGACGCCAAATCCCATTACGAGGAGACGTGCTTTTTCGTACCGAACCAAGGGATGCCGAGCGCGGAGCTAATTGCTACCGCGTTGCTGATGCTCAAGAATGACCCGACGCTGTTCGATAAGTGGGCCGTTAGGGATCGAGAGTCATTCAAGGCCGATGGCGAGATTTTCGATTGGTCGGTTCGCGATGAGAATCGATTGCCCTGAGCAGCGAGCAGCAATGTATCTGAAACGCATTGTGGCACTCACTGAGGCTAGACAAGTCTGCGACGACACCTACTTCCTCAAAGCCGGAGGTAAACGCTTCCTGCTCAATGATAGAGCCGTTCGCATTATTTCGCATGGCGGCGGCAAATCTACCTGCGTTTTTATTCCCGCTCACCCGAACATGCCGAGACAGGAGGTTATAGCGTCTGCATGGCAACAACTGAAGAATAATTCGTGCAAAAGCGCCGCACCAAGTGAAAGTGCCGCAAGCAGCCGACTAGTTTTTCTGGTAAAACGAAACGTTGGAGGCATTCTGCCGTCTCCCTTTTCACTTCTCGGTCCACCGTCGAAACCTGCCTCTGCCAGCGCCAAGTTAAAATGGACGCGGCGGCCTTTCAGCCGTTCCCTCCGGCTTCCATGTTGCTCGGGCAGAGGCAAGACAGACAGCCGGTCGCGCCCACTATCACTGTACGCTCACAAACCTGTATCAGGGCTACGGCCGATTCTTTTGTTCACACCAAGACACTTACCGACGTGGCTCTAATGAGCGCCTTATTTCGCCTTGCCCTTTGCGTCCGCTTCTTGTTCCTCAATCCTCTTGCGTAGTTCCTTAAAGAGCGCGCGTAGCAGTGCAGAATCCCACGTTCACGCTCCAATCATTGCCAAGTACGGCCGTAGGTGTTTCATGGACCTATCCGTCGGGCGGAGGTGATGAAGTACTCAGTTTCAGCAAAACAACTGCCCGGTACCCCTTTGTGTTGCTCGTACGATAATGCGACACGCTGCCCAGCAGCATTTTCGATCTTCACAGCTACGGCATCGTCGCGCACGCTGAACGTGAAAATCTGCGGAGCGGTGCGGGGAAGGTTAATAAGCCGCCTAAAACACGAACGGGCAACTCGGAAAATACCGCCAGAGAGGCTCGCAATTTCCAAAGTTGCCGCTGATACCCCCCCGCGATCGGCAAGTCAAGTATTGTGAAAAGGATTTCCAATAGGAGCAGACCTGTAAGGAGCAGCGATCAAAGAAGCCTACCGAAAGGTGATGTGGGCGTAGGCACAGCTATCCGACTTGGCATTTCCCGGCCGAAGAATGACGGGCTGTCCTCGAGCTAGTGATAAGGATTGCCGAAAGGTCCCGAACCAAGTACCTAAATCCCATAAACGCTTTATCTGGCGTCGCTTACGGGATTGGAAACGCTATTTCCCCTCTCTTAGTTGTCCGTAACTTGTACTTAGGCTCAAGGACTGTGCGCTTAGACTATTCGGCTACCAATGAAATGCTGCCGTTCAAGCTTCGGTTATCAACCACTTGAGTTATTTAATCACATTTTGCCGGAGCGGGGCTTTTCCGAGGAGATTCAGCAAGTTGCGATCAGACGTGATGAGCCAACTTCTCCCCTTTATTCACCTTTTGTTCAGAATTCACCGTGATTTGCCGCGATTACCGTGACATTTTCGTGACAGCTCGGGCCGTGACGCTTTAACTTGACGACCTTCGGGTTATGAGCTTGAAGGTTACACTCTAAGTCCCATTGATTCGATTTCCCTTATAGCAATGAGACCCCGAAAACCGGATATTCCCGCTGGTTCGAGCGACTGCTGGCAGAGTTAGGTTTTGAAGTGTGGATCGGCGATCCAGCGGAGATAAAAGCCAAGCGCGTCAAGAAGCAAAAAACCGACCGCAAAGACGCGCAACTGCTGCTGAAGCTGATGATGGAAGATCGTTTTCCGCGAATCTGGGTACCGAGTCCGGAAAATCGCGATGTGCGTCAACTGCTTTGGCATCGGCATCGGCTGGTGCAGATGCGCACGCGGATCATGAATCAGCTGCAGGCTCTGGCGATGAACGAGGGCCGGCGCTGGAAATCCAAGCTGTGGAGTGAGCAGGGACGAGCAGAACTGGAGAAGCTCGCATTAGCTCCCTGGGCCAGTCGGCGCCGACACCAGTTGTTGGAACTGCTGGACCGGATGAATCCGACCATCGAGGAGTTAACCGCAGCCGCGGAGCAAGAAGCTAGGAAGCGGCCCGAGGCGTTGCGGCTGATGACGCATCCTGGTGTGGGCCCGCTTACGGCACTCGCCTACGTGTTGATCATTGGAACTCCGAGCCGGTTTCATCGCGGTAAGCAGATCGGCAACTACGTGGGGATGATCCCCAGCGAGGACTCCAGTGGCGGCAAGCAACGGCTAGGGCACATCAGCAAGCAGGGCAACTCCTTGTTGCGCTTCTTGCTGGTGGAGGCTGCTCAAGCAGCGGCGCGGAATAATCCGGACTGGCGACGTCGGTACATGCACTTAGCGATGCGTCGACACAAAAGCATTGCCAAGGTAGCGATGGGGCGCAGGCTGGGAGTCCGCTTGTACTGGATGTGGCGGAACCGTTGTGAGTATTCGCCGTCGATGGAGTTCGGTTCGTACGCGGGACAGCTCGGTACCGGACATGGTGTGAAGTAGAACACCGTCCACTTGGTTGGGCATCCCGCTCCCTGCAAAGGGAGTTTGAAGAAGTAATCATGGTCGAAGTTTTGATCGAAGAGATGTATGGGT
>Ga0137409_10008089_pt1 | contig 10759 bp, 8 predicted proteins | sample CZODoug1_16funga_FD_122059 | JGI IMG/M metagenome (GOLD analysis project Ga0137409, IMG submission 122059) | Vadose zone soil fungal communities from Angelo Coast Range Reserve, California, USA - CZODoug1_16fungal (Hybrid Assembly) | ecosystem: Environmental > Terrestrial > Soil > Vadose zone... | reverse complement strand
GAGCGGGGAGACTCGCGACGGCAGGTGCCTGGACTGCCAGGTCCGTGTCTCGGTGGCCGACCTACGCGACGAGCACGCGCGGCTCTGGCGCAAGCGCGAGCGGTACCGCGGCCGGCAGGCAAACGTCGAGCAGATCGGCCGCCAGATCGCGCGCGTCGAAGACCGTATGGGCCAGAGGATCAAGTCGCTTGTCTCCAACGAGAGGCAAGCGGTCGATCTACTGCGCCGCGAGCTCGAGTCCGCGCGTCAGCGAAGGTACACCATCAAAGGCGTATGAAGGCTTTCAAGCACCTCTACGTGCACATCCCGTTCTGTAAGCACAAGTGTGGGTACTGCGACTTCAACGCGTACTCGGGCATGGACCGCCTGATGCCCGACTACATCGATGCACTGGAGCGGGAGTTGGCTCGGGCGAGGGAACGTCACCCGTTTGAGCAGCTCGACACGGTGTATCTCGGCGGCGGCACGCCGAGCCTGCTCCCCGCGGAGCTCGCGATGCGACTGCTGCAGTTCATCAGAGCAAACTTCGACGTCGCGCTCGGAGCCGAGATCACGCTCGAAGCCAATCCCGCGAGCACGGATGAGCGAAAGCTGGACGCGTGGCTCGCGGGGGGCGTGAACCGCCTGAGCCTCGGCGTGCAGGGATTCGACGGCCACGCCCTAGCTGTCCTGGAAAGGCGGACTGACGCAGCCCAGGCGACGCACGCCTTCGAGCTTGCGCGCGAAGCGGGCATGGGCAACATCAGCATCGACCTGATCTACGCGGTCCCATTTCAAAACCTCGACTCATGGCTCGAGACGCTGCGCCGCGGCCTTGCCCTCGGCCCGGACCACGTCTCGACGTACTGTCTGACCTTCGAGGAAGGGACCCTGCTGTGGCGCCGCCGTGCAGAGGGCCGCTTGCCTGAGGTCGACTCAGACCTTCAGTGGGATCAGCTCGACGCCGCCTGCGCCGAGCTGGAGCGCGCCGGTTTCCGGCGCTACGAAGTCTCGAGCTGGGCGCGCCCCGGTTTCGAGTCGCGGCACAACCAGGCGTACTGGAGGTGCCACCCTGTGTACGGCGCAGGCGCCGGCGCGCACTCATATGCCACGGACGGCGCGACCGCGCGCCGTTGGTGGAACCTTGCCCGGCCTCGCGAATACATCACCGCCTGCCCTGAGCCGGAGGCGGACGGGGAAGACCTCGCCGCGCGCAAGACGGCGGCCGAGACCCTCATGCTCGGGCTGCGGACCGCTGACGGGATGGCGACCCCGGCGGGATTCGACCGGGAGCTCGCCGAGCTGGTGGCCGGAGGCCTGGTCGCCAGCTTCGACGGCCGAGTCGCGCCTACGCGGCGTGGCATGGACCTGCACAACCAGATCGCTCTTTCGGTACTGTAACTAGCACTCTCGCCTGGAGAGTGCTGAAACCATGGAAGACAGGAAGCAAGCGATCCTCCGCGCAGTGGTGAACGAATTCACGACCAGCGCTGTGCCCGTCGGCTCCCAGGCATTGCAGAGCCGATACTTCGTGAACCTGTCGTCAGCCACGATCCGAAGCGAGCTGGCCGAGCTGGCCGATCTTGGCTACCTGGCCCAGCCGCACACCTCGGCGGGGCGGGTTCCGACCGATTCAGGCTATCGCTACTTCGTCGACTTCCTCATGGACCTCGAGACGATCCCCGAGCACGTCGCCTCTTTCATCGAGCACGAGCTGCGACAGGCGCCGGCCGACGTCCAGGGCATGGTCGAGAAGGTCGCGATGACCGTGGCCGCGGTCACGCAGAACGCGTCGGTCGCGAGCGCGCCGCAGGGCTCGCAGGCCCGCATCAAGCACGTTGACCTGGTCTCGCTCGAACCCACCGAGGTGCTGCTGATCCTCTTGCTCGAGGGCAACCTCCTGCGCCAGCAGGTGGTGGCCGTGACGCAGGAAGCCGGCCAGCCGGAGCTGACCAAGCTTGCTTCGCGCTTCAACGCAACGCTTGTCGGCCGCGGGAGCGAGGAGGTCCGGCACAGCTACGATGGCGCGGCGCTCGGGTTGGAGAAGGAGCTTCTCGGCCGCGTGGTCGCGGTGCTGGACCTGTACGAGAAGGGATCGGAGAGCCTGGTCGTGCACGACGGCGTCCGCAACCTGCTGCGCCAGCCCGAGTTCGCGGAATCCTCGCGCCTCCACCAGGTGCTGGAGGTGCTGGAAGAGACTCGCTACTTGACCGTCCTGCTCCACCAGCTGATTGGCGAATCCGATCTTCAAATCGTGATCGGCTCAGAAAATGCGTCGAGCCAGCTGCAGGGATGCGCGGTGGTGTTGACGACTTACGGACCGTCGAACCGGCTCAAGGGAGTGCTCGGCGTGATCGGCCCGACGCGCATGGCTTACAGCCAGACCGTCGCCCGCCTGCAGGCTGTGGCTCGCAGCGCGAGCGATCGCATGGCGGACCTTGGAGTTTGACCGCGCCTACATGCGCGGTATCTAAGAGCCGATGACCACGCGCAAGCATCCGCACGACGCGCACGAGCCAGAGGGCCGCAGCGAGACGGCCGATCCCCCTGACTCCCGAGCCGTGTCCTCGATGGAGACCAAGATCGGGGAGCTCGAATCCGCCCTGGCCGAGGCCAAAGACCGCCGGCTTCGGCTGGCGGCCGACTTCGACAACTTCAAGAAGCGGACACGCCAGGAGCAGCTCGAGACGATCCAGCACGCTTCGGCCGACCTGATCGCCAGGCTTCTGCCGGCGCTCGACGACCTGCACAAGGCGCTCGACCACAAGCCCCGCGGCGTCGACGAGGCATGGGTCAAAGGGCTCGAGCTGAGCGTCCGCAAGCTCGACGAAGCGCTCAGCGCACACGGCCTCGAGCCGATCGACGCCGTCGGCGCCCGCTTCGACCCAAAGCTGCATGAGGCGATCGGGTACGAGGAGTCGGCCGAGCACCCGGAGGACACGGTCACATCAGAGCTTCGTCGCGGCTACCGGATCCGCGACCGCGTGGTCAGGCCGGCGCTCGTCAAGGTGGCGCGACCACCAGAGCCCCCGGCGTCAGACGACAACACCCAGCCGTAGAAGTTTGGCCGTCAAGCGCGACTACTACGAGGTGCTGGGATGCGCCCGCCAGGCCTCAGCTGAGGACCTGAAGCGCGCTTTCCGCAAGATCGCGATGGATTCGCACCCCGACCGCAACCCTGACGACCCGGCCGCCGCCGCTCGGTTCAGGGAGGCGAGCGAGGCTTACGCGGTGCTGTCCGATCCGGGGCGAAGGCGCTCGTACGACATGTTCGGACACGCCGTGGAGTCGGGCGGAGGCCCGGCCGTCGACTTCTCGGACATGCCGTTCGCGGACATATTCGACACGTTCTTCGGCGGAGGTTTCGGCGGCCGCGCCAGGCGCGAGCGCTCGAATCGCGGCGATGACCTTCGTTACGACCTCACGATCACATTCGAAGAGGCGTTCACCGGCGTCGAGAAGCAGATCGACGTGGCTCGCCTTTTGACCTGCGACCGCTGCTCGGGCAGCGGCGCCGAACCGGGCACCGGCGACGAGTCTTGTCCAAGCTGCCGCGGGTCCGGCCAGATCCGCCGCCAGGCGCAGTCCATCTTCGGGCAGGTCGTCACGACGGCCACGTGCCCCACCTGCCGCGGAGCCGGCCGCCTGATCAAGAGCCCCTGCGTGCAGTGCCGCGGCCAGGGCCGCGTGCAGCAGTCCAAGCGACTCGCGATCAAGGTTCCGGCCGGCGTCGACACAGGGTCGCAGATCAGGATCAGCGGCGAGGGAGAGTCCGGCCACAGGGGCGGCCAGCCGGGAGACCTCTATGTCGTGCTGCGCGTCAAGGCTCACCCTCATCTCGCGCGGCACGAGCAGGACACGGTCTACGAGCTGCGCGTGAACATGGTCCAGGCGGCGCTTGGAGATCGGATCGAGATTCCGACACTCGAAGGCACAGTCGAGATTGCGATCCCGGCCGGCACCCAGCACGGCCAGTCGTTCCGGCTCGCAGGCCGCGGCATGCCTGACGTCCGGGGCGGCCGGCGTGGTGATCAGTACGTGGTGGTCCAGGTCGTGGTGCCCAAAGACCTGACTCCCGAACAGAAGGTGCTCCTCAGGAAGGTGGGGGGCCTGACCGGCAAGCCCGAAAAGGTGTCGAAGGGCTTTTTCGAAAAGCTGCGCGATGCAATCTCGCTTGACTAGCTGAATTTCGAAAGGCGCCCTTTAGACTTCCGATTCGCGACTCGTGCGTAACGCCGTGAGGGGAAGTTGGAATCGCGCCGTGGTGGTGACGGCGCTGGTTGTTTTGCTGGGTGGCTGCGCTGCGCCTACGTGTGCTCTTCCAAAAGGGACGGCGGTTGCGGCAAAATCTCCGATACCGTCCGCGTCACCCACACCCACAGCGCCACTTCAACTGACCGCTCCGACTTTCCACGCAGGCGAGGTCGGGGTTGACTACACCGCCATCGACCTGGCTGCAACCGGCGGCCTCCAGCCGTACATGTGGACGATCAGCACGGGCGGCCTGCCAGACGGCCTAGCTTTGGCCCCCGGCGGGCATGTGTCGGGCACGCCGACGCGCGGAGGCGGCTTCTCGTTCACGGTTCAGGTGTCCGACGCCGGCGGGTCCGCCGCCGCCTTGCCGAGCACGATCGCGATCGCCGCCGCACCTTCGGCCGGCCTCATCGCGTCGTGCGCGCGGTACTGCTCGGTCGAGGTGGGCTGTGTCGACGTTTGTGGTGCGTTCGGCACGCTGACCGGCGGTACGGCGCCTTTCACCTACGCGATTCAGCCGGGCGGGTTCGTCCCGGTGGGCACGCATTTGAACGCCCTCTCACTGGCTGGAACGTTCACACAGCGGGCGCAGTTCTGGCAGTTCACGGTGCTGGTGACCGACGCCCTCGGGCAGACCACGACGATCAGCCCGACGTTCTATGTGTTCCCGCACATCTCCCTCGCGAGCGGGAACTGCTCGGGTAACTACGGAACCGGTTGCTCAGTACGTCTACCAATCAGTGGAGGTACGCCAGGGGGAACCCCGACGGTAAGGCTCGTAAGTACCGGACCGAATCCGACTCAGGGTTGCTGGCCTCGGGCCAACACCGCGCCCCCGAAGGGGTATGCGCTGACCGTGGCGGGTGGGTACGTGACGGTTTCGATTCCTGCCGGTCTGCTCAGCGGATATGGGGCGGTATGGACCTTGATGCTGACGGACGCCAGCCTCTGCGGGCCAAATACGAATTGCACCTCTCCGGCTGCCACGGTGGCAATCGGCGTCCAGTGCGGATAGCAGCCTTCTAAGGCACTTCTAAGGTTCCAGGCATAACCTGACGGCGTTTGGGGTAGTTATTTGATCGGCAGTAGCTTTGAGCCGTACATAAGAAAGGAAGAGAGTGGCAAAGACGATCGATCTCGAACTGACCCGGGCCGAAGTGGAGGTCCTGGAGCTGGAAGCCCGGCTCCGCGTGGTTCCCATGAACGACACCCAGCTGTCTGACGCCCTGAAGACCGCCCTGGCGGCCAAGAGGGAGCGCCTGACGAAGCTGCGGACGCTTCACGCCGCAGCCGGCCGAGCCCGCACCACGGAAAAGGACACCGATGGGGTGAAGCCCCTCCACGCCCAGCGCCGGCCGCCCCTGAAGCGGACCGTTCCCCAGCGCCCACAGGCCAAATCGAGCAAATAAGCCGGGCAGCAACCGGGCCGGTTTAGGCCCGTCCGCCCCTCGGGGCAGCGCAGCGAATCGCGGGTTCGAACGTTATCGTGGTCGAGTTGGCCACCGATCCGAAGCCGTCCTCGCCTACGTCAATCAACCCCGACGCGCTTGACGCCATAGCTGGCTGGGCCAACGAGGGCCGCCGCCTCCGGCGGTGGGCGCTCCTTCTCCCCGTGATCACGGGGGTTGCCGCCACCCTGATCCTGGCCGCGGTCGGCTTCCGGCTTTGGCTGGCCGACGTTCGGGTGGGCGAGCTTGCGGCCTGGGCGGCCGCCCTCTTGATCCTGGCCGTGCTGGCCTACCTCAGCCAGCATGTGCTCGACCGCAGTCTCGCCCGCCAGGCCGAGCGCCAGGCGTCGTTGCTCCAGGCGATCAGCGACATCGGCGAAGGGCTGGTCATCACCGACCAGGGCCGCTATGTGGCCGGCAATGCCGCGTACCAGGCGCTGACCGGGTACGGCCCTGACGAGCTGGCGGCTTTTAGCTCTCTGATCGAGCTCGCCCCTCCAGAAGAACGCGAAAAGCTGACCCACCAGCTGGCCAACAGGTTGGAGGGGGGCGACGCGCCCTTCCGGTACGAATCGGCGCTCATCACCAAGGACGGACGGCGCATCCAGGTCGAGACGGCCGTGCGCCGGCTGGCCGCCGAAGGCAAGCACCGGCTCCTGGCCCTGGTTCACGACATCAGCGAGCGCCACCGGATGGAGGAGGCCGAGCGCGAGAGCGAGACCAGATTCCGGACGCTCTTCGAGCAGGCCCAGGCGGGCATGGCGTTTGCCGGCTTGGATGGGCGCATCACGACCGTGAATCCGGCCTTCTGCCAGCTGGTCGGTTACGAGGAGGAGGAGCTGCACAAGCTCTCGCTGCTCGACATCACACAGGCTGATGACGTCGCGCCTCTGCAGGAGGCGATGTTCCGAATGATTGCCGGGGGGGAAGAGGGGATTCGAATCGAGAACCGCTACACGCGAAAGGATGGCGAGGCGGTCTGGGTCGATGTGACGACCCGCCTGGTGCGCGGCCCGGACGGCAATCCGCTGTACCTCCAGACCGTCGCCGTCGACATCCGCGACCGCAAACGGGCAGAGGTCCTGCAGGCCGCCCGTTTTGCAGTTACACAGGCGCTCGTTACGTCGCCGGGCTGGGAGCGGGCCGCTCCAGGCGTGCTCGAAGGTCTCTGCCGCACGCTCGACTGGGAGCTGGCCGAGTACTGGGAGGTCGACGCCGAGCGCGAGGTGATGCACTTCGTCACCGCGTGGAAGCGTCCCGGGCGGGACACCACTAGCTACGAGGCGACCGCGTCGCAGACGAGCTACCGCCGCGGCGAAGGACTCGCTGGGCGGGTCTGGGAATCGGGAGCTCCGGTCTCGGTGGCCGACGTCGCCTCCGACGACTCACCTCGCGCCGCCGCCGCCGTCGCCGCAGGTCTCAAGGGCATCGTCGGCTTCCCGGTGCGCAGCGGCCGCCGGGTCGTGGGCATGATCGCGCTCCACACGTGGGCCCCGCGCGAGCTGGACGAGGGTTTGCTGGCGGTGATGAACGACGTCGGTTCGCAGATCGGCGAGTTCGTCGAGCGTAAGCGCGCCGAGGTGGCGCTGCAGGAAAGCGAGAAGCGAATGCGCTCCGTACTCGACAACGTCTCCGATGGACTGGCAACCATCGAGCAGACCGGAATCATCGAGTCGGCCAACCCGGCCGTGGTCAAGCTTTTCGGCTACTCGGAGCAAGAGCTTGTCGGCCAGCAGGCGGACGTGCTCATCGCGACCACGCATCGCAGTGCCTTCGTCAACTATCTCGAGCGGCGACTGAAACTCGACATCCCGGTCAGCGGAGCGCACGAGACGATGGGCAAGCGGAAGAATGGAAGCCTGTTCCCGCTCGAGTTCGTCGTCAGCTCGATGCAGATCGGGTCGCGACACCTGTTCATCGCCACCTTGCGCGACATCAGCGAGCGAAAAGCGCACACCGATGCGCTCGAGTACCAGGCTCTGCATGACGCGTTGACCGGGCTGCCGAATCGCAGCTTGTTTGGCGACCGCCTGCGGCAGGCGCTGCTTGCGGCTCGCCGCAACCAGAAGATGTTCGGCGTGCTGCTGCTCGACCTCGACCGGTTCAAGGACATCAACGACGCGCTCGGCCACGACCGGGGCGATAGCCTCCTGCAGGAGGTGACGGCGCGCTTGCGCGGCGTCCTTCGGGCCACGGACACCATCGCAAGGCTCGGCGGCGACGAGTTCGCGGTGCTGACGACCGACGCGAAGCATCCCGACGACGTGGTGTCGACAGCGCGCAAGATCCTAGCGTCTCTCGAGGGCCCGTTCGCCATCGCGGACCAGATGGTCGAAACCGGCGCCTCCATCGGCATCGCGATGTATCCCGTGCACGGGGATGACCCGAGCACGCTGCTGCGGCGCGCCGATGTCGCGATGTACGTCGCGAAACGGTCTGGCGGCGGCTACGCCGTCTACGCGCCTGAGCAGGAGGCGCAGACACTGCGCCGCTCCGGCCTCGCCGGCGAGCTGCGCCGTTCGATCCCGCAAGGAGAGCTGGTGCTGCACTACCAACCTCAGGTCACGCTGGCCACGGGCGCCATCCATTCAGTCGAAGCGCTTGTGCGCTGGAACCATCCACGCGAGGGGCTGATGCCGCCCGACCGCTTCATCCCGATGGCCGAAGAGACGGGAATCATCCATCCGCTGACCGCATGGGTGCTCGATTCAGCGCTGACGCAGCTCACCAGGTGGCTCGAGGATGGCCTGGACGTCTCGGTCTCGTTGAATGTCTCCCCGCGCAACATCGAGGACCACTCGCTGGAGGAGATGGTCGCGCGCGCGCTCGGCACCTTCAAGGTCGAGCCGCAGCGGCTCACGCTCGAGATCACAGAGGGCGTGGCGATGGCCGCGGCGGCCGCCAAGGCGCTGCACCGGCTCAACGAGATGGGCGTGCGCCTCGCGCTCGACGACTTCGGCACGGGCTACTCCTCGCTGCTGTATCTGATGCGCCTGCCCGTGAACGAGATCAAGATCGACCGGTCGTTTGTGTCGGCGCTGGCCTCGGACCCCGATTCAGGCGCGATCGTCCGCTCGGCCGTCGGCCTGGGCCACAACCTCGGGTTGCGAGTCGTTGCGGAGGGCCTGCAGGACCGCGCCGCGGAAGCGATCCTGGTGGAGGCCGGCTGTGACGCGGCCCAAGGTTTCCTCGTCGGCCGCCCCTGCGTAGAAGGCGAGATGACTGCCCTGCTACTCGCTCACTCCGGCTTGGCGAAACAGCTTGATTGAGTAAGGCGCTGGTCTTGGGGGCCGGCGGCCAGCTCGGCTCGGAGCTGGTGCGCCTCTTGGGTCCAGGCTCAGGCGTGACCCGTCACGAGGTCTCGGTCACCGACCGCGACGCGGTCGACCGTCTCTTGAGCGCCCGGCAACCCGCCATCGTTTACAACTGCGCCGCCTACAACGCGGTTGACCTGGCCGAGACGGAAAAAGACAGCGCTTACGCGGTCAACTCGGAAGGCGCTGAAAACGTGGCCATCGCCTGTGCCCGTCACGGCGCGCGCCTGGTCCACTTCTCGACCAACTTTGTTTTCGACGGCGCGCTCGACCGGCCGTATGACGAAACAGATTCGCCGGCGCCGCTCGGCGTCTACGGCGCCTCGAAGCTCGAGGGGGAGCAGCGCGTTCTCGAACGCCTTTCCAGCGCGCTGGTCATCCGGAGCTCCGCGCTGTTCGGCGATACCGGCTCGGCCATCAAGGGCGGGAGCTTCCCCGACCGGATCCTGTCGCGCGCGCAGCGCGGGGAGCCGCTGGCGGTGGTCTCCGACCAGACGGTCAACCCGACGTACACCGGCGACCTGGCGCCGGTCGCCATCGAGCTCGGCGCCACTGGCTTGGACGGGGTGGTCCATGTCGTCGCCGCCGGCTGCGCCGGATGGGACGAGTTCGCGCGTGCGGTGCTCGAGGAAGCCGGCGTTCCGGTGGCGCTGAGAGCGATTCTTTCGGCTGAGCTGAGCTCGCCCGCTCGCAGGCCGGTAAACGGCTGCCTGACGTCGACGCGCGTTGACGCCTTACGGCCGTGGCGAGAAGGCCTGCACGAATGGGCGGTCCGTCGCGGACCAGGCGCTGTCAGAGGTTGATTGCGTCGCCATTAGTCTTGGCTGCGGGAAGGAAGGGACTGGGAAGAGGGAGTCAGTGTGGGGCTTGGGTGGGGTGGGGCTCGCCGGGCGCGAGTGGCTCGTGTAAATTAAGGCTTGACAGGCGAACATATGTTTGATAGACTCTCTGCATGTTGGGGGAAGGGGGCACACCCCTCTCTGAGCTTCAGGAGGCAGCGCGCAAATTCCTTGCTCGCGCTGAGCGCGGCAACGTGGATCTGCCGCAATACCGAGCAGTCATCGACGCACTCGAAGGTGATTTCGCCTCGGAAGCGCGGGATGTCCAGAAGGCCGGCGCTCACCTGGTCAACGGCAACATCACCGCTGCCTCCTGGATCGCCAGGACATGCAAGATGTCGGTGACCTCTGCCGCCGACCGGCTCTGCGTCGGTGAACAGCTGGAGTCGCTGCCCAAGGTTGCCGTAGCTCTTGCCTCAGGCGAGATCGGCTACCAGTCAGCTTCAGTGCTCTCGCACCTGCGCGACAAGCTCGGTGAGAAGCGGGACCGCTTCGATGAAGACGAGATGCTTGGCTTCGCGCGCGACTTTTCAGTCTCCGGCCTGCGCCGGCTGTGCGCTTACGCCTGGCATGTCGCTGATCCCGACGGCTTCTTTAACGAGGCTGAGGAGAACTACACCCGTCGCCGGTTTCACATCAGCCAGATGCCCGATGGCATGTATGCCGTCGACGGCCTGCTCGACCCCGAGACCGGAGCCTCACTCAAGACGGCTGCCGAGACGCTGGCCAAGCGCAAGGGACCCGAAGACGATCGGTCGCACTCGCAGCGGATGAATGACGCGGTGGGCGAGATCGTGAAGCACGCACTGGGCCAGGGCACCCTGCCCCGCCGCCACGGCGTCAAGCCGCACATCAACCTGACGACCACGATCGAGGGCGTGAAGAACGAGCTCGGCGCTCCGCCGGCAGAGCTCGAGCTCTCGCT
>Ga0137409_10008088_pt1 | contig 10760 bp, 11 predicted proteins | sample CZODoug1_16funga_FD_122059 | JGI IMG/M metagenome (GOLD analysis project Ga0137409, IMG submission 122059) | Vadose zone soil fungal communities from Angelo Coast Range Reserve, California, USA - CZODoug1_16fungal (Hybrid Assembly) | ecosystem: Environmental > Terrestrial > Soil > Vadose zone... | reverse complement strand
ATCATCGCCTACCTGCCTTTCCTTTTGCTCACGGGGAACACCGGGGAGTTTCTTAGGAGTCTTCCCATCGTGATGACGGCAGCGTTGCTATGTGCTCTGCTCGTTGCCATGACATTCATCCCCCTGCTGGGTTACTACATCCAGAGGCCGCCGAAAAGGAAAGAGCCAACGGTAGAGGAAAAGCGCCAGCGAGGCTTCTATGGTTTCTACAATCGTTTAGTTGGTCGGGCCATTCAGCACCGGTGGTGGGTGTTGGCCGGTTCCTTTCTCTTCTTGTTGATTGGGGGGCTCACGGCTTCGCACCTGAAACAACAGTTCTTTCCTGAAGACGTCCAATATTGGTTTTACCTCGACATCTGGCTGCCGAACGATGTGCCCTTGACCGCCACAAACGACGCTGCAGTGATGGCGGAGCAGGTCGTCCGTCAGGTTGTTGAAGGTTCAGCGAAAACGGTCTCGAAGGAGGAATCGGGGAAGCATCTCCTCACTTCGGTGACGAGTTTCATCGGCGGTGGTGGACCACGTTTCTGGTTTTCCATCTCTCCCGAGGCTTCCCAGACGAACTATGCGCAAGTCATTGTTCAGGTGAGCGATAAAGAGGCCACCCCCAAGCTTATCGGACCTCTTCAAGCCGCATTGAACAAACAGGTGCCCGGAGCATGGATCACCGTCCGGCAACTGCAAACGAATCCCGTCGAAACCCCCGTGGAAATTCTCATTTCGGGTCAGGCGGACGCGGACCCCCGAGTGGAGATCCAGGACATACAAACGCTTCGGACCATGGCTTCACAGGCCATGGATATTGTTCGACAGTCACCTGGAGTTGCGGTGCTGAGGGATGATTGGGCTCCTGACAGCCCACAGGTAAAGATTGAGATTGATCCGGATCGCGCGAACCTGGTAAGCATCACGAACGCTGACGTAGCCAATTCGTCCGCAGCCGCGATCAGCGGAGCACCAGTCGGCACCTTCAAAGAAGGAAACAAGACTATCCCTATCGTTGCCCGTCTGCGCCCACAGGACCGTGCGCAATTGTCGCAGATCAAGAGTCTGTATGTGTATTCCTCGCAGCAGAACACTAGAGTTCCTCTGCTTTCTGTTGCCACCGTGAGGAACATTCTTGAAACGAGTCGCATACGGCGCCGCGAGCATTTTCGCACGATCTCGATATTGTGCTTTCCGGCGCCCGGAGTCCTCGCGTCGGAAGTCCTTGGACCGATTGAATCCAAACTGAAAGATCTTCAGAATAGGCTTCCGCCGGGATATCAATTGCAGATCGCCGGTGAGAAAGCGAAGCAGGTCGATGGATTCATGAATCTCGCCGTCGTTCTCCTAATCTCTCTCGTCGGCATCTACCTGGCTTTGCTCGTTCAATTCAAGAATGCCGTCAAGCCCTTGCTTGTGTTTGCGGCCGCCCCGTACGGGACGATCGGAGCGTTGATCGCTCTGGCGATCATGGGCACGCCCTTCGGGTTCATGGCATTCCTTGGGGTTGCTAGCCTCATCGGGGTCATCGTCAGCCATGTGATCGTGCTATTCGACTTCATCGAGGAGATGCACGAAAAGGGGGAGCCGCTGGAGCGTGCTCTTCCGGATGCCGGGATTGAGCGTCTTCGACCCGTGATGATCACCGTGGGCGCAACGATACTTGCTTTGTTTCCTCTCGCACTCGAAGGTGGCCCGCTCTGGAAACCTCTCTGCTATGCCCAGATCGGCGGACTCGCCGTCGCTACCTTCATCACCTTGCTCTTGGTCCCGGTCTTTTACGCGATTTTTGTCTTGGACCTGAAGTGGATTACGTGGGACGTAACAGCCAAAGAAAGGTAGTCGGCTTCTGCCGAGTTTCAAATCCGTTGAGATTCAGGATCTTGCCGTCACACGGCGTCGCGCCGCCAAAAATTACCCTGAGCGACTCTCTCAAGCTACCTGGAGGACGCCATGATCAAATTCCTCGCACAATTATTCCGAGGACTTCACTACATTGTCGGTGTTTCCGAGCCTCCGCCCGGCACCAGCGACCGCAAGTTCGTGTTTGCGTGGCTTGGCGGCATCGCGCTCCTTGCGGCCTTCTTCGTGACCCTGGTCTTCTACATCATCCCTTTTCTTTACTTCAGGCATTGAGGGACCCATGACCGCAGCAACAAATAAAAGAGCTTTCGACAAGGCAGCCATGGCGTTGCCACCTGGCGGAGGGGCCCGCCGACCGATGACGTTTCTCTGATACTGGTGTACGTTCGTTGATGCGAATTGGATTTACATGAGTCGAAGTAGGGATCATGATTGCTCATAAACCCCTCCACGGATCCGGACGAGCGGCACTACCGCATCCGGCTTTTGCCTTAGGTGATAACGCCCATGCGGCGCAGGGGCTAGGGATGACAGACGATAGGTACGGGCAGCCAGCGGTTGATAAGGCGCCGCATGCGATCCCAAAGGACGCGGCCATTCTGGCTGCACCGCGACAGCGCGCGGTGGCAGAGCCGCCCCACTTGGAACCGAAAGAGCCACAGCGCATTTTGGTTCAGGGGCACGCCGTAGTACCGAATGTGCCCACGTACCACCGCTTGCAGCCATTTGCCCTGGTCGGGGATGGGTTCGTGCATCCGTCAACGCTTCGACGCCGCCCTTGCGAGCGGCTCCGCATGACTCGGGGCCGATGTGGGTCGCTGATCCACTTTCGTGTGACTTTTTCATTCACTACACCTCGCCGGTTTTAACCGGCGCACAAGGAGAAACAAATGACACCCAGACGAATGAGAGATCTTGTTGCTTTTTCTCTGCTTTTCTCCGGACTTGGGATTTCTGTCTGTACCGCGCAAGAGGCCTCAGGACCTGTTAAAGCGGTCCAGCTCATCGGCCTCGCAGGCGTCAAAGAAAATGCAAAAGGTACCCTGAAGGTTGAGAACGGAAATCTTCATTTTGTCAGCGGCAAAGCAAACGCCGAAGTAAGCGCCACTTCGATTCAAGACGTCGTCACCGGCGCTGATTCCGAGAAGGCAGTCGGCAAGACGATTGGAATGATCAGTATGGCCGCGCCTTACGGCGGCGGCCGCTTCCTCAGTCTGTTCCGCAAGAAAATCGACACGCTCACGATTCAGTATCGCGATGTCGGCGGTGGACTGCGCGGCGGGATCTTCACGATGCCCGTCGGCAGCTCCGAGCTGATCAAAACGGCGCTTCTAGCACAAGGGGCCCATACGGGAGAGCCAAGCGCAGTTCCCGCTTCCTCCGGCAATTCGCCCGTCAAGGAAGAAAAACCTGCGCTATCCCAGGAACGCCAATCCGCCAAGATCAAGGCGTCGGCGATCCAAGTCGAGATGATCCAATCGGACGAAATCAAGCTGCCTGCCGAATTCCAGGTTGCACTCTACGAGAACCTCATTCGCCAGCTAGAGAAGCACGGCAAGTTTCAGCATGTCTTTCGCGACGGCGACCGCAACGCCGCGAGTGTCAGCGATCTCGTTGTTCTCCACAGCACCGTTCGAGGCTTTAAGGCGGGCAGCGAAAGGGCTCGGCAGGTAACAACCGTTGCCGGCGCAACGTCTGTCAGCGTTCATTGTCAGTTCACGAGACCGGACAGAAACATACTGTTTGAGCAGGATGCAAGCGGAAAGGTCCGCTTTTTTGGCGGGAATCTCAAAGCTACGTATGATTTCGCCAAAAAGGCTGCCCATATTACAGATGAAAACTTTTCCCCAGCCGATGGCAAACAATGATCAGGAGCGAACGTCCGGCGGCTCTTGCTTGGAAGTAACGCTTACAACGCGGCCGAGAAACACGCTCTCCAAATTCTCGCATCCGAAAGAGAGTGGAAGGATCTCAGCGTCTCGACTGACTCCCTAACGATGCGGTGTTCGTGACGAAACTCATACCCCAGATCCTAGGAAACCGGCAATAGTTCTCTCGCAAGGGAAACAGCCTTCTCGACCTGCGACCCGTCATTCAAGCGGCCGCGGGCGAAATCGCGCGTTCCTCCGCCCTTGCCTCCAACTTTTTCCACGACCTGTTTGAGAAGCGCGTTCATGTCCTTGCCAGCAGAAGGATGCTGGGCAAAGAGCAAGTGGCCGCCCTCCGCCGCGGCCAAAATCGCAATCGCTTTCTCGGATTTTGCGAATGCGGTGGCAAAGAAGCCTAGGTAATCGGCTGGAACACCTTCAAAGACGCGGGAGAGAACACGAAATCCGTTCGCACCGGGCGGCTCAGACTGCAACGCAAGTGTGGCCTCGGCTTCTGCAAGCCGCTGCACCACAGCCCGAAAATTCTTGAAATTCGCGTCGCGTTCCGCAAGCGCGCGCGAAGCGGCGGCGACGAGGTCTTCGGGAGCGCAGCTCAATTTTTCGGCGGTCTGGCGCAGCAATTGGAAATCACCACGCGCGGCGCGTTCCGCCCGGCGACCGCATACAAATTCGACGCGCCAATCCTGGCGGACTTTGGTGCAGCGGCGCACCAGCACGAGGCCAATCTGGCCGGTGCGCTTGACGTGGGTTCCGCCGCATGGCTGCAAATCGGCGCCCTCAATTTCGATCGCGCGAAGGACGCCTTCCCGGTCGACTTCTTTTCGCACGCCGAGTTGCGACAATTCGTCCGCGGTGCCGTACCGGACGGTGACCGGCCGATCCTCGAAGATAATTTGATTTGCGGCGCGCTCGGCGCCTTCAAGAATTTCCTCCGTCGGTTCGGGACCGCGCAAGTCAATCGTGCACATTTCGCTCCCGAGATGGAAGGAAACCGTAGGCAGGCCGAAGCGTTCCTGAACCATGGCGGACAGCAGATGCTGGCCGGTGTGCTGCTGCATGTGGTCGAACCGCCGGGGCCAGTTGATGCAGCCGTTCACTTCCGGATCTGCTGGGCGGCGGTCGACGACGTGACTGATTTCCTCGCCTTCATCGCGGACGTCGATGACATTGGCGTCGCCGATCTTGCCCAAATCGTTGGGCTGGCCTCCGGACGTGGGGTAGAACGCCGTGCGATCAAGAATCAGTTTCCAGACGGTTCCCGTGATTCCGGAGTTCACATCCGGCGGGAGCACTTCGCAATACAACACCCGCGCCGTGAATTCCTTTTCAAATGCATCGTCGTAATAGAGTCTGCGCGTGGTCACAGTGCCCCTCCATCGGCGGACTGGAGTGCGCGCTGCCAAGCTTCGGCGTATTTGTAGCCCGTGCCGGTGTTGAAGAGTACGACGGTTTCTTCCGGCTTGATCCAGCCAGAGGCGGCGAGCTTTCTGGTTGCGATCACCGTTGCGGCGCCTTCGGGAGCGGCGAATATCCCTTCGAGAGAAGCCAGTTCCCTCCCCGCCTGCAGCATCTCTTCGTCGGTGACGGTGAGTGCTGTTCCCTTCGTCTGCCGAAGCATGCTCAAAATCATCAGATCGCCCAGCGGCCCTGGCACGCGCAAACCCGATGCGACCGTGGCGGCGTTCTGGAAGAACTGAGCCGAATTCTGGTGCGCTTCCCACGCTCGAACAATCGGCGCGCATCCTTCAGCCTGTACGGCTACCATGCGGGGCCGCTCTGCGCCGATCCACCCCATCTCCTGCATCTCATCAAACGCTTTGCACATGCCGATCAACCCGACGCCGCCTCCGGTAGGATAGAGAATCACGTCCGGCAGTTTTCCTGTGAACTGCTCCCACAATTCGTAGCCCATGGTCTTCTTGCCTTCGATGCGGTACGGCTCCTTGAGGGTAGAGACGTCGTACCAGCCTTCGCGGTCCTTGTGCTCGGCGACGTATTTGCCGCAATCCGAGATCAAGCCGTTCAGCTTGACGACCTTCGCGCCAAACGCCTGGCACTCGATCACGTTAGCCGCAGGAGTGTCCGCGGGCATAACGATGACGGCAGGGATCCCCGCAGCTGCGGCGTAAGCTGCCAGAGCACCGCCGGCGTTCCCGGCCGTGGGAGTCGCCAATGCCTTTGCCCCAAGTTGCCTGGCGCGAGAGACCGCGGTGGTCATCCCGCGCGCCTTGAACGAACCGGTAGGATTCAATCCCTCGTCTTTGACGTACAGGCGCTGCAAGCCCCCCTGCCCACAACGCCCCCCCTTTGCACAAACGCCCCCCTGTCCACAAACGATTGATGCGCCCAGCCGCTCCGCATGCACCAAAGCCGTCATGCCCTCGCCGAGCGAAACCGCCGTATCGTTCGGCAATACTTCCGCGTAGCGCCAGAGGTTGCGCGGGCGGCTCTTCAGGCTATCAAGAGTAAGCGTGGCAGCGGCCCGCCGCAGGTCGTAGCGAGCCAAAAGCGGCTTCCCGCAGGTACAGAGGTGCTGTTCTATCAAAGCGTCGTATTTCTTGCCGCAGGCGGAGCATTCCAGCTCGACTACATTCGCGGGTTTCGTCATCACCATGAAAGTCTAGCACACGCCTTTTTGGCCACCGTATCGGCCCCGCCGTATTTCTCGTGTTAAACGTCAGCCATGGAAGTCGCCCTTCACATCCCCGACGATGTTGCGCAGCGCCTGTCCGCTTCGGGGGGCGATCTCTCGCGCCGCGCCCTGGAAGCATTTGCTCTGGGAGAATACAAGGCTGGCCGCTTGACGGAGGCGCAGCTACGGCAGCTTCTTGGGTTCCAGACTCGCGACGCTCTCGAGGGGTTCCTGAAGGCTCACGAAGTTTGGCTGAATTACACCATGGAAGATCTCGAGCGTGAACGCGCGGCCTTGCGCCGTTTGGGCTTTGGAAGCTAAATGCGGGTTGTTGTCGCCGACGCGACTCCGCTTCACTACCTGATCCTCATCGCCGCTGTCCAGGTCTTGCCCGCCTCTTCGAGAAAATCCACGTTCCCATCGAGGTCCGCGAGGAACTAAGCTGCCCGGCCACTCCTCCGCTCGTAAGCGCGAACGTGGTGACGCGTTTCGCACACAATTCGAGAACTTTCCCGGTTAACTTCTGCATGACGTAAGGGGTAGGTTTCTGGCAGTAGTAAACCGGGACGCTCAACGGCGCGCGTGACTATTACCTTTGACCAATACCTGGGGATCGCCGGACTCGTGGCCGGAATCGTTGGCGTTGCCTACGGCGCGAAGCTTGACCAGAAGCTTAAGACAGCCCGGGAGGCCGAGAAACAAATTGAAAAAAAATTCATGCTGTACATGGCCACCGATGAATTCCAAGAACTAGCGATAAAAACTGCGGGAATCTTGGGCAATAGAAGAAGACTCGAATGGGCACTGGTGCCGGCATTGGGTTACGAGATAGGCCCCTCACTTGGTCAAGTCCGGGGAGCGCACAATCCTCTCCTGCAGTCACTTGAAAAGGACAGGTTGGAAGTTGCTGCGACAAACGTCCAAGCGTTCATCGACTCTTTACCGCTGGCGGGCAGGGAGGCAGAATTGACCGAGGACCAGATACAGACGATGCTCCTGCGATGCCGACCGCTGGTCGATGTCGCGAGTGAAATAGCTGGTCGCTTGCGTGTAGCATCAATGCAGCAATCCGAGGATAAGAAATGAGTACTCGTCCAATCAACTTCTTTTTAGGGCAGTCAGACGACCCTCGTCAAGTCGAGCTGATCCGTAGTCTTGTTGAGAAGACTCGTCAAGGAAAGATTCCTTGGGTCAAACAAGCAAACGCGCTTACAGCAACCATACCACTCGGTCTTCAAGTCAATTTTGTGCTGGCACCCCTCTCATTCTTAACCGCAAACCCGAGTTGGCAGTTGCTGACGGTTCGGGACGCAAGCGGGAGTGAACTCGTTAGAGTCAGTAATGCGCCCATGGTTACTGTTCTCGCTGGGGCGGCAAAGAGTGCATTGCTCGACGCTGCTGACGAACTGTTCAAACTTGTGAATGGCGCCGCGGGTGATGATTTAGATCGCGCCATCAATACGATAAAGAAACTATAAGCGAGTGGCCGCCCCTCGATCCGCTAGAACGCCTCGGGAGGCCTACCCTTGCGGTTTCGTTGCATGCAAGGGTGGGGCTGCCTGCTAGCCTCTTTGTTTTTGTGGCCGGTGGCCGCGATTTCCCAAAGAAGAATCTAGTTGATCGTCCCCGAGAGACTTCTCCACATCCAAGGTATTCGGAAACGCTGCAACTTAGAAAAACATCGCTGGAGAAACATGAAATCGTTTGCTCAATTTCTCGATGTGGTTCTTATTGAGGGCACGTTTCTTATGCAAGACTTCGGACACGATGCTTTCAGAACCAAAGATGGGCACCAGATCTTTCTGGCGGAGATCATTCGCATCCATCAACGTGCGAAGCACTTCGATCGGAGAAGCATCAGGAATGGAATGATGCTCTTCTTCGTATGCTTCGATTAGGGTCATCAAGACTTCGGCATACTTCTCTTCTTCCCTTGTTGGATGATCCTTACTCGCCAGTTTGTCCAAGACGGACAGGTATTGCTCATGTTGGTGCTCGGATTCGATCGGTGTCGGGGAGCTAACTTCGAGCGCGTATTTTTCGGGCACTCCAATCATCATCTTTGCCACTCCTTCTCATCGTATTCAGCGTGACTCAGAATGCGTCGGATATAAACCATCCCCCACCTGTACTTGATGGTAGCAATCAGTCTGCATCGATTATGGCTTATATCGAAAACCACGAAGCGCCCCACCACATCTGAGTTCCTCCAACTGGTCCGAACCTCCGCAAAGTTTTTCCAATCTGCGTTCTTCGCGATCTTGTACCACGCGTTTAGAGACGCTCCCCATTCGCTGTGCCGGGCGGTCGCTTCTCGAATCGCCTTTCGGCTGACGATTCGCATAACATATCTTCGCAATTTGCGAAGTCAGTGTCAATCGGAAAATTCGCGCATGACCGCCTCTCGATCCACAAGTTACACAGAGGACACCTCCGCTATCGCCAGCAAGCCATCATCAGAGTTGCGCCATGCCAATATGGCCCCATTAGTCGCCTGAAACGCATCCGACCTATGCCACGCGCAACAGATACAATCAGACTCTCCGGAAAATCGCTGTCTACGAATTGGGGAGCATGATGGAACAGAGCTTGAACCACACGATATCGCTTCTCACTCGCACCCCCGCTGCTCTCCATGCGCTTCTGCGTGATCTACCGGAAGCGTGGACATTCCGGAATGAAGGTGAAAACACTTGGAGTGCATTCGATGTGGTCGGCCATCTGATTCACGGCGAACGCACGGATTGGATGCCGCGGGCGAGGACGGTGCTGCAATTTGGCGAAACAAAGGCTTTTGAGCCCTTTGATCGTTGGGGACAGGAACGAGAGAGTCAAGGTAAGTCCCTGCCGCAGTTGTTGGATGAATTCGCCCGTTTGCGGTCAGAAAACCTGGGCGAACTGCGTGCATTGAATCTGCGGCCAGAGGAGCTCAAGCGGCGTGGACGGCATCCTGCCCTCGGAGTAGTTACCCTGTCAGAGCTGCTGGCGACCTGGGCAGCTCATGACTTAACTCATCTCCACCAAATCTCAAGGGTTATGGCCCACCAATACCGCGAGGCCGTGGGTCCGTGGAGCGCATACCTTGGTGTGCTGCAGTGCGCCGGCCACAGCTCTCCTTAATGAACTCTCCAGAGATGCGGCAAGTGACCGATCCTCGATCCATAAAGACGCCTTTGGGCGGCCCATCCCTATCTGCGGTTTCTGCACGCCATTTGTGTTCCACGTGATTCTGCGGGATCGAAAGGGTGGCACTGCTTCCCGCGCACCCCGACCTTGTCGGAGGGCTGCCTTTCGCTAGCCGCCTTGTTTTTATCGATTTGACTCCGCCCCCGTACCCCGACGTCTCCTCCCCTGGCTTCCAGTTTCTAGTTTCCTATTTCTGTTCTCGCTCTTCCCTCCCCTCCACAACTAAAAACTGAGAACCGAAAACTCTTCGCTTCCCCCGGTCGGCTGGCCGCACTCGCCCTCCGTGTTCCATAGCTCCTGAACCATTGCACCCATACACAGTGAGCTCTGCCCCTTTGTTTTCTTCTCCTTGGAAAATCGTTCGAACAAATAGTTCAACTCGCTAAATACTAGTACTACATAATCACTTAATAAATAATATATTTCATGGTGGCATGGGTCGTGATTAATCGGCAGCACTCCCCGGCCGCCCTGTTCGCCCTACCCTCCGCTCTTTTTTTCCTTTATCTCATCTATCTCCTTTACTTCCAACTCCTTACGCACTCCTCTCCGCAACGGCCGCTCCTCAACCCCTTTGCAATCAATCCGTTACGCACTCTTTTTGTCTCGACGGAGGGTGTGCCCCAGGGTACCCCCTCTCTCCAAAGAAAGGAACAAAAAATGACCCTCGCATCCGCTAAACCCAGCTCTACCAATCATCCACGCTGCCGCCATTTCACCGCCGACGGTCGCCGTTGCCGTCTTGCTGTTCTGGATACCCGGACCAATCTCTGTTTCCGTCACTCCGCCCTGATCTCCGCCGTCTCCCAGCCGCCACACAACGACTCCGAAGACCTCTCCGCCGACCTCCTCCCTGAGCTCTCCGAGTTCTCCGCCGGCACGGACATCCGGCAATTCCTCGCCCACCTCCTCACTCTCGTAACCAGAGGCCGCGTCTCCCCGCGTCACGCCTCTGTCCTTGCCTACATCACCAACCAGCTCCTCCACTCCCACCGCGCCATCTTCCTCGAAACCGATGCCCCGACGAAGAGCCCATCCGAATCATCAACGATATGCCTCGCCCCCAGCGCGACTGGCCCGACCCCGTCCCTCCAAGTCACCCCGACACGTCATGGCTTCACCCAACCCTTGAGGTCCCAAAATCCAAGGAGCCCTCATGAACACAACCACCTGCTCGGCGAAAGTGCATCCTAATTCCACGGTAT